>WFLX010210814.1_pt1 | contig 24239 bp, 21 predicted proteins | sample 4967041 | NCBI WGS metagenome assembly WFLX01 (sample SAMN12857096, study PRJNA449069) | gut metagenome | isolation source: stool from male and female vole | host: Microtus ochrogaster | place: USA:Florida | collected 2017
CCCCCTGAATAAGTCCAAGAAGAATATATCGGGTAGTCATTCATAAGATTTGTTAAAATCACATTACTTGTAACAGTATTATTTTGATAAGAATAGGATAACCCATAATTAGCCAAAATACCTGGCACACTGGATATTGAAAGTCCTTGATTATAATTGTCAGCACCATAATACCCCTGCGCAACTGATACTGCAGACAGCGATGTCCCCTTCTTATAATTAACGATACATGCTATTGTAGCGGCCCAGCATAAATTAGATGGCGGATTTTGACTTACAAAACTCACATTGCATCCATAATAATTTGATACTCTAGCGACCGAGCCAGTGTAATTTAATTTGCAATTTGCCGAAAGGGTTGTTGTCAATATATCGGCATCCTGTATATCATACAAAGTCGATAAACCAGTACTGATTACCGATCTTGTATCATCCTCTATATCAGACTCTCTTAAAAAAACAAACTCTCCATCAACGAATAAATAAGAGCTATTTCTATCAAAAATTATGGAAAACGGCGTATTGGCATCAATTTTATCATTTACTTCACTAGTCAGTGCAGTCGTAACTTGAAACTTTCCGTCATACTTTATAGCCCAGAAAATTAAGTTATTATTGATCGTAATAGGATACATTTGTATCCCGTTTTCAAAAGAATCATTTTTATAAATATATGTTTGAACAGGCGCCCCTATACACAACTCATTAAAATTGACATCTGATAATCCCAACAAATCTTTTTGGTATTCTATATCATTTATTACTTCAAAAAGAGATGTTTTTTCATCTTCACNCANACTAAATACAGACTCTGATGCCAAAGCCGTAATAGACAATTCCATACATAAGATAAATGATATTATAACACATAAAATTTTCTTTAATAAAGTATTCATATAATTTCTCCTTTTTATTTTTTNAAATTAATAATTNCTACTTCTNGGGTTATTAGTGATTTATATCACACTTAGTATTTATACTATACAATATTTTTTCTATCACCAAAGACATGTTGTATTTATACTCAAAACGCTCAAAAATATACTATTTAATTTCATATATTCAAAATATTTAGTATATACTTGTTTTTTTATTTATAGATTTATAATATTTACATTATAATTGTAAANTTNTGTATATACANTTATTTGTTTTAATTNTTTTAAAATTTATTAATTATATATTATAATCCCAATTAAAACTTGTATATTTTGTTTATCATGTTATTCAAACTCTTTCTTTAATTTACAATCTGAATCAATTATTTTAAAAAAAGCAGTCCCTGAACTACAGGTACTGCCTTTTAACAAAATCACTTTATATTTTTATGCCATTCCATTCACTGTCTTATATTTGTAGAGCATCTCCGCATGATTCTGCTCCTCGATCTGGATATCGCCCAGAAGCTTACGGATCGCGCTTTCCGCAAAGGAGAATACATTGGTATTGTACTCGGAGGAAACCATTTTTTCCGTACCGATACAGTCGGTTGCCAAAAAGGCATCGTTCTTTTTATCCGCTGACTCGCTCATGGTATCATACGTTGCCACCGGAGAATAATGCTTGCCGTCCTGATCGTTGCAGTTACAGGAAGGCGTCTTGCCGGAAGCTACCTGAACCAAGGAATCATAATGCTGCTGCTCCTTCTGTGCCAATGTACCAAACAGTCCCTTAAGCACCGGATCCTTCGCTTCCTTTTCATATCTTTTGTACTTCTCGATACAGCACTGCTCCTGTGTCTGAAGGTCTTTGATCACATCCATCTCTTTCTGACTTAATGCCATGTTTCTACCTCATTTCCTGTTATTAGGGAANGCGGAAGATATCCTTCGCTTATGGATATTTTTNCCTTCCCTTTCTCTAGTATAANCGTNAGNAAATGTTTTATACATCAGAAAAGAAATATNCGACGCTGTTAACCGGCAATCATACTACCGACAACACTGATAATCAGACCCAAAATAGCGAAAAGGAACGGCAGACCCCAACCAAGAAAAAGAAACATGAGCAAAATCCATAAGACGCCTTTATTTTCCTTCCGCCGCTGAACCTCTCCCTCAGCCCCCGGCAGATGCATCTGCATACCGGATTTGGGGGACCATGTGTAGGTAATCTCCTGATCGGGAATCCCCTGATTGGGATTATACGGAATAAGATCACCATTAATAGATATATCCTGACCTATGGCATAAGAATCCTGTCCATGATAATGTGTGCCGTCTACCATCTTTCCCGCCAGATGCTTATCGTCCGTCGTCCGGCACCAATGATTGCGGTGTCCCGTACTGATCACTTCGCCATTTAACGTCACCGTATTATCTTCATCAGGCGAACACACATGCCCGCAAAATGGGCATTTCTGACTGTTATTCATTTCTGTTGCACATACCGGGCATAACATATTTTATCTTCTCCTATCTTTTCCGAAATATAAACATCCATAATTCGAAATTTATTTTTGAATTTGGATATCATGGTCCGCCGACAGATAATACACCTTGGCAACTTCCCATTGCCCGTCCTCCGTCCGACGCAGCACTGCCAATCCTTTATCAACAGTCGCTCGCCATGTTCTGCCGTGATAATCCTCAACTATAATGTATATGTACTCATCATTTCCATAATGTCTTCGCGCCCCAATATCCGGCAGCCGAAAGCTTCCCCCATAGGAGTAAATAGTGTGCCATACGCTGCCGCCTTTATCCAATTTAATTTCCTCCGCATCATTGATCGTCAAGGTTGACCAATCAATATTTTCCAGATAATCAACAGACGCATCCGCTGTATCGCTGCTATATACCTCATGCGGAGTATAACCCGTCTCTCTTGAAACTGCGGTCAAGCTGTTCCAACAGGAATACGCCATACTATAGACGGTATCGCTGAAATCCCCCGGCTGCGGCTTCGCGTCGTCATTCCACCAATATAGCTTTCCCTCTGAAGATAGTATATAATATTTCCCCTCATAATCCAAGATTATCCGGGAAGTATTGCCATGATATGGAACATCACCGCCTACCATCGTCCATACTCCTTCGCAATCCTTTAGAATCGCAAGAGTAGATACACTGCCATTAGGCAGATATGTCAAGTATTCATCCACTCCATCTCCGTCAAAATCAATGGCTTCCAAACTGAGGGAAGAATTAGTAACATTCCCATTGCTGTCAGTCTCTATATAGCATTCGAAGTCCACGACCTCGCTACAAATTTCTTGTAGCAAAACGTCGTCCATATTCTTCCATGTAAACTTTTCAAGCTGCGCCTCATATTGCTGCAGCAGATCCGAAACATCCATATCTTCCACAAGCGCATTGTATCCAACCAGTATCTCCTGCAGTTCTGTCGGCACATCGTCAACGTATTCCCCGATCGTGACAGTTCTCGTCGCATTATAACCGGTATGCCAGAAGTTTTCAAATGCTTCTTCCTCATTCAGAATGTTATCTTCCGTGATCTGCAGCACCGTTTCCTCCCCGGAAGGCTCCGTATCCTGCTGTGCCGCTTCGTTTTCGGAAAGGCTCTGATCCTGCGGTGCCATCCCATTTTCGGAAAGACCTTGCTCCTGCTGTTCACCGGAATCCGCAGTTTCTTCCTCCAGTACAATATCAGAATCGGACTCCTCATTCAGATCGCGCTGTCCGGGCGAACACCCCCATAACAGGCACGCCGAAACCAGAACCCCTATTCCTGCTGCCGCAATCATCTTTTTTCTCACGTCTTTCGTTTCCTCTCAATTCCAAATATGGTATCATCTAAATTGGAACTTTCAAAATCCTTAAACCCACATATTTATTAAATAAATTTGATATTACTATTTTAACTGTTATTGTTGTTGTTGTCAAAAGTATATGGTAAAAGTGTGAAATGAAAAGTTTGCTTGACACGACATATAACATTTGATAAGATAAACCGTGGACATTGAAAAATGTTTCCTACGCTGCTGTAGCACAGTCGGTAGTGCGTCGCATTGGTAGTGCGGAGGTCACGGGTTCGATTCCCGTCAGCAGCTCTAAAGATTCCTATAAATAAGTCCATGTATATAGCTGAAATATACATGGATCTATTTTTTACTTAAAACAAATCGCTATGTGAGCCTGTTCACGCCAACAATTCCTTCATCATTTCATCAACATCTGCCTGCAACTATTACCCCTCCTTTACATAAAATACTTACATTTCTCCATGTAAAACTGCTGCTCTTTCTCAAAAAGCGCAGTCAATCCATCTAAAATTTTTTCTTCCTATATGCCTTTAACGCATCCAGATATTCGTTTCTATTTGCATCCTCAATAATGATCGGCACAATTTTATTTTTCAAACATTCTCTAAACAGGATCAGCCTGCCTGTCCTGCCATTTCCATCCTNAAATGGATGAATACTCTCTTATCTTGCNTGAAACTCAGCCANTGTAGAAATATTTACATCCTGATGATTGTACCAATCCATCAGCAAATTCATTTNCCNCTCTACATCATCAGGTTTAACANTCTGATATATCCCGATCATATTCGGACGCTNTTTATATTCANCTATNGCGTATCNAGCATTNTATTATACNNTAAAAAATTTGAATTGTAGGCAAGCAGACGCTGTGTATATGCATATACACCTGATCTGTCAAATTTATTTCTTTCTATTTTGAACCTTTGCAAAAGGAAATTTTAATTATCCATGACGCCTTTGACAGCTCAAATTTCACACTAACAAACCCTTCCTATCCCATTCATACAATACAGTATATTGAATCGCCGTCAATAGAATCTTGCAATTCTCTAATACCGGATTGATAATCCTGTGTCACTACATAAATAACCCTGTCTTCTGTCCTATTCTCTCTAATCGTGATCAGAACCAGCCCTTTATTTCTCTTATCATTCTCCCATATATCTTTAGTTACTATATAAGAATCACAAGTCTCATAGATCCCCTGATCCAGTTTTTTACACCGATGCCCATCAATCATTAATTCATCCATTCCATAAACAATATAATCCGTCATAATCCTTTTCCCTCACGAATAAAAGCCATTGCCGCTGCTTCTCTGCTTTACATTGTTCACAGCTCACAGTCAAATGTTGTGTGTTTATCTTTGCAACTAAATATTCCCATATAAATATCATTTCACGCAAATAAAAAGATGTACTTGTAGTATAACATCTTATACGTATCTTTTTACAATTGTTTTGGCTTTCTCAAACCTGCAACCATCAAATATTAGTGCCGGTAACAGCCCCTTATAGAACCAGAACAAACCACCGGCTTAGNCGGTNNTTGTGATTAAAACANTGAAANATATTTGCATTAATTNTTTATTTACTTANCNAACCCANTTTTAATCNTTCAAACAACCNCAGCTCTGATAATATTGTATGGATATCTTTTGTACCATATTGCTCCTTAAAATCATTGGTAACATCTATCATCTTTTTACTAAATCCTTCAATTTCAATATCAGAAGCCTCATTTTTCATTCGTTTCTTATCAAGCTCAACCTCTCGGAGAAAAGCTTCTCTTTCCGCAGCCACATCTCTGCCACTGCTTTCTTTTACATCCAATATCTCCATCTGCGATTTAACTAAATCATCATACCATTCAGCATCCCTCCGACGGATCTTTTCCCGTGCTTCCATCTGCTCAGATACCTTTCCATAGGATCTGTCCAGTTCGGCAATGGCTTCTTCCTTTGTCAGTTCGGTCAGCTTCCCATTTTTGTAGGCATAGTACGGCTTTGTACCGTTATCATACCCTTGGCTGATCTCGTCATACATCTTCGCATATTCCCCAAGGAGATTTTCCGCTTTCTCCTCAATCTTTACCCCTCTCCCGGCTGCAGCATTTAATGCCGGGTCAAAGCCGAAACCACTCAAAAGTTGTCCGCTTCTGGCGAGTTCTAACTCCTTTAGCTGCTCATTGGACTTTGCCGTATCAGATTTCAGCATTTCCCGGTACTTCTCTTTCGCATCTTTGGATATCGTAAATTCTACCGGCTTGTCTAATTCCAGAAACTTGAGTTCCGTATTTACCCCTGCAATTTTCATCGTCGGGGTATGATTCCCCTGATTTGTGGCAGTCGTGTCCATATTACTGATGTCTAATAAATTGATGCCCAATAAATTCATGATTGATCCTCCTTGAACTTGATAAAAATATTCTTTTGCCATCCTTGACCTGCATACAAAATATGCGGCTTTGTAAAAATTATCGGCTGTTGCGCCTCCCTTTTTAACCCGGATTGCAGAAAATGGACGTTTTTTGCAGAAAACAGCACTCGATTACTTTAGCAGCAATCATTTTTCATTGCATTCATGCAGGAAGGATAATAGNAAACAAGAATTCTTTATNCTTATCTTCAATGACATATGCACCACNATATNTNTCAATGATTTTTAACACATTCTTGATGCCTACACCATGTTCATCCACGCTTGATGTTTTTGTAGATTTTATCTCGCCATTCTCATAAATAATAGCATAATTAAATGTGTTTTTAACAGCAATGATGATCATATCATCTTCTTTTACGAACTTGAACTTAATCACCTTTTTATCCTCACAAGTCTCACATGCTTCAATGGCATTATTCAGAAGGTTGGAAAGAATAGTAACCACATCCTCATCTTTTAATTTCAGTTCCGAAAGATCATTTACCCTGAATACAAAAACAATTCCCTTTGCATCCGCCTCCTGATACTTTGTATTAAGTACGGCATTAACTATTACATTATTGGTATTAATAGCATCCGGTTCTTTATTCAGAGAACCATAAATCTCTTTTACATATTCTTCTAATTTGGTATATTGCTTTTTGTCCAGCAAGGATTCTATACATGAAATCTGGTTTTTATATTCATGTGTTTTTCTTTTTTGGTTATCAAAGCTTTCCGAGATAGACCGATACATTTCTAACTGGTTTTTTGCCTGAATCTGAAAAACCTTATTTTCATGCATCTTCATTTCTCTTTCCATGATATCATTAATCAGATAGAACAAGAGAATATTCATTCCCACCATTCCAAATGCAATAACAAACAATAAATTCACCTGTTTTACTGTCTGCATATATCCGAAAACAGACAGCATTGCGGAAATCGCTGCTATGGTAAACACGGGAAAGAACAGAATCCTTAACCATTCTGTGTCCTGCATCATCTCCATTGATTTTTTACCAAACTGTTTTTTAATGATAAGAACAACAAAAAACAATATAACTTTTGCCAGCAGATATACCAAAACAATTCCAATTTCATACTGTTGCCCTAACGACTCGTAACTCAAAGAAAACCATCCACTAATCAAATATGCCAGATAGTCCATTGCCAGCAGCAATGNGTCAAATAGTATTGCCAATACAAAAGANTTNTTCAAGNTGATTTTAACATGCCAAAGCATAAATACTGAAACTACAGNAATCNCAANAATCTGCNTAANCACGAAATATTCAGATAATACATACGAATAAAAACACATACTACNAAGCAACAACAAAATCTGTACTAAGTTAATCCATNCTTTATACCGTTTCTCACTAAAAGTTTCAAAANAGCTCTTACAACACATTGCTTCAATAAAAATCAACAATANACTCTGCATTAAACGAAACATCTACACTTCTCCCCGACACGCTATAAACTTTTTCTTGACTTCCTTATACCTTGCTTTCGGTATGGATAACTCAACCCCNTTTGTCAGTATCACTTTATAACGGACTACGCTTTTGATATGTTTTACATTTACAAGAAAGCTCTGGTGTATCCTTATAAAATCATTCTCTGCCAGTCTGGTTTCTAATGTATTTAATGTTTCATACATGGTATAAACTTTCATATCATCTTCCATAACGTGAAACTCAAGTATGTGCAGATTACTCTCGATATACAATAATCTTTCCAGTGATATTTCTTTTCTGCCTTCTTTAAAGTCAAATTCCCTTTTTGTCACGGAGTAATTCATCTTATCAATAATGGCATCCATACATTCATTTACTTTGCTTTGAAAGTTGGCATTGCCCTTTAGCAAGTACCTTACAACATCTAATCGGTATCCTTCCAGCGAATAATCCACATATGCGGTCACAAATACGATAAACACATCTCTGCTTACTTNTCTNATCNTTTCNGNCGNCTTGATACCNTCAACNTTNTCCATNTTNATNTCNAAAAANANNANAGTATANNNNACTACCTCAATNCCTAATTCTANCAATGCCTCNCCGGAGCTATATGTATCTATNTCAAAAACAANACCTTTTTCCATCANNTAGCCGGAGATCNNTTCTTTTAGTTCTTCTGNAAAAAGATTTTCATCATCACATATTGCAATTTTGAACATCTGCTTTTTATCCTCCTTTCCCACAAATTTGATAACAGTCTGTTCCCGATATTATATACTTCACTATGTTGTATTTCGACACATCTTACGAAATCCTTTAACTCTCTATATAGTCAGGTGCTTTTTTCAATTAATTCAATACTCTACATTCATTGCAGGGAAAGGCGACATATCAAAAATCCATATAACCCCATATTATTTTATTTTTACATAGCGCTTTCGTCAACTAAATTGCAGAAATCGACCGTTTTATGCAGAATTTGACATAGGCATAAAATGTCTTTATAACGCAAAAAACCTTGCCTCAAACCAGAACTCCTGTTCCAATATGAGGCAAGGTTACTTACCACTTCCCTGTCAAGCAGATATTCTATTATTTCTTTTTACCGCCTATCTTTGTGACATAGCTCAGACCGGTTCCGTGCCCTGCGGAAACTCTTGNCGTGGTGCCTGTTTTGGNATTGATAGAAATTCCTGCATGCTTGCCGCCGATGNTGACTCCGACGCTTTTCANCCCGATATTCAGCTTTACTCCNGGCGCAACCTTAATACTCTTTCTGAAACGAAGTCCCATGATTTATTCCCTCCTGTATTTTTACTAACCATAATATATTTATGTCAACAACCACCGCCTCATATCCCTGTATGCTCCCGCACCTTCATTTATTCTCATAAACATATCGGTTTTTCGATTTCTTTCCGGAAATCAGCACATCCTTATCCGTCAACTGCAGTCCGTCAATGACCCGGATCGCTTCCTCCATCTGCGCCTCATTAACGCAGATGATCAGCCTTGTCTGCTCCTTCAGTAAAAGCTTCTGGAAAAACCCAGGCTCCTGCCACCGAAGGAAATAGGAGACTCTCGCGTATTGCAGCGCCGCTTCTATCTTATGCCTCACCACATTCCTGCGTTTGTCATTCCCGGCAATGATCTCGCACAGATCCACTTCATTATTCACTTTGATGTGCGTCATCATATTCTCAATCATCATGCACCCGCATATCCTGCTTCAAATGCCGCCTTGTTGATTTCCACCGTTTTCGGGGGAACCGTCTTTTCGATTACCTGAAGCCATTCTTCCTTCGTAAAGTTCATCCGTTTTGCCGCCACGCCAATAATAATGGTATTAAAAACCTTGGCATTGCCGAGCTTCTTCGCCTCCGCCATGGCGTCCACCGCAACCACCTGATATTCCTTTGACAGATTCTCAATGATCTGCTCCGGATATTCCGCCGCGCCAGTCACCACCGTCATCGGATCGATCCGCTGGTCATTCACGATGATCACCCCGTCCTTTTTCAGAAAATGCGCATAACGGAGCGCCTCCAAGCGTTCAAACGCAATCAAAACATCTGCGCAGCCCTCTTCCACGATCGGCTCCGCCACTTCTTTTCCATACCGCACAAAGGTCACCACAGATCCGCCTCTTTGTGCCATTCCGTGTACCTCTGATAATTTCACATCATATCCTGCCTGCGTCGTGATACCGCCAAGGATTCTGCTGGTCAGCAGCGTTCCCTGTCCGCCTACGCCTACGATCATGATACTTTTTGTCTGTTCCATATGGATCGTCCTGCTCCTCTCTGTCATGTATTTTATGTCCGTCCCGCTCATGAAACCGGCACCGTCTCAATCGCCTCAAACTTACACTGCGTCTTGCAAAGACCGCATCCGTTACACATCGTCTCATCAATTTTCACAGTACCGTCTGCCTGCTTGGTAATCGCCGGGCATCCCGGTTTCAGGCACATGCCGCACTTCTTACACTTCTCCGGAAGAGCCACACATTTTACCTTGGAGACATTACTCTTTAATAATGCGCAGGGCGCCTGTGCGATGATCACGGAAACCGCATCCCTCGCAACTTCTTCTTTTACCGTCTCCGCAAGCAGTTTCGTATCAAAAGCATTGACCACTTTTACATGCTGTACGCCAAGCGCATGACACAATTCTTCCAGATCCACCGCAAATGTCGGATCTCCTTTTAAGGTCCTGCCCGTTGCCGCATGATCCTGATGTCCCGTCATGCCTGTTGTGGAATTGTCCAATATGATAACCGTTCCGGAAGACTGGTTATATACCATATTCATCAAAGAATTCACACCGGTATGTAAAAACGTGGAATCTCCGATGAGCGCAACCCAGTCCTTGATATATTCCTTCCCTTTTGCTTTCTCCATTCCATGAAGCATGGAGATACTTGCTCCCATACAGATCGTAGTGTCAATCACATTCAGGGGAGGTACGGCGCCTAAGGTATAACATCCGATATCTCCCGCGCCATGGATCTTCAGCTGATTTAATACGGAAAAGACGCTCCTATGCGGACAGCCGGGACAGAGGATCGGCGGTCTTGCCGGAACCTTTGCAGGCTCCTTCGTAACGATCTCCTGCTTCAGGATCGCCTTACGCAGCATATTAGCGCTGTATTCTCCCTGAATAGTAAGGATCTCTTTTCCGATCACCTTGATGCCCCATGACCTTACCTGTTCCTCGATCAAAGGCTCCAGTTCTTCTACCACATAAAGCGCTTCTACCTTAGAAGCAAATTCTTCTATCATCTTCCTCGGCAGCGGATGAANAAGCCCCAGCTTCAATACCGANGCATCCGGTAGCGCTTCCCTGACATACTGGTAGGGTATTCCNGATGTGATCACACCGATGGAAGTATCCCTGNATTCCGNACGGTTGACCGCCATGGAAGACGCATCCTCCGCCATCTTCTTTAATCTTTGTTCTACAACCACATGACGTCCTTTTGCATTGCCCGGCATCATTACGCGCTTTGCCGGATCCCTCTCATATATCTTATCTGCCGGTTCCTCGCGTTCTTCCAATGCAACCACGCCCTGTGAATGTGCCAGTCTGGTTGTGGTACGTATCATGATCGGCGTATCGTATTCCTCGCTTAAAGCAAAAGCAAGCTTCGTATAATCCTTCGCTTCTTGTGAGTCTGCGGGCTCCAGTACCGGAACCTGCGCAACTCTTGCCACACATCTGGAATCCTGCTCATTCTGGGAAGAATATAATCCGGGATCATCAGCCGCCACGATCACAAGCCCGCCATTCACCCCGGCATAGGATACGGAATATAATGGATCGGATGCCACATTGACGCCGACATGCTTCATGGATGCCATCGCCCTGACGCCGCTGAATGACGCGCCGATCGCCACTTCCATGGCTACCTTTTCATTCGGTGACCACTCCGCGTATATCTCAGGATATTTGACAATATTTTCACTGATCTCTGTACTCGGCGTTCCGGGATAAGCCGCGGAAACCTTTACTCCCGCCTCATAAGCTCCCCTCGCAATCGCCTCGTTGCCAAGCATAATTTTCTTCTCTGCCATATCTGATGTCCTTTCTGTATCTTATGCAGTTAAATTATTTATCGAAATAATTTTCTTTAATATACCGCTTATTCAGCATAACATATTTTGATCAAAAATACAAACACTTCCCAACAAGTACCAGCATATTAATATCATAAACGCCGCCTTGAGGGATCACATGTCACACTGTACTATTTTAGATGGGGGATATCATGGGGAAAAACTTCATGACACGGAATATCAAAGCTGCCACGAAAACGACTGTCCGGAGACAGCCTATCCTTTCGAGACATTGCTGATCAGAATGATCGAACTGACCGGTCAGCTTCTTACCGAGCAGGGATATCAGGTCTGCTATACCCGCTGCGGCGACTGCATGATGACGCCCAGCAAGGTTGCCGAGCTTGCCAATACAGGATTATGCCAGGGCAAGACAGAGATCCCGCTTCAGAATTCCTGCCTGCTTTCCTTCCACCGCTCGCTCCTTTTATGCCCCGGTTCCGTCCGGAATGTTGAGATATTCGTCTATCAACGCAACAGCCCTTCCTCGCGCCTGGCTTATTCCATCTTAGACGAACTTCAAAATGAAGGCTACCGGAGCCTTGGCGTTCAGGAACGCCCCAACCTGACGATCCTGCGCCGCACCAATATGCCTGCTTTATTTATTACTTTGGGAAATCTTCCTCTTTCATGTGATACAGAGAATGAGAATGACCAGTTGATCCAGGCGACTGCAGAAGCATTGGCACGGGGAGTTGTAAACTATTTTTCATCCTAATCTCTCTGTTCATCTTGCTTCCACTAATGCCATGGAATAACCTTCGATTGGTTCTTTCGTATTTTTTTTCATGTGTTCTTTCGCATGTTCTTGCATATGCCCTCTCGTGTGTTCTTTCGCATGTTCTTGCATATGCCCTCTCGTGTGTTCTTTCGCGTGTTCTTGCGTGTGCAATTTCATAAAGTCCGTTAAGTCAGTTTTCTCATAAGCCGGAGCGTTCTCTCCCACGCACCGGAATCCATCCAATACGATCTCCTCCCCGTAAAGAAGCGGCACCACGGAAAAGCTTTCCAATCCCGTACTCAGCCCCCTGCCGGTACACTTGATACAGCTTTCTTTCAGAGACCAAAGATCATAAAAGCACTGTTTCCTGTCTTGTGCTTCTTTTAAGTACGCAAGTTCTTCAGGATGAAAGAAGCGTTCCGCAAGCCTGTCCTCATACTTCTCATGTCTCTGGATATCTGCACCGATCTCTTGATCCGAGACCGCACAGAGCACGTAATCCCCGGAGTGGGAAAGATTAAAACAAAGTCCCAGCTCCTTTGGAAGCATCGGTTTTCCATGCTCTTTGACCAAACAGCTTCCATCCCAGCGAAAGCCGGTATCCCGTTTCAACAGACTCCTTCCGCATTCCCCGCCATCATTCCCTGCCGCAAAATCCTCCACCGCGTAATGAAGCAAAAGACCAGCAGCTACGCTTCTGGCCTTATCGGGACGTTGTATCATTTTCTGGGCTTTTTCCTGCCGCTCTTTACTGACCACGGAAAGAGCCTTTTGATAGAAGGCATCCTCCATCAGCGGCTCTACCGCGGCGACATATATTTTATACATCGTCTTTTATAATCCTTTAACCCATGATCCGTTATTTCCCTGATCTCTTTGTGCTTCTTTCAGCTTTATACCTCAACATCCTTATTCCTCAGGTCAAGCCTGATCTCCAGCTCCTCCAGCTGCTTCGGATCTACGACATTCGGCGCTTCCGACATCAGACAGGAAGCATCCTTTACCTTCGGGAACGCAATGACCTCACGGATATTTTCCGCCTGTACCATCAGCATGATCAGACGGTCTAGACCAAATGCAAGACCGGCATGAGGCGGTACGCCGTACTTAAAGGCATTTAACAAAAATCCGAATTTCTCATAAGCCTCCTCTGTCCCGATGCCAAGCTTCTCAAACATCTTCTCCTGCACATCGGACTGATAGATCCTGACGGAACCACCGCCCAGCTCTACACCATTCAAAACACAGTCATATGCCTTGGCACGCACCTTTCCCGGATCGGTATCCAAGAGCGCAAGGTCTTCCTCCATCGGCATCGTAAAGGGATGATGCATCGCCACATAACGGTTCTCCTCCTCATCCCACTCAAGCAGAGGGAATTCCGTAATCCACAGGAAACGATACTCTTCTTTTTTCAATATCCCCATATTCCTTGCGATCTCAAGACGCAGGTTTCCGAGAACATCCCATACCACTTTATTCTTATCTGCCGCAAATAAAAGCAGATCTCCATTTTCCCCGTCCATCGCCGCAACTAAAGCAGCCGTCTGTTCTTCTGTCATAAACTTCGTAAAGGAAGACTTATACGTGCCATCCGGCTGGATTGCAAGATAGGCAAGTCCCTTCGCGCCAAAATCTTTTGCAAAATCCACCAGCGCGTCAATTTTCTTCCTCGGCATCTCTCCCTGCCCCTTCGCGTTGATGCCCCGGACCGTCCCGCCGTTTTCCAAAGCGCTTTTAAATACAATAAAATCAACATCCTTTACTACTTCAGATACATTGACAAGCTCCATGCCGAATCTGATATCCGGTTTATCGGAACCAAAGCGGTCCATCGCCTCCTGCCATGTCATCCGCTGCATCGGAAGCGGCACCTCTACGCCAAGATGCTCCTGAAACAGCTTCTGCAGCAGCCGCTCATTAACGTCGATAACATCATCCACATCCACAAAGGAAAGCTCCATATCCACCTGCGTAAATTCCGGCTGCCGGTCGGCACGAAGATCCTCGTCACGGAAGCACTTTGCGATCTGATAATATCTGTCATAACCGGAACACATCAGCAGCTGCTTAAATAACTGCGGCGACTGCGGCAGCGCGTAAAATGTCCCCGGATGCACGCGGCTGGGCACCAGATAATCCCTTGCCCCCTCCGGCGTGGANCGNTTTAAGATNGGCGTCTCGATCTCCAGNAANCCNTCATCACTCNAGAAANTGCGGANNGAATTNACCACATGGCTNCGNACNATCAGNTTNTGNTGNATATCCGGNCTTCTCAGATCCAGATACNTGTATTTCAATCGAAGNTCTTCNTTCGTCTTGGAATCCGCCTCAATNGGAAATGGAGGCGTCTCCGCCTCGGAAAGAATACGAAGCGATGTTGCACGGACTTCGATCGTCCCTGTTTTTAAACCTGCATTTTCCGCACCACCACGCTTTTCCACAGTTCCGGTGACTGCGATTACAAACTCGCTGCGCAGCTTCTCCGCCTTTGCAAATCCCTCTTTATCTATATAACCTGCGCTGTTCTCCTCAGAAGTCTCAAAGATGATCTGTACGATTCCGGAACGATCCCGAAGATCCAGAAAGATGATGCCGCCCTTATTTCTGTTTTTCTGCACCCATCCCATCAGCGTGACGGTCTCGCCGATATTCTGCTCGGAAATCTCCGCGCATCTGTGGGTTCTTTTCAAACCTTTCATTGTCTCTGCCATGATATGATGCTCTCCTTATGTGATATTATTTTGGGCAATTGTAAAATTATGGTGTATAATATGTGGTGTACGGTTTATGGTGTACGGTTTACATAACTCTTCGTTTATTTATCTATGTTCCAAAAACACCATAATATGGAATCATTTTGGGAACATAGATGAATAAACTTCAGGTTATGTAAACCTTATAAACCTAATAAATTATACTTTCAACTTTTATAAGCCTTATATNNCTAATAAATTATACTTTCAAGTTTTGTNAGCCTTATACACCTACCGCAATCTATTTCAATGCATTCACGTAAAATTCCTCATATTCCGTATAACCCTGCTGTGCAAGCTGTTCCTTCTGAAACTTTTTATTTTTATTCATACGGGCAATCAGGACTACACCGCCCTCCCGGCGCAGCTTCTCCGCTTTCTGGAAGATCTCGTTGACGCGGTCGGAAGGCATCCCCTTCTCAATCAGGAATGCGGTCTTATTGCCCTGTCCCGGCACCTTAAACCCGTTATCCAAAAGGATGGTGATGATCCGCTCAAAGCCAATGGAAAAGCCGCATGCCGGCGTATCGCTGCCGGTAAATTTCCCGATCATCTTATCATAACGTCCACCGCCGCCGCAGCTGGAATGGAACTCTTTTAACTCGACCTCAAAGATCGTCCCCGTATAATACGACATACCGCGCACCAGCGTCGGATCAAATAAAAGCGTAAAATCCGCTGTCTTTGCCGCATTTACCGCTGCATCGATCTCCGTCAGATTGTCTCTGCACTCCTTCGGAAGATATTCCCCCAGCCTGTCCGCCAGATATGCCACCGGATCCTTTTCCTTCTCCAGATCAGCAAAAAGCGCAATATATTTCTCTACGCTCTCTCCGGCAAATCCCGCCTCGATCAGCGTATCCCTGACACCCTCCAGACCGATCTTGTCCATCTTATCCAATATGATAAAGACATCATCAAAGCTCTCCTCTGCGAATCCGGCATAAGAAGCCATTGCCTTTAACATCCGCCTGTCATTGATCCGGATATTAAAGTTTTTGAAGTTNAGNTTCCCCAGCAAAGTCGTCGTCGCNAGGATCAGCTCAATCTCCGCCAGATTGGACGGCTCTCCGAGGATGTCAATGTCACACTGCATGAACTGGCGGAATCTCCCCTTCTGCGGCTGATCCGCGCGCCATACATTCCCCATCTGCAGCGCCTTAAACGGACTTGGCAGTTCATTGGCATGATTGGAATAATACCTTGCCAGCGGCACCGTCAAATCATATCTCAGACCGCTGTCAGTCAGATCTGTCTCCGACTGCGCCGTCTCAAGATTTAATTTATCGCCGCGCTTTAATATTTTAAAGATCAGCTTTTCATTCTCTCCGCCCTGTTTATTCGTAAGATTTTCAATATTCTCCACACAGGGGGTCTCCATCGGGGTAAAGCCGTATGTCTTATACGTCTCCTTGATCAGGTTAATCACATAATCTCGGATCTCCATTTCCTCGGGCATAACGTCCTTCATCCCTTTTACCGGTTTCTTGCTCAATGCCATCGTATCGTCCTCCAAAAAATCATTTTACTCTTTTTTCCAGTAATACACAAGAACTAAAAATACTCGTATTATGATTCTGTTATATCATTTTTCTTCTTACTTTTCATTCTAATACTTCTACAAATAAAATCCTTCCACTTCTCATATATGTTTGATCAATCTTACTACATAGAATATCTATTTATATATTCACTGTCAAGGCGGTTTCCCGCAAATCTCCAAAATATGTGCAATAAAAAAACCTTGCTAAGCAAAAAGCAGGCTTCTGTTCCATAATAAATCAGGCGCTCTAAAAATCAAAATGCTCATGCAGCATTTATATCGCGGGTGTATAGCGGATTTTATATTTTGTCATCTATCATTCCTTCTATTTTTAAAATGGCTGCGAAGATCATCCTCAGAAATCCACCCTTCCTCTTCGGCTGAACGGATACCGGCATTAAGTTCACACAGCAATTTATCGTTAATACCGAAAACAGTCCCGCAAAACTACACATATGTTTCCTCTTTCGTTTCCAAACACAGACAACCCAATCGACCGCTTTGGAATCCACATCCGCAGTCACACATATAAACATTCTTTCGCTTATTTTTCCAGATCATACCGTTTCCCATAATATTTTTATGTCCACAGATTGAAATATATCCTTCCCTTCCATCCGCCAAAAACATCTCATAAGCTTCGTCTCCACTGAAATATCTCCCCATTAAATAATATTCATCCACCATTACCCTGTCCGGCATGGAGGTACAGGCATGTGCCAGCAGATATTTCACCCCGCCTGCTTCGATACATATCTGCACCGGCCACTCCATAATCTTCTTTGCCAGATCCAGCATATCAACCTGAGTAAACCGCTGCATGATCAGATCAAAAGAATTATATGGATACGGCTCTAACTGTTTTCGTTCCTTTTCCGGGAAATTAAAATAATACATGATATACTGCGCTAACCATGTATCATGATTTCCTCTCACCACTGTGCATCTGTTTTCTAATTTTAACATATTAAAGTAAACGCCTATGGGATCCGGCTCCCATGAATTCCTGTCAAACAGATCGCCTAATAAGTACAGATGATCTTCTTGTGAAAAACCGATCTTTTCCAGCATTTCTTCAAATTTTCTATTGTTATTGTGAATATCTCCGACCACATAATGCATGATTCCGTTTCCTTTATCCTCTTATTGGACCGCCATTGCCCAATTTAAGTAATTATTTACTCCTGAAAAGCCTTGATACAGCATTGCTCTTTGGAATGATCCAAAACGGCGTGAAACACAGAATCAAAATGCTGTCCCATGCCTTCTTCCATTAGTTCTCTCCACCATGCGGCTACCTCTCCTGGGTCATTTCGGAATACGCCACACCCATAGGCTCCAAGCACCAGATGCTTTGCCTTCTGCTCGGCAAAGATTCCCAACGCCAGCTTCATTCTCCGGCGCATCACCCTTTTGGCTTCCTCCGCATTTTCTCCCTTTAAAAGCACCTGCCCCATATTGACTGCGGGCAGCGTCAGCACAGAAGCTTTCACCGGCGTCTCTGTCAATCGGAATGACCCGTCACGGAAAAATACTACTTCCGGGGAATAGATCCCATAATCCAGATACATCATAGATCTATGCGCCCGGTTTTCATTGTAATATTCTTCATGGGCTGTCAATGTGGGATAAAGCGTGCCGGAAATTGTCAGGCTCTCTTCCTGAGCTTTTGCTCCGTTCAGAAAACCGCCTCCCGGATTCTTTGCGCTTGCAAAATTCAACACACCGATATCCGTTTTCCCTTCTTCTGCGAGCATACGGATAGCATCTACCGTGGAAATATTATCAACCCTTGTCTCCGGCTGGCCACAGCTTGTGCATGCGCTGTATTTTGCAAGGATTTTCTCTCCCTCCGCAGGGGAGATCAATATGCTTCGCCTGATGGACTGCTCCATATCCTCCTTTATTGTGATCCGCTTTTTCTCTGCTTTTTGTCCTGTTCCATTGTTTGTTTCCGGCACATAGCAGCCCTGTTTCATGATCTCCAAAGTTTCTTGTGCCATTGCTTTTCTATCCATATTTTCCTATTTCCTTCCTTTTTTAATTTGTATCGTGTTAATTACCGACATGTCCACAAACTGAAATATATCAACCTGAGCAAAACGCTGCATAATAAGTTCAAAAGAATGATCAGGTTAAAGTAAACGCCTATGGGATCGGATCATCTTTATAATCTTCTATGTTTTTTTTGCTTAAATCCAGTTTTAGCTGAATAAATTCTTTCTCTTTTGCGCTGAAATGTTCGTAATGACTCCTTATTAACTTAATCGCATTTGGTTTGCTAATATCCAGTAACTTTTGAAACCAATTTAAGAAATCCTGTGTTAGTTCATCATTTGATGAACATTTTAACAGCTTGTCGAATATCATAACGGAATCATTTGACAGACTGATCAATTCACTTAAACTATCCTGTGCTTTTAATGGATTGTAAGACATATTTTTCTCCCTCTATGAAAATAGGATCCTTTTGACTTTTTTATTATAGCAGAAAACATTGCCCACTTCGGGACAATCTCTCACTTTTTTGCTATTTATTATTTTTAACAAAAAATAATTCACTATTGATAACCAATTGCACTTGCCGTCATACTCAATAGTGAATTTAAAAAGTTTAAAAATCCGTAAACAATCTCCGCTTCCGCTCAATCATTTCATCAATCTTATCCAGATACAATCCGATATCCTTCACATTATCGCAGCGCTTGATACACCCGTCTTCATCAACGCGTTTTGACACGCTTCCCGCCCCCAGCGCCACGATCGACTGGAGCTCCTCCATGATCAGGATATTGTACAGGCCGTATTTCCCCGGCAGCGCATAACCGGTATTTTCCAGATTGCCTGCCATATTCTTCTGACGATAGAGATAGTAGGGTTCCATCCCCATCTCCTTTGCCCCTTCTGCTGCGGTCCGCATTGCCTGCTCCATCATATGCTGCACCTCATCTGCCCCGCCTGATCTCGGATCGCCTTCCGACTTATACCAGTCCTTCAATCCTGCTGCCCTTTTCACCGCCAGCGAATGTACGGTCAGACTGTCCGGCGCAAGATTTCTGATCTCCTGCACGGTATATGCAACATCCGCATCCGTCTCCCCCGGCAGTCCCAAGATGATGTCCATATTGATATTGTCAAACTCCATCCTTCTTGCCATTGCATATGCATTCTTCACATCTTCTATGGTATGTCTGCGACCGATCAGGCGAAGCGTCTCTTCCTTCATCGTCTGGGGATTAATTGAGATCCTTGTCACATGGTATTTTTTCAGGACGCTCAGTTTTTCTTCCGTGATGCTGTCCGCTCGTCCGGCTTCTACCGTAAATTCCTGCACATGCTCCATCGGCAGATACGCTGCAACATCTCCAAGAAGGATATCCAGCTCCTCCGCAGACAGCGCTGTCGGCGTACCGCCGCCGATATAGACCGTATCCAACACTCTTGTTTTAAAATATGGAGAGGACGCAATATATTCCAATTCCTTCCGAAGCGCGCCCAGATATTCGGGGATACGTTTTTTCCACCGTTCTACCGGATTGGAGGTAAAGGAACAGTACAGGCATCTGGACGGACAGAACGGAATTCCGATATACACGCTGTACCCATTAAGTCCATGCAGCTTCGACAAGATGCCCTCCTGCAGCTTCGCAATCTCCATGCCAAGGGCAAGCTTCTCACCCTTCAGACGGTGCATATCATAAAGCTGTTCTGCTGTTCTCTCCTCAGTATTCTTTTTCATCATACCGCGGATTAATTTCGTCGGCCTGATCCCAGTCAGAGCGCCCCACGGAAGACTCCGTCCGGTATATTCCTCCATAGCATCATAAAAAAGCTTCTTGAACGCACGCTTTCTCGCCGCAGCATCTTCCATGCCGTCCTCCAGAAAGACGCCCGCCTCTTGTGCGATCTGTTCCTCCGTATATTCCCTGCGGCGATCTTCCGCCAGCGTCTCTCCCGCCGTGATCACGATACTTCCGCCACAATCAAACAAGCAGACCTCTATCGTATCCGGAAGTCTGCCTGTATATTCCTGCGCTTCTGCGGATGATGCGCCGGTATCCAGCTCTATCCCCGGATAAAACGCCTGCGTCAGCGCATACAGATCATATAACAATTCCTGTCGATTTACTATCAGATGTATCAAACCGTTCCTCTCTCCATTCCGTATATCAGACCATTCGCCGCTTCTGTCTCAACTCACTGTCTTTTTTTAATGATTTCCGTTATTTCTTCCACAGTTGTTTCCAACTCGTCTGCTATCTGTGCGTTTGTCTTTCCTTTCAACTGCTTCTTCTGTATCTGTGACCATAATTTATCTTCCTGACCGACAGCATGCGCTTCTTCAACTGCTTTCTGTGTTGCTTTCTGTGCCGCTTCCTGCTGAAGCATGAGCCGCCTTTCAAACGTGTAATCCAATGTCATCACTTTTAACACCTCCGCCCTGCGTTCCGTCAGGAAATCTCTCAGTATGTCTTCCCTGATACAGCTATCGATCGCCTTCCTTATGCACCGTTCCAGATCTATATGCCCTGCGGCTTCGTAGTTCTTACGCACACGCTCCACAAACAGCACATAATCCTTCAAAAACCGGCAATTATCCAAAAGTTTCTTATTCTTTCCGATATTAATGTTATAAACTTTGCATACCAGTTCCAGCTCCGGCTGATCCATCCTACGTTCATACGCATCCGAAAGCCTCATCTCCGACTGTTCCGGCTGATCCTGCCCGCCATTATAAAAAACAACAAATCGCGGCGTCGGTATTTTGACGAGGCTGTATCCATAAATATCCTGCCCCTTTATGATATCCAATATAATGCCCGAAAAATAAATCAGACTGCGCAGCGGCATATTCCGGCATATCGTGGACTGATGTTCATAGATGCTTAGATCCATATCCAGTATGAATGATGCGTCATTCCGCACCGACAGGGAGATCCCCCTGTCCAGACTGCACATTCTGACCTGCTGCGGATCCGTATAATTGGAATGATTTATCGCATTGTATGCCGCAAGCGCATTTTCCGGATATTCCAATAACATACTGAATACATCGCTTTTGTACTCCCTGTTCTTTCCGTCAAAACGGTCCCTCCCTCTTGTTTTTCTCTCTGCCATAAGCATTCCTCCCTTTTCTTTGCAGGAATCCCCGGCAGACAACGCATGTCGTCATGACCATGCTCCATATCGAAAATCCTGCTTTATAATGTTATTTTGAAATAAAAGCATAGATTTTCGGGAATATAAATAAAATATTAGATGAAACGGAAGACATGCAGCACAAACGACCATGCCTGATTATGAAAATAATGCTTTGAATGAAGCATATCACAGGTAATGAAAAATAGCAAGGGTATTTCTCTAACTACAAAACGGATTATACTGCCTCTCATATCCTATCGTTGTCGTCCCGCCATGCCCGGGATAAACCCTGACTTCATCCGGCAGCGTCATCAGCTTTTCCTCGATGGAGCGTTTCTGCTTCGCCATGCTTCCGGTGGGAAGGTCCGTCCGTCCCACCGACTCCTGAAACAGCGTATCTCCGCTGATCAGTACGCCATCCTCCTCAAAATAATAACAGCAGCTCCCAATCGTATGTCCCGGCGTCTCGATCATCTTACATACCTTATCCCCGAAGATAAGCTCCTGTCCATCCTTTAAGTATTCATCCGCTTCCAGCGTGTACGGCTTCGCCCAGCTTGCCGATACATTGACATAGGGATCCTGTAACAGCACCTTATCCGCTTCCGGCGCATAGATCTTCGCGCCGCTAAGCTCTTTCAGCTCCTTGCAGCCCATGATATGATCAAAATGTCCATGGGTCAAAAGGATCGCCTCTACTTCAAAACCCTTTTCTTTTAATTTATCATGGATGAGCTTTCCCTGATCCGCCGGATCCACAAAGATAACTTTGCTTTCACCCTCTCTGTAGATAAAATAACAATTGGTCTGGCACATCCCCATCATGATCCTGCCGACCTTTAATTCTGCTTTTCCCATATCCGATCCTTTCCTAAAATATTAACTATTAGCTGTCCTATCAATATCAATAACATTTCGAACCGTCTTCAATTTCTCAACCACCCTGTTCAGCTCCTCTCTGCTGCTGACATCAAACGCCATATTGATGCTTGCGTTCTGTTCCTTATTCACCTTTGTACTAAGTGCAAGAATATCAATGCCCCAGTCTGACATACATTTTGAAATATCCGCAAGCAGTCCGGATCTGTTACTGGCATAGATGATGATCTCCACCATATATTTNCCGCCTNTGNNNCCCTCNGCATCNGCCGNCCATTCCGCTTCNACCAGNCTNGTACGTTCGATNTCCGGCATCTTCATGANATTNGGNCAGTCCGTCCTATGGATCGANACNCCNCGCCCTCTGGTNATAAATCCNACGATCTCNTCTCCCGGAAGCGGATTACAGCATTTGCTGAATCTCGCNGCAATATCNTNCATTCCATGAACTATNATGCCNCCGCCGCCNTTGCTGGCAGGAACGATCTTTTTGACNGCNGCTTCCCTGATCGNCTCCATNACCTGCTCATTGCTCACCGGTTCCTTATNCNTGCTGTCATAGATCTCCAGCAGCCGGTTAATGACCTGCCCCTCCTTCAGCGCGCCATGTCCTACCGTAGCCATCAGTGAATCCCAGTCCTTAAAGCCGTATTTCTTCATCACCTCATTCATATACTCCGGCTTCAGCAGATCCGAAAGGACGATCGACCTTGCCTTACAGTAGGAAGCGAGCAGCTCCTTACCGCGGACCACATTTTCCTCTTTATATTCATTCTTAAACCACTGGTTGATCTTATTCCTTGCATGCGCGCTCTTGACAAAATTCAACCAGTCGCGGCTGGGTCCTTTGGAATTTTGTGAAGTCAGGATCTCGATACAGTCGCCGTTCTTAATCTCATAATCGATCGTCGCCAGTTTTCCATTGACNCTTGCNCNGNTCATCTTGTTGCCCACCGCCGTATGGATATGATACGCANAGTCTACTGTCGTGCTTCCTGCCGGAAGATTCTTGACATCTCCCGTCGGCGTAAAGCAATAAACCNGATCGGAAAAAAGATCAAGATCCTGTTTCAGNAAGCCCATAAATTCACGGTTATCTGACNTATCCTTCTGCCACTCCAGGATCTGGCGCAGCCAGGTCAGCTTTGCCTCCTCCTGCTCTTCCACCTTCTTTCCGTCGGACACTTCCTTGTACTTCCAATGCGCCGCAATACCATATTCCGCTGTCTTATGCATCTCATAGGTACGGATCTGTATCTCAAACGGCGTCCCGCCGCTTCCGATCAGCGTCGTATGAAGTGACTGATACATATTTGCCTTCGGCACTGCAATATAATCCTTAAACCTGCTGGGAACAGGACGGTAGATCTCATGGATCACACCAAGCGCTGCATAGCAGTCCTTAACAGAATCAACGATGATACGCACGGCAAACAGATCATAGATCTGATCTATCGTTTTATTTTGATT
>WFLX010089043.1_pt1 | contig 24237 bp, 19 predicted proteins | sample 4967041 | NCBI WGS metagenome assembly WFLX01 (sample SAMN12857096, study PRJNA449069) | gut metagenome | isolation source: stool from male and female vole | host: Microtus ochrogaster | place: USA:Florida | collected 2017
GGAAGCCGGGGCGGACGTGAACGCGGAGGATATTGCGGGGCGTACCGCACTTTTGTATGCGGGAAGACGGAAAGCGGCGGACGTGGTGCAGTTGCTCGTCGCCGCCGGCGCAGAAGTGGACNAGGAAGATACCTTTTCGCGCATGTATGCGGCACGGCAGAACAACGCGGCAATACTCGCGCAGCTGCGCGACGAATTCGGCGTGGACNTNCATGAGGCGACTGACGGCTACACTGCCGCACTCATGGATGCGGCAGAAAAGAACGACATNCGTATCGTGCGGCTGCTCATCNANGCNGGCGCGGACGCGAACGCGGAAGATGAAAACGGCAAGACCGCGCTCATGGCGGCGGCGCAAAACAATGCGGCGGACGTGGCGAAACTGCTCATTGAATCCGGCGCGGATGTGAGCGCAAGAGACGGAGACTACAAGCGCGTCTTCGCGTATGCGGTAGCGGCGAACGCGGTCGAAGTGATGAAGCTGCTCATCAAAGCGGACGTGAGTGTGCATGACAGAAACGACTGGAGATATGCGATAGAGGGGAACGCGATAGATGCCGTAAAGCTGCTCATCGAATCCGGCTTGGACGTAAACGAAGAGATTGGGGGAGGCGGGGCCAGGACTGTGCTCGGGTATGCGGCGAGCAAGAACGCAGTGGACATTGTGAAACTGCTTATCGCGGCGGGCGCGGACGTGAACAAATCTTCAGACGGCTCGTACCCGATTATAAACGCGGCATTTGCGAACGCGGAAGAGGTGGCGCGGCTGCTCATCGAAGCGGGCGCGGACGTGAACAAACTGAGCGAGGCCTGGACAACCGCGCTCATGGGAGCGGCATCAGAAAACAATGCGCGTATCGTGCAAATGCTCATCAAGGCGGGCGCGGACGTGAACGTACAAAACTGTGATGATTTCACAGCACTTATATATGCGGCAGAAAGCAAGGTGCCGTCCGCCGAGGTCGTGAAACTGCTCATCGATGCGGGCGCGGACGTGAACGCAAGAGAAAGAGACGGCTGGACCGCGCTCATGTATGCGGAAAGGCGCAAGGCGACGGACGTGGTGGCACTGCTCAAAGCGGCAGGGGCGCAGTAACGCGCAAGCGGTGTCCCGCAGTACGCGGGGATACGCTCCCGCAGACTGCGGGACTATGCTCCCCTAGAGCGCGGGATCATGCTCCCGCACTGCGCGGGGAATCACTCCCCTAAGGCGAGTGGAGTCACTCCACCAGGGCATATGGTGTCGCTCCCCGCAGGGCGAAGGGTATCCGCAGGCACGTGCGAAGAGTGTTCGCAAGCACGAGCGAAAGGTATTCGCAGACGGCGGACGCGCAAGCCGGACAGAAAACTGCTCTTCTCTACGCCTCTTTCCGTCGCTCCTGCGCGAGCATCGCCTCCTGCGCCGCCACCTGCTCGGCGTTGAGCGGGGGGTGGCCGTCAATCAGCCCGTGCTCGTCCTCGTCGGGGTGCTTGCCGTAGGGTGCGTTCGCGAGCAGGAGTTTCAGGCGGTTCAGCTGGTTGACCTCGCTTGAGCCGGGGTCGTAGTCGATGGCGGCGATGTTCGCCTCCGGGTAACGCCGCTTGAGTTCCTTGATGACCCCGCGCCCGCAGATATGGTTGGGCATACAGGCGAACGGCTGCACGCAGGCAAAGCTCCGCACGCCCTCGCGGATCAGGTCCACGATCTCGCCCGTCAGGAACCAGCCCTCGCCCGTCACGTTGCCGAGCGAAATGATGTCCTTCGCATAGTCCATCTTCTCGTAAATCGACGTGGGCGGCACAAACCGGCGGCTCTTGGCGAGCGTGCGCTTCACGTAGCCGCGGAACGTCTCGGTCAGGGCGATGAGCAGCCGCGCGATCCGCTCGCCGCTTTTGGGGACGGCAAGGTTCTTGTGCTTGAAGATATTGTCCGAAAAATTGTACAGCAGGAAGTCGATGAAGCCCGGCTGCACGCATTCCGCGCCCTCCGCCTCGATCGTCTCCACCAGATTGTTGTTCGCCGTGGGGTGCAGCTTGACCAGAATCTCGCCGACCACCGCCACGCGCGGCTTCTTGACCGGCAGCAGCTCCAGGCGGTCAAAGTCCCTGACGATGCCGCGCACGACCTTGTGGTAGGCGCGCAGCGACATGCCTTTCAGCTTGCGCCCGATGATGTCGTTCCATTTCTCATAGAGCGCGTCCGCGCTGCCCGGCACTTTCTCGTAGGGGCGCGTGCGGTACAGCACCTGGATGAGCAGGTCGCCCAGAATGAACGCGAGCACGATGCCCTTTCCGAGTGAGAACGTCAGCTTGAATCCGGGGTTCGACTCCAGCCCCTGCGCGCTCAGGCTGATGACCGGGATATGAGACCACCCCGCGTCGTTGAGCGCGCGGCGGATAAAGCCGATGTAGTTGGTCATGCGGCAGCCGCCGCCCGTCTGGATAATCGCGAGGCTCACGCGGTTCAGGTCATACGCGCCGCTTTCGAGCGCGCTCATCAGCTGCCCGGTCACCAGTATGGCGGGATAGCACGCGTCGTTGTTCACGTATTTCAGCCCCACATCGACGGCTTTCTTGTCCACCTCCGGCAAGAAGACGATGTTGTAGCCCTCATGCTCGAACACTTTCTGGTGCAGGCGCATGTGGATCGGACTCATCTGCGGGGCAAGGATCGTGTGCGTCCGCTTGAAGTCCTTCTCGAACGGCTTGCGGTGGTACGCGGACGACCGGGACGGCAGCTTCTTGCGGGCGCGCTGGCGTTCCCTCACGGCGGCGATGAGCGAGCGGATACGGATGCGCACCGCGCCGAGGTTGGAGCCTTCGTCAATCTTGATGAGCGTGTACATCCGTCCTTTCGCCTTCAGGATCTCGTCCACCTGGTCGGAAGAGATGGCGTCAAGCCCGCAGCCGAACGAGGTGAGCTGCACCAGCTCAAGGTCGGGCATGCCCGCCACGAACGCGCCCGCGCGGTACAGGCGGCTGTGGTACGTCCACTGGTCAACGATACGGAGGGGACGCTCCACGCGGGCAAGGTGCGCCACGGATTCCTCGGTAAAGACCGCAAGCCCCAGCCCGTTGATCATCTCCGGGATGCCGTGGTTGATTTCGGGGTCAAGGTGATACGGCCGGCCGGAAAGCACGATGCCGTTCGCGCCGCGCAGGATCATCTCCTCCAGCGCCTCCTCGCCTGCCTGCCGCACTTCGGCGCGGAATTTCTCCTGCTCTTTCCAGCCCGCGTCCACGGCATGCGCCACCTGCGCCATGGTCACGGGGAAATGCGGCGACAGCTCCTCGAACAGCCGTTCGGCAAGGCGTTTCTTGTCCTCGATCGGCAGGAACGGGTTCATGAACAGCAGGTTCTTGTCCTGCCGCAGCGCGTCGATATTGTTCTTGAGGACTTCGGAATAGCTCGTGACGATCGGGCAGTTGTAGTGGTTGTCCGCGCCCGCGTCCTCCACCTGCTCGTAGGGGGCGCACGGGTAGAAGATGAACGGGCAGCCCACTTTGAGCAGGTGCATGATATGCCCGTGCGTGATTTTTGCCGGATAGCAGACCGACTCGGACGGAATCGTCTCAAGCCCGGACTCGTACACGGCGCGCGACGATCGCGGCGACAGCCGCACGCGGAATCCCAGTTCGGTGAAGAACGTGAACCACAGCGGATAATTCTCGTACATATTGAGCACGCGCGGAATGCCCACCTCGCCTAGCGGCGCGTCGGAAAGCGCGCGCGGCTGGTAGCCGAACAGGCGGTCGTACTTCCATTTGAACAGGTTGGGCAGCCCCTTGTTCTCGTCGGTCGCGCCGCTCGCCTTTGCGTTCCCCGCGTCAAGGACGGCATTCCCGCCCGCCGCCCGCTCCGCGCCGCGCTCGCAGCGGTTTCCCGTCACGAACGTGCGCGCACAGCCGTCTGCCCCGCCGCCGTCCGCGGAGAACGTGTTCACCGTCAGCAGGCAGTTGTTCTGGCAGCCGCCGCAGCGGCGCAGGTCGAGCGAAACGCTGAAATGGTCGAGCTGGTCAGGACCGGCAATGCCCGACCGGATGACGGGCGGCACGAATCCGGCTTCCTCGCCGGGCTTGGGGGCAGTCAGGTCGCGCCACTGGTCATAGGCAATCAGCGCCGCGCCGTATGCGCCCATCAAGCCCGCCACGTCGGGGCGGTAGACATTCACGCCCGCAATCTTCTCGAACGCGCGCAGCACGGCATTGTTGTTGAACGTGCCGCCCTGCACCACCACTTTCGTGCCGATCTCGCCCGCGCTGCGCAGCTTTATCACCTTGAACAGCGCGTTCTTGATGACCGAGTACGACAGCCCGGCGGAAATATCGGCGATGGTCGCGCCCTCTTTCTGCGCCTGCTTGACGCGGCTGTTCATAAAGACCGTGCAGCGGCTGCCCAAATCCACTGGCTTCTGCGCGAGCAGCGCTTTCTGGCTGAACTCCTGGACGGAAAGCCCCATGCTCCGCGCAAAGTTGTCAAGGAACGACCCGCAGCCCGACGAACACGCCTCGTTGAGCTGGATGGACACGATCGCGCCGTCCTTCATGCGCAGGCACTTCATGTCCTGCCCGCCGATGTCCAAAAGGAATTCCACGCCGGGAACAAAGAAGTCGGCGGCGCGGTAATGCGTGATCGTCTCCACCTCGCCCGCGTCCACGCCGAGCGCCGCCTGGAACAACGCCTCGCCGTAGCCCGTGGACACCGAGCGCGCGATATAGGCGTGCCGGGGGAGAATCCTGTACAAGTCTTTGAGGACGCGCACCGCCAGATCGACGGGGTTGCCCGCGTTCACGTCGTAGAACCGCCACAGGATGCGTCCTTTCTGGTCGATGAGGACGGCCTTCGTGGTCGTCGAGCCGGCATCAAGCCCCAGGAACACCGGGCCGCTTGCCGTATCGAGCGGGGCCGTCTCCGTCGTCTCCGTTGCGTGCCGCGCGGTGAATTCGTCGAGTTCCGCCTGATCCTTGAACAGCGGCTCAAGCCGGGCGACCTCGTTCAGCTCCGCGCCCACCAGGTTCTTGAGGCTCTCGCGCACCTGCGCGATTGTCGGGCAGTCCGCCGTCCGCTGCGCACACGGAACGCGGTCGCGCCCCGCATTGAACGCGCTTCCCGCCGCCACGAACAGCTGCGAGTTCTGCGGCACGATAATCGCGTCGCCCTCCAGGTGCAGGGTCTCGACGAAACGGTGGCGGAGCTGGTCAAGGAAGTGCAGCGGTCCGCCCAAAAACGCCACGTTGCCGCGGATCGGCTTTCCGCACGCAAGCCCGCCGATCGTCTGGCTCACCACCGCCTGAAAAATGGACGCGGCGATGTCCTCGCGGCGCGCGCCCTCGTTGATGAGCGGCTGCACGTCCGTCTTGGCGAACACGCCGCAGCGCGCCGCAATCGGGTAAATCGTCGTCGCGCCTTTTGCCAGCTCGTTCAGCCCGGTCGCGTCCGTCTCAAGCAACGCCGCCATCTGGTCGATGAACGCGCCCGTACCGCCCGCGCACGTGCCGTTCATGCGCTGGTCAACGCCGCCCGTGAAATACGTGATTTTTGCGTCCTCACCGCCTAGCTCGATCACCACGTCCGTCTGCGGGATGAGTTTCCTGACGGCGGTCGTGGCGGCGACCACTTCCTGGATGAACGGAATGCCCAGCCACTGTGAGACCGAAAGTCCGCCCGACCCGGTTACCCGGAGGCTGACGGCGCGACGATCCTTTTCCGGCAGGACGGATTCCAGCACGTCGAGCGCGCGTCCGACCACCGTGATGATCGTGCTGCGGATGTCGGCGCGGTGCCGCTCGTAGGCTTCAAACAGAAAAGAATCGTCGCTGTCAAGCGCGACGACTTTTACCGTGGTAGAACCGACATCGATTCCCATGCGGACAGGCTCTGCTGCCGNCGAAAAGTGCATTTCAGACATAATATCCACCAGAATGAGGTTACGGACAGTGTACCTTAAACGCGGAGATTAGGCAATGTCATGCCGCTTCCTGCCCTTCCGCTTTTTGGGGGTGATTATCGTGAAGGCGATCGTCTTTTCCATCTCGCCGCCTGCGGCAAGGTCAACGCTCCAGCAGAGCGCGGCGACGAAGGTCGTGCCCGCGACGCGCACCGTGCCGTCCGCGCCCGGCCGGCGGAAAAACAGGGGCATGCCGGTGACGGAGGCGTCCTCGTTCGGCTCGTAGACGAATGAGATGTCGTTCGCGCGGTCGGTTATCTGGAGGTAGGACACGTCGTTCCGGGTTCCGGGCTTTGCCGCCGCGTCCAGTTCGTCCTTCTCGCCCCCGGAGATGACCGTGACCGCGTAGCCGTTGCAGTCCGCGCGGGAAAAGTCGGTCTGCGCGAAATTGGACTCCACCACCAGCTGCGCCCTGAGCGCGAGCGGGCTTTCGTTCCTGAGGATGTACTGCACGGTAAAGCCGTTCGAGTTGATGATATAGTTCTTGCGCAGCGTGACCGGCTGCCGCAGCGCGCCGAATTCGTCCGTGCCGGTCAGCCTGATCTCATGGCGGCGGCGNTCAAACTTTGCCGGTGAGAACACGACCCGTGAGAAAATGCCGCTTCCCGTGGGAGCGCCTTTCTTGTATGCCTTGTATTCTTCNGGCGTGAAGAGGTGATCGACGAACAGCCCGCGCTCGTAGGTGTCGCTCACGCGGTCGAACTTCTCAATGCGCTTCAGGTTGTCGGCGTAGTTTCCCGTGTTGTGCATGATGTCAAGCTCGGTGANGCTCGCGCCCCGGCGGGAGATGCACGCGTCGAACGACTGCATCTGGCAGATATACTCGTCGTTGCCGTCAGCGTCGTAGTCATAGCTCGTCACGCATTCGGTGAACGTGTCCTGCCCCTCGCGCAGGATTTTCTCTGCCTCGGTCAGCGCACGGTAAGCGTTCTGCCGGATCGCGTTGGTGGCGAAAATGCCCTGCGGATTGCACACGAACGCCTCGCCNGTCTGTGCCTGCCACAGCTTCTCCCGCGCGCTTTTCTTGCGCGCCTTGTCGCCGTGGTAGTTCGCGATGAGCGTGCTGATGTAAAGCATGCGGTCATACAGGGCGTGGTTGCGCGGGTAGGTCTCCAGGAAATCGTACATCGTCACCGGGTAGCCCGGCGCGTTTTCCTGCGGCGTGTACGGCACCAGCCCCCACTGCGCGATGTCGGATCGAACGCCCGCCGCGATGTATGCCGGGCGCACCGCCGCGTGATGCTTGCGGTATTCCTGCGGGGTCGTCAGCGTGATGCCGCCGTCAGACTGAAGCGCGTCGAGCAGCCCCCGCATCCAGCCGTCCNCACAGCGGGCGGCAAACGATTCCGCGTCGCACGTGAGGGTGAGCACGGGAAAATCCGGCGCGGGCGCGTCTTGCTTTCCGAACGATGCCTGCGNCGCCGCCTTGAGCCTGGCAAGGTAGTCCGCCGTCGGAACGGAATCATCGTGCGGCAGCCCCTCGCGCGAGACGGGAAACACGACGACCGACTTTCCCTGCTCGGTGACCAGCAGCGGCTCGCCCGTCCGTTTTTCCGGCGCGATCAGCGAGCTGTCCAGCAGCACGTACTCCATGCCGCTGTTGTGCAGCCCCGGCACGATGCCGCCGTCCCACACCGAGCCGTACACGGTCATGCCGCGCGGGCGCTTTCCGAGCGCGCCGCTCAACGCGGCCGTGTACAGCTCAATCTGCCCGTTCCTGTCCATGGGAAGCAGCAGCGGGAACGGCGGATTGTAATAGCCGCCGCCCAGCAGCTCGATCTGCTTGCGGTGCAGCAGTTCCTTCAGGAGCGTCACGCATTCGGGATGTTTTTTTGCCAGCCAGGAGAACGTCGGCCCGAAAAATGAGAAAGACACCTTGCACACAGGGTTCGCATAGAGAAACGAGACGATTTTTTTATATGACTGCTGGTATGCCGCCTCCAACGAATCGGGCGTNCTGATGCCCAGCGAACCGGCCGTAACCGCCATGCAGATATGCAACACTTTCATACAGAAACGAAACGAGTGCTGCGCCCCACCCTGCACAACCTACAACGCTAACTCCTCTCAGACCTCGATTGTATCATTCTATACCAAGCACGCCAAAATGTAAAATGCTTTTTCGCCGGAATGTCCGTCTCCGCGCCCGTTTTTTCTGCCAGCGAGATCAGCCCGGCGGGACAGNCGCGCACACACGCGCCGCAACCGTCGCACAAGTCGGTCACCACGGCAATGCCNCCGTCTAGCTGGATTGCCTTCTGGTGGCAGACCGCCATGCANTCGCCGAAGCCCGCGCAGCCGTGGAAGCCGTGGTATTCGGTTTCGTATGCCGCATGGAACACGGCGCAGTTCCTCAGCCCCGCATAGGTGAGCCGCCGCGCGGACGCATCCTTCGGCGCGGACACGATGACGGCGCGCCGTGACGGGTCGCTCCTGACCGCATCCTCTTTTTCAGCCTCATAGCTCACGTTTTTTTCGGCAGAAAGCACCGACGTGACGCCGTAATACTTTGACTTGAGCGCGGGCACGAAAAAACAGAAGAAGAAAAACAGGCAGCCCGTCGCCAAAAGCAGAAAGACGACAAGCAGCAGCACGGCAAGAATCATCGTCCGACCTCCAGGTGCATGAGCCATGACACGTTGAACGCGCCCAGCGCAATCAGGATGACCGCAAGGCTCACGAGCAGCAGGCAGTAGACCCGCAGCCCCTGAACCGGCGCGAACANCGCGAAGCGGTTGCGCAGCGCAAAGACGATGCCGCACAGCAGGTAGAACGCCGCGACGCACGAGACGGCAATGATGACCGCCGTGCCGACGGACGATGCCTCATTGATCGCGAGCAGCACGCACAGCAGCGGCACGCCGAATTCCGTCACCGAATCCTTCAGCCCGATAGTCACGAACACTTCGATGACCGCAGAGAACATGACGAACACGATGACCGCCACCAGCGGGTACAGCTCGGCAAGGCGCACCGGGACAAGCAGGGCATTGACAATCAGGTAGGAGACCGTCGTCGTGGTCGCCACCGTAATGAGCGATTTCGTGCCCGTCAGGACAAGGTTTCCGTAGCCGCCACTGCCCGCAGAAAGCAGGTTGTGCAGCCCGATACCATAGAGCAGGAACGCCGACGCGGAGAACGCNTAATAGACAATCGTGGCAAAAATCATCGCCTGCCTCCCGCGCGCCTGAGAGCCGCGAACTGCCCCGTCACGAGCAGGTAGAGCGCGAGCAGGACGGCGACAAGCACGAACGCGCCCGGAATCGTCGCGACAAACGCGCCTGCGGCGGTCGTCTGCGCGGCGAGCGGCACGTGCGCCGCAAAAATCCGGCGCCATGCGGGCAAGGTNACCGTGCCGAAGCCNACGATGTCGCGCACCAGATAGATGCCGAGCGCGACGGCGGAGAACACCGCGTTCCGCATTGCCTTCTCCTTGATGTCCGCCGCGAGCGTCGGCGCACCGTCCTTATAAGAAAACTCGATGATTGCCGAAGCCAGCGCGGGAAGATAGAACGAAAAGCCCAGCGTGAGCGCGGCGACGGGACAGACAAGGATGACCAGCTGCTTGAACAGTATGGTCACCGCGACCAGCTCCGCCGACACGATCACGTTCTTCAGGTCGTCCAGATGCAGCCGTTCCGTCAGATGCTCGGTAAGCACGCCCGTCATGACCTGCACGTTGAAAAGCGCGACCATCAGCAGCCCGAACGCCAGCCGGCCGGGAACGGGAACGACGACCGTAAGGACAGCCGCCAGATAAAAATAGACAGCCCTGTCTTTCATAATACCCCCGCCTTTTCCAGCATGAGCGGAATCCGCTTCTGCCAGTACGCGATCGTGCTGCCCTGCACGGTGCGGTTCAGGACGTGTCCTGCCTTGCCCATATCAAGCGCATAGCCGACGAACTGCACGCCGGATTGCGGGCCGTACAGAAACAGCGCGGGCTCGGCACCCGCAACCGTAGGAATGCGCACGAGAATGCAGCAGACGGGACGCTCCGCCGCGTCCGCGCTCAGGGAACTGAGCGCAAACACTGCCGCGCTCGTCGCCATCGGCGACCTGATATCCAAAAAGTCGCCGACTGCATATGAACCGGGGGCATACGCATCGAGCGTCTCCTGCGCGGACTGCGCAAGCCCGTGTCGCCATGCACCGTGCGCGAGCAGGCTGACGCATAGGACGACCGCCGTCATGCCGACCATAATGCCGAAAAAGATGCCGTATTTCTTGCAGACCGCTTTCAGTTCATTGTCAGGCATGTTGACCGTCCTTGTGCGCCTGTACCCGCGGCAGCAGCACCGTGTGCAGGTACTGCCGTTCCGCCGCCGTCTCCGCCGCGACAATGAGCGGCGCGACCACGTTCATGACCAGCACCGTGAACGCCGCCCCCGCGCCTGAATCCCCCGCGCCGATGATGAGAAACGCGACGATGCCCGCAAAAAAACCGTAGACTGTCTTTCCTGCCGCCGTCACGGGCGTCGTGCCGTACCATTGCAGCAGGAACAGCGTACAGAACAGCGTGCCGCTCGTCAGCAGCGCGAACAGCATATCGCCCTGCCCGACCGTGCCGCCGTACCACACCGGGGCGAGGAAGCGAACCANCAGGCAGTAGACGGCAAGGTAGACCGCCGGAATGAGTGCNTTGATNAGGTCGAACGAAATNAGGAAAACCGACGTGACCAGCGTAATCAGGTTGAAGCGGAACGCCGGAATGGACGCATGGGAATCCCACAGCAGCGACACGTAGCCTTCGGGAACGGACACGCCGAACAGGCCGAACACGTGCTTGTTCAGGAACGCCGTAATCCGCGCGTCAACGCCCATCGTGGGGAACGTGCCGTTCTGAATGAGCGTGAGCGCGACGTTCTTCACCTGCAAGTCCTCCGCAGACAGCGAGAACGCGGGGAACAGGTCGGTGCGCACGAGCCAGCAGACCGCCACCGTCAGCGCGACGGGATTCACCCAGGTGTCGGCAAAGCCGCCGAGGATATGCTCGCAGACCAGCAGCACGCACAGCGCGATCAGAAAAACGGACACCGCCGGATACGACGACGGAACGAGCAGTCCGATGACCAGCCCACGCACGAGCGCGGCAATCCACCTGAACGTCCGGGGCGGCGAAAAAAAACAGGCGACGCCCGCCACGGCACACGACGCGAGTACCGCGCCCGCGACCACACCCAGCGCGCCCCAGCTCCGCGTCAGAAAAAGCATGACTACGTGCGGCAGCAGGACAAGCAGGAACGCGTATCCTTTGGCATGCACGGACGGCGTAAGGCAGGCATACGGTCGCAACAAAACGGTCGTATAATTATGTTTCATCATAGCTATCCTTTGTCAGCGCGGCGATCTGGCTGAGCGGCAGCCGAGACGGGCAGACCGCATTGCACAGCGAGCAGCCCGTGCAGAGCACGCTCGTCTCCGCGTAGCGTCTTTCCAGTTCGGTGGCATCTGCTCCATGCATGAACGAACGGTAGAACATATCGGGGTACAGGGCGACCGGGCAGACGTTCCGGCAGCCGCCGCAGCGGACGCACGGCTCGTCATGCTGGCGTTTTGCCTTGCGCGGCGGCAGGAATGCCACGGACTTGACCATAGCGGTTACCGGCACGTCAAGGCTGCTCACGGAAAAGCCCGTCACGATGCCGTTAATCACGATGTTCGCGACAGGGCGTTTGAACCCGCCGCACTGCGCCGCCAGCTCGCCCAGCGTCGTGCCGATTTTGACATTCATAATCGCGCCCGCGTTCAGGCAGTCGCCGGTCACGTGTACGTAAGTCTCCAGCAGCGGCGTTGAGAGCGCGACCGCGCGGTACGCCGCCAGTGCCGTCTGCACATCGATGAACAGGTCGCGGTTGCCGATGCCAGAAAACGGCTGCTCCGGCAGCTGCTTTCGGACGGCAGCCGCCAGCTCGTGCCGCGTGCCTGCCGGATACCGCGCCGTATTGCAGGCGATGTCATAGGCCGGGACGACGAACAGCGCGTCGTCCCTCCGGCGCGCGGCAACGTTTTTCCCGTCCGCGCTCCGCACGAACACCACGCCGTTTGCCCGCATCGCCTTCGCGATAATCGCGGCTCCCTCGACTACCTCCGCCGCATGGTGCGCGGCAATAAACGTCTCCGTCACGCGGCTGGGGTCATCGTCAAAAAGCCGCACGACCAGGATCCGCGCGCTTTGGAGGTGCAGCTGTTTTATCTGCGCGCTCAGCGACATGCAGCGCGAGAACGTGCCGACCACGCCGCGCTCGGCAAAGAACAGCCGCAGCATACTGGCATCGTAGGCAGTCCAGTCGATTTTCCACGGCCGCTTGCCGCTATAGGAGAACGAGCCGCCCAGCGCGATTTTTGCCGCCGTTCCCAGCTTTCCGTCGGGAAGCTGCACGACCGAAACCGCCCGCACCGTACCCGGAATCGTCGCCTGCACCGAGCAGGACCTGCCCTGCGCAATCGTCTGCCCCTCCTGCACGGCATCGCCCTCCCGGACGAGGATTTCCATGCGCTCGCCCCGGTCATACCCGAACGGCACGACGGCGACACGCGGCATGAAAGCGTTGACCGAAAGGGAAAACGCCCCGCTGTCCTCAGAGAGAAAATCAGAAACTGATGCCATAATGCCTTCTTACCAACACAACATATCCGATAATTCCCGCAGGAATCAGCATGAACACCACCAACAGCGCCGAGCCGAACCGCTCGCCCGCTGTCCTTCCGCCACGCGCATACGAATAGCGCATGTCCTTGCCCTGCCTGAGCAGCATTTTTTCCAGCGCGGGATACGGCAGGTGCCGCACCGAATCATACATGGAACTGCGGAACGCGCCGTTGTACACGTATGCCGTCTTCTCACGCTCCGTGATGATACCGTTCTCCTCCGCATATTCCGGCATGACGACCGTGTCGCCGTCAACGGGAGGCTGCGCGTTTCCGTCCGACAGGCGGCGGTACGGGAACGTAATGGTCTGCCAGCTCCAGGCAAGGAAATCGTCAAGATCAGGCAGGCGCACCGACCCCGCGGCGGGAGCCGGAACAGCAGGGACGATCCCCTCGGAAACCGACGGCTGCGCCATCGTTCCCGCAAGCGACACCAGCAGCATGACCGCCGTCGCCGCCGCCAGCAGCGCGATGACCTTGATATCCCCGCGCTCCAGGAGCGGAACGAAACGCGCCCCCCGGATCAAAATCGGCGCGAACGGATGCCGCCTGCGCCTCTCATCATACACGGTTTTGAGCAGCGCGGCAAGCAAGAGTGCTGCCCCCCCCGCAACAAGCGCGACGACATAAAAAAGCACGTTCAGCGGCGACGACACGAACAGCAACGCCACCGGCGCGAACAGGCAGATGACGACCAGCGGACTGAGCGCGCCCTTCAGAAAGCCGTGCCGCCCCCATATCTTTTGCAGCATGAAAAAACCGTAACTTGCCAGGCACACCGCCGCGCCCGTCGTGAACTGCGGGCGGCTCAGCGAAAAGGCAAGCAGGAACAGGAGCGCGGGCGCAATGGCANACCGCCGCCGGGCAAAGACAACGCACACAAGCGCGAACGCCGCGCAGACAAGCGGGCTTAGCCACGGAAACAAAGCCGTGCCGTCCGTCCCCACGACCGCGCCCGGAACTGACTGCAACTCGTCAAGCGCGCGCGCCAAAGCCCTGTCCTGTCCTTCGGGAACGTAGCACAGCAGCGCGGTATTGCTCTCATCGCGGAAAAAGACGTTGCGCTTCGTTATATAAGAATCCGCGCCCGGCATCTGCACGGGACTGTAGCGGGAGACAATCGGAATGCCCTGGTTCGACCGCGCCACCACGTCCNTGCATCCGTTCCGCGNCAGCACCGCATGAACCTGCGCGTCCGTCAGCGAATCGGAGATGACGTACAATACCCGGTAGCCTTTCCACAGGCGGCTCGCAGGAACGGTCCGGAACACGGCGAACGCGCAGAGCGCGACGGCGCAGAGCGCGGCTGTCATGATTATCGTCCGAATTGGTTTCATCGCTCCCACCACCCCACGCTCACAAGACCGAAAATGCGACGCCGACGAAAAAACCGAGCAGCACGCCCACGCACACTTCGAGCGGCGTATGCCCCTGCACTTCCTTTATCGGACGGTACGCGTGGATGTGCTTTTCCTGCAACGCCGCCCCGATTTCGTTCAGTTTCCGCGCCTGGATGCCGCTCGCCCGACGGACTCCCAGCGCGTCACGGACCGTCACGAAAAAGAAACAGGCAGAAAGGATAAAAACGTCGGAAGCGATGCCCGAACGGAAGNNGATGGACGTGCACAGTGATGAGACCAGCGCCGAATGCGCCGAAGGCATGCTTCCCGTGCGCCAGATGAGCAGCTCGAACAGCTCGCCGATGCTGCGGATTTTTCCGCTGAACAACTTGATGACCGTCTTGATGACCTGCGCGCTCAGCCAGCTGAACACACACGCCAGAAATACCGGGGAAGAAAAAAGCTGCTGCACCTGATCACGAAGACTTGCATCCATACGCTTCATTATATCCGTATGGCGGTTTTCGTCTAGTAGCAAAAGACGGATTTTCCCGGTAGGATACTGGCATGGATTTCACGCACGTAACCGCAGGGCAGGACGACGACGGCCGCCGCCTTGACACCATCATCCGGCGATACCTGCCGGGACAGCCGCTGTCGCGCGTGTACGGCGCGCTCCGCAAGGGCTTGGTTTCCGTGGACGGCAGGCGGCGGCGGCAGGATTTCCGCGTGCGCGCCGGAAGCGACATCGCGATCGCCCGCGTCCTGCTGAGCGGGGAAGCNGCCGCCGCAGAAACGCCCGCCGCCGCGCCGATTCCGGACGACCTCGTGCTGTTCAGGAACGACGACCTCCTGATTCTGAACAAGCCGTATGACCTTTCGGTACAGAAAGCGCGGCGCGACGGACGCTCGCTCGCGGACATGGTGCAGGGCGACTACGCATTCCATCATGGCGACGACGGAAACGGCAGCTCGCTCTCGTTCCGCTGCGGACCGCTGCACCGGCTCGACCGCAAGACCACGGGAATCGTCGTGTTCTCGCAGAGCCTGCGCGGCGCGCAGTGGTTTTCGCAGGCAATCCAGACACACGCCGTCCAGAAAAAATACCTCGCGCTCATGCAGAACGCGCTGGAACACNAGCAGACCTGGGAAGACGTCGTTGCAGAAAAAGATACACTCTCCCGCCGTTTCCGCACCGTCTCGGTCGGCGACGGCGGAAAGCACGCGCGGACACTGGCCGAGCCGATTGCCTCCGGCTCGTTCCGCGGCATACCCGTGACGCTCGTGCAGTGCGCCATCACGACGGGGCGCAAGCACCAGATCCGTGCGCAGGCGGCGGCGCACGGTTTTCCACTGATCGGGGACACGGCCTACGGCGGAATCAGGATTGCCGGGACGCAGGATTTTTTCCTGCACGCGCACCGGCTCGTCATCGGCAAAAACCCGCTCGGCGTTCCTCCCGACATCCGCGCCGACATCCCGGACAATTTTGCGAAAATGCTGCGCGACTGCTTGATAAAGTCTGACACACGGTTATAATCGATAGAAAGAGTTCTTGCCATGCACCTTCTTGAATTTTTGGGCTTGCAGTCAAAACAGATTCAGGTTTTCGCATTCGTCGGGCCGAGCGGCACGGGAAAGAGTTTCCGCGCGAAACTGGTCGCGCAGCGGTACGGCATCCGGGCAATCATCGACGACGGGCTGCTGATCTACGACGACGAAATCATTTCGGGGCATTCGGCAAAACTGGAGCAGACCTACATGGGCGCAGTCAGGATCGCGCTTTTTGACGGCAAGGAAGAGCGCGACGAAGCGGCGCGCGCAATCCGCAGCCTGCGGCTCAAAAAACTGCTCATCCTGGGCACGTCGGAAAAAATGGCGGGAAAAATCGCGACGCGCCTGCAACTTCCGCCCATCCAGAAATTCATCCGCATCGAAGAGCTTGCCACCAAGGAGCAGATGGAGCAGGCGCGGCGCAGCCGCATCATCGAGGGGAAGCACGTCATCCCCGTGCGCTCGAACGAGGTCAAGAAAGGATACACCAAGATTTTTGTCAACGCGGTGCGCGTCTCACTCACGCGGAAAAAATGGCTCTCACGCCTCTTCCCGTCGGCACAGGCACCGAACGAACCGTCCGCGAACGCAAAGCAGTTCGAGAAATCGGTCGTCCGCCCCGAATTCTCACGCGTCAACCGCAAGGACATCCCGCAGGCGGCGCTCGCCCGCATGACGGAGCATTACACAAAACAGTACCACGCGGAAATCAGCCTCAAGAAACTGTCGGTNTCNTTCGACGCGAGCGGCTACAAGCTCGTGCTCACCGTGGACATTCCGTTCGGACAGCAGCTCACCACGTTCACGGGCGGGCTGAAGACGTTCATCACGGACATGATCGAAAAAGTGACCGGCACGCTCATCGAGGACATCGCCATCATCGTGGACAAAATCCTGCCGCCGCAGGCCGCCGTCTGACGGCGCGGATTATTTTTTGTCCGCGAATATCCGCTTGGGAATCTTTGCCGACACGCCGAACGCGCGCAACGCCTCGCGGATGGCGTACTCCAGCTCGGTGCGCTGCGGGTTGATCGGCAGCACGAACTGGCGCACCTGCGTCCAGGTCTTCAGGTACAGCTCGCCCGACGCGCCCTTTGNCTCGGCCTCTTTCTGCCAGTCGGTCAGCCCGGCGATAAAATCGCGCACGAAGAACGTGAGCTTCTTCCCCAGCCGCGCGTCGCTTTCCCGCGCGACCAGCCCGTCCAGCTCCCTGAGGCTGTCCAGGTACGCGCGCTCGAACTGCTTGTCGGCAGAGATCATGGCGCAGGCCGCNGGCTGCAAATGCATGTACAAGTCGGTGTCCAGAGCCTCGCGGACGATATCGTAGGCATGCCCGCTGTTGATGATCTTGAGCATCTCCTCGGTCAGGCGGGACGGAGAGACGGGCGACAGCAGGGGCGCGCACCGGCGGATTTTATGGCGCAGGCCGAACGGGATGCGGCATCCCGTCGTGACGCTGTACTTGACGGCGCGCAACATACGCACGGGGTCTTCCTCAAAAATACGGTCAAGCGGGATGACAGGGCGCAGGATGCCTTTCCTGATGTCGCTCACGCCGCCCACGTAATCGATGACCTGCTCGCGGATCGGGTCATAGTACAGCGCGTTGAGCGTGAAGTCGCGCCGCTGCACGTCCTCGTCCATCGTGCCGAAATCGTTGCCGACGCTGCCCGACTTCGTTGACCGGAACGTGCTCACCTCAAAAATCTTCTCGCCGAAGAACACGTGCACCAGCCGGAACCGCCGCCCGATAATCCGGGAGTTGCGGAACAGCCGTTTTATCCGCGACGGCGTGGCTTCGGTCACGATGTCAAAATCCTTGGGATTCCTGCCGACGAGCAGGTCGCGCACCGCGCCGCCCACGATGTAGGCATCGTACCCGCACTCGCGCAGGTGCAAGACGACGGAATAAGCGTCCTTGTCGATGGTCTCTACCGGTATCCGATGCTCTTCTTTCGTATAAATGACGGCTTTCTGCCGCAGCCTGCCATGGGCATCGGTCGAATAACGTGTCAGCACAATGTCTTATCATAATTTTTTCCCGCGCATTAGTCAATCCGCGCGTCTCTCTTGTCGCGACGGCGGAATTATGGTAGAATGGTCGCTATGAAAGGTATCATTCTCGCGGGCGGCTCCGGCACGCGACTTTATCCGCTCACGCGCGCCGTGAGCAAGCAGATCCTGCCGATATACGACAAGCCGATGATTTACTATCCGCTGAGCGTCCTCATGCTCGCCGGAATCCGCGACGTGCTCATTATCTCCACGCCGCGCGATCTCCCCGTCTTTGAGTCGCTGTTCGGCGACGGCGGCTGGCTCGGCATGCGGTTCGAGTACGCCGTGCAGGAGCAGCCGCGCGGGCTCGCCGACGCGTTCATCGTGGGGAAAGACTTTATCGGGAGCGACACCGTCGCGCTCGTGCTGGGCGACAATATCTTTTACGGGCAGAATTTCTCCGAGACCCTCAAAAACGCCGCGCGCACCGTGAGCACGCGCGGCGGCGCGGTCATTTTCGGCTATTACGTCAAAGACCCGTCGGCATACGGCGTGGTGGAGAGCGACGCGGACGGTACGGTAATCGGCATCGAAGAGAAGCCCGCGCATCCCAAGTCGAACTACGCCGTTCCCGGCCTGTATTTCTATGACAACGCCGTGACGCAGATCGCGCAGGAAGTCAGGCCGTCCGCGCGCGGCGAGATCGAGATCACGGCGGTGAACAACGCGTACCTCGCCAAATCCGCGCTCACCGTGGAGCTGCTCGGACGCGGCATGGCATGGCTCGACACGGGAACCTACGACGGCTTGCAGGAGGCAGGCGATTTTGTCAAGACCATCCAGAAGCGGCAGGGATTCTACGTGAGCTGCATCGAGGAAATCGCCTACCGCAACGGCTGGATCGGCAGGGAACAGCTTGCGGCGCTGGCGGCGCAGTACAAGACCGACTACGGCACCTACCTTCAGTTCATCGCGGAGCATTTCTGATGGCATTCGACTTTACTCCCTGCGCTATCCAAGGGCTGTGGGAAATCCAGCCCAGACGCTTCGGCGACGCGCGCGGCTATTTTCTGGAGACCTACAGCGAGAAGGATTTCTTTGCGGCAGGGCTGACGATGCGGTTCGTGCAGGACAACCAGAGCGCGTCAAAAGGCGGCGTACTGCGCGGCATGCACTGGCAGACAAACCATCCGCAGGGAAAGCTCGTGCGCGCCTTGCAGGGGACGGTCTACGACGTGGCGGTCGATCTGCGCAACGATTCGCCGACATTCGGCGCGTATCACGGCGTGCTGCTCGACGGCGAAAAACAGAATATGTTCTATATTCCCGAAGGGTTTGCCCACGGATTCTACGTCCTGAGCGACTTTGCCGTGTTCACCTACAAGTGCACCGACTTCTACCATCCTGAGGACGAGGCGGGGCTTATGTGGGACGACCCGGCGATCGCGATTGACTGGAACGCCGTCGCCCCCGCACGGCAGCCGCTCCTGAGCGAGAAAGACCGGAAGCACCCGGCGTTCGACCGGAACAAACGGTATTTCGACCGGGACGGCCGCTGGGCAGGAGGGACACGATGATCTGGCTTATCGGCGCGAACGGCATGCTCGGCAGCGAGGTCGCCGCGCACCTGACCGCCGCAAGAATCCCGTTCGCCGCGTCGGGTTCCGACGTGGACATCACCGACTACGCCGCGCTGGAGCAGTTCGCCCTGCGCCTCAGCTCACCGCAAAATGCCGACCACACGCTCGAATACATCATCAACTGCGCGGCGTATACTGCCGTGAACGATGCCGAGGACGAGGCGGANAAAGCCGCTGCCGTCAACGCAAAGGGCGTGGAGAACATCGCGCGCGTNGCGCGCAACAACGGCGCGACGCTCATCCATATCAGCACGGACTACGTGTTTGACGGCACGGGCACGCGCCCCTACGCCGAGACCGACGCGAAGGCGCCGCTCGGCGTGTACGGCAAGACCAAAAGCGACGGCGAGGACGCGGTCGCGAAAGAGATGACCAAATTCTACATCCTGCGCACGGCATGGCTCTACGGACGGCACGGGCGCAACTTTGTCGGCACGATGCTCAGCCTGACGGGCAGCAAGGACGAGATCAAGGTGGTCGCCGACCAGAAAGGCACGCCCACCAACGCGGACACGCTCGCCTCGGTCATCACCGCGCTGGTCACGGCGAACGCGAAAGGGCATTTCGTGCCGTTCGGCATCTACCACGTGACCGACGAAGGCGAGACGAACTGGCACGAATTCGCGGAAGAAATCTACCGGCTGGGCAAAAAGCACCGGCGGATTGCCGCGGATCACGAATGCCGTATCATGCCGTGCACGACCGCCGAGTATCCCACGAAGGCGAAACGCCCTGCCTACAGCGTACTCGACAAGGCGAAAATACAGGACGCGCTGCGCATCAAGCTGCCGCACTGGCAGAAATCGCTCGAACGCTTCATAAAAGACACGGAGGCACAGCAATGAAACGGAAGCTCCACACGATACTGGTCACCGGCGGAGCCGGATTCATCGGCTCGAATTTCATCCACTACCTGTTCGGGAAATCCACGAGCGGCGAGGCGGCGTTTGAGGACGCGCGGTTCTCCGGCAGGATCGTGAACCTGGACGCGCTCACCTACGCGGGGAACGGCGAGTCGCTGGACGACATCGATGCCGAATTCGGCACGGGCGCGCGCGGCGAGCGACGCTATTTCTTTGAGAAAGCCGACATCTGCGACCGCGCGGCAGTCGAGCGAATTTTCAAACAATACGACATCGACACCGTGGTGCATTTCGCCGCCGAGAGCCACGTTGACCGCTCGATCGTCGGACCGGAAGCCTTTGTCAGGACGAACGTGATCGGGACGTACACGCTGCTCGACGTGGCGCGCACATACTGGGGCATTTCCCTCGACAACCCGCGCGACGACGTGCTGTTCCACCATATCTCCACCGACGAAGTGTACGGGTCGCTCGGTCCGGAGGGCTACTTCACCGAGGCCACGCCTTACGACCCGCGCTCGCCCTACTCGGCCTCCAAGGCTTCGAGCGACCACATCGTCATGGCGTACCACCACACCTACGGGCTGCCGGTCACGCTCTCAAACTGCACGAACAACTACGGGCCGTTCCAGTTCCCCGAAAAACTGATCCCGCTGATGATCCTCAATATGCAGCAGGGGAAGAGTCTCCCCGTCTACGGCGCGGGCACGAATATCCGCGACTGGATCTACGTGGAGGATCACAACCGAGCCGTCTGGCTCATCCTGCAAAACGGAGCGGCGGGGGAAAAATACAACATCGGCGGCGAGAACGAATGGCAGAACATCACGCTGCTGGAAAAGCTGATCGAGACGGCGGCTCCCGAACTCAAAAAATCCGCGGACGACATCAGAAAGACGATAACGCACGTCAAGGATCGTCCCGGTCACGACCAGCGCTATGCGATTGACTGCGCGAAAATCAAGCGGGAACTGGGCTGGGAACGCAAGATGACCTTTGAGCGCGGGCTTGCGCTCACCGTGCGCTGGAACCTGACCCATCCCGACTGGATACGCCGCATCCTGAACGGCGAATATATGCAGTGGGTCGAAAAAAACTACGGGGAACGGGACAATCCGGGTGCATAAGCGCAGGCTTCCGTTCCGTCAGCGGCATATTCCGCTCATACGGATGTTGCTGCCTGCCGCGTTCTTCCTGCTTTCCGCCGGGCGCGCGCCGTCGGAACTGTTCAACGCCCATTTGTCGCAGGACGAGCGCGAACGGCTGTACCGGGGCGAAATCATCATCCGCCACATCAACACGAGCGAAAAAATCTGCGTCGTACCGGGCGCGTCGGCAGAGACCGATATGGTCGCCGATGCCATGCGCGACGCTCGCGCGAACTACCTTTCCGAAGTGCTGTGGGCGCTGCCCATTGCCTGTGACGGGAAACTGACCGACCTTGCCGAATCATGCTTCCGCGACATGAACACATTCCGCGAGATTCCGTATTATTCGGAAGCGTCGGGCAAAACCGAGCCGCTTTTTACGGTCGCCGACTTGATTGAGACAGAGACGGACGGCACGGAGACGCACAGCACCGCCCGCTTCTGCATGGAACCGTTCGAGCCATACCCTGCCCGCCTGTATACGCGCAAGACACCGACCGCATTTGTCTTCCTGCACACGAACACCGACAAAATTAGGCTGGCAATCATCCGCGCCATCGCGAAAGACACGATGAAAGCCGGCGTGGCAGTCGTGCAGGACGGCGGCTACTGGATCGTCTACGGCGCAGGAGGCATCCGCGGACCGAAACCGCCCTTCCTCAAAAAATCGCTGGAGAAAGCCTTCAACAACCGAATCAAGGATTTTGCGACGTTTTACATCAAAAAAGTGCAGGACGCGGAGGTTAATGCTCTTCCTGCGGCTCTGCGGCAAGATGACCGTGAAACTTGATGTTCACCGCACGGTTGACATAGTGGATGGTGATAAAAAACAACCAGACAAATCCGAGGACGACAAACGCGAGGCTTATGGACGCTTTGCGCGTCCGCATAAAGACCGCGCCGATTGCGGAAAGGCAAATCAGCAGCTGCAGGCACAGCAGAAAGGCGACCGTCGCTCCCCCCGAAAGACCAATGTTGATCAGCTTGTGATGGATATGCGCCCGGTCGGCACTGAAAATGGCGCGGTGGTCACGCGTCCGCCGTATCACCGCCGCAATCACGTCAGTCACGGGAATGGACATGAGCAGGAGCATGAGGACACCCTTCACCTCCTCGAAGCGCGCATCGGCGAACGTGCCGGAAGGCGCGAACAGCGGCGCGACGGCAATGAAATAGCCGAGCGTCTGGCTGCCGCCGTCACCCAGGAAAATCTTCGCCTTCGGCTTGTTGTACACGAGGAAACCCGCGAGCGCGGCGCACAGCACAAAATAGATGTTGCCCGTATCGCTCCCGTAGTACGCAAGCAGCAGCCCCACCGTCAGCAGCGTCAGGAACGAAATGCCGCCGCACAGCCAGTCCAGCCCGTCAATCAGGTTGTACGCGTTCATCAGCACGATTATCCAGAAGAACGTGCCGGCCCGCCCCAGAACCGGCGGAATGGCGAACGAGAGGAACGTCCGAAAATACAGCGGGCTGAGCGCGACGATGAGGGCGACCGCTATCTGCATGACGAACTTGAGCCTCGCGCGCAGGTCAAAGAAATCGTCGATGATGCCCGTCAGGAAGATGACGAGACCGCCCACAAAAAGCGGCNCGGCGAACGCGTACCCGCCGCCGGAAAAAAAGCGGATATAGAGCGCGGCGGCAATGAAGAACGCGAAGAACACGCAGAATCCGCCCAGACGGGGAACGGCGCTGTCGTGCATCTTGCGCGCGCCCGGCTCATCGTACCAGTTGTTCTTTTTGCAGAGGAAGATGACGACCGGCGTAAACGCCACGCTGATAAAAAACGCAATTCCCGCAGAAACGATCATGCTGAGATTATCATATATATGCCNAAAAAAGTCAATATTTTCACCCCCCCCCATTTTCGATTTTTCCCGCGCTTTTTTTCGCTTCCCCTTGCGCTTGCAAGCCGCTAGCGCATTGCAAGCAGGCGCGATTTCCTGTATACTTGCCGCAACGGAAACAAGGAGCGCCATTATGAAAATCACGGTCGCAGGCACGGGATACGTCGGGCTATCCCTCGCGGTGCTGCTGGCGCAGCATCAGGAAGTGTACGCAGTGGACATCATGCAGTCCAAAATCGACTTGATCGCGTCGCGGAAATCGCCGATCCGCGACCGGGAAATCGAGGCATACCTCGCCGGAAAGGACCTGAACCTCAAGGCGACCACGGACGCGCGCGCGGCATACACGGACGCGGAATTCGTCATCATCGCCACGCCCACGAACTACGACCCGGCAAAGAATTATTTCGACACGTCGAGCGTGGAGGCGGTCATCGCGCTCGCGCAGGAATACGCGCCGCAGGCGGTCATCGTCATAAAATCGACCGTCCCCGTAGGATACACCGAAAGCGTCTGCCAGCAATTCGGCATCGGGAACGTGCTGTTCGCGCCGGAATTCCTGCGTGAGGGACACGCGCTCTACGACAACCTCTGGCCGACCCGCATCGTCGTGGGAACGCCCAAAGACAATCCGGGACTGCGGCAGGCGGCGCACACGTTNGCCGGGCTGTTGCAGCAGGGCGCGGAAAAACAGGACGTNCCCGTCCTGTACACGCATGCGACCGAGGCAGAGGCAATCAAGCTGTTCGCCAACACGTACCTCGCCCTGCGCGTGAGCTACNTCANCGAGCTGGACANNNATGCGGAGATGCACGGGCTTGACACGCGGGCAATCATCGGCGNCGTGTGCCTTGACCCCCGTATCGGCGNCGGNTACAACAACCCGAGCTTCGGATACGGCGGCTACTGCCTCNNCAAGGACACCAAGCAGCTCCTCGCGAACTACGCGAACATCCCGCAGAACCTCATGACGGCGATCGTCGAATCGAACCGCACGCGCAAGGAATACATCGCGCACCACGTGCTGAGCCGCAGCCCGCGCACCGTGGGCATCTTCCGCCTGACGATGAAGGCGAACAGCGACAACTTCCGCCAAAGCTCCATCCAGGACGTGATGAAACTGCTGCGCGGCGAGGGCGTTGACGTGGTGATCTACGAGCCGACCATAGCGCAGGACGAATTCGAGCGTTTCCGCGTGGAGCACGACTTCGCCGCATTCAAGGCAGGCTGCGACATCATCCTCGCGAACCGCATCACCGACGAACTTGC
>WFLX010001604.1_pt1 | contig 24230 bp, 14 predicted proteins | sample 4967041 | NCBI WGS metagenome assembly WFLX01 (sample SAMN12857096, study PRJNA449069) | gut metagenome | isolation source: stool from male and female vole | host: Microtus ochrogaster | place: USA:Florida | collected 2017
AGTCAAACCCGTAGAAGCCCTTCGTGACGAATGAAAACATCTTTTTTCGATATTGAAAACTGGCGGGAGATCGGAGCGACNCTCGCCCGNAACAAGACCCGGACCTTCCTTACGGCNTTNGGCATATTCTGGGGCACTGCAATGCTTGCCATGCTCTTTGGNGGAGCGCAGGGGTTCGAGGGAGTGATGCGTAGAAATTTCGCAGGTTTCTCCACNAATTTGGGCGCNGCCTTTAACAATCGGCGNACTGTGCCTTACAAAGGATTTAACAAAGGTTCCGGGTGGAACATGACCACCAACGACATTGACATCATACGCCAGCTTGCCCCTGCAATTGAATATAGCACAGAGGCTGACCAGCGAAGTGGAACAGCCGCTTACGCTACAAAGACAAAGGCTGTAGGCATCACTGGCGTAGAGGCTGACTATTTCAAAATATTGGTGCCGGTGCTAAATGAGGGTAGATTCTTGAATAATGCTGATATAGCTTCCGAACGCAAGGTGGCAGTGATCGGCAAGGATGTGGCTACCTCTCTTTTCGGTAATGACTCTCCAATAGGAAAATATGTCAGTGTAGATGGTATTTATTTTTTAGTGGTAGGAGTGGCTTCCCAGCTTTCAGATGCTACTATCAACCGCCGTATCGATGAATGTGTAGTGATTCCTGCTTCCACCATGCGGCGTGCCTACAATCTTGGGAATACAGTCGGGTTGTTTCTCTATACAGCTCCTCAAGGAAGTTCCCCATCAGAAAATGAACCAGTGATACGCCGGGTATTTTCCTCTGCCCACTCCATCAGTCCTGATGACAAAAATGCCATAGAGTTTCTCGATATTTCGGAGCAATTTGAGATGATTGACAATCTTTTCTTCGGCATTTCTCTTCTTGCACTTTTCGTAGGCTTTGGCTCACTGCTCGCTGGAGTCATAGGAGTCGGAAATATCATGTGGATTGTAGTTAAGGAACGTACTCAGGAGTTCGGTATCCGCCGGGCAATTGGCGCAAAACCTCTTGACATTACTGTNCAAGTGCTTTCCGAAAGTATCATGCTGACTCTCGTAGCCGGTAGTCTCGGAGTCTGCTTTGGTGCTTTGGTTCTTGCTATTGCCGACAAACTTACCTACGATCCTTTTCTCGGTCACGCCGGCTTTGAGCTGACCTTCAAGGCGGCAATCATCATAGTAGCCCTATTCTTCATCCTCGGCTCATTGGCAGGCACGATCCCTGCCATCCGTGCCATGAAGATAAAACCCATCGAAGCCCTCAATGATAAATAATTCTCAATTCTTCAAGATATGAAAAAATTTTTTAAGATCTTCCTCTGGATTATCGTAGCCGCTATCGTCCTCGGCACATTTTACTTCCTCTATCGCAACTCTCAGCCTAAAGAGGAACATTACGCCACAGTCACNCCTGAAACGACAGACATCCGACGCACTACAGTGCTAAATGGCAAAATTGAACCTCGCGATGAAATCCAAATAAAACCTCAGATTTCAGGAATCATTTCCCAAATTGATGTTGAGGCAGGCGACTTTGTGCATGAAGGAGACGTCATAGCCCGCATCAAGGTGATTCCGGAAGCTTCTCAGCTCTCCAATGCCCAGTCGCGCATCGATGCGGCACAAGTAGAAGTAGACGATGCTCTTGTCAAGTTCAATCGCTCTAAGGAACTTTATGAGAAGAAAGTGATCTCACGTGAAGAATACGAAGACTCTGAGAAGACTCTTGTCAAGGCTCGTCAGGATCTTAATTATGCCAAAGATTCTTATCGCATTGTGAAGGAAGGGGTGTCGCAGTTCAATGCACAGGAAAGCAATACTCTCGTNCGCGCCACTATCACAGGATTGGTGCTTGATGTTCCNGTGAANGTNGGTTCGTCAGTGATNCAGGCNAATACNATGAATGANGGCACNACNGTAGCCACTATTGCNGACATGACCAANCTTATCTTCAANGGAAATGTNGATGAGACCGANGTGGGCCTNCTTAAGCCGGGTATGAANATGGATATCACTATCGGTGCNGTCTCTGATCTTCATCCNTCNGCNGTGCTNGANTANATATCNCCNAAAGGAACNGANAATAATGGNGCCAANACNTTCGANATNAAGGCAGCCCTCACTGTCGATGATGTATCCTCCCTNCGNTCCGGCTATAGCGCTAATGCCACCATCCTACTATCTGAAGCGAAAGATGTNATGAGCATTCCTGAAAGTGTCGTAGTCTTTGAGCGCGACAGCACGTTTGTATATGTCCGCACCGACACAGTGCCCACTCCCAAGTTCGAACGCCGAGCAGTTGAGACCGGTCTCTCTGATGGCATCAATGTTGAGATAAAGAAAGGCCTGAAGAAATCTGACATTGTCCGGGCTGAAAAACTCTAATATAATAAAAGAGCAGCGGTCTCATGGCTGCCTTCAATCAAAATANTTATGAAATCAAAACTACTTTTCATAATCCTAACTCTTGTCACTGGAGTTTACCCTNTGGCCACTCGCGCACAAGGCGCCTGGAGTCTCGATTCCTGTATCAACTATGCCATCACCCACAATGTTGAGGTGCGTCAGCGAATAAATGCTGCACGTCAAGGTGAACTCGCAGTCACAGAGGCGAAAGATCGGGTTCTCCCAAATCTCAATGGCTATGGAAGCCAAAACTTTAGCTTTGGTCGTGGCTTGACAGCTGACAATACCTATGCCAACCGCAACACGAGCTCCTTCTCGGTCGGAGCTCAACTATCTGTCCCCCTCTTCCAGGGACTGCGCGTCGTGCGTTCTGTGAAATATGCTGAAACCTCTCTAAAAGCCCTTGTGGAACAATCAGAAGCNGTCAAGGATGATGTCACCATCAATGTGATGGCAGCCTTTTTGCAAGCTCTTTATACTCGTGAGGCACTTGGAGTGGCACGCATGAGTTTAGCGGTGTCGACAGATGAACTTAAGCGCAGGGAGATTCTTCTTGAAGCCGGCAAGATTCCAGAGCTTGATCTCTTCGAAGCACGTGCTCAGGTAAGCCGCGATGAATTGACTGTAGTCAATGCTCAAAACGACAGTGTGCTGGCACTTCTTGACCTTGCAAATCTTCTTGATATTGAGAACGATGGCTCTTTTGATATACTGCCTATACAGGAAGAAACCCTTCCAATGCCCTCACTCGAGGAAGTCTGGACCAATATGCAAATGGGAAATCATACGCTTCGCGCAGCTGTCATCAGAAGAGAGGCTGCCAGTGAGAATGTCAAGCTTGCGAAGACAGGATATATCCCGACCCTATCTTTCAATGCCGGTCTTGGAACAAACTATTACAAAACTTCCGGATTTCAGAATGAAAGTTTCNGTTCTCAGATGCGTCATAACTTTTCAAAGACTCTTGGCTTCTCTCTTAATATTCCTATCTTCGACGGTTTTTCTACTCGCAACTCGATCTCTCGTGCCCGTCTGGAGCAGTTGAATGCAGATCTTGATCTTGACAATACTCGTCAGCAGCTCTATAAGACAGTTTCCACTGCGCATGCTCAGGCCATTGCTGCCGGAAGCAAGGAGAAGGCATCAGAAGCCGCAGTCGAGAATACTAAGGCAGCTTTCGATGCGATGACAGTGAAATATGACAATGGGCGTGCCAACGCCACTGAATACGAAAAGGCAAAAGCCGACTATATCAATGCTCTTGCCGATCGCCTCCAGGCTTCCTATGAGCGGCAACTCCGCGTCCGCATCCTACGCCACTATAATCAATAATTTAAGTTGAGCTTGCTCAACTTAAATTATTGGGTTTATAGGTAGATAGGTTTATGGGTTTGGCACGGGGATTTAATCGGCAACGAATTGCAGACGTTCCAAAGTGCAGACAGACTGTGTGATTGGGGTGTTGAATACAAGGTAGAGAGGATGCTTCCCTTTAAGATTTGCTACAGATGAGACATCTGCCCTCATCTTCATAGGCTTGATTGGGTCAGCTGCTTTAAGTTCAATTTTCCCGACAGGATCAGGATTCCCTTTCCATGGGGCTTCTGTGTAGATCGTTATTGTGCCATCAATCCCATTAGGTACAAGATCCAACACAAGTTCCACATTATTTGCTCCATTAAGCTTGTCGAAATTGAAATATTTATAACCCACGATGCTTCCATCGGTATTGTTGATGACCGGATTGATGTTGATATCCGGATGATATGGATTAGTGATATTATGATCATCGAAATATACCGGTAAGAAATGCGAGCCACTGTAGTGAAGACGCGGATAAGTCTGATATGCTCCCTCCTTGCCTGTGAAATGCGAGGCAATTGCAGCAGGGTATAGCTTGAAGGGATCAAGTCCATCTATCTCAAACCCTTCTGAAGTATATTCAGCTTCGCTTATTGTCACTTTACCACCTTTCCCTTTCTCGACGTTTACTTCGATAGGGGCTACCATTGCCTGACGTGAATACTCGTCTGTGCCACACTGTCTGTGATAGAACACCCACCATTGATCTCCTATCTTGAGTATCGAACCATGCGTATTGCCATTAGGGGTGGCGGTATAGATGCTTTTACCGTCTGCATCAGTGTCACGGCCGCGCCCATCAATGATAGTGCCTCCATAGGTCCATGGACCAAGAGGATTGTCGCTGTAGGCATACGCCAAAGTGAAGTTGGACTGAGGCAATCCCCATTCTCCCGGTTTGGTCATGCGGGAATATATCAGCACATACTTATCATCGATTTTTCGAATTGAAGATGCCTCAAAAAAGCGGAATTCATTACCATCTCCATCTTCAAATCCAGGAATCATGCGTTCTANCACNTTAGTTCCGGGCTTTATACTCGACATNGTAGTGGGGTCAANTTCNGCGCCANGGCTGGNGCCGAAGCCCCAGTATCCATATGCTCTGCCGTCATCGTCTACGAATACNGCAGGNTCAAAACCAAACGGACCGTCGCAAANATCGGGATTTTGACTATCCCAGTTGATTACCTCAAACGGACCATCCGGACGGTTCGATTTGGCTACCTGTCCATTTCGTCCTCCTCGCTGGTTGTTAGGGTAAAGGTAATATTCCTTTGTCCCATCTGGCAAGGTTTTCACGGCTACGTCAGGAGCAAAAAGCACATCAGCAGGCTGGGTATTCCCATTGCCATCCTTGTCGCTCTTAAATATTATTCCGTCATAGCGCCAGTTGCCGAGTGAATCCGGATCTGCCGACCACACCACAAGGTCAGTCCCGCAATACATATGGCGCAGCATGTCATGGCTCCCATAAATATACACCCTTTGCTTTCCTGGTTGGTCAGGGTCGTCAAACAGATATGGCTCTCCATCAGGAATATGCTCCCAAAGGGGCAGATATGGGTTCATCGCCCAAGNTGAACTCCCTAATATTAGCGAAAGCCCCAGACTCAAAAATATCCTTTTCATGGTATCAGTAAAATTTAAGACATTAATATTACAGCAAGCTTTTCAGCTTCTCTGAATCAGATTTCCTTGACACAAGAATCCCGTCGGGCGACACTACGATTACTATATCCTTAAGTCCGAGTCCTAAGACCGGGATACCAAGTTCATTCACGACATGGGTATTCTCACAATCATGAAGTCTGGCCACACCTTCTGTTTCTGACGGGAGTTTCTCAGTAAGCGTGTTCCAAGTGCCAAGATCACGCCATTCTCCGGTGTATGGGAGTACTCCTACANATTTGGCTTTCTCCACCACCTCATAGTCGAAACTGATCTTTGGGAACTTCTCATAATCAGCGTGGATTTCCTTAAAGTCCTTTCCAGGCATATATTTCTTCACTATATCCATCAGGTAGCCAAGGCGGAATGCAAATACTCCTCCATTCCAAAGCGCACCTTCTGCGAGCAGCTTTTCGGCTGTGGCAACATCCGGTTTTTCTGTAAACCGCTCTACCGGCATAGCCTTACCATCAGACAGGAGTCCCTTCTCGGGGACGATATATCCAAACTTTTCCGATGGATAAGTAGGGGTAATACCCATCAGGATCAATTCTGCATCTCCACGCTCTACAGCCTCTGCCATCTTGCAAACTGTCTCGAAATAGGAATCATCGGCATACGTGTCGCAAGGCATCACAATCACAGGCTCGTCGGCATTGGTAGCGTTGGATGCAAGGAATGAGCAAGATAAGGCAATAGCGGGGAATGTATCGCGTCGGCAAGGCTCTGTCACTATTCCGATGCTTCTGCCAAGCTGATCTTTCACATAGCCTTTCTGAGCTTCGCCTGTGGCGACTACAATGCCATCGGCATGTCCGGTGGCTTTTATTTGGCGCACTACTCTCTGTATCATCGATTCCTTGCGTTCATCCGGCGTCTCAAGCACTTGCAGGAATTGTTTCGATCTGACATCGTTAGATAGGGGCCAAAGTCTTTTTCCCGACCCTCCTGACAGCAGTATTATCTTCATATCGTATTCAAGTGTTAAAGATTGAACTACATTTTTTTGCAAAAATAGTCAAAATCCTCATATTGCCAAAATAATCGCTGTATAAAACCATCTTATAAGTTGCATTCCATACTTTTTTGCACACAAAAAATCCCGATAGCCATTCGGCTACCGGGATTTTGCGGTGAGGACGAGATTCGAACTCGTGGTAGGATTACTCCTACGTCAGTTTAGCAAACTGGTGGTTTCAGCCACTCACCCACCTCACCATAAGAGGTTTTCCTCAATTGTGGTGCAAAGTTAATAAGAATTTTTTAATCTGCCAAATTTTTTTTGAATTTTTTTGAAACCTGGAGATCTATACCGGTATCTTGAGCCCCTCTTTGCCAAGAATTACATTTGGGAATACGCTCCGTGCTTCCTCTAAAAACAGATTGTCGTCTTTATATCGAGATGAATAGTGGCCGGTCAGTAGTCTGCCGACTCCGGCCTCGAGTGCAATTTTTGCTGCTTCCGCAGCAGTGGAGTGTCCTCGCTCGCGGGCTTTGTCTTTATCTTGTGTCAGATAGGTTGTCTCATGGAAGAGCAAGTCCACACCCCGAATCTTGTCAGCCAAGTCAGGTATGTAAACTGTGTCGCTTATGTGTGCGTAGCTACGAGGTGGATTCGGGTCTTTTGTAATCAATGCATTTGCAATTACTGTGCCGTCAGGCTTCGTGAAGTCCTCTCCGGCTTTGATCTTATTGAATGCCCATGTCGGAACCCCGTGGAAATCACACATTTCCCTATCGATATGCCTTAGTCCCGGCTTTTCTTCAAACACATATCCGACTGCCGGGATTTTATGGCGCAAGGGCACTGTTCTGACCCGTAATGACTCGTTTTCATATACTACTGCTTCCTCCTGACGGATGACATTAAATTTTACATCGATAGGTAGTCCCCGATTGAAGTAGTCGAACATTTCGGAAAGAATTCTCTTGCCATCCTCAAAAGTGTGTATGGTGATATCACCCTCCAACCCGGAGAGAGCCATTGTTCCGATGAGACCAGGCAGACCGAATACGTGATCGCCATGAAGGTGGGTCAGGAAGATATGATTGAGGCGCGGAAGCTTCAGGCGTTGCCTTTGCAACTCCTTCTGTGCCCCTTCCCCACAATCTATCATAAACAGGTTTTCCCTGAAGTTTACAACAGTGCACGATGGATTGTGCACCGGAGAGGGCTTGGCACTTCCGCACCCAAGAATATTTATCTCAAATTTCATCTTAAGATTATTTACGGAGCATTTGCTCGTAGTCTTTAGCGAGGCCCCCTGTGCCGGTCTCCTTGTAGAGTGAAGGAAGATCGTGGCCCGTCTCTTTCATTACCGTCACCAATTTGTCGAACGACACCCTATGGCTTCCATCGGTAAATGACGCATAAACATTGGCATCAAGTGCGCGAGCGGCAGCATATGCATTGCGTTCGATGCAGGGAATCTGCACAAGTCCGCACACAGGGTCGCACGTCATACCGAGGTGGTGTTCAAGCCCCATTTCTGCTGCATATTCTATTTGTGCCGGACTTCCCCCGAATAGCTGGGTGGCAGCTGCGGCTGCCATTGCGCATGCTACCCCCACTTCTCCTTGGCATCCTACATCTGCTCCGGAGATGGAGGCGTTATGCTTCACTACATTCCCGAAAAGTCCGGCAGTGGCAAGGGCATGCACCATCTGCGCATCAGCAAAGTGCCGGCTTTCCCAGAGATGGTAGAGCACTCCCGGTATCACACCGCTTGATCCGCAGGTGGGGGCAGTCACGATCTCGCCGCCGGAAGCATTCTCCTCGCTTACCGCCAGCGCGTAAGCGAATACCCGTCCACGGCTTTTGAGGTTGTCTTTATAGCCTCCGGCCTTCACGAAATATGCACAAGCCTTGCGTTGCAAATTAAGCGGTCCAGGGAGGCGACCTTCGCGGTTAAGTCCGCGCTCCACGGCATTTTTCATCACATTCCATACTTCCAGGAGATAATCCCATATTTCAGGACCCTCGCATTGCTCAACGTATTCCCAATAAGTATGTCCGGTACGTTCGCAATAAGCCATAATGTCACTGATGGTGTTGAGGGGATATATTTCTCCGGATTCTGTATGAGGCTTGCCGGGCTCTTCCAAAGCTCCTCCACCAACGCTGAAAACTATCCATTCTCCGGTCTGGTTTCCCTCTGAGTCAAGGCTGCGAAATTTCATGCCATTGGGGTGGAAATCAAGGAATGTCTCAGGTTGCCATATGATTTCAGTTTCTTTCCCTGATTTCGACAGTTCGTCGAGGATTGCCACGTCGGTCATATGCCCTTTTCCGGTAGCAGCAAGGCTGCCATAGAGTGTCACTTCGAAATGATCGGCTTCCGGATGCTGCTCGCGGAAAGTCTGAGCCGCCTTGCGCGGACCCATTGTATGAGAAGAGGAAGGACCGGTACCGATCCTGAATAATTCACGTAAAGATTTCATGTCATCTTGTTGTTTTGAAGCACTGTATAAGCTATTGGCGCGCAGCACGAGATTTTTTGTGCGCCGTATTAATTTGCAAAGTTAGTCAAAAAAATTCCATCTTTTTTATTATCTTTGCAAAAAATCAGTTTTTTTATCCCATCCGAATGAAGAAAATATTCATATTCCTCCTTCTGCTCTTCTCTTTTGCAGCATATGGCGCACGCGACCATGCCTCTGAAGCTCTCCTTGAGCGTATCGCCCCCGGCTCCAANGGACGCATCGCATTTGACCTTCAAAAATCCACATCGCCAGATATTGATTTCTTTGAGATATCCATGAAGAANGGAAAGCCACATNTATCCGGAAATAATTCCGTGGCTATAGCGACCGGGCTCAATTGGTATCTGAAACATTTCTGTGGCATCAATCTGACGTGGAATAATATGCAGGTTTGTCTCCCCGACGTGCTTCCGGAAGTCGAGATACCGGTAAGAAAAGAGACTCCTCTTACAATGCGCTACGACTTCAATTACTGCACATTCTCCTACTCAATGCCATTTTGGGATTGGGATAGATGGGAAAAGGAGATCGACTGGATGGCGCTTCATGGCATAAATATGCCNCTCGCTATTGTCGGAATGGAATCGGCATGGCGCAATATGCTTCTTCGTCTTGGCTATAGTGAGAAGGAAATCGGAGAGTTCATTGCCGGTCCGGCATACCTTGCTTGGTGGGCAATGAATAATCTTGAAGGCTGGGGGGGACCACTGCCCGAATCTTGGTATATGAATCAAGAAAAACTTCAGAAAAAGATTCTTTCACGTATGGATTCTCTGGGGATGTCGCCCGTTCTACCCGGCTATTGCGGTATGATGCCCCACGATGCCGCCGCCCGCCTTGGGCTTGGCGTCATAGAGGGTAATCCTTGGAACGGATACGTGCGCCCATCAAATCTTTTGCCTACCGACCCCAACTTTGACGAAATTGCTGATATCTATTACGNAGAACTCNCCAANNTTTATGGGNAGGCACGCTACTATTNGATGGANNCCTTCCNTGAGATGAACGACGTGGATATCGACTATGGTAAAGCCGGCTCCAAGCTTATGAAAGCAATGAAACGCTGTAATCCCGACGCAAAATGGGTGATACAGGGTTGGACGGAAAATCCACGACAGCAGATGNTNGATGCGCTTGAGCCCGGGGAGCTTNTTATACTTGACCTCTTTTCCGAATGCCGCCCTATGTGGGGTATTCCCTCAGTATGGAAGCGCGAAAATGGATATGGCAATCACACCTGGCTTTTCTGCATGCTTGAAAATTTTGGCGCAAATGTAGGGCTCCATGGTCGCATGGATCAGCTTCTTGACAATTTCCGCCAGACAAAGACAAATCCTCTCGCCCAAGAGATGAAGGGAATGGGTCTAAGCATGGAAGGTTCGGGCAATAATCCCGTGATGTTTGAGCTTATGTGTGAGCTTCCATGGCTTGGCGACAGCATCCCAACCAAAGAAGCATGGCTCGATGGCTACGTTAAAGCCCGCTATGGAGCAGACGATCCGGATATCCGGGCTGCCTGGAAAGTGCTCGCGGAAGGCATCTACAATTGTCCTCTCGGCAATAACCAGCAAGGCCCTCACGNAAGNATCTTCTGCGGTCGGCCGTCGCNTAATAATTTCNAANTGAANTCATGGTCGAAGATGCGNAACTACTATGACCCTTCCTCNACTCTTGAAGCAGCCCTCCTTATGGCCAAGGCTGCTGACCGGATGCGTGGCAACGACAACTATGAATACGATCTGGTAGATTTCACACGTCAGGCACTCGCGGATCAGGGACGCCGACAATATCAGCGGGCAATGTCTGACTATCGGACATTCTCACGCAAAGACTTCTCGGAGTCTTCTCAAAAATTTCTTGACATGCTCCTGATGCAGGACCGCCTTTTGGGCAGCCGCTCTGAATTCCGCCTCGGCACATGGATTGAGGCTGCGCGCAAACGAGGTGTGAGTGACGCAGAAAAAGATCAGTATGAATGGAATGCCCGCACTCAGATCACCACATGGGGCAATCGTGAATGTGCCGACAACGGGGGCTTGCGCGACTATGCCAACAAAGAGTGGAACGGGCTACTAAAAGACTTCTATTATCCCCGCTGGAAGGCATGGATGGAAGCTTTGTCTGCCCAGATGGAGGAGGACTCGGCTCCACGTCCGGATGCATTGGGTGGTGGACCAAATGCCAACAAGACTTCATCTGAGCTTTTTGCCATGGCACTCCCGTCGGCTCCTATCATCGACTGGTATGCGATGGAGGAGCCATGGACACACTTGACAGGAGGCTACTCCTCAGCTCCCGAGGGAGATCCTATCTCCCTCTCCCTTGAAGTGCTTAATTACCTCTCTCATTAATACATAATTCATAATACATAATACATAATTCATAATTACAGGAATGTCAGGTTATGCGTCAAATTAAGTATTATGAATCATGTAAATAAGCATTAAAATAATTGAGCATTATGAATTATGAATTAAGCATCAAATATCTAAGAGGTGTTGGGGAGGCAAGAGCAAAACTNCTTGCCTCCGAGCTCGACATACATACTTATGGCGATCTACTTATGTATTTTCCCAGCCGCCATGTAGACCGATCTCGCTTCTATCATATCCGCGATTTCTTCGGCTCAGAGATGCCTTTTGTCCAGATGAAAGGGAAATTTGTCAATTTCGTTAAGGAAGGTGAGGGACGCAAACAACGTCTCTCGGCTACTTTCACGGATGGCGACCGTCTTTGCCAGGTGACATGGTTTGCAAAAATACAGGCTATTGGCAATATGTATCGTCCCGGAGTGGAATATGTGCTATTCGGGAAACCCTCGTTCAAGTATAATGCATGGCAATTTGTGCATCCTGAGATTGAGGTTTTCGATCCTACACGTCCGCCGCAAGGTCTCAGAGGCATCTATGGTCTCACGGATACACTTAGAAAGCGAGGTTTCACTACACGTCTGATGCAGACGTTGACTTGNAATCTACTTGATTCCATCCCGGTAGGATCAATTCCCGAGACTCTCCCCGCAGAGGTGACGAAGGAGCGGTCGCTTATGCCACTCGATGANGCNATNCGGAACATGCATCGACCCATATCGATGCAGGCTCTACAAAAAGCAACAGAGAGGATGAAGTTTGAGGAACTCTTCTATCTCGAGCTCCACATCCTTGAATTCTCACGGCGTAGAAACCTCCAGTTGCAAGGACATATTTTCCCGAAGGTGGGTCCACTATTCAATAAATTCTACTCAGAGGTTGTGCCATTCCCCCTAACGGGGNCACAAAAACNTGTGCTTAAAGAAATCCGAGAGGACATGCGCACTGGGCGCCAGATGAATCGCCTGCTTCAGGGCGATGTCGGTAGCGGCAAGACCCTTGTGGCATTCATGACNATGCTTCTTGCTGTCGACAATGGGAAGCAAGCTGCATTGATGGCTCCCACTGAGATTCTTGCCACTCAGCATGCCGAGGCTCTTTCGAAGTGGGCGGAGCCACTGGGCATTCAGACGGCACTGCTTACCGGAAGCACCCGGGCATCGGAGCGACGTCNTATTTCCGCCGGGCTTGCCGATGGCTCTATCCATATGCTGATAGGCACCCATGCTCTCATTGAAGATGCTGTAGAGTTTAAGGAACTCGGCGTGGCAGTGATCGACGAGCAACATCGCTTTGGCGTGGCTCAACGCGCACGCCTTTGGAAGAAGGGAGCGGTGCCTCCGCATGTCTTGGTGATGACCGCCACTCCCATTCCCCGTACGCTTGCCATGACAGTCTATGGTGATCTTGACGTCAGCGTTATAGATGAGCTACCTCCGGGAAGAAAACCGATTCAGACTTGGCTTCGCTATGACGACAATCGCAATGAGGTGTATCGTCATCTTTGGAATGAAATTTGCAAGGGTCGTCAGGCCTATATCGTGTATCCTCTTATTCAAGAGAGCGAAAAAATCGATATGAAATCGGCAGAAGAGGGCTATGAAAGGATCAGAAGAATCTTTCAGGGAGTAGGCGTGAGCCTTGTGCATGGCAAGATGAAACCTGCCGAGAAGGATGCCCAGATGCAGCGATTTGCATCCGGCGAGACTAAGATTCTGGTGGCCACCACCGTCATAGAGGTTGGTGTGAATGTGCCTAATGCTTCGGTTATGATTATCGAGAATGCCGAGCGTTTTGGACTCTCCCAGCTCCATCAGTTGCGTGGCAGGGTAGGGCGTGGCGCAGAACTCAGCTATTGTATCCTTATGAGCAAGCACCAGATAGGTGCCGATACGAAAAAGCGACTCAGCATCATGACAGAGACTACCGATGGCTTCCTGATTTCGGAAGCCGATATGAAACTGCGTGGCCCCGGCGATATGGAAGGGACTCAACAGTCGGGCATTGCCTTCAATCTGAAAGTGTCGAATCTTGCACGCGACGGGCAGATTGTAGGCCAGGCTCGCGATACCGCTATGCGTCTGCTCGACGGCAAGATACTCCTTACCCCTCAAAGTATCTCCATTCTCAATACCGAACTACAACGGCGCTTTGCCAAGTCCATTGATTGGTCACGTATCTCCTGATCACTAAGAATTCTGTAGCCTCGTGGAGGCGGTAAAAGGTAAAATGAAGACGGTGTGAATTCAATATGTAATTTTTTTTGATTTAATTGTTGTTTTGTGAAATATTTTTATTAATTTTGCAAAAATTATAAAANAATGCTTTNGAAGANTATTGCTCNGTNGATAAAAATGGATGAAGAAAAATACCCGGTAATAAGTGTGGAAATTACATATTATAATAAGTATAATCAGAGATCTTTCCATTAATTTATTAACTAAATTTTTTCATTTATGAAAAAGAATTTTACGCTTTGGAGCTTAGCCTTGGCTGTTGCAATTGGCGGTGGAGCTTACGCTGCCACATCTCTTGCCCCTTCTACAAGAGCTGCCGAGGTTGACTACGGCTTGACGCCATCTACCGGAGGCGTTGTAACAGATCTGAAAACCATCCAGATCGAATTCCCCAATATCAAGGGGATGCAATTCAATGAAAATGTTGAGAATGCCATTACTCTGACCAACACTTCCACCAACGTTGTCTATCAGTGTTTCTATCCCGATATTGATCCTAAGGCGGTAGATTCCTCTATCTTCAATATGACTTTTGCAGCCCAAGATGATGAATTCAACGTTCAGCCTATCACTGCAGCGGGAGAATATGTTCTTGATATCAAAGAAGGAGCCTTCTTCTATGGCACTGAAGTGGTAGCAGAAGATGGCGCAGTGTCTATCGCAGATCCTGTCAATGTCCAGGCCATCACCGCCACCTATACTATAAAAGGAGATGCTGAAGGGATTGCTTACACACTTGATCCCGCAGCAGGCTCTGAAGTTGCAAACTTTGACTTGATCACTCTTTCTTTCCCAGAAATCAAGACTGTTCAGTTTGAGAGCAACATGACTGCTCCAATCGTGTTGAAGAACCTTGACACAGCAGAAGAATATGAATGCGAACCTGTACGTAATACTCGTGTAGAGGCAGGCACTGCGTTCGAACTTCATTTCTTCAATGAAGTAGACGGAGAATTCATGCCAATAGTCGCTGCAGGTGCTTACGTGCTCGAGATCAAGGAGGGTGCTTTCTTCTATGGAGAGGAAGACGAAGATGGTCAGATTGCTGAGCCGGTAAAGGTTCAGAAGATTTCTGCTTCTTACTCAATCGCCGGCCAGGTGGCAGCTTATTCTCTTGATCCGGCTTCCGGCTCAGAAGTTGAGAACTTTGACCTGATCACTCTCTCATTCCCCACTATCAAGGGGGTACAGTTCCAGAGCAACATGATTGCCCCGATTGTCCTCAAGAACATTGACACTGCAGATGAATATGAGTGCGAGCCTGTCCGCAACGCACGTGTTGAAAACGGCACAACCTTCGAACTTCACTTCTTTAATGAGGTTGATGGTGAGTTCATGCCAATCGCAGCTGCCGGCGTTTACGAACTTGAGATCAAGGAAGGAGCATTCTTCTATGGCGAAGAAGATGAAGATGGTCAGATTGCTGATCCGGTAAAGGTTCAGAAGATCACTGCTTCTTATTCAATCGCCGGTCAGACACAGAAAGCTGCCTATACTCTCGACCCGGCTTCCGGCTCAGAGGTAGAGAACTTCGATATGATTACACTTTCATTCCCCGAGATTAAGGGTGTTCAGTTCCAGAGCAACATGGTTGCCCCGGTCATCCTCAAAAACATCAATACAGAAGNAGAATATGAGTGTGAGCCTGTTCGGAACGCACGNGCAGCTGAAGGCACGGTATTCGAACTTCACTTCTTCAATGTAGTCGATGAAGATCTGCTTTCAATCGTGACAACTGGAGTCTACGAACTTAATATTAAGGAAGGTGCTTTCTTCTATGGCGAAGAAGATGAAGATGGCCAGATTGCTGAACCTATTATGGTGCAGAAGATCACAGCCACTTATTCTATCCCCGGTCAGATTGCANCATATACACTCGACCCAGTTTCCGGCTCTGAAGTAGAGAACTTCGACCTGATCACTCTCTCATTCCCCGCAATCCAGGGCGTTCAGTTCCAAAGCAACATGATTGCTCCGATCGTGCTTAGGAATATTGATACCGAAGAAGAATATGAGTGCGAGCCTGTTCGCAACGCGCGTGCTGAAAATGGCACAGTATTCGAACTTCACTTCTTCAATGAAGTGGATGGCGAATTCATGCCTATCGTAGGTGCCGGCGTTTACGAACTTGAGATCAAGGAAGGTGCATTCTTCTATGGTGAAGAAGATGAAGATGGCCAGATTGCAGAGCCTGTCAAGGTGCAGAAGATCACAGCTTCCTACACAATCCCCGGACAGCTTGCAGCTTACACGCTCGATCCAGTATCCGGCTCAGAAGTTGAAAACTTCGATTTGATCACACTTTCATTCCCCGCTCTCAAGGGCGTTCAGTTCCAGAGCAACATGATTGCTCCGATCGTCCTCAAGAATATCGAAAGCCAGGAGGAATATGAGTGCGAGCCTGTGCGTAACGCACGTGCTGAGGAAGGCACAGTATTCGAACTTCGCTTCTTCAATGATGTTGATGGCGACTTCCTCCCGATTGTGACAGCCGGTGTCTACGAACTTGAGATCAAGGAAGGTGCATTCTTCTATGGAGAGGAAGACGAGGATGGCCAGATTGCTGACCCGATCAAGGTTCAGAAGATCACAGCCACTTATTCTATCCCCGGTCAGATGGCTACTTACACTCTCGATCCCGCTTCCGGCTCATATGTCGACAACTTTGATATGATCACACTTTCATTCCCAACCCTCAAGAGCGTACAGTTCCAGAGCAACATGACTGCTGCCATCGTGCTGCGCAATCTTGACACAGAAGAGGAATTCGAGTGCGAGCCAGATCGCAACACATATGCTGAGGATGGCACAGTGTTCGAGCTTCGTTTCTACGGCGACGACTTCTTGCCGGTGTCTACCCCNGGTTCGTATGAACTTGAGATCAAGGAAGGTGCATTCTTCTATGGCGANGAAGACGCCGACGGGCAGATTGCTGAACCGATCAAGGTGCANAAGATCATAGCTNNCTACANTATCCTTACTTCCGGTGTGGGTCAGGTAGCAGGCGTCGAAGCAGCAGAATCCAATGTATATGGTGTAAACGGTGTGCTGCTCTTCAAGAACGCTTCTGATGACCAACTCAAATCTCTTGGCGAGGGTCTCTATATCGTCAACGGGAAGAAGGTGCTTATCAAGAAATAAGTAGATATCCAAGANACANATCGGATTGCCTTTTGTGTAATACTCGATCGCTTTCTACCATATGAGCGGATTCCAGATCTGGAATCCGCTTTTTTCTGTCTTCAAGAATATCAGTATTGAAAAAATCTTTCGTTTTTGTTTGCATACCAAAAAAAAAATCATTAACTTTGCGCTTCGAATGAGCTATGAAAGTATTTATCCTGTCAATAGCTCCCATAAGTTGTAGAATAATAAAGAAATAAGTATATAGAAATGGCATCAAGCAACCAGACCCCCGAGCAGCCTGACCAGCTCGAAGCGATCAATAGCAGGCTGACTGACCTCGGACGTAGGATAGAGACCAATAAAAAAGCAATGGGAATAGCAATGGGAGCAATCCTTGTAGTGGCATGCCTCACTTTTGCATGGCTCTATCTTTATAAAATTCCTACCAACAATAAGGCCATGGAGGCGTATAACAAAGTTGAACTTTCTTCACTTGGCAATGACTCTATCTCTTCTGCCCAATATAAGAAAGTGGCAGATGAATATGGAAGCACCGCAGCAGGCAAACTTGCTGCNCTCAGNGCTGCTCAGACTNTATATAACTCTGGCAAATACGAAGAGGCAGCCAAATATCTNAATAAGTTTAGCTCAAGCGATAAGGTGCTTGATGCNAANGCTAAGGTGCTCCTTGGCGACTGCTACGTCAACCTTAAGAAATACGATGATGCAATCTCNGCNTTNAAGGCNGCTGTAAAGAAAGCCGACGGTAATCCTCAGATTGCTCCCCGCGCTCTTCACAAGCAGGCTGTGTTCTACGACGAGCAGAAGAAATACAATGATGCTCTCAACTGCTATGAGACAATCAAAAAAGACTATCCGCAATTCTCTCTTGGCAACGGCCTTTCGATCGATACCTATATCGAACGCGAAAAAGCCCGCATCTAAAAATTTCATTTTGCAGTGTGCATTATGAATTACTAATAGCCCCATAAAATAATAAAACATACCTGCTTATTTTATGAAAGGGAAGTTCGCTGCTGCGGCCTTCCCTTTTTATTTTTTTAACATTAACTTTTCGATAATTTCAAAATAATTTTTATACTTTTGTAAATTCTTCGGATGCAAATTAAATGTATCCTTATTGCATCACTGACAGAAATTAAACCTATCAACCTAATATAGAGCATTTCTTATGAAACTTAGATGTCTTCTTGCTTGCTCAGTGGCGTGTGTGGCAGCTGCTTACGCCAATGCAGACGATGTGGTGGATTGGGGTGAAATCCAGCCCGATGTAGTCTACAATTACGAAGCCATGACCCCCGTGATGGGTGTCTTCACTCCTGCTGAGAGTGGCATTATCAGGTGCTACAGCACAGGAAGCCAGATTGCTCCGTATGCTGAGCCTTCTCATGAAACCACAATTGAATCTACCCAAAGCTATTATGGAGCCTCAGGTGAAAAAGTGCGCCTTTATCAGGTTGAGGCTGGAGAAGCTCTGTACTTCTATAATTCATTCCCACTTGACGCGGGCACCTTCCGTATTTCAGTTGGCAACGAAGCCGTAGAGCTTTGTGATGTTTCGCCTGCTGCTGATGGCACTCCCGTGTCGCTTAGTACTAACTATAGTGTCACACTCTCATTCAATATCCCTATCAAATGCACAAAATGCACACTCTCCATTGATGGCGATAGTGCAGAAGTGACTCCTACCATATATAATTCATATATTTCAATCAATTGGTTCAGCACTCTGCGCCAGTGGTATGATCAAGGGAAGATCAACGCCGGAGATATCATTACTCTTACAGTCACCGGAGTTCGCGATGCCAATAATTCAAGCAATCGTCCTGATTTTGGCGACGGACTTGGAAAACTCATACTCAAGTTCACAATGGATGCCAAGCCGGCGGAACTCGTATGGGAAAGTGGCACTCCAAATAGCGGGGTATCTGATTTCCTGACTTATTATCTACCTGGTAGCGATAAGGGTATAGTAAAATTAGGGTTTAGTGAAGACCTTGATCCTAACTGTCATCCCCTCGCTGAGCTTACCTATGGCGATCTTGACAATATTGAACTTGGAATGTATGTTGAGACTCTCCCTGTCAGCATTGAAGGTAAGGAGGTCTTGGTAAACTTTCAAGGAGTAACCCGTTTCCCTGAAGAAATGGTGCCCGGGTTGACCCCACAGAAATACATTGATTTCCGCATCTCCGGAATCAAAAGTGCCGACGGTCAGTATGTTCTTACAGGCTACCCTGCAAGCCCATATTCATTTGGGTTCGCCTATATTCTCAAGAGTGTGGTCTATAGCATAGCTGCAGATTGGAGTCCTGCTGCCGGAAGCTATCTGCATAGTGGCGAGGAGATGGAAATCTGGGTGCTCAATGGGCAGGAGATAGTGTTTGATTCAGTAGACTTCTCGTTCATCAAAGACGGGGCTCCCGCTATGGTATCAGTTCCTTATTCTGATCTTAAGGTTTCGGTTGATTCTGCTGATGCAATGCTTTATAATCTTGTGGCTCCCGCCATCGACGCTGATGCCGACACTGAGATTACAGTCACGTTCGGAGGGCTTCTTTGCGCCGATGGTCTCAACCATAGCTCCGATATATTCGTAAGATACAAATCAGTGTCTTCTGCTGTAGAAGGGATCGAAGCAGATGAAAGCAATGAAGTGGTCTACGATCTCACCGGCCGGCGCGTGACGGATCCTTCCAAAGGTATCTATATCTGCGGTGGCAAGAAGATAGTGGTAAAATAATTCCCTTCATTTATTCTTCAATATTTCATGCTTAATACTTAAAACTTAAATATAACCCTCGCCTATGAAAATTAGACACTTACTTGTAGCATCAGCTGTTGCTGCAGTTGCAGCTGAGGCTTCCGCATTCGAGTGGACCCCGGCAATTCAACAGCCGAATCCGGTGGTTGAAGTCACTCAGGCGTATCAGCTTGAATCCATGAGATTCATTACTGATGTGCCCAATGTCACTAACACTGACGTTATGCCAGTTTGGATTGATGAAGATGGCAATGAAATCACTGCCATTAATTGCATTTATGAGCCATCCTGGGCTCCCGGTGACTTCACTTATTCCTTCAATCTGTCTGATTTCAAAGGGAACGGTGAGTATATTCTCCGATTCCCCGAGGGGATGCTTGAGAACGCTGCCGGAGAAAAAAGNAATCAGGTAGAAACTCCTTATACCGTNGAAGTNGCTGAACTCGCCACAGCTATGTTCGATGATTTCAAGGTGCTTTCCATATCTCCTGACTTTTCGCTTCCGCAGGGTCTTTGGGACAATCAGCCTGTCAAGATCAATACAAACCATAATGATGCCATCGGTCTTACTCAACTTTTTGTGACAGATGACACTACAGGAGAAAGCATCACTATTTCCTCTAACTTCACTGTAGGGCGTACGCTTGGCAATTCTTCTGAGATTAGCTGGAATGTCGGAGGCACATTCAAGTTTTACGAAGGCCATGACTATACGGCTGAGTTCGTATTCTATAATGGAATCGATGAGTGGACAGAAGCAGGCCCCACACCTGTCGTAGCAAGAGAGAAATATTCATTCACCGGGAAGGTTGAAGGCTACAAGTATTCAGACATTACTCTTCTTAGTCTTACGCCGGCTCCTTACACAGTCACCATAAGCGATCCTGCTCAGGCTGTATTCACTTATGAGTTCTCCGGACCAGTCAACGTCTACAAGGCAGAGACTCCTATGGGGCAGTTCGGCACTACTGTCTATCCCGAGTCTTGCCTATCATCGAATGATGATAAGACTGTTTGGACTCTTAATCTTTCCGACAATTCTTATGTTAAGTCTGTAGATGCTGAGCTCGTGATCTATCTTTATGCCCGTGATATGGATGGCTTCCAGCTGAAGGGTGATTTCGGTGAAGACGACAACTCTTGCTTCGTTGGCGGATGGGTATGTGATCTTGGAGCCAAGTCCATAGTCGTTGTGTCTCCCAAAAATGGTGAGACCCTTGATCGCCTCTCAGAAGTTGTAGTGAAGTCTGAGAGTGGCGAGGCGATGACTTATAATTGGGGTGAGATGACGATCCAGAATCTTCTCGGTGAGACTATAGGCACTCTTGTCTATGATGGCGACGGCGGCTCAGCTACTGAATTCCATTTCACAAAGTGGATGGTAGGCGACTCTTGGTCGGCAGAGCCTCTTGATATTGTGGCAGAAGGCTCATATGTGATCAATTTCTCTACCGGATGCTTCGTATTTGGCGAGGAATTTTCGTCAATCAACAGCCGCAGCCTCTACTCAGGTTTCCAAATCACCGGAAATCTCGACGACACCCCTGTTGATCCGGGCGTAGATCCGGCAGAGCAGGAGGTGTTTGCATACTCAAGTGTATCTCCTGAAGAAGGTGCTACTGTGAAGTCGCTTGAGTCTGTTCTTCTATGGTTCCCGGAGCAGGTGGCTTGTGAAGAATTTGAGGTGAAGGTGTATAGCGCAGCCCGTGCAGAGGTAGCCACAGGCACAGGAATGTATGATTGGGGTGACCCCAACCTCATTGTGGTGACTTTCTCCNAGCCAATCACAGAGGAAGGAAAATATGAAGTGGTCATTCCTAAGCGNGTGATTGGTACAGATGAATTCTTCACAAGCGATGGCAAGTCAGGCATCTGCAATCCTGAGATCCGTCTATACTACACAGTCGATCCTGAAGGTAATGATCCTTCTATAGATCCCTCTGAGCAAGAGGTGTTCAACTACACAAGCGTTTCTCCTAAGTCAGGATCCACTCTGACATCGCTCAGCTTGATTCAGCTTTGGTTTCCCGATGTGCCGGCTTGTGAGATGTTTGATGCTTATCTCTACAGGGCAGATGCCGTAGGTGAGGAAGATGGTATAGTCGCTTCAGCAAGTGTACTCTTCGATTGGGACGACGACTACTTGGTCAATGCCACTTTTGCTGAGCCATTTGCTGAGAAAGGTGAGTATGTATTTGTGATTCCCGCCCGCATGATAGGTGATGATGCGTTCCTCATGTCTGACCGCAAGGGTGGTGTCTGCAATCCTGAGATCCGACTTGAATATACGATTGATCCTGAAGGTTTAGGAGTGGGCAGCATTGCTGAGTCAGCACCGGTGAACGTCTATGACGTTCAGGGTCGTCTCGTGCTCCGTAACGCTTCTTCAGCCGATATGAAGACTCTTGCCAAGGGTATCTATATAGTAGGAGGTAAGAAACTTGTAGTAAGATAATATCCTACCGACCCAATAATCATCCGGAGAGGACGTGACACTCCTCTCCGGAACAAATTTAAAACCTTAACATTTTATGAGACATTTTTTTAATACTAAGATAATGATGATGAGTGCACTGGCTGCCGTCTCTTTCTCGCTGGCAGCGGAAGATGCCCCGAAAATATTGTCAGTGCAGCCTCTTTATGGAGGCTCACTCAATGCTATGTCGGCCAATGGCATGTGGGCAGTCGGAGACGCAGTCAATCCCGGCAACAGTGCCTATATGTCATTCCCAAGAATAGTGTATACCCCCACAGGCGAGACTATCGAACTCTTCACGGAAGACGAAGGCTTGCAGCAGACTCCATTGAGCGCCACCTGTATCAGCGATGATGGCAAGACTGTCGGTGGTAGCAGCTATGGGCTCCCAAGCGTATGGAAAGAAGGGCAGGGCTGGGCTTATTTGGAGATGCCTGCAAGAAAATATGATGGTGGACAAGTATCCGCTATTACTCCTGACGGAAAATATGCTGTAGGTCGAGTTAGCATTGGTTTGTTTCAGGAATATCCCTGTATGTGGGATCTTGAGACTCTCAAGCTTGTAGAGCTTCCCGGCATGATTACTTCCAACCCACGCTATAAGGATATGATAGAGCAAGGGGGTGACCCGGCTGAATGGAGCGATGCGGACCTCAATGTGCGTGTGAATGGTGTTTCTCCTGATGGGAATATACTTATCGGTACGGTCGATTTTGCTTTCCCTGACGCATCTTGGGAATACATGTATCGTCGAGATGAAGGTAAATGGTATCCATTAGGTATGAAATATGAAGATGGGCGCCTCCTGCCTCTAAATGAAGAAATCGTAGGGGCAGGGGAATGCGTGCTTTCTGCCGATGGAAATTACATTTCAGGCATATGCATGTCGGTTTCTGAGTCTTCAGTCCCCTTCACATGCCTTACATCTGATCCTGAGGCGATCACTCTTCACCCTGATGGCGACGGATATGGCATATGGGCTGTCGGCTCAGACGGAGTAATGTATGGTTCTTCTCCCTCAGGTACTCCTATCCGTAACTGGAGTGCCAAGGTCGGCTCATACTGGTATGATTGGAAGATGGTACTCAAGCAGATTTATGGCAAAGACTGGATGGCAGATGTCACTAAAGACGATCTTGGACTCTCCGGCACATTGATGGGTGTCTCTACCGACAATCTTACCCTCCTTTCGGCAGATTATGCGCAAGGATATGCTTATATCATCTCTCTTCCCCGACCGATGGCTGATATTTGCAAGGATGTCGACCTTCTCGCCGACTATCTTGTTTCTCCGGTGGATGGAGCAGAATTTTCCATGCTTCAGAAAATTGTTCTTGACATGGGGCGTCCTGTAGAAGTGAAAGGGGAGAAGACCTGTGTGCAGCTTCTCGATGCAGACGGCAATATCATCCGCAGCTCTATCAATTTTGGAGTGCAAGCTGATAATAACAGGAGAGTGGAGGTGATCTTCCGCAATTATACACTTGAGCCCGGGAAGTCTTATGTTGTGAAGATTCCGGCAGCTTCCATCTGCATTGCAGGGGATGCTGAGCGCGTCAATAAGGAGATCACTGTAGGCTATCGTGGCCGAGAGGCTGGACCAGTGAAACCCGTATTGTTCGCTCCTGATAATGGGGCAAGCGTCTCTCGCATTAATTTCACCACCAATCCGGTCATGGTGACATTCAATGCCTCTTTGAGCATTGGTGAGAATCCTGATATCCGCCTTGTACAGATCAAGGATGGTGTTGAGGAATTCCTTTATCCTCTAAGTGCTTCTGTAGCCGATCGTCAGGTGATGATCTATCCGGTCAGCGAGCAGCGGCTTGCCGAAGGCACAGACTATCGCATCGACTTCGGAGCAGGTTCGGTTGCCGACCTTTCAGGCGATGGCGCCAATGAGGCTTTCTCTATCACGTATCATGGAAGTTATGTGCCTGAGATCGACCCATCTTCAAACACTATATTCCGTGAGAATTTCTCTGCCGGCGTGGCTAATATGCTCCTCTACGAGGGTGATCATAACACTCCGACAGAGGAAATGACCCTCTTCGGCTTCGATGCCGACAACACTCCGTGGATGCCCGCTTGGGATGAGGATGATGACACCGGCAACTATGCTGCAGCATCTCATTCAAGCTATGACCCTGCTGGCAAGTCTGACGACTGGATGGTGACTCCACAGCTTTACATCCCCGATGATAAGGCTACTCTCACCTTCAAGTCGGAAAGCTACCGCAACGCAAAGCATGACGTACGGAAGGTACATGGATGGGCATCTGAAGATATCGTCACTATCCTTACTCCGAATG
>WFLX010211978.1_pt1 | contig 24214 bp, 26 predicted proteins | sample 4967041 | NCBI WGS metagenome assembly WFLX01 (sample SAMN12857096, study PRJNA449069) | gut metagenome | isolation source: stool from male and female vole | host: Microtus ochrogaster | place: USA:Florida | collected 2017
GCCCTTCACCAAATTCGATTTCCGTTTCTTCCATTAACGCTAAATTTTTTACATGTAAGCTTTGTAACATAATGTATCTCCCTATGTACCTTCCCCAAAGCAAAACTTAACGTCTCCGCCCGAAGAGACGTTTTGTGTATATCCATTGTATCATCCGCAATGCATTTTATTTCTCAATCAGCATATGGATTTTATCCATGAGCTGCTGTGTTTCTTCCACGGTACGCACTGCCACCATAATGGTGTCGTCTCCTGCAATGCAGCCAACAATCTCAGAGAATTTTATGGCGTCCAAAGCCATTGCAACCGCCATTGCCATACCGGATACCGTCTTTACCACCAGTATATTCTGTGCCATATCCATGGAGACAAAACCGTCTCTGAGCACTCGGATATACTTGTCATCCATATACCCGTCGTCCTGCTTTAAGACCGCATATTTGGGTCTGCCGTCTCTTGCGGGAACCTTGGAAAGCTTTAACTCCTTGATATCTCTGGAAACCGTCGCCTGCGTTACCTCAAACCCTGCCGCCTTTAGATGATTTGCCAGCTCCTCCTGAGTTTCCACGTCATATTTCTCAATAATTTCTACTATTTTTCTATGTCTGGTCTTCTTCACCTGTTTATCCCTCCCCAAACTCCGCAAACTGTTTCCCATCAGTTTACCATGCCACTCGCTGCGCCAATCCACAATCTCACCGCAGACAACGGGATACCACAATGTAGGGCACGTTAGCTTTCGCTCATCTTCTTATGTAGTACCTCAAGAAAGCTCACTCTGTTAAGCTGTATAAATTCCGCACCCTCCTGTGACTTGACAATTTGTATCCTGTCTCCCGTGGAAAGCACTATCGTATGCGCACCGTCAAAGCTTGCTTCCACAGTCTGTATCTGCCCTTCCCTGCCCTCGGGTATTTCTATTTCAATAATATCCTCCGGCGATAGCACAATACTTCTCTGATAAAAAGTGTGGGGACATATAGGCGTCAACATAATCAGCTCTGCCTCAGGCTCTACAATGGGTCCTCCTGCGGACAAATTATAGCCTGTGGAACCGGTGGGGGTCGTGACAATCACGCCGTCGGCACTATAATTATTTAGAAATTGTCCATTCACATAGATATTAAATCTGATTATCTGAAGAGAACCGCTTCTGGCTATCACAATATCATTCAACGCCCAGCCTTCTTCCTTCTCCCCTGTCTGCAGAAATGCCCTGCCCTTCAACATCATGCGGCGCTCCTGCTCAAAATCCCCCGCAATCAGTCTGTCCAAAGCTTCCTCTAAATTAGAGGGTTCAATTTGTGTCATATACCCCAGCGTTCCCAGATTTACGCCGATAATGGGAATATGAAGCGCTTTTGTCTCTCTTGCCGCCTGCAGCACCGTGCCGTCACCGCCAAGCACAAGCATACAATCCACATCCTCGGGAACGGTATTTCCTTCTTCTTTTTCCTCCGGAACTTTGTCCTTCCAGTCGGCAGACTTAATCTTCACGGAAACCCTCTGCCCCTTTATCTCCAAGTAACTGCGGATATGCTCCGTTGTACGAAGCTCCCTGTCCTTATGCTGATTGGTATAAATCAGAAAATGCTTCATTATGCTGTCTCCTTAGCGGTATCTATAGATTATGGGACTGCGCTACCACCTCTGCAATCACTGTTCTCCACTCTGAGGTGCAAGACAACCCACTGCTGTTTGCCACAATCTGCTTTAATGCCTCTTCTGCCTCATGCTCCGACAGATTTCTTATCTCCTCCGCAGGTTCCTTCTCCTTCAGCAAGTGTACCAGATATTCTATATTGCCCTCCGGACCCTTGATGGGGGAATATTCCAAATGCAATACCGTAAAACCGATACTGTCTGCGTAATCTATAATTTTATGAATCACATCTTCATGAACCTTAGGCTCTCTCACCACACCGTTTTTGCCCACTTTCTCTCTGCCTGCCTCAAACTGGGGCTTAATCAGGCATACTATCTGTCCGCCTTCCCGCAACAGATTTCTTGCCGGTATCAGAATTTTAGTTAGCGAAATAAAGGACACATCCACACTGGCAAAATCCAATTCATCGGAGATATCCTCTCTCACCATATATCGAAAGTTGGTCTGCTCCATGCACACCACCCGCTGGTCGTTTCGCAGCTTCCACGCAAGCTGCCCATAGCCTACGTCCACAGAATATACTTTAGCGGCTCCGTTTTGCAGCATACAGTCGGTAAAACCGCCCGTAGAGGCTCCGATATCCATACAGATACAGTCCTTTAAATCAAACTGCCATTCCTCCATTGCTTTCTCCAGCTTAAGCCCGCCGCGGCTCACATATTTCAGGGCGCTGCCCCTGACCTCCAGCTTTATCCCATTCTCCTCAAAGGAGGTTCCTGACTTATCCTCCTTCTGCCCGTTCACATACACATTCCCGGACATAATAATTGCCTTAGCCTTTTCCCTTGAAGGGGCATAACCTTGATTTACTAAAATAACATCTAAGCGTTCCTTCATCTGCGCTNTCGTCTCTCCTGCTCTCCGGACTGTTAATCATNNTTAAATTACTTTGATTCTTTCACATTTTTATTATAAACCTGCCGTCATATTCTGCCNTAATNCNGCCTTTTTANNGCTACCCGTTTTCCGTCAGCGCTCCTTAATCCTTACATGGATACGTTCCGCAATGCTCTCGGCATCAATACCCGTTTCCTGCTTTAACAGCATAACATTTCCATGCTCCACATAAACGTCCGGAATACTAATATTCAGGTAATCATTCTGCATTCTGTTATCATTCATACACTCTAAGACTCTCTCGCCATAGCCTCCACAGGCAACATTTTCCTCCATGGAGACAATCAGCTTATGGTCAGCACATGCCTCCAGCACCGCCTCCCTGTCTATAGGCTTGGCAAAACGGGCATTGATAATACTCACCCTATGCCCCTTGGCCTTTAACATATCTCTCACTCTCTCCGCCGTGCTAACCATGCTTCCGATAGCAAACAGAGCAATTTCGCCCTCCCTGTAAATCCATTCCGCCTTACCAAGCTCAATAGGCGCCCTATATTCCTTTAAACCGTCATACGCCGTTCCTCTGGGATAACNTATCGCTATAGGAGCNCTCAAGTTGACGGCAAATTTCAGCATATCAGAAAGCTCCCATTTNTTCTTGGNTGCGCAAATATTCATATTGGGAATGCCAGACAAATATGTAAAATCAAAAATACCCTGATGGGTCTCACCATCGCTTCCCACAAGCCCCGCCCTGTCAATAGCAAAGACAACAGGAAGATTTTGAATGCACACATCATGTACAATCTGATCGTATGCCCTTTGTAAAAAAGAAGAATAAACCGCCACAATAGGCTTTAAGCCTCCCGCTGCCAAACCTGCCGCAAAGGTTACCGCATGCTCCTCCGCTATTCCTACGTCAAAAAAACGCTCCGGATACATATTGTGAAAACGCTTTAATCCTGTTCCGTCAGGCATTGCTGCCGTAATCGCCACGATTTTCTCATCTCTCTGCCCCAGCTTACACATAACAGTGGAAAAAATATCCGTATAATTCGCCACATTTCTGGGTTTGGAGGGAAGCCCCGTCTCAATGTCAAAGGGTTCCGCCCCATGAAATCTTGCCGGATGCCTCTCCGCAGGGGAGTAGCCCTTTCCCTTTTGGGTAATGGCATGTATTATCACCGCACCTTTTACCCTCTTTGCCTCATTTATTACCCTTATCATACTCTCTATGTTATGTCCGTCCACGGGTCCCAAATAAGTAATGCCCATATCCTCAAAAAACATTCCCGGTATCACCAGCTGCTTCACACTGCTCTTGGCACGCCTGATGCGGCTTACCATACCGTTGCCTCCCGGCGCATTGACCAGAGCATTATAGATACCCTCCTTTAAATCCAAATATCCCGTAGCGGTTCTGATATTATTCAAATACTTAGATACGCCACCCACATTTTCNGAAATAGACATATTATTATCATTTAAGATAATAATAAAATTAGTCTCCAGCTTAGATGCATTGTTTAATGCTTCATATGCCATACCGCCGGTAAGTGAGCCGTCTCCGATAACGGATACCACCGTATTCTTCTCTCCCTTAATATCCCTTGCCTTCACAAGACCCAGCCCTGCCGAAATCGAGGTAGAGCTATGCCCTGTGTCAAAGGCATCGCACTTACTTTCTTTTCTTTTGGGGAAACCACTCATGCCATGAAATTGGCGTAGACAATCAAAGCCATCCCTCCTGCCGGTTAGAAGCTTGTGTGTATAAGACTGGTGGCCAACATCCCAAATAATTTTATCCTCGGGAAGATTCAGNGCCAGATGAAGCGCNATAGTGAGTTCCACCGTTNCNAGATTAGAACCTAAATGTNCGCCTGTAACGCTGATTTTCTCAATTAGGAATCCGNGGATTTCCTGAGNCAAAGCCGCCCTGNCCTCNGCAGNAATCTTTTTTATATCATTTGCAATTTCAATCTTTTCCAGTAACATATAATTGTCCTCTTAACTACAGCCGAGTTATGTATTATTTACGCCTGTGAACGAGATTCGTCACAAGCTCCTCCAAAAAATCGTTCTCTTTGCCAAGTCCTGTAAGAATGAGAAGCGCCTCCTGTGAAAGCTCCTCCACATCGGCATTGGATTTCTCCAAACCATTTATTGTCACATAGGTCTGCTTGTGATTCTGTGCATCGCTTCCAACCTGCTTTCCAAGCTCTGCACTATCGCCGATAATATCCAGAATATCATCCTGAATCTGAAATGCAATTCCGATATTATATGCACACTTTTCGATTGCGGCAAGCTCCGTCTCTTTAGCGCCCGCAAGTACGGCGCCCACCATCATGGAAGCCTGAATCAACGCCGCCGTCTTATGCTCATGAATAAACAATAATTGCTCCGTACTTAGCGGGCCGGTCTGCTTCTCCGCCTCAATATCCGCAGTCTGCCCGCCTATCATGCCATAAGCTCCCGCCTTTTTTGATAAAAGCCGCAATGCTGCCGCTATCCGCTTCATTACCTCTACATCGGCACTTTCCGCAAGGTCAAACGCCGCAAGCGCCGTCTCAAAAGCATAGTTCAAAAGCCCGTCACCGGCAAGAATCCCCATAGCGTCTCCGTATACCTTCCATGTGGTTTCTTTGCCTCTGCGGTACTCATCGTTATCCATTGCCGGTAAATCGTCATGCACCAAAGAATAGGTATGAATCATTTCAATAGAAACCATAAACGGCTCTATCACCTTCCCACTTCCACCAAACATGCGATAGACCTCTTGCATCAGCATGGGGCGCAAACGTTTTCCACCTGCCAATAAGCTGTAATTCATAGCCTTAAACACTGTTTTCTGATATCCCGTTTCCGCCGGTAGATACCTTCTAATCAAATCCTCTATCTCAGATGTTTTTTGATTTAATAATGTCTTAAATTCCTGTTGTTCCATTCTCTCCTACCATCCCGTGCCACATTATACTCCGAATGATCGGCCCTGACCGTCAAAAGTTCCGCCGCTTAAAAGCCGTCTGTCAGCCTGCGGCACTTGTCCGCAAAATTTACGTCCGCCGCCTACATACCGTCGAACTCTCCAAGGCTTCCATGCTCACCAAGCTTTAACACCTTTTTTTCTACCCTGTCTATCTGCTCGTTGCACTGCTTCAAAACCTTCATGCCCTCACTGTAAGCGGTAAAGGCATCCTCCAGAGAAATATTCTCCTCCGAAAGCTTCTCCACCAGCTCGTCAAGCCTCTCAAAATTTTCTTCCAAACTCAACTGCTTTTCAGAAACCTTACTCATATAGTTTTCCTCTCTTCATTTCTGCGTTGCTTTCTTATCCCTTTCTGATTCCTTTTACTTGTGTGGCAATCAGTCCGTCCCTCACCCGTATATTCAGTTCCTGCCCGACAGACACCTGAGAAACGGAACGGATATTTTTACCCTCACTATCCTCTACATAGGAAAAACCACTGTTCAACTTTTCCAAAGGAGACAAGCCTTTCATCTTCTCTATGTACAATGCCAGCTCATGACGTTTTTGGCGAAGCAACGTATGCATCCTATCCTGCAGGCGCTCCTCCATCTGCATACTCCGCATCTTCCGCTCTCTGATTCGGCTTTCGGGGCTTAAATATTTCAGCTGTAACTCATAATTCCTGCACCGCTCCCTCTTATCCCGAAGCAGACGCTCAAACTGTATTTGAAGGGCGTTCCCATACTCTGCTAACATATTATCAATCTCTTTTATATCCGTGACCGCCAGCTCCGCCGCCGCCGAAGGTGTTGGCGCCCTCAAATCCGAAACATAATCAATAATGGTGGTGTCGGTCTCATGACCCACCGCAGAGATAATAGGAACAGAACAGTCAAAGACCGCCTGTGCCACGGTCCTCTCGTTAAACGCCCACAAATCCTCAATAGAACCGCCGCCCCTGCCCACGATCATCACATCCACCCGCATGGCTTCCAGCGCTCTGATTCCCCTGATAATACTCTCCGCAGCAGCCTCACCCTGTACAATAGCGGGATAAAGTATAATCTGCACATAAGGATTACGTCTGGTGGCAATCTGGATAATATCCCTCACAGCCGCTCCGGTATCCGCAGTCACTACCCCCAAAGTCCTTATGAATCTGGGAATAGGCTGTTTATACTCGGCTGCAAACATGCCAAGCTCCTCAAGCTCCCTCTTAAGCTGCTCGTATTTTTCGTAAAGAAGTCCCGCACCATCCAACACAATCTGTTTTGCATAAAGCTGGTATTTGCCGTCACGCTCATACACATCCACGGNTNCGCCTACAACAACCTGCTGCCCCTCCGNCAAACGAAAAGAAANNCCTGAACGGNTCCCGGCAAACATAACACAGCTTATAGTGCCTTTAGTATCCTTTAACGTAAAATAAATATGTCCAGAAGGATGATATTTGCAGTTGCTGACCTCGCCTTTTACGAAAAGTGCCTGCAAAAGATAATCCTGCGTGAACATATTTTTGATATAAGAATTCAATTGTCCTACGGTGTATACATTTCGAATTTTAATCACCCGGCTTTACTATTTTTGCTAAAATGGCATTCACAAAGCCGCCTGCATTATCCTGTCCGTATTTCTTTGCAAGCTCTACCGCTTCATTAATCGCCACGCTCTCTGGAATATCCTCATCATAAAGTATCTCGTACACTGCAAGACGAAGGATTGTCACCTCCACCTTACCCATGCGGGCGGTATCCCACCCCTGTGTGTTTTGGTTGATCAGTGCATCAATTTCTGAAAGCTTCTCCTGAATCCGCTCCACCTTGCCTGAAATATACAAAGCGTCCGTCTCACTGGGAAGCGTCTCGTCCTCCCAAAATCCAAAGCCATCCCAAAACAGCTTCAGCTGCTCCGGCATATCCTCAGGCGAGTTAAATTCGATGCGGAATAAAAGCTTAAAAACCTGCTCCCTCAGTTCATGTCGTCTCATAGTAATTTCCTATTTTTCCTTCTTCATATTGATGCCTGCAATGCGGATATTTACATCACTGCAGGTTAATCCCGTCATATTCTCAATGGCATTTTTTACCTTGGTCTGAACCTTCTGGCAGGTTGCGGGAATATTGTAGCCATATTCCATGGTCACGGCCAAATCTACCTTCACTCTCTGCTCCGCCACCTCAACCTTAACGCCCTTGGTCAGATTTCTCATGCCTACCTTACTCATCAGTTCATTGGTGATATTGCCTGCCATTGCACTAACTCCGTCCACCTCAGTGGCAGCCAGCGATGCAATCATTGCCACAACATCATCGGCAATCTGCACGGCGCCGATATTTTCTTCTTCCTTTAAAACCACTGTGTTCTTATCTATCTCTCTTTCCATGCTCTTACCTCTCTTCCATATTACATTTTCTTAATATTATAACATTGTCCTACTCATTTGTCACCCAAAAAGTCAACGACAGCCACTTCTCATCGTGGCTGTATGACACTTCCTTTTCTCCCTTGTCCAAGTAATCAAAAATCTCATAATCCGTAATCAGCGCGCCCATAATTTCCTGAAAACAGGCTTCATCGGAACACTTCACCGTAACAAAGGTTTTGTCTTCCAATCTTGCATTTTCAAAAAGCCGCTTCATCTGTTCTCTGTCATATGCGGTAAAAAGCGCTCCCTCCCGCACATAATAATTATCCTTTGTATCCACACACTCCGGCAGGGGTACATAAGTATTTAAAATATGAGTACGCAGCAAATCCTTGGTTGTAATACACAAATAATCATAATTAATCTCAGGATAGCCCTCATCAGGCAGGTTCTCACCTTCTCTCCTGTAGTAAGCATCTCCCCAGGTAGTATCCACATAATAAAAGCTTCCATCCACAGAAACCAGATTCCATGCATGACCCTCCCCTGTATCTACGCTTCCCTGTACCATGGTACACTCCACCCCCAAACGATTTAGCAAATATTGAGTAGCCTTGGCATACCCCTGACATACAGAGCTTTTATTTACAAACACAGAGTAAATATTCTGATTATCGGAAGCATTCAAATTATAGTCTGTGTTAATAATAACGGTTTCATACACATATTTCACCTTATCGTAATCCGAGGCTTCGGCAGAAATTCCCCCAATAATAGGTTCTACAGCCTCCTCTATCATAGCCTTTCTCTGCTTTGCCGTGTCTATATCCATACTGTAGCTGCCCGCAAATTCAATAGAAAGCAGCATATCCCCCATTGTGTATTTTGTATAGGTATACCCGTCCACATAGAAAAATTCCGGATGGTCGTTAAGAAGGCACTGAAAAATCTTGTCTATACCGGTCTCATCCAGCCCTGCCGCAATTCCCTGCTCCGACAGCGTTCCCTTCTCCTCCATGACTCCTATGAGCTTCTCCATATCTTTGTACCAAATCTGCTCAGCCTCACTCAACCTGTCATAAGTAAAACTTGAAGCCGTTTCCATAGTAAAGCAAAAGGTTTCTTCTTTTGATGCTGTTTCAGCGTTTTTTTCACTCTCCTCATTCTGTTCATTTAACGCGCCTGCATTTTTCCGCTGCCCTTTCTTTCCGCCATGTTCCACAGATACAGCCGCCGTCTGGGGAACCACCTCAAGAACAGAAGCATCCGCGCAGCCCACCAACACAAATGCTGCAAGAAACAGCAATAAAATATTAGTTCCCCAACACCTATTTTTTTTCATTCATTATCCCCATCCGCAGCAGAACACCCTTTTGTCAATCTCGGCTAAACTCCGTAAGCACAAGCCCCGGATTACGGTCCAGAGTCATACCAATGCTCCAAGAATTTACAAACAAAAGCAGCGGATTCCCCTTCATATCCTTTACTTTTTTCATGTCTGAGGTTCCTGTCATCTTGGCAATATCCACCTCTTCCTTATTTTCAATCCAGCGAATATGCTCATAGGGCAGGTTTTCCAGACGAATTTCCACATTATACTCATTTTCAAGCCGATATTTCAGCACATCAAACTGCAGCACGCCCACAACGCCCACAATGATTTCCTCCAGTCCGCTGTTAAATTCCTGAAAAATCTGAATAGCTCCTTCTTGGGCAATCTGCTCCACACCCTTTACAAACTGCTTTCTTTTCATGGTATCCACCTGCCTTACCCTTGCAAAATGCTCCGGTGCGAAGGTGGGAATCCCCTCATACTGAAATTTATCCTTAGGCATACAGAGCGTATCTCCAATGGAAAAGAGTCCCGGGTCGAACACACCGATAATATCTCCCGCATAAGCCTCGCTTAAAATCTTGCGCTCGTCCGCCATAATCTGCTGAGGCTGTGACAGACGCATCACCTTATTGCCCTGCACATGGCGCACCTCCATCTGTGCGTCAAATTTACCAGAACAAATGCGCATAAATGCCACTCTATCCCTATGCGCCTTGTTCATGTTTGCCTGAATTTTAAATACAAAGGCGCTAAAATCCTTTTCCGTAGGCTCTATCACACCGATATCCGCCTTTCTGGGAAGAGGTGTGGTGGTCATATTCAGAAAATGCTTTAAAAAGATTTCCACACCGAAATTTGTAAGTGCAGAACCAAAACAAACCGGTGTCAAATCACCCTTTCTCACTGCTTCCAAATCAAACTCAGCACTGGCGCCGTCCAAAAGCTCAATTTCCTCCAAAAGCCTGTCCGCCGCCTCTTCGCCAATCACCTCTCTTAAGTGCGCTTCGTCCTTAATGGGAATCTCCGTAGCCGTTCCTTCCTTGGTGCCTTTCTCGGTGTCGGAGTAGGCGATCACACATTTCTTCTCCCTGTCATAAACACCCTTGAAATCCTTTCCTGAGCCGATGGGCCAATTGACCGGACACGTAGCAATTCCCAGCTCCTTCTCGATATCATCCAAAAGCTCAAAGGTATCGTTAGCATCTCTATCCAGTTTGTTGATAAAGGTAAAAATGGGAATCTTACGCATTACGCAGACTTTAAAAAGCTTTCTGGTCTGTGCCTCCACACCCTTGGAAGCGTCAATTACCATTACCGCCGAATCCGCCGCCATCAGGGTACGATAGGTGTCCTCGGAGAAGTCCTGATGTCCCGGCGTGTCCAAGATATTAATACAATAACCGTCATATTCAAACTGCAGCACGGAGGAAGTTACGGAAATACCTCTTTCCTTCTCAATTTCCATCCAGTCCGATACGGCATGTCTTGCAGTCGCCTTTCCCTTTACGCTTCCAGCCAGATTAATGGCTCCTCCGTAGAGCAGGAATTTCTCCGTGAGAGTAGTTTTCCCTGCATCCGGATGGGATATGATTGCAAAGGTGCGGCGACGGTTTATTTCTTCTGTATAGTTGCTCACTATTTTTATTCCTCCATATGGATATATTTTTTATGCTCAACTAAGCATACTCTCCCCTGCAAACGCAGGTTCAATCCCGAAGTATTGTACCACAGTAACCGCTATATCTGCAAAGGTTTTTCTCGTTCCCAGATTTTTCGGGATTATACCCTGTCCATACATAATAAAGGGCGTATACTCTCTGGTGTGATCCGTGGTCTTTNGATATGCCGGGTCACAGCNGTGGTCAGCCGTNATCATTAATATGTCTTCAGGNCGCATTTTCTTAATAATCTGCGGCAGCTTCNCGTCAAAATAACTAAGCGCCTTGGCATAACCGTCCACATCCCTCCTGTGTCCGTAAAGCATGTCATAGTCCACCAGATTAATAAAGCNAANTCCCTCANAATCCTTGNCCAGATACNCCAAAGTGTGCTTAATCCCCTCTTCGTTTCCGCCGGTGTAAACTGCCTCGGTAATACCCTTCCCCGCAAAAATATCCTGAATCTTGCCCACCGCAATCACCTGAAGCCCCTTTTCGGAAAGCTGGTCGAGCATAGTGACCCCCGGAGGCAGCAGAGAATAATCGTGTCTGTGAGAAGTCCGTGTAAACGATCCCCCACAGGGTCCGATAAAGGGGCGCGCAATCACTCTTCCCACACCATGCTCTCCCTGCAGAATTTCCCTTGCAATATGACAATATTCATAAAGCTGCCCAAGGAGTACAATCTCCTCATGAGCCGCTATCTGAAACACACTGTCGGCAGAAGTATAAACAATCAAATCTCCCGTTTTCATGTGGGCGTCTCCGTACTCCTGAATCACCTGCGTGCCGGAATAAGGCAGATTACAAAGCACTCCCCTGCCGGTTCGTCTTGAAAACTCCTCCAAAACCTCCTCAGGAAAACCGTTCGGATAGGTGGGCAGCGGCTTTGGCGAACAAATTCCCGCAATCTCCCAATGCCCTATGGTGGTATCCTTTCCCTTGGAGGCTTCCGTCATTCGTGCTACCGCTGCCTTTGCGCCTTGTGCCTTACTTCCCACAGTCACTCCGTCTATGGTAAACAGCCCCAATTCTGCCATGTTGGGCATATGAAAATAAGGACTCTTCGCCACGCTTCCCAAAGTATTTACACCAATATCACCATACTCAGCCGCATCCGGCATCTCACCGATACCAAAACTATCCAATACAATCAAAAACACTCTCTTCATGAAGTTTGCTCCCTTTCGTATTTTTTCTATTCATACTGTTTATATTTCAGACTTTTTATATTTTGCCATGATTACCGCAAGCTACGGGCAGAGACCCGTAAAACCTTGGGTTTTACGGGTTCGCTTCGCTCGCCAAATGGGCGGATAAACATCTGCCCGAGCAAGCTCGACAGATGTTTATCCGCCCACTTGGCTCTGCCCTTTGCGGACATTATACCATGCGCGCAGAAAAGGAAGCGCCCCAGNGGGGCATTTACTTTTCAAGCCATGGGTTGCCGTATAATGCGCCACGCAAGTGGCGACAAGGCAGCTTTAGCTGACTTAAATTCTGCGTTAGCAGAATCATTATACCATATTTTTATATTATATCATACATTCTTTTGTAATAATCTTCCTTCCCTGCAAAATAGGAATCCCCGAAACAAGTTTTCAAGGATTCCATAATCGCAGATTGTATTTCAGTGTCATTATGTATTTATCGTACCATAGTGCTGATAATAATATTTTCTGCCGCTATATCAGTTTTTCTTTTAACAATATCTTCAATCTGCGCGCGTTGTACATCCGTAAGATCCGTAGCATTGACAACCACATCCACCGCATCGCCGTTGATGCTGACTACCACATCGGAAAAGCCCTTTGCCTCAAGCAAAATCTCCGCCGCCGTCTCCTTTTCCGCAATCTCTGTCATCTGAACCATGCTGTTTACCGCATCCTGTTTTTGCTGGTCAGTCAAACCTGCACTGTTGATGATCTCCAAAAGAGTTTCCTTATTTTTAGCTCTCGTCTGTTCCTTCAACAGCTTCGCATCCGAAAGCATTTCCACTCCTTGGGCAGATGTAAACACCGCTTCTCCCGGGATTTCACCTGCATTGGGTGTAGCTTCAGCCACCTGAGCCATTCCGTCGATATCCATATCTTCGTCCAGATAGTTCTCCATGATTACATTAACATCCGAGTCTAAGCTCTCAATTTCCGTGAGATTCTCCGAAAGTAAATCCTCTTCTGACAAATCTAACAGACCGTCCAGACTTAAGTTTTCCTGTAATCCACTGGCAGTATAATTATCCGTTATAACTCCGCCCGAGTCTACTGTGTCTACCTGTTTTCCGTCTCCCGCTGTCAGATATTCCTCCTCCAGATTGGTTCCCGCAAACTGCAAATACCCTGCAATAGCTATCATAATCGCAAGTGCGGTAATCATAAGCTGATTCTTTTTAATTAAATTTTTCACGGTACTCTCCCTTTTCCTCTTTTACTACTTCATTTATCAGCTAAATAATAGTTATATGCTATCTGCTGCCCTCCATTTTTACAACCCTTACTTTGTGTGCCTCCACACCAAACAATGCCTGCGCAATTTCCGTAATACTTTTGTTGACACTGCCGTTTCCTGCCCCCTCCGCAACCACTACTACCCCCTCCACCGTCGGGAGAAGAGTTTTTATCACATATGGCTCACTGTCACTGCCCACGGTACGGTACACGGTGCTTTCACCCGATTCTAACTGGGTCACAATGCGCTTGCCGCCCTCGGCATCCTCCTCGTTAGTGTTAGAGCGGTTTACCGGCTCATCCTTTTCCACTACAAGTTCCTCCGATGCCTTCAGGGTAATCATTACTTCCACTTTTCCTACTCCCGCCATATCGGACAGGGTAGCCTTCAATTTATTTTCTAAATATGCGGTATATTCCTGCTGCCCCATGCCCTCCTTAATCCCCTGACTGCCGCTGTCTTTATAGCCGGAAGCACTCTGTTCACTCCCGATGTCCGAAATCTGAACTCCGCTCTTTCCTGTATCCTGCTTATTTGCCTCTTTTGTAGGAAGCGCAATGATAAACAGCAAGACTCCCGACAATATCAAAATAATCAGATTATCACGCCGAAACCATTTTTTTATCATTTCTTTTAAATCTTCATTCAGCTTCATCTGCCTGCCCCACCTTTACCTGTATCTTCTCCACCTTCAAATCCGCATTTTTATTTCCTAAGTCCGCTGAAACAGACGCAGCATCAACATCAGCAGACTCATTACCTTCAACCCCACTTCCCATATCCGCAGCCTCCCCGCCCTGTTCCTGCGTCTGCTCCTCAAGCTTGCTCTGCACCTCCTTAAGCGTCATTTTTTCCAGCATATCCTCCGATTGAAATGCACTTTTCACCGCCTTCCGGGTTACCTCCTCAAGATTTTGTTCAAACCATGTCACCCTCTCCTCAATATCCATACCCGCCTCTCCCGAAAACAATTTTGCAATAGGCAGGAATATCTGGATCAACAGCATAATGCTAACCAGCATTTTCAAATACTTTTCATAAGATCCGTTAGGCTTAAAATGCACGATTGTCTGAGCGCATATCATAAAAATTCCCACCTGGCAGATTGCCTGAAACAAACCTGACAACATTCTATTCCTCCATGTCAAATTTAAATTCCCCTGTTCGTGGCTGCGGCAACAAGGGCTATGGAAATTAAAAACAACAGCATCGCCACTCCCACCGTGCGAAACAAAAGCATTCCCGCCTCACCCGTATGATTGGCGCATGCAGTAATTCTTTTATCACTGACAATTCCTATGAATGCCGCAGCCGCCTTTAACAGTACCGCCGTAATAAAAATCTGAATTAACGGCGCCGCACACAGCACTAATAATAATATCAGCAAAATAACGCCGATACTGTTTTTAATCACCACTGCAGAACCGAGTACCAGCTCCATAATCCCCTCTGCCGCATTCCCTATTCCCGGAATTGCCGAAATTGCTTTTTGCAGCGTAGAATGTTTTACGGAATCTATCACGGGAGTTACCACTGCTTGAAAGAGACTGATGCCCGTCACTATCCCAAGAGCCGCCTTTAACACCCAGCCAATACATTTTTCCATAAGCTCAATCAGCAGCGTCAGCTTTTCCTCAATCCAAATCCCGTTTACCACGGAAAGCATTACATAACTGTGCACCAACGGCACCACTACTCCCAGCAGAATACTTTCCACTCCATAAATCAACAGAAGCATAAGCTGATAGGAAGCGCCCACCGTAGTACTTCCCGTGGCAATTCCCACAGCTAACAGGTAGGTGGGAAGTAAAAGCTTAATGAACAATATAATATTTTCAATTGCCGCCACAGCGGTCTGTGCAGCCTGCGAAAAGCATTTCAGTAAAATAACGGACAACAACAAATATATAAAATAAAAGCTTAAATCAGCTATCTGCTGTTTGTCGAACACCTCCATAAAGTGTGTCATCAGAGCAGAGACAACTCCCAGCACCAAAAGCCAAATAAATACATTTTTCATACCGCTAAGCTGTGACAAAATATGCGAAGCGCTTCCCTGAAAGAGCTGCAAAATTGCCCCTATAATATCACCCGACAACATCTGTGAAAGAAGCTGTGACAGAGAANAGCTTCTCTCCGGAANCAGAGTATTTATACCCGCCTCTAACTTGTCCAGTCCATAATCCTGCCAAATACCATCCAATTCAACCATACTCAGCCTCCATTTTAGAGCATTTGTTCCCGCAAGCAATGAACCAACTGCCGCGAGAGTAAATATCCCTAATTACATAAAACTCTGTATCTGCTCTATTACCGCAAATAAAATGGGCAGTCCTGCAAACATTACAGACAGTTTTCCCAAAATTTCAATCTGCTCTGCCACCGCTCCAAAACCCGCATCCTTACAGATTCCGGCGCTGAACTCACAGATATAGGTAATGCCGATTACTTTAAGCAATATTGAAAGATACCCTTCCGCATTACCCAAATATTTTCTAATGGTATCAATTTGCTGCATAACCGCTTCTACCTGCCGCAGAACATAGCAGAAAATCAGAATGCTTAACCCAAATCCTATATACATGCTGTATTCCGGTTTGTTTCCCTTAAATTGCAGCGCCAAAACCACTCCTACAATTCCGAACACCCCTACCTTAATAATTTCCGACATTATTGCTCCCATCTGCCCGCTTTGGCGGACACTCAAATCAGTAGTTGAAAGCTACTTTCGAGCTTAGTGATTTCCTTCACCCTTTTCTCTCCTACAATGCGAACAAAGCCTGTATGGTCTGAAACAAATCATAGATATACGGAACAATCCATGTCAGCACCAGCACAAGCCCTGCAAGGCTGATAAGAAAGGCATGCTCCTCCCTCCCGCTGTGCTTTAATATCTGACTCAATATGGTAACCAGAATTCCTACTGCCGCTATTTTAAAAATCAGACTTACTCCCATATTTCCTCTCATTCTGNCCCAANANTANAGCAATACANTCACCNAANGCNGTCCGCTCATTGCTCCTAAGCCCACCGCTATCCNGCATNTCTNNGTATTTNCTTTCTCNAGCTCTTCCGCCCTATGGCGCAGGTCGTCCTCACTCTTTTCAATGGCGCAAAGCTGCATTTTTTCCTCCGTAAAGCTGTTAGTCGATACAAATTGCAAAAACTGCGCCTTATCCGTCTCCGCAATGGGGAGCTTGGAAAAGCACTGTTCCAATATCTCTCCGAATATCACCTCAAATTTTTCCCCTGTATTTTCCTGCATTCGATGAAACACCTTCATAAAGCTGCTCTGATAAGGTTCCTTCATATGTTCGCTGATACGCCTGCAGCACTCGGGAAGCGTTGCCTTTCCGTAACGTATTTCACTTTTCAGCATTTCTAAAATCTGCTGTAAATCTTTAAGAACCTGTACCTTGAGAATCAACTGCTGCCTGTACCAAATCCCCAGCCCCAGACAGCCTCCCACAATCATAATCGTTCCCGCCAATCTCAGCATAAGCCTCCTCCTTTCCGTAATAACGCATTATACTGCATTTTCCCTCTCTCTTGCCCAAAATCAAAAAGCAATCAAAAATCTGCTCCCTTAACAGATTGTCTGCTCCAAATTTGCGGCACACATCCGACAACCCTTCCCCGTGAATTGTTGCAATAATTCTGCTTCCGCAGGCAGCGGCAAGATGAAGCGCCTCCATATCCTCCCTGCCTCCCAGCTCGTCTATGGCTATGACCTGAGGCGTCATGGAACGCAATAGAAGCATCATGCCCAAAACCTTGGGGCAGGCATCCAGAACATCAGTTCGCATACCCATATCATTCTGCGGCTTTCCCATATAGGAGCCTGCTATTTCCGAACGCTCATCCACCACTCCCACACAAAGCCCTTTTCCGTATGCGTTTCCGTCAGAAATCTGCCGGATTAAATCCCGAAGCAAGGTTGTCTTACCACAGCCCGGCGGAGAAATAATCAATGTGTTTTTCAATCTTCCATTTATGTACAGTCCGGACAACACCTCGTCCGCCGCACCTTTTATTTCATGCGCAATTCGGATATTCATATAAGAAATATGTTTGATGGTTCGTACGCTTCCCGGCTTATCCAAAACCACCTGTCCTGCAATCCCCACCCGATGTCCACCTGCCACAGTAATAAATCCCTGCCTTATTTCATCTTCAAAAGCATATAACGAATAATTACATATGTGCTGCAAAAACGCTTCCAAATCTTCCTCATTGGAAATTTGCGCTATATCCTGCTTGTCCGTAAAGCATCCCCTCTCGTCCAGATAACTTTCCTTTCCCTGCCTTATAATTAATATAGGGCGATGAACCCTCAGACGAATTTCCTGTAAATTCTCCTCCTCTGCTGCCACATATCGCCAAAATTCCCGCCATTTTAAAGGAAACAGCCCCAGCAAACTGTCAGACATATCCTCTACCTGCCTTTCCATATCCTCTTTTCTCAATATATGAAGTCCTGTCCAAGATATGCCTGCATATTGTATAAAAAAAAGAACAAGGGAATTAAAAATTTTTATAGACAAATAAAATAATTCGTGCTAATCTATAAATATAAATTAGTAACTATTACTATTATTAATGATAATTTAAATGAATGGAGGCTTTCATATGAGTACAAGAAACGCACAGGTAGATAATTTAGTGAATCTTTTAGATGGGTATGCTGAAAAAGGCGGTCATCATTTGAATGTTAATGTATTAAACAGAGATATGCTTTTAGATGCACAGAAAAATCCCGAGAAATATCCCCAACTGACAATCCGTGTCAGCGGATATGCCGTAAACTTTATTAAGCTTACTCCCGAGCAGCAGGCAGATGTTATCAGCCGTACCTTCCACGAAGCAATGTAAGCTATATTTTTACTAATGTATTCCCCTAACTTTTGATATATCATCCCCTAAATCCGAAGGAGCGGCTTCGCGCCGCTCTTTCCTTTTGTCTGTGTAGACCTGCGCATCTGCCCCTTACTTATTCTTGGGAGCAATGCCCTCCGCAACGCTTACAATCTCCGCCACATTGCAGTGACTTTCCATTCTTCTTGTCACGAATCATACTTCTTATCACCAGTGTGATTGCTGCTGCCAGCAATATCAACACAATTACAGTTCCCACGAACCATGACCTCCTTTTATATCTTTAAAATAAATTGTCAACTATATATAAGTTAGTATAAACTAACTCTTTTCTTTTGTCAAGACGCAACCTGCTTGCACTTACTCACATTTGGTAGACCGAACTTCCGGCAATCCGTATAGAATAATAAATATCAATCATAGCCGCCATTAAAATATATTTGCCCCTGACATAAGATTATGCTATACTGATAAATATATTTAGAAAACTGTCAGTGAAAAATCATATAAAACGGGAGCATGGAAATGAAGGTAAACGAATCTGCAGAAAACTATTTAGAGACTATTTTAATATTAAGCAGGCAGCACCCTGTGGTACGCTCCGTGGACATTGCCGCTGAGCTTGGATTTAAGAAGTCAAGCGTCAGTGTTGCCATGAAAAATCTGCGGGAGAATGAACATATCGTCGTATCCAAAGAGGGCTTCATCACTCTCACCGCTACCGGCAGAGAAATTGCCGAAATGATTTATGAGCGCCACGAGCTACTCTCCTCATGGCTCACCAAGCTTGGCGTTGACCCACAAGTTGCTGTGGAGGATGCCTGCCGCATCGAACATGTCATCAGCAAGGAAAGCTTTGAGGCAATAAAAAGGCATATTAATGTGAGGTAAGAAAAGCAGGTTCCTTAGAGCCTGCTTTTCTTTGCACCAAGTTTAGTTTATTAAATTTGAACTACCACATAGAAATATTGTGGTACAGCCTATAGTAACCGCCCCCCAGACGCACTGCCTGAAGCTGAATGGCAAAATTCTCCGCCCCCACCTTTTTAAGCGCTTCATCGGCATAGCCTCTGCGATAGCCCTCGTTACTGTATGCCAGCTCCACATCCCTCCACAGGCTTTCGGGAATTACATTGGAGAACTGCTGCAGATCGATTCCCGCTTCCGCAATCTGCTTCAGACAATCCTCGTAATACTCCTTCATGGTTTCCATAACTTCCTCTTCAGTAATTCCCGCCTTTAGAAGATTTTCTTCCTTCTCGCTGTCTGTCTGATTATCATCATTACTACCCGAAAAACTGCCTACCCAGCTTAAAGGCTTTTGTGGGTCCGGATTAATCAAGCTTTGAGAACCGTTATCCTCCGCGCCATTATCTCCCGCGTTACTGCCCTCTCCGCTATTTGGCAAATCACTGTTCACATCGCCCGCTGCACTACCGTTACACGCAGGCAAATATACCGACAACTCCCTGCGCATATGAGTGTCAGAAAACTCCGCATCGGTCTTGTTAAAATAATCATATGTAGAAGGATTGGTGTCATCCCATGTGACATCCACATTATAGTAAATATTGTCCAGACATACAATGTTCCACGCATGGTCTTCCCCTGAATAGCCCGTACAATAATAGCAGGGAATACCCAACTGCTGTAGCAGATACTGGAAAGCTCTGGCATAGCCCGCACAAACACTCTGTCCTTTTACCAAGGCACTGTAAGCGCTTTGGTTCATGGCGGCACTCGTATTATATTCCACACTCTGCATCAGCATATCATGCACATACTTTTCCTTGTCCGCATCGCTTCCAAGATTTACAGCGCCGGCAAGAATCTCCTGCGCCCTTGTCTGAAAGCTTCCTTTTGCCGCTTCAAGATTATTTACTGTCTCATTATACTGCAATGTTATTTCCAAACACTGACCGTTCCGCAAATACTTGCAGGAATATCCTGTCTCCAGCCAAAAAAGCTCCGGTTGATCGTTATATACCGCCTCAAACACATTTTTCAGCTGATTTACATTCACTGTCACTGCCGGCGAAAAGGATGTCACAAGCTCCGTGGCATTGGCATAAATCTGCCTATACAGCTTTTGCATAGGCTCCGTCAGCATGGCATAATAAGGATATAGCTTCGCATCAAAGTGTAGATTATCACCGGTATCCCCTGTCTCCAGCTCATTTTGCAGAAGACTGCCTTCCTCCTCTTCAACCTGCTCGGCATCCTCCCGTATCTGCTCATAACCGCTTTTTCCGCTGACCTGAGAGGGCGTATTAATCTGCTCTTTGGAAGGTGTCACATAGATGCTGTCTCCCAGTGCATTCAACCCATTCCAGTCAATTCCGTTGTCCTCTCCCGTCCACACAATCAGGGAATCCGTTATTCCATCCGCAGTACCTGCATTACTTTCTCCCGGCTGTGAGTCTTCTATTCCGGCGCCATAAAGCGTCTGTGCCAACGACTGCGTCAGCGATGGATTAAAAGCACACACCAACACCGCTACACATCCGCCCATAATCAATATGGTAATAATATAGAATATCCACTTTAAAACTTTCAATCCTTTAATTCCTTTCCTTATCCTGCCTTGAATCCTGCAGCAATTCCTCAAGCATATTCAAGTTATTATCTGAATGTTCAATCTCTCTGGCGTACCGATATGCCAATTCGACCCAATCATGCTTATCAATATTTTTATCGGATAATATAAAGCGAAACATTACAAATTCCTGCACAAAAACAGCAGAAAATACCGCCAGCGCCGCCTTGCTGTAAATCCAATCATCATATACCGCTCCGCAAAAATAAGTATACAGGAAAAACAGCAACAAATTCTTCAAGAAAAGTTCCCATTCCTCATAATGCTTTCCGCCGCTTCCATATTCCTGCAAAAATGCCTGACGTATGTTCAGATAATGTTCCTCCCCATGGGAATAAAGCGTATCCCACGCACCTGTAAGCACTTCCTCCCATTCGTCACGAAGTCTCTCCAATCGTACCAATACTCCAAAGCCCTCTCGCAGCCTAAGAAATCTTTCCTTCTCACTCAGTTTGGAAGCTTCCTTTGACATTTCTTCACTGCACAGCCCCGTAAATTCCCGCAGTAGTGCGTCCACATCATAAAGTCTTCCGTCATCAACACAAGCCTGCATTTGTCCAGCAAGCTTAAGCACCATATGAATGCGCTGCTCCATTGGGTAAGCTCCTATTCTATAATCTCCCCTGCCTTCACCCTGTACCGTGTTCCCCTGTACCATTTGAAAAATTACATTTCGTGCTTTCTCCAGCCAAGTAAACAAAAGCCAATCGAAATCCTCAAACTCCTCTTCCAGCGGTTCTTCGCCTTCGTCCTCCTCTTGTAAAAGCATAAGCCCTTCTTTACAGCCCAAAATCATTTCTGCCGCCACCGGACAGGAAAGGGAAAGCGACATCTCCCGCACCCCTTTAAACTCTTCAATATGTCTGGGATAGCGGCTGCAGGTCTCGCACAAATACTCTTCCCCCAGCTCCATTACCATATCGCAGAGATTACTTTGGCTTAAAAGAGTACACTTACCCTTATACTGTAAAAAGCAACCCTCCTCCCAGTCCACCGCACCCGCTACCCGGCTGCCGAAGCCGCCTTGAAGCTCCGAATATTTTTCCAGAGTATCATCATCTATCATAATCTGCCAACCCGCACAGCAGGTATCAGGACATTTGTCTGCAGCGCAGCGGAATGTATCATAATAATAAGGCTTTACATATTTCATCCTTCGTTTCCTTCATTTATCATATTTATAAGGCGTACCCTTATTGCCGTAATCCGGGTCATTATCTGCAAGGCATCATTGACACTGCGTCGGCGCACCGCCTCTCTTATGCCATCCAACCCTTTGTCAAAACAGGTGATACCTAAAGCATTGCAATTCTTTTTCAGCCGACGCACTGTCATCATCACCATTTCCCATCTGCTACCGTTAATCCCGTGCCCAAGCCTCATAAAATCCTGACCTTTCAAAAGAGCTGCTATAGCGCTTATGTATTCTACCTCCGACAGTTCCCTTTGATCCTTATCTGCGGCGCCGAGCTGCGCCAAACGTTCTATCAATTCTTTCTTCATTTATCCTCTCTTCCATNTNTCAGAATATCACTATACTATCNCAANNATTTCCTCTCGTAATCAANAATTTGCAAAAAAATTACAGAACAATTCCTTTCACTTGCAACTTGTGATAGAATGTAACTGTTCAGAAGCCGACAACTATTTGCAAAAAACATCAGCGAAAGTACCACTGCTGTACCACTGCTGCAAAATGTTACCGTGACGATTAATTTACAGCTATTGTAATATTGCTAAAACGGTAATTTGACAACTATAGTGATATTACAGATTCATTTTCCAAAATATATAGAATTTTAACCGACAAGGAGTTTTATCATGACAACAACAGTAAAATCAAATGCTACATCGGCAAACAGCCGTCAATTTTACCGTAAAATTTTTCATTTAGTGCTTCCTATCGTCATTCAGAATCTTTTGAGCGCTGCGGTAAACTCCGCCGATGTAGTAATGCTGAATTATGTAGGGCAGTCTTCCATATCCGCAGTATCACTTGCCTCACAATATGCAAATATTCTTTTTTCCGTATTTTACGGACTGGGTACAGGTGTCACTATGCTCTGCTCCCAATATTACGGCAAAAAGGACTTGCGCGCCATTGAGGTAATAGAAGGAATCGCACTGCGTTTCTCACTTGCAGGAAGTTTATCCTTTGCCGCCCTCTCTCTTGCCATCCCTCAGTACATGATGCGCCTGTTTACCAACGACGCGGAATTGATCTCCATAGGCGCTTCTTACCTGCGCTGTATGAGCGTTGCCTATCTGTGCTGGAGCATTATAGAGATATATCTGTCGGTACTTAGAAGCATCGGTCGTGTAACTATTTGTACTATATTGAATATCATTACCTTTTCTCTAAACATTTTCTTGAACGCAACCTTTATTTTCGGGCTTTTCGGTGCACCAAAGCTTGGCGCCATGGGAGTTGCCATAGCCACCTCACTTTCCCGGCTGATAGAACTTATCGGGTGCTTGATTGTGTCTGCGCTGAGTAAAGACATCAAGCTGAACTTCCGTTCTATTTTTGTCCGCAATAAGCTTCTTTTTAAGGNTTTTGTCCGACTCTCCCTTCNCGCTCTTGGAAATGNTATCGTCTNNGGGCTTGGCTTTTCCATGTACTCTGTGNTTATNGGTCNTCTGGGAACNGATGCTGTTGCCGNCAACTCCTTTGTGGTGGTGGTTCGCAATTTCGGCACCATACTTTGCTTCGGTATNGCCAGCGCCGGAACCATTCNGCTGNGAAATGTTCTGGGCGAAAACCATCTGGAGGAAGCAAGAGCAGACTCCCGCCGTCTGATGAAGCTTACGGTTATCAGCGGAATTATCGGCGGTCTTATCGTGTTGGCGGCAAGCCCCTTTGTCATCGGCTATGCAAAAGAAAGCCTCACCGCCACAGCTTTGCACTATCTGAAATATATGCTTCTTATCAACACCTACTATATCATGGGTACTGCCGTAAACACCACACTGATCGCAGGCGTTTTCCGTTCCGGCGGCGACAGTCGCTTCGGGCTGTTCTGCGACACTATAGATATGTGGTGCTATGCCGTACCCTTGGGTTTCTTTGCCGCTTTCGTGCTGAAGCTTCCCGTGCTATGGGTTTATTTCCTTCTCTGTACGGATGAATTTGTAAAATGGCCTTGGGTATTCAAACGCTATAAAAGCGAAAAATGGTTGAAAAACATTACCAGAGATAATTTATTTTAAATTTGACTAAAGTGATATTGTGACGGGAAAACCCGGTTTCAATGCAGACTGTTACAGCCATGATTCTCCAAAGAATCTCTCCACAGAGAGTTTCTCCTTATGATTCACCATATTATTTTACTAACTTCATTTTTAATTCATCTATCATGACACCCATATAATAAAAATTACTTACTATAGTTTTAGTCATATCATCCATCAAGCTAAAATCATAATTAACCAAAAAATCAAACTGTACATCTGATAGTTTT
>WFLX010000049.1_pt1 | contig 24210 bp, 19 predicted proteins | sample 4967041 | NCBI WGS metagenome assembly WFLX01 (sample SAMN12857096, study PRJNA449069) | gut metagenome | isolation source: stool from male and female vole | host: Microtus ochrogaster | place: USA:Florida | collected 2017
GTGCAAGAAAATTATTCGCGACGTTTCTGAAGTACCGTAGTGTCGTTAAGAATAGGGAGGGAAAGATTGTACTTCAGTGTGAGGAAACGCAAGATTATAATGGTGGCGGCACATGAGAGATGACTGGCGCAAGGATCTGCGCCGGCTACCATTATTATCCAATATATGAGTCCACCGGCAAGACATGCAGTTGCATAGAATGATCNTTNTGAAAGATAAGGGGTTCCTCATTTATAAGGATATCACGCAAGACTCCACCGAAAGCACCGGTGATGATGCCCATTACCATAGCCACCCACATCGGATAGTCGATGGCAAGGGTCTTGTTAATTCCGATTACGCAGAACATCGCGAGACCGATACTGTCGAAAATGAAAAGAATACGGTCACGACTAATCAAAATGCGTCGGAAAACAATCACGGTAAGGAGTGAGAGGGCTGTGACACCGAGATACCACCAGGTCTGCATCCAGAAGACCGGGATATCGAGAAGTATATCTCTTACTGTACCTCCGCCGATAGCGGTGACNAGACCTACNATATATGCNCCAAACCAGTCAAAACGCTTCTCAGCTGCAAGACGNATNCCGGATATGGCACAGGCNATNGTNCCGATTACCTCAATTATGAATGTNAGAGTTATTTCCATAAGGAAAAAAGGTAGAAAANAAACANTTACATTAAGAAGGCGNGGATTAGCACCACGCCTTCTTAAACTATTCAAAAAAACAGATGTAATCTATTCAAGTAAACGAAGTTAAACTATTCAAGGAAGCAAAGTACAATCACTTGTGCCACTATAACTCGCATAAACATCGTGAGAGGGTAGACTGTAGAGTAGGCAACGGCCGGAGCATCATTATTAGCAACTTTGTTACCGTAAGCAAGAGCCGGCGGATCGGTATAGCTACCGCTCATCATACCAATGATAGAAAGATAGTTCATCTTGAATTTACCACGGGCAATGCACCCTACCACAATAAGAGGAATAACAGTTATGACGAAACCATAGCCAACCCACATTGCACCACGCAGATTGAACACGGTAGACACGAATTCTTTTCCGGCGGCAATACCGACTGAAGCAAGGAAGAGACAGATGCCTATTTCACGTAAAAGAAGATTGGCCGAGGAGTTGGTATAGGTAACAAGATGGAACTTATGACCGTAGGCACTGATAAGAATTGCCATTACAAGAGGACCTCCGGCAAGACCGAGTTTCATCGGCACAGACATGCCGGGGAACTGAATCGGAAGACTTCCGAGAATGATGCCGAGGAAAATACCGATGAACATGGTGACGAGATTCGGCTCATTGAGACGCTTCATTGAGTTGCCGAGTTTACTTGCCAAATGTTCGATATCGTCGAGTTTACCTACAACGGTAAGACGGTCGCCCATTTGCAAACGCAAGTTGGGACTTGCAAGAAGATCCACACCGGCACGATTCACACGGGTGACATTAAGTTTATAAGCGGCGTGTAGACGGAGTGAGCCAAGTTTGACACCGTTATATTCGGTTTTGGTAACCACAATTCTACGTGANACTACCGGACCTTTATCCATGGGCCATACTTTATCAACTTTCTGACCTATAAAGCGAGTGAAGATTTCCTCATCCTGTTGAGAACATACTGTAAGAACATAATCACCTAATTCTATGGTGTCTTTTGAGGTGGGTACGATAACCGTACCATCAGGTTTTTCGATTCTTGAGAAGACGTAATCAGAAGTGATGAGGGTATGCAACTTCTGCATATCAAGACCGGAAACAAGGTCATTGGTAACTTTGAAGGTCACCATCACGGGAGCAGTGGTGGAGTCTTTTTTCTCATTTTCGATTTCCTGGATTTCCTTGTCTACATCAATCTTGAAAAACTTCTTGATGATAATCATAGTCAGGATGATACCGACAACACCGAGAGGATAAGCTGCGGCATAACCCATTGACATCTGTTGGCTTAAGCCGTAAGCTTCTGAATTGACCTGAAGAATTGTCTGCTGAGCGGCACCGAGACCGGGGGTGTTGGTGACAGCACCACTTAGGACACCAATCATTTCCACGATAGACGAGGCACCGGAAGCACCTCCCTGACAGAAATAGATAATCAGCATGATGACGACATTGAGTCCGATTCCAAGCATCGCGAGCATATTCATACGGATGCCACCCTCTTTAAAGGAGGAGAAAAAACCGGGTCCCACCTGCATACCGATGGAGAAAATGAAAAGAATAAGTCCGAATTCCCGGAGGAAGTGAAGCGTGTTTGCTTCAACTCCATAGCCGAAATGACCGAGAAGAATACCCACGAACAACACGAAAGTCACACCTAAGGATACACCGAAAATCTTAACCTTCCCGAGGTAGATACCGGCAAATATCACAAAGGAGTAAAGCAAAATCGTACTGGCGAGCGAGAAGTTTCCCGGCTTCAGCAGATCGATAAACCAATCCATAAGATAAACCTATAATAAATGAATGATAATTCTTTCTTACCTGTAGGACAATACATTTCGTGCAATGATGCTCCGGGTGATATGTGGAACAGGTTAACATCATAGAAGAAATGTGAAAAACAGATGCAAAATTACTCATTTTTTATGAAAACTTAGTAATTTTGCAGAGAATAAAATAACTTAATGGGAAAGTTATATAAGGGGCGTTAAGTTTTGGGTCCCAATTCTTTTATTTGAAACATTTTAATCTTAAAGTAAAAAAGATATGAAGAAAATTCGTGCAGCCGTAGTCGGTTATGGAAATATCGGCCATTTTACTTTGGAAGCACTCCTTGAGGCTCCTGATTTTGAAGTGGCGGGCGTAGTGCGTCGTAATCCTGCAGACAAAGCCGGTATTCCGACAGATATAAAAGTAGTAGGTTCGATTGATGAACTTGAGGATGTGGACGTGGCTATTCTTGCTACTCCAACACGTAAAGTTGAAGAACACGCTATTGAATGTCTTAAGAAAGGCATAAACACAGTCGACAGTTTTGACATTCACACCAAGATAGCTGAATTGCGTGCCAACCTTGGCAAAGTAGCAAAGGAGAACGGCACTGTGGCAGTGATTTCGGCCGGATGGGATCCGGGAAGTGATTCGGTTGTCAGGGCTCTTCTGGAAGCTGTGGCACCCAAAGGCATCACCTATACCAACTTCGGTCCCGGTATGAGTATGGGCCATACTGTAGCGGTAAAAGCAGTGGAGGGAGTAAAGGCCGCTTTGTCGATGACTATTCCGGTTGGTACCGGTATTCACCGTCGTATGGTTTACATTGAAGTTCTCCCGGGTTATGATTTTGAAAAGGTTGCCGCAGCTATTAAAGCCGATCCTTATTTCGCATCAGATGAGACTCACGTTATGCAGGTGGAGAGTGTGGATGCACTTAAAGATATGGGTCACGGAGTGAATCTCGTACGTAAAGGTGTGAGCGGAAAGACTCAAAACCAGTTGTTTGAATTTGACATGAAGATCAATAATCCGGCTCTTACGGGTCAGGTGCTTGTGTGTGCCGCCCGCGCTGCCATGCGTCAGCAGCCGGGATGTTACACTATGATAGANATACCTGTAATAGATCTGTTACCGGGCGATCGTGATCAATGGATACATCTTGTTTAAGTAATGGATAAAGAACGAAATAAAAATGGAGGAATCTGCAGGTTCCTCCATTTTTATTGATCTATGACTCATGTTCCGGATTTAATAAATCCTANATCCTTTATTTTTAATCCTAATTCCTAAATACCGAAACCTGATTCAGAGAGTTGATCTGAAAGTTTTTAGTCTTCCTCAATGGGATTATCCAACTCATCCAAGCTTTCTGTAAGCTGTTGCTCATACNATTCTTTTTCACGTATTTTCCATTGATCAAGTTCGGTTGTTATTTCGCGACGTGTATCATCATCCATATCGGGATTCTCTTCGAGCCTTTCTTCATACATTGTTACTATAGCCTGGGCCCCACGCCAATCTCCATACTCATAGGCCTCTTCAAAGAAATGCATAGCTTTTTCATACGACTTCTCACATCCAAGACCGTCAGCGTAAATCCAACCCATTCTATAGGAGTATTCTTCAGGATCGAGTTCAACTGCTACTGAAGTCCATTTAAAAAGCTGTGATGTCCATTCATCATCTTCAAGATATTCAGGCATAATGAGACCCCAATAATAGTCACTAAGGGCTCCGGCTGCATCTGCATTATGGTCGGCAATGCTTTCGTAGTATTCCACACCTATTTCAGGGTCACCACCTTTTGCCGAATCTAAATAATAATCTCCAAGCCAAAGGATGGCATAGTCTTTCCATCTGCTGTCAAGTTTCGAGGAAGCTTCAAAGAACCGTTCTGCATCGTAATGGTCATACTTCTGGCGCGGTCCACCATCAGCCTGGTCCGGAGTCTCGACGTTGTCGCACATATAGCCGAGCATGTAATAACCGAGTCCATCTCCTCCTTTGTCAACAGAGCTCTCAGCTAATTCAAAGGATTTTTCAAGATTGACCGGTACCCCGATTCCTTCATGGTACATAAGAGATAAAAGTCCATCGCGTTCAGCACTGTCGGGGGCCGTGAACACCAATTTCACGATGTCATTGGCAACTTTGGGATTGTCTTCAATCTCTGAATAGAGGTNGTGAAAGTTATCNGATAATGTCATAATCANTCAAATTTTATNCGTGGATTCATTTGAGANGGTGANCGCCAATCAATGTCATATTTATCCTTAAGAAGTTCTTTTTTCGCAGCCCAATAATGATAACAGAATCCTCTTCCTTTTGGAGCGTTAGCAAATCTGCGGTCAAGTTCCTCTTCTACATCATAATAAATATTTTCCCATTTAGTGGTATACTCCACCGGATCTTTCTTTCTGCTGTCTATTTCGGGGGAGAGAATTATTTTCAGTAATTCGTCAGATGACATTATTTCTGCAATAGCGTCCCTCATATCAGCTTTAAGCATATAGTCACACCAACGGCCATCCTCAAGAAGAATCCTTAGTTTCAGCATCTTACGGATGTAACCTTTTAATCCCCGGTTTAACTTTCCTGCTTTAAAGGCGGTATGAAGATAAAGGATAAGCATCTCATACAGATCGTGATAATACACTGTGTCGCCCAAAAGATCCAAGATTTGTGAAACCGGTTCTTCCATGATGTCCCAGGTTATTTCATCATGACGCATCAAATCAAGCACTTGAACGGCAATATCCTTGAGACTTCGGTAATTCTCTTCAGCTGAAAAAGCATCAGCCAGTAAAGAATAAAGCTGAATTAATTCATCTTTAAATTCAGAACGGTCGTCGGATTCCTGAATCATATCTATGAGATTAGAGAACACAAACACCTCCAAGTCAGTCTGTGGCTCTTTATCTTCTGCATATTCATTATACAGTTCAAGAATTGTACCCATACGCTTATCAAGGGATAAGGCTTTATCGGTTTTTATCTCCTCAACCTTGTTTAAGAGCTCCTGTTTTTCCATAGTCGTATTTAATTAATCAAACAAGACTCCAGGATTCATAGCAGCGGGAGAGTGCCAATTGATGCCGTATTCCTTTCTCAGCAATTCCGTTTTAACCGACCAATAACGGTGACAAAAGCCCATACCTTTGTAGTCATCAGCTAAAATCTCATCAAGTCGTTCTTCCACTTCCAGAGCTATTGACTCCCAATCCCATGTGTATTCGACTCTGTCAACTGCCAGATGACCTAAATCCGGTTGATGTATAAATGTCAATATCTCCTCAGAGGTGAATATTGANGAGAGAAGATTATCAAGTTCCTTGTTACTTTCATTATAGGGATCCGGTTCGAGAAGAACGTCGAGTTTGACTATCTTTTCAGCTTCTCTGCGGAAGGAGGAGACATCCTCACCTGAATGATGAGCGAGTAAAACAAATGCTTCCAAAAGGTTTCGGAGCAGATGGTGGTAAGGAGTTGACTCTACGGTACGGATAATTCGTTTGAGCACCTGTAATTTCATTTCAACCGGGACATCAAACTGCGGGAGCACCTCGAGAGCAGTCTGAGCCTGTTCTCTTACCTCCCTATAATCTTTTCGTTCTTGATATGCCTCAGCGAGAAGTGCAAGCCCGCACAGAAGTTCGGTTTCCCTATTCTCAGCGTCTTCATCTGCAATGAGCTGCTCCATTATCTCATTCAGTTGCTCTATTGTGAGTTTTGTATTTTCCATAATTTCAGTCGTTTTGATTTTTGTCCTTATTTTTTTTCATTTTATCACGGAGCACCTGNGGCAATTGGTCNAGAGTGACTTCTTCGGTCTTTTGAGTTTCTTCTTTGGCTTCCTTAACCTCCTCGTTCTTTACCTCTTCTTGGTTTACAACCGGTTGTTCCGGTGCTGTTCCCTTATTATCTTCAGCGGCATTTTCGACAGTGGTGGCCGTCTTCTTAGACTTGGCTTTAGACTTGCGGGTAGCTTTTTTAGTGGTCTTAGGAGCTACGGAATCAACCGGTTCNGAAACCGACTCGGTTTCTGTATTGACAGTATCGTACAACAGACTGTGTTGGCCACCGAAGGCGGGTGATAAGAGATATAGCCCGATCAACAGTAGGAAAGCAGCTCCAATACCCCCGCAGACGTATCCGAACTGAGATTTTTGAGCTCTCCTCTTGTTAGATTTATAACTGGTAAGATAAGAAGCTATTTGATCATCTCCCGGGTCAGAGTAAGATCTTGGACCATAAGCATAAGCCAATGCATTCATTTCACGTAACTTATAGTCGGGATGTGCCACATCAATAACGTATGCATAGCCGGGCACTCTCTGATAGACAGGCCATAATTTTACCATAAAGAAGATGAATACAGCTAAAACAATGGCGAGATATACCCATGTGAGATAAGGAGAAATCACTCCCATCAGAAGTTTCAGAATCCAAGTACCACCGAATCCGACTATCGCTCCCCATACCAGACCTTCAAATAAGGTCAACCCGAAGCATAGAGCTGCTATGAGGACAACCAATCCAATAGTAAGTGAAAATCCGAGATAGTGATTAGCAACTACATTGTAATCCGGGATAGGGAACTTGAAGCAAAAACCTATGACAAGGAGGAACATTAATATGACTACAGGCGCCAATATCCATTTGAAGAGGGAGGAGACAAAGCCGGTGCGAGTGGCTTTTTTATATTTAAGAGCTGTATCATCAATCTCACGGAGAGCTTTCTTGAATTTTTTGGCCGGTAGATAAGAGGGATATATAGAATCGATAAACTCAGTAAATTTCTGAGCTTCTTTTGCGTATGAAACCTCATCTTTTATATTTTTCGTGGGATCATCCTGAAAGAATGTGGCGATCCATGCATCCAGATAACCGGTTTTAAACGCCTTCTCTATCAGATCGGGCGACATACCCTTGAGCTCATCAAGAGATAAGATATGACTTCCGTCAGGCATTTTATAATAGGGGGTATGCCCCAGAGCCTTACTCAATTTGAAGAGCGGGACAAAACTATTGTAGGGGGCATATTGCCCTTTTTCCCAGGGTTGAGGATTACGCAGACATGAATTAAGGGTTGCTACCTTATCTGCATATATAGGGTGAGTTTTAAAGTAAGTCTCGATTCTGCCACCGCTTTCAAGATTCAGATCAGAGAAAGATTGATTGGGTGTTTTATGAGCGGTTGTAATATAATAATTGATCCATTCATTGATCTCACGTCCGATATCACGGGGAGTACGTATCGGGAAATTCTTATCACCTGATTTAAGATCGTAGCTCAAGTTAGGAAACATGGTATAAGCTATCTCGTAGGGTGATGCTTTCCTTGCCTGCAATGCTTTGACTTTTGAAGCGAGGAGGGGATTCCTGTGAGCTAACCAATAAACGAAATCTTCCTCGCATACAGCATAGAAAGCATTAGGGGAGCTGTTAAATTTCAGTCCATATTTTTCCCAGATTGGAGGAATCTCGTCCAGGCGTGTGATATGTGTTTTTTCTCTGATAGGATATGGGAGAGTAGAGGAGAGGCAATAACATGCGCATAACCACCCTTCCTCGTCAATTTCGTAAGAGTCGGAGTGCCTTTTGAGAATATCTCTGAGTTGATCAGCTTTATCGGTAAGCCCGGCTTGCCTGAGGTCATATTCTATAGAGCGCTCATAACCTACTTCCTCTTCGAGATCATAAGATAAACGATCACGTGCGGCTTCCTCATTATCAAACATCATCTCTCCGAGTTCATCGCAATTGTGAGCCTTGTCATAACTATACTCATCGACTGCGATTGAGAATTGTATCTTTTTCCCGGAGCTATCATTGTTATTTGAAGATTTTTTTGCCATAAGGTAAAGATTTGAAAATGGTAGACAAAATAGTAGTTGGTCAGATAGAGGTCTTAAATTCTTTTATAACCGGAAAGTATTTAACCGACAAGTTACATTAACGATTGTAGCAGTATAGTTGTAAAACCTCTGAATGCAAAGTTAAACAAATAATTTGAATAACAATGATATATTAATATAAAAAGCAATCCGGAAGAGCAATTATCTGAAAATTGATAATCATTCTTCCGGATTGAAAAGTTCAGATATTAATCCATTCAGACGAGTTTACGGTAACGGATGCGATGTGGTGTGACATTACCGTCGCGTTTCTTTTTAAACTCTTCATAATCTGAGTAGGAGCCTTCATAGAATGTCACTTTACTGTCACCTTCAAAAGCGAGGATGTGGGTAGCAATACGGTCGAGGAACCAGCGGTCGTGGCTTACCACAACAGCACAACCNGCGAAATTCTCAAGGCCCTCTTCAAGAGCACGTAGAGTATTGACATCAATATCGTTGGTGGGCTCGTCGAGAAGCAGTACGTTGCCCTCCTCTTTCAAGGCCATAGCCAAATGTAGACGGTTACGCTCACCGCCGGAGAGCACTCCGATTTTCTTCTCTTGATCGGCACCCGTAAAATTGAATTTTGACAGATATGCGCGGGCGTTCATATCTCTGCCGCCCATACGGAAAGATTCCACTCCTTGTGAAATAACTTCGTAGACAGTCTTTTCAGGTGACAGATCCTTATGGTTCTGGTCAACGTATGCAATCTTGACTGTTTCACCAACTTCAAAATTACCTTTGTCCTGTTTTTCGAGACCCATAATCAGACGGAAGAGAGTGGTTTTACCAGCACCGTTAGGACCGATTACGCCCACGATTCCGTTGGGAGGAAGCATAAAGTTAAGATCATTGAATAAAGCTTTATCATCGTAGGCTTTCGCGAGATGCTGCGCTTCTATGACTTTATTCCCAAGACGCGGACCATTAGGAATATAAATCTCCAGTTTCTCCTCACGTTGTTTCTGATCTTCGTTGAGAAGTTTGTCATAGCTTGAAAGACGGGCTTTACCTTTAGCCTGACGTGCTTTCGGAGCCATACGAACCCATTCCAACTCACGTTCAAGAGTCTTACGACGTTTGCTTGCCTGTTTTTCCTCCTGAGCCATACGTTTGGTTTTCTGGTCAAGCCATGAACTGTAGTTTCCTTTCCACGGAATACCTTCGCCACGGTCAAGTTCAAGAATCCATCCGGCAACGTGGTCGAGGAAGTAGCGGTCGTGTGTCACGGCAATTACTGTGCCGGGATATTGTTGAAGATGCTGTTCGAGCCAGTCGATGCTTTCTGCATCAAGGTGGTTGGTGGGCTCATCGAGAAGGAGAATGTCAGGCTGCTGAAGCAGCAGACGACAGAGGGCGACCCGACGTCTCTCGCCACCGGATAAAACAGCTATTTTCTTGTCATCGGGAGGGCAGCGCAAGGCGTCCATAGCTCTTTCGAGCTTATTGTCGATATTCCAGGCGTCGCAAGCGTCCAGTTTATCCTGTAGTTCTGCCTGACGATTGATCAGGGCATCCATCTTATCAGGATTCTCAAGAACCTCGGGATCAGCGAAAGCGTTATTAACCTCGTCGTATTCCTTCAATAGATCCATAACCGGCTGTACGCCTTCCTGAACGACTTCACGTACAGTTTTTTCAGGATCGAGTTTCGGGTCCTGTTCCAGATACCCTACGGAATAACCCGGCGAGAATACCACGTTTCCTTGATAGCTCTTGTCAATTCCGGCAATAATTTTTAGAAGCGTTGATTTACCGGAACCATTAAGACCTATGATACCGATTTTTGCACCATAGAAGAATGATAGATAGATATCTTTCAGAATCTGGCGTTGTGGGGGAATGATCTTGCTCACGCCCACCATAGAGAAAATTATTTTTTTATCGTCAGCCATCTAAAGAATTGAATTTAATTACAGATTGCAAACAGTAAGGAAATCTGTATGGTGTATTTGAAAATTAACTAATAGGATAGATTGGGTAGGATAGCACAGTTTGGCACGATAACCATGTCATTTGGGAGCGGATTTAGTGCGGTAATCGCAGTTGACCTTCCCTTTTGCAATGTTGATCAGTTTACTGCGAATCATCTGTTTTCTGATAGGCGACACACGATCGGTGTAAACTGTGCCGAGAAGATGATCGAATTCATGTTGTATAATCCGAGATGCAAACCCTTTGAATTCCTGTTCGTGTTCCACAAAATTTTCATCGAGCCAGTTAAGGCGTATATGTTCAAAACGTTTTACGGGTTCAGATAAGCCCGGTAGCGAAAGACATCCCTCTTCGCGTGATACGGCCGCTCCATCTTCTATAACCTCAAGTTCAGGATTTATCATACAGAATTTAAGATCCTTACATTCCGGAAAACGATCAGCGAGGACTGTACCATCTATAACTACAAGAGCTATAGGTTTACCGATCTGTGGAGCTGCAAGACCCACACCGTCGGAATTATACATGGTCTCAAACATATCATCAATCAGCTTTTTCAGCTCCGGATAATCCGGTTCGATATCTTCGGCTTCTTTTCTAAGGACAGGATGTCCGTAAAGATAAATGGGTAATATCATGAGTTTCTATTTGTATTTCTTTAATTTTTGAAAGATATACACCTGCAGGAATATTACAGATATACACCGACATAGAAATAAATGTGTTGAATCCGTGTTACGGAAAAGACACAATGACCACAGATCAGTCGAAAATGCCTTCGGTCACTTCCTCCACCTCAACGGGTGCGGCTTCGATGATATCGCCCCGACAAGGATTGAAATCAGATGGGAATTCAAACTTGGCATCCTGACTGTAAGGAAGTTTTTTATCGGCATATACTTTTTGCATATAGTAACCGTAAATAGGGAGCGCGGCACGGGCACCCTGACCGAGAGCCATAGTGTTGAAGTGGATATAACGTTCCTCACCTCCAACCCAAACACCTGTGACGAGATCCGGGGTAAAGCCCATGAACCAAGAGTCTGAGTTTGAGTTTGTAGTACCGGTTTTACCTCCCATTTGGGCGGAAATTCCAAAACGGCTTCGCAGACTGGCGGCCGTACCGCTATCTACCACGTTAAGGAGAATCGAGAGAATCTTGTAGTAAGAATCTTCTCCGGTCACCTCGCTACGGTGTGGTGTAGCGGAATATATAAGATTGCCTTGGTTATCTTCGATGCGCGTTACGAAAACCGGATCGACACGCAGACCTTTGTTAGCAAATGTGGAATATGCACCTACCATCTCTTTGACCGGTACATCTACTGTGCCGAGGGCCAGAGGGAGAGTGGCATCAATATGGCCTGTTACGCCAAACATTCTCATTTTATTTGCAAGGTTTTTAGCACCCAACTCATAAACCAGACGAGCGGAGATCCAGTTGTTTGAATTAGTCAGTGCCCATCGAAGATCTACCATTTCTCCCACACGGGCGCTTCCTGAGTTTCTTGGAGACCAGTTCCCGAAAGTTGGCTGTGTGTTTGAAAACATACTACAAGGCGAGAAGTCCTGCTCCATAGCCAAAGTATAGAGGAACGGCTTTGCGGTTGATCCGATCTGGCGACGGCCGCGGGAAACCATATCATATTGGAAATAATTGAAATCGGGGCCACCGACGTAAGCTTTGACATATCCGTTGTGTGGATCCATGCTCATCATGCCGGTACGTAAGATCGACTTCATATAGAGTAGAGAATCATANGGAGTCATGGTGACAGTTTTGCTGCCGGGCCGATACTTTCCGTCTTCNTTAACATAAGTGAATATGTCCATCTGATAAGGTTGATGAAAAGTCTTTTCAATCTCTTCAGCAGCCACACCTGCATTCTTTAAGACACGCCAGCGTTCTGTCTGTTTCATTGCGTTTTTGATGAGGTTCATAACCCCCTGGCGACTCAACTCTTCAGAATTTGTGGTATAAGGTCCGGTTGACTGACCCTCTTTTTCTTTAAAGAAAGCAGGTTGNAGAGTCCCACCTAAATGTTCCCAAACCGCTTCTTCAGCAAATTGTTGCATCGCCACATCAATAGTGGTGTAAATCTTCAGTCCGTCAGTGTAGATATTATAATAGCTTCCATCAGGCTTCGGATTTTTAATGATCCACCCATACAGAGGATTCTCTTCCCATTGTGTGGAATCGGTGTTATACTGGCCCATGGCGAGAATATAGCCGAGATTACTGCTGTAATTGGAACGTTCCGGACGCACGGGTCGTTTGGCAGTCATAAGCATACGGATTTCCTCGCGCAAATAAGGGGCACCGCCTTCCCTATGGTCCACTCTGTGATAGTCAAGTCCTAACGGTAGAGTTTTCAAAGAATCGGCTTCTTCTTTGCTAAGTTTTCCGGCTTTTTCCATCTGGTCAAGCACGACGTTACGGCGTTCACGAGTGCGGTCGGCGTGACGAAGAGGGTTATAATAACTTGGATTCTTGAGCATTCCTACAAGCATGGCGGCTTCTTCCGCCTTAAGTTCAGACGGCTCCTTGTTAAAGTAAACATTTGCAGCCGTCTTGATACCTACAGCGTTATTAAGGAAGTCAAAACGATTGAGATACATATTGATGATTTCCTGCTTGGTATAGAATCGCTCAAGCTTGATAGAAATCATCCATTCTATGGGTTTCTGCATCGCCCTCTTGAACATGTTGCTCGAGGGGCGTGAGTAGAGTTGCTTTGCAAGTTGCTGAGTGATTGTAGAACCTCCTCCTGCCGATTTATCACCCATCATGAGTGTTTTTACGGCAGTACGTCCAAGAGCTATGAAGTCGATACCTGAGTGGGTCATGAAGCGTTCATCCTCGGTGGCGATAAGCGCGTCAATCACGTATGGGGAGACAGTTTTGTAATCGGAATTCACCCTATTGCCGGCGCCCGCGAAATAGCGTCCGAGTTCTGTGGTTCCATCTGATGCTATAACAACTGAGGCGAGCTTGTCATGCGGATCTTCAAGCTCCTCGATAGGGGGCATATAACCAATAACCCCATTATAGACCAAAAGGAGAAAAAGTGCGATAAGGGCGCCTAATCCAATGAAGGATACCCACATCCATTTGATAATTCTGTTGTTGCGAGCTCTCTTCTTTCTGTCGGATTTTTTATTTTTGGATGGATTGAAATCCTCTTGTCCGGAGGAATTATTTCGATTATCAGTCATTTTTAACAAATTAAAATGGAAAAAGCCCGAATCAANAAATGCAAGNGGCGANAGGAGTAAAATTCCTGAACTGCAAAATTACAAAAAATAATCGAGATGAGAAAATTGATAAAAATGAATCCAACTCAAAAGAAGAATGACCGGTTCTACTGACGTTTTTGTACAGAGAAGCCGAATTTGCCAAGTATCTCACCCAGCGAGAAATAATGACCATGAGAGTAGGCGAGGAGATTGGCATCTTCAAGACGGAAACGACCGGTGGCAGGATCAAGAAAACGATCATCTGCACGGACATTGAGCACGTCGGAGATAAACATGTCGTGGGAGCCGAGATGCATTATCTGTTTCACACGGCATTCGATGCTTATGGGCGATTGCTCGATGGTGGGAGAGGCTACCATTTCACCGGGTATAGGTGTAAGTCCCGTTTCTTTCCATTTGTTATAATCCCGGCCTGAGCGTACTCCGGCCCAATCGGTTGCACGGACCATTTCAACCGTTGTGAGATTAATAGTGAACTCCATATTCTCAACTAACAGAGGATAGGAGGCACGTTCTTTTCTGACAGATATATAACACATGGCCGGATCAGAACATATTGTGCCTGTCCAGGCTATAGTAAGCATATTCCAATTTTCAGGTTTGTCACCACATGTGACGAGCACTGCAGGTAGGGGATAGATCTGTGTTCCCGGACGCCATGATATTTTAGCCATAAATCATGAGATATTTTAAAGTTTATAAGAAAGCATTAGAGCAAGGGATGCGGAATGAGAGTGCACATTTGGGAAATAAGCATAATGTGTGGTGCGCACATAATTTGTAAAAAGAAGAGTAGCGAAAAGCTTCTTCCATATCTGATAGTCGACTCTGATTTCCGAGACATTCAAAGATGCGATTGATTTATCACCCATAACGTTGAGAAGACGGAAATCGACAGTGCTCAGGTCAAGTCCCTCCGGATAACCTTTCCATGTGAAAAGGCGGTAATAATTGTGAGAAAGAGAGGCAGAAAGTCGGTTTCTATCAAACACAATGTTAAAACCTCCTTTCAAAGAGAATCCGGACGCCCAGTTATAATTCCGTTCATCTGTGAAATAGTGATCGGAAAGAATTGAACCGAGCATAATTGCATTGGCGTGAGTGAAGAAATCGAAAGTCCAGCGGCGTCTTTCCACATCACGGTAAACGAAACCGACGCCTACACTTGCAGGAACCCCAAGTTTAAACGGGACGTTCTTCACGTTGTCGATGGTATCACTGTCATAAAAGTCGAAATGTTGATACAGACCTATACTTCCTCGCGAATTATAATTGTCGAAAAGCTCTCGTGCAAGCAGTCGGCCTTTAAGTTCTATCTGGGAAAGGAATGGTTGGGTCTTGAGAATCTGCATCTGAGCTTTGAAAGTGAAATAGTCGTAGGGCTTGGTGGATTTAACTTCAAAACGGTCACCGTATTCCAGGTCAAGTTGCAAAGCAGCCCCTTGGTGGTTGTCCTTGAAATTGCTGTTATATTCCAGAATCTTATATCCGGTTGCCACACGCACAGCAAAACTCGGAGTGCCGAATTGACGTCCACGCGTCGGGCGCACCTTCCACATGTCGCCTGTGACGAGTCGAGTGAGTCCTCGCATCGGTGAAATAATGAAAGCCGCCGCTTCACGAGCAAAGCGGGGTGAGCCTGTGAGACGGTCGTCAAGAACCGCGTCGGAAGCTCTATACAGTACTTCGCCTAAAGCCGCACCCCCAATAGGGGTGGCTATGAAATCATTTGTGGAGGGATATTCCCGTTCCATAAACATCTCCCACATACCGCTTCCGGCAATTGCAAAAAGTTCTGATTGCCAGAAATTGAAACCATTGGAACGGGCCGCGTTGAAGTAAAGTGAGCCGTTATAGGGATGGAGGAAAGTATTGGTGCCGAGTTTATCGTTATCCCATTTGAATCCCTGGCGAAAATTTTCCCGTATAGTTTTAAATGATATATAAGCCCAGTCGCCATGTTGTACATAACGATCGAACGCCCAGAGACCGAGATTAAAACCCACCACTTCAGCCGAAGCTCTCCAGAAGTGACGTTTGTTCATCCTTACCACATCGGTAGAATCCGGCGGAGCAATCGGGAAAGTGTTAAATTTTATGGGTATCTGTGCCTGTGTCGGGTTGGATAGACACAGCAGCAAAAGGATATGGAAAAGTATGGAATAAAAATGTTTCATACGTTAAAAGCGTAAATGTAACATTTTGGTAGAAATAGTTAATTGGAAATGATAAGACTTCATCGCCTTTATCTTTTAAGAAACGTAAAAAACCGGATTATGGTTTGTCATAACCCGGTTTTTGGTTGAAATATCTGAAGGAACTCAAAGAAGTTCCGAGTTTTAGAACAAGAATATTATTCAGCTCCGAGATCGGCGAGAACCTTTTTAATCTTCTCCTCAGCTTTAACTACAGTTTCTGCATATTGGTCTTTTGAAGGCATATTCTCACGAACCTCAACATAGAACTTAATCTTAGGTTCAGTGCCGGAAGGACGTACAGAAACCTTGTCACCTGCTTCGGTGAAGAACTGTAGGACATTGCTTGTAGTAGGGAAGTTCATCTTAGTGACTTCGCCGGTCTTGAGATCATGGCAATTAAGATCGGCATAATCCTTCACACATACGACCGGAGATCCGGCGAGTGACTTGGGAGGATTCTCACGATAGTTCTTCATCATAGCTACGATCTCATCAGCACCGGTTTTGCCGGGACGCACCACACTAACACCACGCTCGCAAGAGAAACCATATTTCTCATAGATGTCGAGCAAGAGATCATAGAGAGTAAGATTCTGTTCGGCTGCCCAAGCTGCGATTTCACACATCAGAGTGACAGAAGATACGGCATCTTTGTCGCGTACGAAAGTTTCGGGAAGGAATCCGTAGCTCTCTTCACCGCCGCCGAGATAACGCTCTTCACCTTCGAGATTACGCATCACGTTAGCAATCCATTTGAAGCCGGTGAAGCAGTCGTAGCATTTCACATCGTTGGCTTCTGCGATACGCTTGATTGTCTCAGTGGTGACGATAGTTTTCACACAGTATTCATTACCTTTGAGAAGACCGAGTTCACGGTTACGGGTGATGAGATAATAGAGGAAAATCATCACGATCTGGTTGCCGTTGACAAGTTGATAGTCACCCTTGCTGTCACGAACAACGAGGCCGATACGGTCAGAATCGGGGTCAGAAGCGAGCACAAGGCTGGCTCCGGTTTCCTTAGCTTTGGCAATACCCATTGACATAGCCTCCGAGTTCTCGGGATTGGGAGAAACAACAGTGGGGAAGTCACCGCTCTGAACGTCTTGCTCCGGCACATGGATAACATTATTGAAACCCCATTTCTTGATAGAATCGAAAATCAGCATACCACCGGTACCGTGGATAGGTGTATAGACAATCTTCATATCCTCATGTTTCTTGATGGCATCGGGAGACAGGGAGAGAGTCTTGATATCATTGAGATACTGCTCATCGATATCCTTACCGATAATATGGATAAGATCTTTGTTAGGGGTGAATTTGATCTGATCAACAGAAGTTATGGCGTTCACATAGGCGATAGTCTCAACATCATGCGGGGCGATCATCTGAGCGCCATCGCTCCAGTAAGCCTTATAACCGTTATATTCTTTCGGATTATGACTTGCTGTAACCATTACACCGCTCTGAGTGCCGAGTTTACGTATAGTATATGACACTTCAGGAACAGGACGGCAAGATTCAAAGAGATAAACCTTGATTCCGTTGGCAGAGAAGATATCAGCAGCCAATTCGGCAAATTTACGGGAATTGTTGCGGACATCGTGACCTATAACCACGGAAATCTCCGGTTCTTCTTTGAAGACGTCATTGAGATAGTTGGCGAGACCTTGGGTTGCGGCACCAACTGTGTAGATATTCATACGATTAGAACCGGCACCCATGATGCCACGGAGACCACCGGTTCCGAATTCGAGATCTTTATAGAAAGCATCGACAAGAGCAGTGGGGTCAGTATCATCGAGCATAGCCTGAACGGCTGCTCTTGTTTCTTCGTCATATTGAGGGCCAAGCCATTTTTCGGCTTTCTCTCTGACGGTCTTAAGCAATTCGTCGTTATTCATACTTAAATATGTTATTATAGTTTTGGGGTTAAGAACTCTAAAAGGATAGACACCCTAAGTATAAGTTGGTGGTAAAGGGTGAGGTCATTAATGAATGATTGTTCTAAATATTAACGCAAAACTAATGAAAAAAGCTGAAATAATAAAGTTAAACAATCAAAAACTGATAAAAATAACAAAAAGAGGGTGTGGGCAAGAAGCCGTAGGGATGGAAATATAAATTTTCGGGGAGGGTTTATAAAATGTATAAAAAATTTATTAAATTTGCAATCCCTAAAACATACAGATATGATTTCGTCCATGACCGGATTCGGGCGCGGTAGCGCCCAGACCTTAACCAAAAGGATAAAGGTGGAGATAAAATCTCTCAACAGCAAACAACTTGATCTTTCTCTGCGAGTGCCGTCGGCTTATAGAGAGCTTGAGGTATCATTGCGCACGCCTATATCCGAGGCCCTCGAAAGAGGTAAAGTCGAGGCGGTGGTGACGGTCGAAAATATTGTGGCAGATTCAGGCGCGACAGTCAACATAGACTTATTGGAAGTTTACAAGAAGCAGATCCGGGAGTTGGGACGACGCCTGGAGCTGCCCGAGCCCGCCGATTGGTATATGCTTCTTATGAGGATGCCTGAAGCCATGAAGACAGAATCTACAGTTGTGGGTGAAGAAGATGAGAAAGCGTTCCGAGAGGCTTGTTACGAGGCGTTGGAAGCACTTAAAGACTTCAGACGTCAAGAGGGGAGAAAACTTTATGGATTTTTTGTGGAAAAAATCAATAGGATAGCGGGCCTGCTTAAAGAAGTGGAACCTTATGAGGTGGAGCGTGTGCCCAAAATCAGGGAACGGCTTGAAGAGCAACTCAGTCGGCTGAGTTCAATAGAATACGACCGAGGTCGCCTTGAACAGGAACTGATATTTTATATAGAGAAACTTGATGTAAATGAGGAGAAATTACGTCTTGCCACACATCTCAACTATTTTCTTGAGACCCTCGGCGGTGAGAATGATTATCCCAAATCCGGACAGGGGAAGAAATTGGGATTCATATCACAGGAAATAGGACGTGAAATAAATACATTGGGCTCCAAGTCAAATCATGCCGCTATGCAGAAGATAGTGGTGAAAATGAAGGATGAACTTGAGCAAATCAAAGAACAGGTGCTAAACGTGTTATGAAAGGGAAAATAATAATACTGTCAGCTCCGTCAGGCACAGGAAAGTCAACCATAATCAGCAAACTGAGAGAGGATGAGTCCTTATGTCTGGATTTTTCGATTTCTGCCACAAGCAGGGCGCCACGTGGAGTTGAAGAGCACGGAAAGGATTATTTCTTTCTTAGCCATCAGGAATTTCAGGATAAAATAGATAACGGGGAGTTTGTGGAATGGGAGGAGGTATATTCAGGCACAAGATACGGCACCTTGGAGAGCGAGGTTGTCAGAGTCACGGGCTCCGGCCATAATCTTATCATGGATGTGGATGTAAAAGGTGCCCTAAACATAAAACAACGCTTTGGGGAAGAGGCCATATCCATTTTCATCATGCCCCCCGACATCGAAACTTTGGGCCGGAGACTCCGTGCACGCGGCACAGATTCTGAGGAGACTATTTCACGAAGATTGGCAAAAGCTGAATTTGAGATGGGCTTCGCGCCTAAGTTTGATACAATAGTAGTCAATGATAATCTTGATAAAGCTGTAAAAGATGTTGAAGCTCATATCAGGAAGTTCTGTAATATAGATTAGGGTGGTGCAATGAAAATAGGTGTTTACAGCGGTAGTTTTGATCCGATTCATACCGGACATGCCATGGTGGCCAATTATGTGGCGCAATGGGGTGGAGTAGATGAGGTATGGCTTCTTGTTAGTCCTCTCAATCCGTTGAAAGAGGGCCACAGTCCGATCAGCGATCAGCATCGTCTTGCAATGGCCAGGCTTGTAGCTGAAGAATGTACACATGTCAAGGCATCCGATTTTGAATTTTATCTTCCGCTTCCGTCATATACATACGTGACATTGACAAAATTGCGTGAACGCTATCCTGAACATGATTTCACGCTGATAGTTGGAAGTGATAATTGGGTGAATTTCGGCCGTTGGAGAGATGCCCACAAGATAATAAAAGAGTTCGGTCTTTTAATATATCCTCGTCCCGGCTATGAGGTGCCCGAAGATCCGCCTGAAGGTGTATCGGTTATCGGAAACGGTCCTACCTCATTCATATCCTCCACATTTATCAGAGAGGCTTTGCGTGAGAGAGCGAACGTCAATTTTTTTGTACCATTGAATGTGGCGCGTTATATCGGCAGACATAATCTTTATGCACCGGCTGACGCGGCTACAGATAAAGAAATTCAGCCACAGTCAAAAGAATAAGCAGATGAATGAAGAAAATATAAATACCCGTTTGCTCGGCGTGACGTCTTTGGCGGCAGATTACTGCAGTATATGCGAGAGGGCCTCGGAGATGGAAAAAGAGGAATTTATAGACAGAATGCTCAACTGTCTGCCACGTATATATTGGGAATTCTTCGATATATCTGCCGACGAACTTGTGACTCTTGAGGAGTGGGATTACCAACCTGATTATGTAGATGAAGACTATTATGAGAGCATAAGACGTCATATAGAAGCAGTAATGGGTCCGGATGATATTTTTCTCGAGACTTTTGAAGAAGATATGAAATATAGCGAGACACCGATTGCAGCCTCAATTTCTGAATCACTGGCTGACCTGTTTCAACCCTTGTATAATTTCATATCCGTAGTCAAAGATACTGAGGGAGAAAAATTGATAGAGGCATATATAAATTGTAAGGAAGACTTCATATCCTATTGGAGCCAGACTCTCTGTAATGTGCTTAGAGCTTTAAATCATATCAAATACAGTGCCTGATCGGCAGATGAAAATGATCCGAATCCCGACATTACGGTAAACGGTACGGTATCCATGAAAAAATANAATAATTATAAGGAAGTGAAAACAAGAATCCAACATACGCTACAGCGTCTTGACCGTTCGACATGTAATTTCCTTGCAGTCGACACAATAAAAAATGAATTAAAGGAGGCATGTTTCAAAGAACTGCACCAAGAAGACGAGTGGGATATCCAGCCTCTCGGAAGATACTTTATGGTGAAGAATGACAGTGCTATATTTGCCTTCATAAAAGGTAACGCGCCGAGTGGCGAGGGAGGTTACCGTATCATCTCCGCNCATAGTGACAGTCCTTGTTTCAAAGTGAAACCGAATGCCGAAATATATGGCGATGGCGGAGTAGTGAGCNTGAATGTAGAGAAATATGGCGGAGCCATTCTATATACATGGTTTGACCGTCCGCTTTCCATGTCGGGACGTGTCATGCTAAGCACTGACGATCCAATGAAGCCGGAGACAAGGATTTTCGATCTGGAACGTCCGGTGGCTACTATACCTCATCTCGCCATACATTTCAACCGAGGTGTGAATGACGGTAATCCATTGAGTGTTCAGAAGGATATGAAGCCGGTGATCGGCTATTTCAGCCCTGAGAGGATAGCAGCTGTGAAATCGCGCGGAGGTTTTGTGAAGGTGATGATTGCAGAGCGACTTGGCGTTGAACCGGAAGATATAATTGATTATGAAGTGTGCCTATATCCGTTTGAAAAGGCAATAATTTGCGGTGTAAACGGGGAATATTTTCAATCGGCCCGAATAGATGACCTGTCGATGGCGTTTGCAGGTCTTGATGCGCTTCTGTCAACACGCGATATTCCTATGGCTGCCACCAGAGTATTGGCGGTGTTTGACAACGAAGAGACAGGTTCAGGCACGAAACAAGGTGCCGCATCCCCGGTTCTGCGCGATCTTTTGGAGCGTGTGGAAGGTGGGAGCAGGGCCGATTTTATCAGAAGTATAGCCAGGTCTTTCATGATTTCAGCTGATGATGCACACGCATGGCATCCTAATTATAATGAGAAGTATGATCCCACCAACCATCCGGTGATCGGCGGCGGTCCGGTTGTGAAAGTCAATTCCAACTGTAAATACATGACGGATGCTCAGGGGGCTGCCGTGTTCAAAGGATTGTGCAGGAAGGCCGGTGTGCCTTGTCAGAGCTTTGTCAATCATGCGGATGTGGTAGGCGGAAGCACATTAGGTAATATCCTCACTTCTCAACTTGATTTGAAAGGTGTGGATATGGGCAACGCTATATGGGCCATGCATTCAGCCAAAGAGACCGCAGGAGTAGCCGATCAGTTTGCGGCTATAAAGGTATTTGCCACATTCTTCAGTTGAAAATTTGCTGAGAAGAATAAATTTTAATACCTTTGCATCCGGAAAAACGCGTTTGTAAAAATAAGAGTAAAAAGACGCGTCAAAGAAACAAGAAATAGAATTAAAATCACATAAAAGTCACGATGAACGTAAATTATGACAAACTCGACAATGTGAACGGTGTGATTACCGTGACCATCGAGGAAAAAGACTACGCTGACAAAGTAAAGAAACAGTTGAAGGAAATAGGCAAGAAACATGTTGAGCCCGGATTCCGTCCCGGTCATGTGCCTGCCGGACTGATAGCCAAGAAGTATGGTGCTTCAGTAAAATATGATGCAGTAAACGAGACAGTGGGTGAAGCTGTCTACGACTATATCAGAGAGAATAATCTTCAGGTGCTTGGTCAGCCTGTGCCGGAAGTTGACAATAATCTTGACATTAACAATAACGAGTTTACCTTCAAGTTTAAAGTGGGTGTAGCTCCCGAGATCGATAACCACGTCAATAAAGATCTACATGTACCTTATTATAATATTAAGGTAACCGACGAGATGATTGACGAGCAGGTCAACGGTCTGCGTCAGCGTTTCGCCCATCAAGTTTCAGGAGAGGAAACCGATGACAACAGTGTCATCAAAGGTGTTATAACCGAGCTTAATGAAGATGGCACCGAGAAAGAGGGAGGAATAGTTGTTGAGAACGGCATAATCTCACCCGTACACTTCAAGGATGAGGCTCAGAAAGATCTTTTCAAGAATAAGAAATTAGGCGACAGTGTAGTATTTAATCCTGCGGCCACCTGCGATGCGAATCCCGTGGAGATGTCATCTATGCTGAACATAGACAAAGATGATGTTGATAATCATAAGGGTAATTTCCGCTTCGACATAAAAGACATCATTGTTCTTAAGCCTGCTGAGATGGATCAGGAATTCTTTGACAATTCTGTTGGTAAAGACAAAGCCCACAATGAGGAGGAGTTCCGTGCAGCGCTTAAAGAACTTTTGGAAATGAATCTCGCAAATGATTCTAACTATCGCTTCACGATTGATGCTAAAGATGCAGTTGAGAATGCGGTAGGAGCATTGGAACTTCCCGAGCAGATACTCAAAGACTTCCTTGTGCGTCAGAACGAGGCGATCACAAAGGATAATGTCGATGAGGAATTCAACAGACTTCGCGGCCAGCTCACATGGGATCTTATCCGTGACAACATCGCTGAGAAATTCGGAGTGAAAGTTACAGACGAGAATGTGATGGATGAGGCAAGGGGTGTAGTTGTACGTCAACTCATGCAGTATGGACCGAATGCCCTTAACGACCAGCTCATCGAGCAGTATGCCAAAGAAGTGGTTAAGGATCAGAAGAGCCATGACATGCTCTTCCAGAATGCTCTCAACCGCAAAGTATTTGATGTAATCAAAGAGAATGTCAGCCTTGACAATAAAGAAGTGAGCGTTGAGGAGTTCCGTGAGCTCTTCGCACCTGCTCAGTCTGCTGAATAAGCGTATTATATTCAATCGATAGTGTGCCCGGCAAGACATTAACAACCACTTGCCGGGCCATTAACTTTTTTTGGCATGGATTTTGATTGAACTGTTATGCCAAGACATAATGTCGAGGCATAGCAAGACAAATTGACATATAAATGTGTTATAAATATTAGGGTTGTCAATTTTAACTTTCAAGCCCTCAAACGCCAATAAAAATAAATACTTAGAATAATGCAAAACGATTTTAGAAATTATGCTGTCAATCATCTTGGGATGAGTTCCAATACACTTGACAGTTATACTCGTTATCTGGATAAGAAGGCCGGTAACATCAGTTTTACGACTCCATCGGCTGATTATATGAATCCCTACATTCTTGAGGAGCGTCAGCTCAACGTAACTCAGATGGATGTCTTCTCTCGTCTGATGATGGATCGTATAATCTTCCTGGGCACTCAAGTGAGCGATACCAGTGCCAATATTATTCAAGCACAACTTCTTTATCTTGATTCTATAGATCCTGAGAAGGATATTTCAATCTATATCAATTCACCCGGTGGATCAGTTTATGCCGGTTTGGGCATATATGACACGATGCAGTATGTTTCAAGCGATGTATCAACTATCTGTACCGGTATGGCAGCTTCCATGGCTGCTGTCCTTCTGGTGGCCGGAGAGAAAGGGAAGCGTTTTGCCCTCCCTCATTCAAGAGTGATGATTCACCAGCCAATGGGCGGTATTCAGGGTCAGGCTTCTGATATAGAGATAACTGCCAGAGAGATTCTTAAACTAAAAGAGGAACTTTAC
>WFLX010371067.1_pt1 | contig 24205 bp, 19 predicted proteins | sample 4967041 | NCBI WGS metagenome assembly WFLX01 (sample SAMN12857096, study PRJNA449069) | gut metagenome | isolation source: stool from male and female vole | host: Microtus ochrogaster | place: USA:Florida | collected 2017
TGTAGGCGTACTTTCTACGTCGGGAACTGCCGCCGCAGGCGTAATCGTACCGGCAGGACCTGTAGCTCACGTGCTACAAGGGACAGTTTTTAGCTTGTTTTGCTGAAATTCCTTTAAACTTTCGTTATTTAGGAACTTATATCGAATATTAATCTCACGTTCTATGTTATCTGATACTTTTTCGCCTACGGTAATGTAATCAATAAGCTGTAAGCATATTTCGCGCGTAAGGCTCTCGCAATTACCATAATGCTTTAATCTTCTTATATACTCCTCTGCGTCCTCGTCGTCCTTGTTAATTTCGGCAAGTCTTTTTTCTAACTCCCTTATATTCCTTTGTACCGTTTCCCTTTCGGCTTGGTACTTCTCACAAAGACTTATGCAAACGCTTTCGGGCATATTTTTTAAGACCTTTTCTTCAAACGCAGATTGTATCAGTTTATCTATTTCGATAAGTCTGTTTCTATATGCTTTAAGTTGTTTTTCATCGGAATATCTACTCTGCTCAGTATGCTTTGACCGCTCTCTCAAAAACCGTTCTTTTGCTTTGGCTTCGTCAATTTCCACTTCTTGTAACAATGAGTGAATATCGTCTAACACAATGCTTTCAAGCATCTTTTCGGTTATATGGTGCGACGTGCAATAACTCTTTCCGAGATTTATATAGGTGCGGCAAACGAAACAATTATGAACATCTTTTGCGGATTTGAATTTGAGCTTCTTACCGCAATGCATACAAACTGCCAAACCTGACAACGGATGCACAACCTTTGATTTATCAGTCCTACCATATTGGGTTTTATAAGTTGCCTGTACCCTATCCCAAATCTCTTGGCTTATAATTGGCTCGTGAGCGTTCTCGTGAACTATCCATTCATTTTTTGGTATGTTCACAACCTTGTGATTTTTATAGGAAACTCTCGTTGTCTTATGCTGAATTGTATGACCGACATATATAGGATTGGAAAGTAATCGTCTTACAGTTTCGGGATTCCAATAGGAAGAACAATGCCTATCCCATTTACTTCCGTCGAGCTTTGTAAAGTACGTTGCAGGATTAGGTATCCCTTCGCCCGTTAAAATCCTTGCAATAGTTCGAGCGGAATTTCCTTGCAACCGCAAATCAAAAATTCGTCTTACAACTTCTGCGGCTTCTTCGTCTATGACTGCCGTGCGATTATCATCAGTACCTGCTTTATAACCGTATGAGTAATTCCAATTCGTGTACTTACCCGAACGCTGACTCGCTTCCAATACTGCTCTTATTTTCTTACTCGTGTTAGCAGCGTGCCACTCGTTAAATACATTCATTATCGGCATCATGTCCATAGCGGTACTGCTTCTGTCGGCGGTGTCCACATTATCGTTGAGTGCGATAAACCGTATTCCGTATGCGGGAAATATATAATCAATGTACTGCCCGACCTGAATGTAGTTACGTCCGAAGCGCGATAAGTCTTTTACGATAATCGTATCTATTTTTCCCGCTTGGGCATCTTCCAACATTCTTTTGACATCTGGACGGTCAAAGCTCGTTCCCGACCAACCGTCATCTATGTACTCGTCCACTATCACACCGCCGTGTTCTTCTACAAACTTACGCAGAATAATACGCTGATGGTCAATGGACATTGATTCGCCCGCTTTGTCGTCATCTCTCGATAGACGCATATATATTCCGATTTTATTAAATTGTATTTGCTTTGACATTTTACCTCCTTTTCTGTCAAAGCTATAAGTTATGGTACAAATATTATACCATAACTCATTTTACTTTGCAAGACTCTTTATTGAATTTTACGAATAATTACAAGCCCATTTCTTTGTTTGCGCGGTTAATGGCAAGCTCCATTAAAAGACTGCCTAAATCTTTTTCTCCTACAAACTGTCTTGTAACAATAAAANGCTTCCCGTCGATTACACATCTACGTTGAGAAGTNGGATAATNTTCNGTTTGATTTTTAATATTTTCAGTATTGTTATTCGTNTCTATCATTTNNCCNTTNTTAAACTTNTATGTCGAANTATATACTTCCCTATANNTATATGACCATATAGTTTGTATATGAACTCGCCGAAACAAAAAATATGCCCGTATGCGCATACGCTCACGGACATAAAACACAAATATATTAATAGCGAGAGCATAACACTCTCGCTATTAGTCATGTGTTATTAAGTTGTATTTTTATGGTTCTTATCTCGCAAGGCTTGATACCCTGCGGCAATCAGTTCCACCTTTGTTATTTTATTCTTTTTCAGATAATCGTTTATTTCTTCCGCATATTCACGGTCAACGCTTGTTCCCCACACTACGTGTCTAGCTTTGCGTTCTTCCTTGTGATTTTTTTCGTAGCGTTTATTAATTTCAGATCTCGGTGTTCTCATACAACACCTACCGTATAGACTATTTCGTTCAATATTTCTTCTTGGATAATTCTTTGTATTTCGCTCTGCCTACGGTAATCTTCCAAAAACTCGCCCGTTCGTTTGTACCGCTCGTCCTTTACAAGTTTTGCAAACATTGTATCATAAAGTTCGGAAGCCTGCTCGTCTACACCGTGGAGATAAGTCGGAAGATCGGCAATAGTCCAATCGACACCTTTATCTTCAAGGTATTTCTTTTTCAAAGTACCGTACTTACCATAAACATGCTTTTCTGGTTTTACGGCTTTCTGATAGATTTTGAACTCCTCCACCGTCAGACCTTCGCCACGTTTCACTTTAAAAATAACCTGTTCTTGCTTAGTCATATTGATTTCCTCCTTTTATCGTATAGATACGATACTATTTATTTTTGCATTTGTCAAGGACTTCATTAAAAAATTATTATTTATTTTCGATAATTCTGATATAAACATAATTTCATCTAACAAATTAGTTAATAATATCAATTAATATAACGATACTAATCAAAATGTAAATTCTTAACATTTTTTGATTACAACTTAAAAAAAATTATTATTTCGATATTTTTATATCAATTGTTTTACTTGGACAAAAATATATACTATACTAAAGATGATCCCCAAAAAATTTTTGAGCAAATTAGAAATGGCAAAGAAACCTAAAAAGAAGAATTCAAACTTAATACTTATACACTTTTGCAAAAATCAACAGCCAAATAAATGAATAATATTTACTTGACCTATTTAAGCTGCGTTGATTTTTCAATGCAGCTTTTAAATTTTTAAGGAGGAATTGGATAATGAACAAAAAGCCCGCAACTACTCCGACGCACAATTTAGGGGTGCTGATCCCCGATTGAATCAGCAGGTTATCAAAACGCAAAGAAACAATTACACCGTAGATGTTTTAGAAAGGAGAAAAGATGAACCCTCTAACATTAACCCTTTCGATTCTCGGTCTAGTCGTCAACTTTGCAGGGGTGCTAATTCCGGCTTTACAAAGCAAAAAGTCTAATAAGCCCCACAATAAAGAACTTCTTGACCGCTGTGAATCAAAAGAAGAACAAGACAATTCCAAAACCCAAAATCAGAATCCTCACTCAAAAGATGATGATCCTGAAAAACAATGATAAAACATTTTTTAGCCTGTCCAAAATTTGGACAGGCTATTTTTTATGTTACCAAAGCCGCAATTCCCCTTATAAGAAGCGGACACGCTATAACAATCACAGCTATAACAACCAAGCCGATGACATAGTTAATAAGCATTTTCTTTGCCTTTTCCTTTTCTTCGTGCTTTTGAGCTATTGCAATCATAACACCTATTACTATACTCCAAATGCCTGCTGCCGCGAGAAACACCCACCACATATAAGGACTGTATTGTTCAAAAAGATATTCAACATAGTTCGATACTTCTGCGTATTGATCGCCCAACTCTTGTTTATAGGTTGCACCGCAGGTTTTACAAGTGTAAATTCGTGTTGTCTTACCTTCGGAAGTTTGTATCTCTGAAATGCCGTAACTATGCCCGTTCGCGGCTATTATTTCTTCATACGAATCGCCGCAAATATCGCAAGTGCATTGCATAATCCCGTCCTGAGTACAGGTCGGGTCTTTTATTACTGTATTTGTATAATTATGTCCCGACGGATACGTCCCGTCCGTTTCATAATATCCATCGCCGCACACCTGACAAGTAAATACCGTTTTACCGTATTCCGTACAGTTTGCAGGTTGATACGCAGATTCATAGTTATGTCCAAGCGGGTTAGTAAAATTATCTGTATAGCTATCTCCGCATCGCGTACAGGTATAGACGGTATATCCGCCAGTCGTACAAGTTGCAACCGTTGTTGATGCTACATAATAATGTCCCGTTTCTTCGATAGCATAATTCGTGTAAGATTTGCCGCACTGCAAACAATCATACTGCATAAACCCTTCGGTAGTACAAGTCGGTTTCTCTACCGTTTCCACATAATAATGGTCTATGGTGTAAGGGTACACGGCACTTTTTGTCTGCGATGATAATTTTATAGTATGATCGCCTTCTTCTCTTATCCAAGCACCCTTTCTGTAACTTACTCCATCTAGTGTTGCCGTCCAAGACGGTCTATCCCAAGTAAAGTAAACGCTGTTGTCCCTTTCAGACTTTACAAACCTGCCGCTTAATTCAGCACCGAGCATTACCCATTCTTCGTCAGATCTGTTACCATAGGAATCAATCGCGTAAAAATAATAAGTACTATCTTCCGCAGAGCCTGAAACAGTATAAGAGCTTCCACACGCTTGCCACGTTCCGCGTTCCACCTTGTAATAAAGTGTAGCCGAACCAGAATTATCCGTAGCAGAAACAGTAAAGCTCGAATTGGTATTTGTACCGAAACTTGCTCCCGAACNGGTAATTTTAGGCGCGGTGTCATCAAAATTCACATAATAAGTTTGCGTTTTATTATTTGCATAATCTACTGCATAGAAACGATAAAGCCCGTTCGCACTTCCGTTTGATATAGTTGTTGAAGCACCTACCGATTTATAAACCGAACTATCCGGTNCTTGCATATAAATTGTTTCNACTCNGCTCCCTGAATCGTTTGCGNATACTGTAAATGCCGNANTCGTGTATTTGCCGGTTTGAGAATCTGTGNCACCAGNTATCGACGGAGCATAACNATCAACTATAAAGCTAANTTTACACATCATCGAATAGCCTGCGCTCACATTCACCGCAGTCGATGTGGATTTTGAGCAACCTAACCTGATATTGTATGTACCGTCTGTTAAATCGTTTAATGTATATTTGTTGTCTGTTGATGTTAGCATAGTCGAACTTGCATCATGCTTTACTTCCATATAACAAGCACTTGGAAATTGAGAATTTACNTCNATCCTTACTGATTCGNAANTAACAAANCCGTCTTTNTGTAAAACTCCGCTCGCACTAGCAATACTNCCGTANAGCGAAATTGANAAACTTGTCTTNTTCCCGCCGGTATTATATTCAACTTCGGCGGAAACAACGTCTTTCCCTGTTTTTATAGTACGCTCTGAATTACCGTAACNTGAACGCGAATAATACGAATNTTCATAATCAAATGTTACTGCATATCCGGTAGAAGTAGACGCACTTGCCGTAGTTACNGTAGTTGTGTCTTTCGGCACANCAGCAAGTATTATGGANATCAAACATAAATACACCGCAACTACAAGAATTATTATTGCACTATTTCTTTTAATTTTCATTTTCCTCCCTCTCAGTCTTTTCTTCACTGAATAATTCTTTTGCACACTTACCTGCCTGTATTCTCACGCAAGCTCGAAGTTCGGTTGAACCTACAAAGAACGCTTGTCCCGTTACCGCAGAGATTATCATACATTGTTCCGTGGGATTGAAACTATCCCCGGTTTTGTAAATATCCAATACGTCTTTCATATCAGGCGCAGAAAGTTTGAAGATAAACGTGTACTGACTGTTCTTTATAATCGCACTCGTCTTACCCCTTAATNCTTCGTTAGCGTTCCAATCGGCTATATTCTGCGTTGCCGGAATAAAGCTGCCGTTGTATTTACGGATNCTCTTTNACATTGAATAGAAAAAGTCCAAAGCAATAGGGAATTTCGGATCTATGTAAANGTGTGCTTCGTCCGCTATAATCAGCGTTCGCAAGTTCGCGCCGTTCTTGTTCTGTTCTCTCGCGTTTATAACTTCTTGCTCAATAAAGCGGAACACAAGTAACATCTGCGCGTTTGCAACCACATTGTTCTTATTTGCAAACAGACTCTGGAAATCAAAGTCAATAAGATTTGCATTTACCTGTAAGGTTGAAGGCGCGTTCCAAATATNGGAATACCTGNCGNTGACAAATTTCTTCAAGTACAGCTNAGCCGTTCTCATATCCCTTTGTGTAAGCNCGTCCATCTTCTCTCGGTCTTTACTCTGTAAAGTTTCAAGCAAATCCGAAAACAACGGGTAGTAATCAGCGGGGAACGCCGAACAATCTGTGTTCTCCGTAATGCCCATTCTCTCATAGGTTTCAACGACAAGGTTGTTTATAAGCTCTATAACGTCCAACGGCGCGTCTGCAAGAACTATCTTGAAAAAGCTCTCTAACATTTTAAGGTGCGTATTGAATGTAACCTTACTGTCGGCGGGTGTTCCGTCCTCGGTTAAAATCTTGTAGATATGGAAAGGATTAATTCTCCCTTCCCGTGCGTTACCTACATTTATTACGTTACCGTATAAATTCCTTGTAAGCGCAAGGTATTCCGCTTCNGGATCTAGCAGAATAATCCNTGTTCCGTTTGACCATTCATTAATAATAAGGTTTTTCAANAAATACGNTTTACCCGANCCCGACTTACCTATNACAAAAGCGTTTNAGTTCTGATATAGGTTTCCACGTTTCCAAAGGTTAAATATAAACGGGAATCCGCTCTTATTATTCTCGCCGAGCATAATGCCGCCGTTATCCATAGCAAACGTCCGCACAAACGGGAACGTAGCCGCAAGGCTCGAACTGTTAATACCGCGTTCCTGACTTTTCAGCGTGGATAAAGGCGAAACGCTTGCCGACTTAAATCCTTCAATCTGCAAACCGTACAACGTGGACGGTCTGAAATTGCCTGTGAGCATTGATCGACGCGCCGACTTTTTGTAGTTCTCATTTCCTATATAGTTGTACGCCGTTACTGTAAGCGTTACGTCGAAAAGACTTTCATTTTCGGTCTGTAAAGCGTTCAAAAGCTCGTCCATAGTTTGCCTATGCGTTTCCGCGCTGTTCGCTTCGCTTGCCTTATTTGAAATAATACGTTTTGTTTCCATTTCGCCTATACACTTATCAATGCGGCGAATCGCTTTGAACTTATCTACGNGCTTNNTGNGCNNTACAACTTTNGTATTAGGAATATTAAACAAATCCGCGCCCCAAGCGTTTTTAACTCGCAAAGGATATTCCGATACCGCCAAAACTGCGGCTTCCGTTCCGTCAACTTTGTATTTGTTAGCGTGAAAAACTATTTCTTTCGGTTTAACCCAAGCAAGAAGTTCGTCGTCTTTCAAATTTTTTATTTCGCGTTCGTCAAAGTTGCGAGAATAGCTGTACTTCAAGAATACCGCTGTATCACGCAAGCTGAGAAGCTGTGTGTTTAATCCGCACTTTGCAATTTCGCTTGCAACATTAATCGCCATACTTTCTAAGTCAAGCTCATTTCTTCCATATATAATAATGTAGTAGTCTGACAAATACTGTTTACGGATATTGTTTAAACTGTCGATGCGGTCTATGCGTTCGCGCAAGATACTTTCCTTTATTTCTTTAATGCCGCTTTCTTCATCGCTATCCTTTACCGCCGATAACTTTTCGAAAAGCTCACTTGAAAAACCGTCCAAGTTTACAGGACGGTCTATTTTTACAATGTCCGCGCATTGCGTTTGGTCTAAGAGTTTCAAAGCGTTAGCAAAATAATTAATGTCAATATTCTGTTGATGAACGTCCTCAATACCGAAATTCTTTTGTCCGATTTTAATAACTCTACCGAACATACCGCCTTTGAACACAAGTAAACCGCTGTCTTTAATTTCTCTTAAATCTATAAGCGCGTCCACATTCTCTTTTGCGCTCTTGCTGTTCGCTGTATACTTCTTTTTTGCAAACAGAAATTTGATATATTCAAAAACGCAAGTATAAAAAATACCGTCGGGCGTCGGCATAAACATACCAACCGCCACAAGCCCAAGTATTATAGCTATTACCCATTGTCCTGCTGTAATCGTAGCAAATATAATACCAAAGACTATAAGCGCAACAATTACGTCCGCCATTGAGTAGCACTTCCATACCGTATTTTTAACTTTAATTTTTTTAGGAATTATTCTCACTCACTACCTCCTTCTGTTTCCGACGTTTCAGATGTTTCAGTCGTTTCCGTCGAACTACTATCATCCGTGTATTGTTCCGCAATTCCGCTATCCATACTGTCCGAAGAAATACTATTACCACTAGAAAAGCTATGCCGCCTTGCCGCGCCGATAATTCCTTTAATACCTTTCCAAGCCAAACCGACTGTCATACCGCTGACAGCTCGTCCGCCGTAATAAGCAGAACGCAACCAACCGCCGCCTGCATGCATATCGTCTGCCGTTCCGAACAGTCTTGCAAACATTGTCTGCCCTGCGGGTATAATCATTGCGCCACCGACTATCATAAAAATCGTAAATACAGCGTTACCAAATCCGCTTACATTAGGAATACTCATTTGCTGAATGAGCGGCAAAATAAGTACAAACACGTTTACCGATAAAACTGCACCGTAAGCAAGTATGATTTTGGTCAAAAACTGTTCGCGCCAATTCTTAAAGCGCGCCCCGTCATCCAACGGAAGCGTTGACATTGAAACGGGCATACAGAAATACAAATAGATAATTTCATATACCCTTTTAGCAAGATTAAGCACAGCAATAGTAAGCGCGATTACAAGCGCGATGCTCGCTATCAATGCGGGTAAATACATAAAGGTTTTAGGATTTACCATTCCGTTACCTTTCCAACTGGTGGGCCATATACCCAAAGACGCAGTTTTATAGCCGCCCAAAATATCGCTGACGGACAAGGAAGTTACATCAATCTTATCGATGTTATATCCGTTTATCCAGTCCCCGACGCAGGCATTAAATATTGCGTTTGAGAGCTTTGTCGTGTTTCCGATTTGGAATATCTTTGCCAAAAGCTGTAACAACGCATTCGCGATAAGTATTCCCAAGAACACTACCGCAAGCATAGCTAGCGTACCTAAAAGCGCAAGAAAGAACTTACCTACTATCGTGCTTATGTTACGGTTGTTTGCCACCATATTCTTGACAAGCCCTACGATAGTAAAAATGCAAGTAAGCCCTACGGCTAAAATGAATATGCACCAAAATATAGTGCCTACCGTTGAATTGCCTGCAAGAAACTCGATAATGTTCACTGACTGACCGTTGTAGTTTACATTCGTGACTCCCGTTATCGCCGAGAAGATTTCCATAAGTCCGTCAATCAGCATTAAAAGCCACAGGAATAATTGCATACAAATTTCCTGTAAGAAAATTATCATTTTACCTCCTTTTATCTAAAATTAAAGGCGGCAAGTTTCCCCGCCGCCTTTTTAGATAATTTATTCTATTTATGCCCCTACCCAAGCGGACAAGCCGTTAATGAGAAGCGGTGCGCCCATTGCGACGACGAATATAATCACGATACCGATAATAAGGTTTTTAACCATATCTCTTGCATTGATTTTTTCTTCGTTGCGGTGTGCTATTGCAATTTTAATGCCTATGTATGCGCCCCATATTACGACTACTGCCGCAAGTGCGATTACTATATAAATCCAAAAGCTGTCCATAAGGCTTTTGAGCTTATCTACGATCTGACTAAGACTTCCGCTCAAGCCTTCGTCTGCTGCCAATAAATTTATCACTATATTCTTTTCCTCCTTTTACTTCTGCTTTCTTGCTTTAAGTTTTTTGTAAAGCATAAATCCGCCGACACCGCCGAACGCAAGCACTATAAGAATTACGAACAATGCAACTGCAACGCCATTGCCGCTTTTCTTTGTTTTCTGTACGTCGGTGGTAGGCTCGTCCGCTTTGGGATTGTCGGACTGATTGGGCTGTTCAGGCTCTACGGGTGTATTAGGCTCGGTAGGCTGTTCAGGCTCTACGGGCGTATTAGGCTCGGTAGGCTGTTCAGGCTNTACGGGCGTATTAGGCTCAACAGGCTGTTCGGGATCTACGGGTTTTTCCTGTGCCGTTACTACAACGGTCTTTAAATCCGTGCCTACTTCATCTGCTATTGAAACAACTACTTGTCCGTAAAGTTCGGAATAGTCAATTTTATTACCCGCAATTTTGCTTTCCGTTACAACGCCGTTCTCGTCTGTAAATGCGACATTGAAATATCCGTTCTGCGTATCGCCGCAGTTACATACACGCATTACAACCAAGCTCATATTTTCGCTGTCATCAAGCGTGTGCAGTTCGTAAGTATGCTTATGTACTTCGGGGATAACAGGATCTTCGGGCGGGACAATATATCCGTTGTCGCCGCTCGTTACATAATCTGACAAATAGCTATAATTACAGTCAACACAGATATGTCTTGTATATCCCAAGCTGTCCTCAGTTGCGGGTACAAGAATATCCAAATATTTATGACCTTTCGGCTGAACGTAATCAGTTACAAATCTGTCGCCGCAGTCGTTACAAACGTATTCGGTATATCCGTAAGTTACACAAGTCGCGCCGTTTACGATTTCGGTATAGGTGTGTCCGTTAGGCTCTGTGTAATCCGCAACGTAGCTGTAAAAGCAGTTCTGACAAGTAAAGGTTGTAAAGCCGCCGTTTAAACAGTCGGGAGCTGTTACTTCCGCTTCAAAGTTATGCCCAAGTTCGTCTATGTAGTTGTCAAAGTACACATCGCCGCAAATCGAACAGGTATGCGCCGTGTAACCTCTGTCCGAACAAGTAGGCTCAACCACTTCTTCCGCATAGTCGTGGTTGTATTCGTCCAAATAGCTGTCCGAATATTCGTATCCGCAAGTCTTACAGAAATGCGTTGTATAGCCTTTATGGGTACAAGTCTGCGGCACAATTACTACTTCAAAGCTGTGTCCCTTTGCGGGAGAAGTCGTTTCGGTATACGTGTATCCACAGTCGTTACAAGCGTAGAGCGTATATGCTCCCGTCGTGCAAGTTGCCGCTACCGTCGTTTCGGTATAATCGTGTCCCTTTACTTCCGTATAGTTGTCTTTCTTTTCGTCACCGCAATCCGCGCAGGTATAGAGCGTATAACCCTGATCCGTGCAGGTCGCCGCAACTTCTGTTTCTTCATAATTATGGGTACACTCCGCACCCTCGGCTTTCGCCATAGTAAATCCGGTACAAACGAAACCGGAAACAAATAATATTGCACTTGCGGCTAATGCCGTAATTGATGCTTTAATAGTTTTTNTCAATTTTTTTACTCCTTGTTATTTTTTTGCTTGCTCCTGNAAGTCTATAAGTTTAGGCAGCTCAGTNNNTATGTAGTCTGCNAAATTCTGAATACGTTTCGCTTCGGTGTTGTTGTATTCTTCCATAAGCGAGTATAAAAACGGTACTTTGTTTTCAAGGCTTGCGGCTTTCAACGCACGCGCGTGTTTGCCTTTTAAGAAATAAGCACATTGCTCAACACGCTTGATAATTTCGTTTTGTATCTTGTCCCATTCCTTATCAAGTTCTTCAAGCCGCTTTTTCTTTTTTGCAAGTTCTTCGTCCTGTTCTTCTCGTTCTCTGCGTTCTATGGCATCGAGCATTTTCTCAGTTTCGTCCTCACCCTCGCCCATAATATCGAACACATAATTTTGCTTATCAAAAAGTCTTGCTTCACGTTTGGAAATACTCGCTTTACCCGCCGCAAAATAAACGTCTTTAAGCTCATATGACGGTGTGAACTTTGCCCAAATCGGCTCGTATCCTCTGACAGATACTATGGCATCGCCTTTCTCATCACCGTTCAAGCGTTCAAGCATACCAACCGTAATAAGCGGTTGATTTGTTGCACCCGTATTNCTCGTTGCGTTTGCTTCCGAACTTGTATTGACGGANAAGTTTTTAATCTTCTTCTGTCCGCAAAGTTCGGAAAANTCTNTTCGCGTTTCCGCATCGTCCGAGCCTATGAAGATTTNTACGTTACAGTTAGTCTTGATAATATCGCCAATGTCTTTGCCGTACTTGGNATTAAGTTGACTGAACGACTGCAAGACAAATAAGAATCTTATTCCCCTTGAACGCGCAACCGTTACCATTCCCTCGATATTCTCAAACTTGGGAAGGTTAGCGAACTCGTCCAAAATGAAATATGTATTCCGCTTTAAAATTGCCGTATCCGTATCGTTCCTACGCAAATTCAGGTTTGCCTTTTCTACTAGCTCTTTATATACCTGAGTAATAAACAGGGTTACGAAACGGTGGCGCGTAAATCTTTCATCGGGTACAATTACAAATATTGCATTAGGCTTTTCGTCCATATTAACTATGTCAATATCGTTCTCGCTCGTCATTGAGAGAATACCGTCGTCTGACAACTGCTGCATGTAGCTGTTCACTTCTGACAGATAGCTCGTTAAAGTTTTGTCGCTTGTGATGAGTACAGTATTTACAAGACCGCGTACCTTTGAAAATTCGTCGCGCCCTTCAAGCAAGTACTGTTTTAAAGCGGTAGTATCTTCCGAGCAATATTTCGTTATATTGTGATATACGTTGAAAAGCTGTAACTGCTTTTCTTCCATTTTGCCTTTTATACAATCTTCGCAGAACGCAAGCACAAGTCCGAATATCAAATTCCTTGCACCCTGCTCCCAGTTCGGTTGTTCCTTATTCTGTATAGGACAGAGCGTATATACCAAGTCCATAGCGTTCTCGAATATCTCGTCTTTCAGTTCCTGAACTCTCGTCCTTGCATCCTTATAAGACAGGAACACTTCGCCTGCGCCGTAATACTTACCGTCGCGCTGTTCAAGATTGTTCTGCAAATCTTTTACAAGCCGTATTCTGCGGATAAGCACGTTCATAGGATTCCACCTTGCCGACGAGTACGGCTCTCTTAAATCAAGAGTTGTTATGCCGTAACCATTCGCTTCAAGATTTTTCGCGTGCTTTTCGTAAAGTTCCTTTTTAGGGTCTGAAATGATAAGGCTCGGTTTACCTTTGCTTTTACCCAAGATAGCAATGTTTTGGTCAACAAAACCCGTTGTCTTACCGCTGCCCGTCGTACCAACGATAAGCGCGTGTAACTGACTTGTCGATATAATCTCCAACGCCTTGCCTTTCTTCTCTGCGCCGNTTACTATCTCGTCGTCTTTATTCNCANCACCGTCCCAANTCGTTACCGTNAATTCGTGNAGCTTCTTGNGTCTTTTAGTTGTCAGCCATTCGGTATCTTCCAAGTCGTTCTCTTTCAACGCTAAATTCTGCGCGTCTATTCGGTAGAGCATTAGAAAACCTACGAGCAACAAGCCGTTGACAACTCCTACCGTAAGCCAATAATTTCTGTTACCGAATATACCGATAAAATCTTTACCGCCGAGCGCAAACAAAAACGCTATAAGTACGCTCACGAACACCGCTATAATCGTACCGACGATTATCCCCGTTTTATATGACTTACGTTTTTTGTGTTTATGCGCTTCCTTTCTGTTCATTCAATTTTTCTGTATTCCTCCAACTTATTTAGTTTCCCCGCTTTCGTTATCGTTTTCCGAAGAACTCTGTTTCTTTTTCCGCTCACGTTCCATTTCTTCTTCTATTTCCTGTAAGCGATTGAAAAAATCACGCTCTATAAGTTCGGTATTCCGTCCGAACGCATTTATATGTTTTTTGCAAGCCCGGTCAACGTTCCTGCGGCAGATATTAAATCTGCGTTTTAAAAAGTCATCGTTTGTCTTATACTTTTTATTTGGTTTACGCTCGAACAGCTCAGGCTTAATAAATTTGGCAAGGCTCAAAATAAGGTTGCCTTGCCTGCGTTTATAGTCCGTTTCAATTTCTTTGATAACATTTATATTTTCGGGGTTAATTTTGTGGTGGTAAATATCCGCCTGTCGTGCTGCTATCTCGGACGGTTTTAGTCCTTCCGAAAAAGCGAACGGCTCGCCGCAGATATTCAAAACCTTTCTTCGGCGTTCTTCCAACGCCTGATAAAATCTCTTGTTCGCACGGCGGGCTTTACCGTCTGCATTTAAAAGCATTGTTACTATTTTATCTACCCGTTCTCTGTAAGGCTCCATATCCTTGCTTCCGTATGAAAGCCGCCCCTTTGCCGGAAGCGACTTCGCAAGCGCGAGTATCTCTTTCCTGATTTCCTCGCCGCTCGACATTGCTACCCTTGCGCCTGTCAGTTGACGCAGTTCGGAAATTGCCCTGTCGCGGGATTTATATAGTCTGCTTTTATCGTTGTCAAGATAAAGTCCTAACCGAACAAACATATTGTCTATCGCCGTTCCCTGTATCTTGCCTTTCGCTCGGTATTGTTTTTGTGTGCTGTCAAACTTGCTTTTCAGTTTCGGCTCTTTTTCCCAAAACACAAAGTGTATATGTAAGTGATGCGGTCTATCCAAATGCAAGGCACACATTAAATCTATATTGTCTTTGCCCAAATGCGCTTCTTCCAAGAATTTCGGAAACGTCCGCTTTATAAGCTCGATACATTTTTCGGGAGTATCAATTTTCGGGGATTGTTCCTCGTTCAAGGAAATAAAGCCGTGCCAGATATTCCCCTTGTTTTCTTTTAGACGTCCTTTCATTTCGTCTACCTGCACTTGCGGTATCATTCCTTTTTCATTGAACACACCCGTATTCTTTTGTAGGTAGTCAAGCGCGGTAAATTTTTTTCCTACTCGCTTGCCCTCGGTAGTCATATAATCGAAAACATTTTTCTCGCCCGACATATCGAAGAACGCCCGCTCGTCTGCGTGTTCTTCACGTTCCTTTTTTGTTGCGCCTTTCGGCGGACGGTAAGGTGTGTATTTTAAATCGAATATTATCGGTTGATTACTTATGCCTTACCACCACCTTTAATTTTTTAATGAACGCAAAGTTCGCAGTTCGTAATCTTCTGCAAACTTAGGTGTGTCCTGAAAACAGCCTGTTGCAAACGCTTCTCCGCTTACGGGGCGGTGTGTTAGCTCCAACCGCTTCGCTTCAAATAACGACGATAATATGGATTTGTTTATGTTCACATTCATAATCAGTTCGCCGAAAAGCCTTACTACCTGACCGTAGAACTCCTCGTCTTTACTGTGTACGGTAGAGTAAATTCTTTCTTCCTCCTCCTCGTCTATCTCGCCGAACTCTGCTTTTATTAACAACGGCAATCCGTAATCGAGCGCGTCGTTTATAAGCTGATTAAAGCTATTGCCATACTTTTCAAGCGTGGATAGTTTATCTATCTTCAACCACTTTTCGTCGTCTAAAATACGGATATACCGCCTTGCTCTGTTATCAGTCTGTGTACTTTTTCTTCCCATACAACTACCCCCAAAAAGCGGGTTTCCCGCTTGTTTTCCGTCCGCCTGCGGACGGTTCGGAATTGGCACTTGTGGCAATTCCCTTTACCTGCTTGCAGCTCCACACCTTTTGCAACACTTTTCCCATAGTTCCTTAAACCTCGCAAATTACTTTATCTATCCGCATCTGTGCCTTTTCCAAGTACCTTGCGTTAAGGTCTATGCCGATAAACTCGCGCCCGTATCTTTTTGCTACCGCTCCCGTAGTGCCGCTACCGAAGAATGGATCTAATACCACACCGCCGACTGCGCTGCCTGCAAGTATGCACGGCTCTATCAACTTTTCGGGGAACATTGCGAAGTGTTCGTCCATTTTATAAGTGTTCGTACTCACTTCCCATACATCGCGCTTTCGACGGAACTGTTGGTCAAATTCCGAGAAGTCACTGTGCTGTCTGTTTATATTCTGCTGTAACTGTTGCCCAGTATATTTTGAATGGTCTGACCGTCCGCGCTTATAACGCTCTTTACTTACCTGCTTTAACGGCTCTTGGATAGCTTTATAGTCGTAATAGTATTTCGGCGATTTCGACAATAAGAAAATATGTTCGTATGTCTTTGTCGGTCTATCCTTTACGCTTTCAGGCAAGCAATTCAGCTTGTACCAAATTATGTCTGACCGCAAGTACCAACCCTTTGACCGCAATGCAAATGCAAGCATCCACGGTATGCCGATTAAGTCTTTCGGCTTAATTCCATCCCACTTTTTAGGCACTTCATAAATGCGGTTTTCCATATCGAATACGTCTTTACTTTTGCCGTTCTGAGATAAGGTCATCGGGCCTTTTCCGCTGCCTGCGTAACTGTCCCCGATATTCAACCAAAGAGTTCCGTCATCTGTAAGAACTCTTTTAACTTCGTCAAAGACTTTCACAAGCCTTGTTATGTACTCGTCGGGCGTTTGCTCTATTCCTATCTGTCCGCTCTCTCCATAGTCCCGAAGTCCGTAATACGGCGGAGAAGTCACGCACATATTTACGCTTCTGTCTGCAAGCGTTTTAAGCTGTTCCAAAGCATCGCCGCATAGAATTTTACTCAACGGTTTCTGCTTCCCTTTCGTCGGCAACAAAGACTAACTCTATATTTGCCGACACCGCTTCGCGCCTTCTCTCGGCAAGAACTATTCCGCCCTTTTTACCGTTGATACTGTTCTGCGCCGAAATCTGCAAATCTCTCTCAACGAAAGCAAACACGCCTTTCAGGTAGTGGTCTTTCGTTATAAGCGGTTTACCGTCATATACACGTTCACACACGGCTCTTATAAATTCGCCCGCCTGTTTATCCGTCATATTCTTGATAAAACCGTAATAATCTTTTGTAATTTTTGCTACTTTGTTTTTCATTATTTCCTCCAAGAATTTATACTTCGTTCCCCCAACAATCCCACCCGTTCGCCTGCTCTCTTGCGAACAGCTCTATCCGTGGCAAATCGCCGAAAAGTTCTACTATTCTTTGCCGCACTTCGTCAGGCTTTTGACTATGCCTACGGCGCGGCGAAATTATGCAACTTGATACTTTATTGCTTATCGGTGTCATTCTGCCTTTAATTCCCATAAGGCACACTTCACAATTACTCTTTGCATAATATCCCACTCCAAAAAACGGCTTACCGTTTTTTGGATTTGTTTTTATCCAACTGAAACCTAATGTCCTGTACCTGTAACCCCATTTCTCAAACAGATTTATACCTTCTTCAAGATTCGGAAATGTTACCCATAAAAACAAAACACTATTTTCGGCTGCGATATTCGGTACAGGCAATGCGGCAATTTCATCAAACTTCATTACGTTGTAATGCCCTGCCGCACCTTTACCAAAAGCCGCCTTTGGATTTTTTCGCTTATTATAGAACCACGGGGGATCAGCATAGATAATGCTGTATTTTTTATCCGTACTGTAAATATCTGTCTTAATGCTCTACACCTCGTTCCCCCAACAATCCCACCCGTCCGCTTGCTCTCTCGCAAACAGCTCTATCCGCGGCTTATCTCCGAACAAATCTACTATCCTGTCCCTTACTTCGTTAGGTTTCTTGCTGTGCCGTTCTATATGTGAAATCACAACCGAAGATACACTGTGCGATTTGCGTTCTAATACTTTTCCTCTCGTTGCAAGTAAGCAGTACTCGGCATTGGCGCGGGTGTAATAACCCATGCCCATAAAAATACCGTCGCTCTTTTTATTTTGTTTTACCCACGTGAACGCTACCGTTTTATAGGTAAATCCCCAAGCCGTTATAAGTTCTATACCTTCTATAAGGCACGGTGCCGTTACCCATAAAAACAGAACGCTGTCTTTTGCCGCTAGGCTTTCTATCGGCAAGCTCTGAATGTCGGCTTTCGGCATAGTAGGGTAATGACTTTCGGCACTTCTGCCTTTGCCTTTATCCGACCAAACTTTATAGCTCCACGGCGGATCCGCATAAATAATGCTGTATTGCTTATCAGTGCAAAAAATATCCGTTACCACTACTTGGCGTTTGCGAAGCGGCTGCCGCTCGCGTGGCTGTTTGCTGTAACGGAAATATTGGATTTTAATCCGGCAACGAACTTCATTTCCTCCTTTGCCATATTTTCGTAATAAGCAATGGGCTTGTCTGCCCTGAACTGTCCTGACGCACGGAATATCCGCAAAAGCTGTTCTCCGTTGCCACCCGTCATCATTGCCAGTCTTGCCATAAGTGAACGTTCGTCTTTTTGCTCGTCGCCTAATACGGATTCGCCATTGAACAAGGATAAGAATTTTTCGCCGTGCTTTGTTTTGCTCGCACGTTCGACTATATCCCTATCGTCCATATTCGTAAGGCTTTCGATTCCTTTGCCCGTCATTTCCACGGTAGCAACTGTTTCGGCAACTGACGCCGCTTCTTCAACCCTTGCGGCAACTTCGCTGGGCGGAATATATATCGCGGACTTTTCTTCAACGATTTCTTCTTCCTGCTCATCAGCGTTGATTATCGCTTTTTCCTTTGCCATGACATACTTCGTTATTTTCTCCGCATCAGCAATAGCTTTAAACAGCACGTTAGGATCATCTTTGATTTTGTTGCGCCAATGCTTTATATACGCGGAATTGTTCTGAATGTGCTTTTCGGCAACCGCAATTTCTAAATCCTGCTCAATGAACATCGATGCAATTTCGGCGCGTAATTCTTCTACCGCATATTCGGGTGTTCCGCGACCACCGCTCAAATCTCTGTTCAGCCTTTTTTCGTGTCCTGTACTATGTCCGACTTCGTGCAACGCTGTTGCATAAAATTCGGGTAAGTCTACAAACATTTTCTTTTCGGGTAAATGAATTTCGTCCGATGACTCGCGGTAAAATGCTTCGTCGCCGCCGTAAATAATCTTTGATTCGGTGTCGCCCCAAATCCGTAAAATTTGTTCCGCTCTCTCACTGTATCCGCTCGGATCAATCTCACGCTTTTCACGTTCGGGTATTCCGTCTATAATATCGCCGTTGAATACTCTGTAATATTTACGTAATGGATATACATTTTCGTCCATATACGCTTCCTGCTCACTTGCCGACATCCCGTCCAAAACGTGTCTGTCAAATGGTTTCTTTGTTTCCCTGTCCCGCAGCTCAAAGTATTCTATTGGTACACCTGCACCTTTTCCGAGATTGTTGCCTTCTTCGTCTTTCTTGAAGCTCCAACCCTTTTCTTCCATTTGCTTATAAGTGAGCCAACGATTATCCGTATATCCACGCTCGGCGGATTCCTCTATCAGATTAAACAGATTTACTCCCTTGTATTTTTTGCCTGTTATAGCGGAAATGGGTGCGCCCGTAGTTATCCAACCCTTTATCCATAAGGAATTACTATTGTCAAGGTTTTTTAGTACGATGTCTACAAGGTGCTTTCTCTGCGGTGTAAGTTTATCGTATAAAGTATTTCCCGTACTCTCACTCAAATTTGATTTTAACCTCCTCCGTATAAATTGGTTCTTCGTCCCCAAAGTCGTCTGACATATCCAAATATTCGTCTATCGAATAGCCTTTGGGTATTATGATTTCGGGGATAATACCGGTCTTATTTTTCAACATTCCCTCCTAATATCTGCGGCTATCCGTCTTATACGGATAGCCGCTTACTCGTTTATTTATCTTTTTCCGTCATTGCCCGAAGCATTGCTGCTTGCGGGTTTTTTCTGCTCGGTCTTGGGCTTGGGATTGTACCTGTCCGACGTTCCTTCTAACGCTTTCAGCATCGTACACTCGTAATAATCCTGCGACTTTTCGGGACGGAATAAACCACTCGCCGCGAACATACGAAGCATTTGGTCTTTATCGCCGTTACACCAGAACGCAAGCAAATTCATAAGCGACATATCGCTTCTTGAATGGTCATTCATTAAATCCTGACCGTCAAACAACGCCTTGAATCTCTCGCCCTTATATGCCGCGCAAGCCTTGTCGTAGACGTCCCTGTCGCTCATAGTCGAAAAACCTTCAACGCCTTTGCCTGCGTTTTTGATTTCGGGGCGTTTCTCAAACTTACTTTCAAGCAAACCTTTCATTTCGGGGTTATCGAAGCTCTTTAACTCAGAACTACCGTAATAATCGCCCGTAACGGCTATGAAACGCGACTTACGGTAAAACTCCATATCTCCGTCTTTTGAGAACGAGCGCAAATCCATTCCGTCCGTCTTACCGAAAATATGCAAGCCCTTACCGCTTACCGAGCGTTCGCAATACGTTCCGTTGCCGAGATTAAAGGTTTTCTGTGCAAGCTCCGTAAAATCGCCGTTTTCCTGAATACAACCGTCAAGGTCAATGCAGGCGATTTTATCTTTCCCGTCTAACGCATAAGCGAGAGTTACCGCACCGTTTTCTCTTGCAAAACTACAAGCGGTTTCAAAATCCGCCCAAGTTGCGGGATCGTTGTCTGATGCGTATTTGCCGGTATAACAGTCAATGGGTCTTTTGCCGAGCTTGCCGTTCTCTTTCTCGAAAGTTGTAATCGCTACCCAGTTGGGACGCTTTTTCATTTCTTCGGGAATATTCTTGCGCAGGTATTTTTCTATTTTTTCAAACTGCGCTTTCGCTTCGTCGCTCGGTTTCTGAAAGTATCTGTACGCTTCGGGGCTTTTGTTTTTAACCTGCTCGACGAAATCTTCAACGGTCATACTCTTTTCTTCGCCCGTTGCGTTGTCTTTGGGTTTAATAACGAATTCTTCGGGCAGACCGATTCTGATAGTGCCTTTTTCTTCATTTTCCGTTAAAAAGCCGTTGGGTATATAGTAGGTATAACCTGCAAGCTCGCCTTTCGGCATTTTGAAAAGCGTACTGTTATCGTACTGCGCTATCCTTGCGGAATTATGAACTGAAACGTAATGCCATGTGCTGTTTTCTTCTGCTTCGCCGTTCTCGTTAGCGGTATCCTTATAATCGTCTGCCGTAGTGTTATTGCATAAATCTACGAACTCCTGCAACGTATAAGTTACTTCTTCTTCGTCCTTGTTCTTTGCCTTGATTTCGAAATCTTCGGGGATAGAAAGAATAATTCTGCCTTCGTTCTCGTCCGTGCCGTTCGCTACGTATCTGTTGGGAATAAAGTATGTAAACTTATCTTCCGCCGCCGAATTGGGCAATACGAACATTGTGGAATTTTCGTAGACGTTGCGCTTGGCTTCTTTGGGAATATTGACTTCTACGCGGGGTTTCGGATCGTAGTCTTTCGATAACGTTCCTGATACAAGCTCCATAAGTTCTCTTGCCGTAACTTTTATTTCTTCCTTGCTTGAATGTTTAAGGATAATATCTTCGTCCTCGGCAAGACGTATATCATAGCAAAGCTCTCTTGTGTCGCTCTGCAAGTCCGCCATCTGCCTGCCTTCCCTGATACGGTTATTGAAAATACTGTAACCGTAGCCGGCGTACTCGCTGTAAGTAGGGAAACGGAAGAACGAAGTGAACGTATGCTTTTTAACTAACGCTTCTCTTGCAACGTGGGCAAATATCCAGTTCCTCTTGCCGTTGTCCGAATCTTTAATTACAAACTTGTCGTAGTTTTCGTGTCTGTACTCTTTCGCCGCATCAAGAGTGCCGCAATATTCGCCCGCCGCCCATTTACCGTCCGCGGTGTTGTATCCTGCCGCAACGATATAGTCGTTCTGCTGTTCTCTGTGGATAATCGCAATATTACGGTTATCCTTGTCCTTTGTTATCTCTAAAACTTTGTAACCCATAGGGGTTACTTTTGAAAACTTGTCCTGTTCCAATTTTTGATTTTCCTCCTGATTTTCTTTAATTTTATTGCGTAACATATTCGTAAATCCGTCCAATACCGCGGGGTGTACGTTCAAGCAACAATGGCTACGCTCATCATCGCTTTCCGACATAGGTATCGTTTTTGCCCATTCCTTGTTCTCGAGGCTGTACCTGCCGTCGTAGTCGTGTTCGTTTATGGTAGTTGCAACAATAAACGCAACCCGCTCTATTCCGTACTTTTGAATAAGCCCGTTCTCAAAACCGTGGGCAAGTCGCATACCGTCAAAGTTCTCTCTGATTGCTTCGTCAATAGCGCGTTTACATTCTTCGTTTGACTTATGCGAATTACGGTAATCTATCATCTCATAATGCTCGTCCGCANACTTGGCAGNTTGCAAATATAAAGGGTAAATACGGNAATAGTTGTCCATAGCGNTCATCATGCTCGTCATAGCATTGGTTTCTTCAAGCGCATCTTCCGATATATCCCTGCCTATATTCAGGTAAAATATATGGTTTCTTTCCAACTCATCTTGGCTCAATGTACAATCGGGTGCAGCTATCGTATACATTTCCGCTTCTGCAAGACTTGCCAAACTCTCTTTACTAATTGGCTCGGTAAAGCGGTAGTACGCTCTGTTTTCGGTGTCTTTGCCGTAGTATATCGACTGATAAATTTCACTGTGATAGTATTTGCAATAGCTTCTTATGAAGTGCGCAGTATCGTCGTAGGTTTCTACACTGTATCCTTCTTGCTTTAAGTAGTCATTATAAAGTTTTTGGAGAATGTGATCGCCTTCTTTCCTCAACGCTTTAAACTCGTTTTCCGACAGATAATCTATCCCGTACTCAATTACTCCCGCAAACTCGTTGAATAAGTGAATTTGATAGTTGTTCTGGAATACTTCGTCAGGCGTCTTTTTTGTCATTTCGTCTTTGAACTCGTCAAACTCTAAAATAACGCTATTGATTACGGCATCTACGTCATTTGAACTACTTGTTGCTATCACAGTACGTAAAGCTTTTACCTTTTCGTCAAAATTCACTCTCGCTTCCCGTTCGTTACGGAACTCGCGCAAAGGATTTCCGTCAACTAAACCGTTATAAGCAAGCAATGTTTTAACGTCCGTTTTATCGCTCTTTTCAAGCACCTTACCGAATTTATCCCTTGCTGAAGTATCGTTGATAACGTAGTAATCGCCCGTTATCTCATTACGCAAAAGCAACACTCCCGGAAGAATCTGCTTGCCGCTATTTTTTTCGTCCAAGTCATAATCGGGATGTTTAGCTATTACTGTAAGTTCGTCGTCAAGTACCGGTAAATTCAACGCGGCTTTTTCTTCTTCACTCATACCGCCGAGTTTTATCATAAGGTCTTTTGCTACATCAAAATTCTCGACTGATTTCTTTGCAAAGACCTTCAATTCCTCGTCTGCAATATGCGCCGCTATTGACTTAGGAATGTCATTTTTTGCCCAACCGTAGAATTTAAGCTCGTCGCACCAAAGTCTATACATAGCATCATCCATAGCGTAAGATAACTCAGACTTAACCGCCTCATTATCAGGCTCATTTACATACGGTAAGAAATCTTCTAAATTTGCACGTTCTCTGAAATTATCTTCTTTGAACTTGCCTATGAACTTATCGTCGATATAGTCCATTTCGTCCGACATCATATTGCTGACTGCGCTTGCAACGTGTAATCTCGCAAACAAATACGGGACGGATCTTCCGCTATCTATAAATTTTTTCCAAACGGGTTTTTCTATGCCGTACATAGTCTTGCCGTCATCGTTAAAATCGGCGTAATCGTCCACTTCTACGTGGTCATCATCTTTGCCGAGCTTGCAAACAGTTAAGCCCATATTCCAAAACTTTAAGGCTTTACTCTTGGAAATAGGTAACATACCGTCCCACTTGTAGCCATACTCGTGCATTTGGTCTTGGTCTATTGAGTAGTCAGGTAACACTTCTATTTTCATTGCCGCAACCTTATCTTCTTCGTCTATTATGTTTACCTCCCTTATATCTTTTTCTGTGAACAATGTTCTGTAATTGCCGTCGTCCGAATCGTTGCCGTCATCAATGATTTCATCTTCACGCTTATCCAAGTTCAGCTCTGTGTTAAGCTGCGTCTGTTCGCTTACAAGTGCGGATAATTGTTCAGCTTGCTCAAAGGGTTTTTCCACCTGTTCTTTCGCAATTTCCAAATCATCTTTAAGCTGTGCCAAACGCTTTTCAAGCCGCTCTTTACGGGCGGGCAGATCATTGAAAAAATTGTCCATTCTTTGAAGATTGCCGCTTGGACTATCGCTAATGGTTATTGTATACTGACCGTTCGCCGTGAGCGTAATTTCTCTTTCGCCCGTAAGCGACGACATAGGATTCATACTGATTTTGAAACCGCAATACTCGGCAACAACCGTTTCAGGCTTACTTGCATACAGAGCGTCCATAAGGGCTTGACCGCCTTCTTTCTTGTCCGTATATTCCGT
>WFLX010270549.1_pt1 | contig 24179 bp, 12 predicted proteins | sample 4967041 | NCBI WGS metagenome assembly WFLX01 (sample SAMN12857096, study PRJNA449069) | gut metagenome | isolation source: stool from male and female vole | host: Microtus ochrogaster | place: USA:Florida | collected 2017
CTTTTCAAAGCATCGGTTACGATTTCCTCATATCGGTCAAGGGCTGTTTTCTGCATAGCTTCAATGTATCTGGAAAATATCATTAAAGTTACTGAATTTCAGCCACTTGACCAATTTTATATGCTAAAGTATGTTAANTAANTNATTTATTTTCNACGGCNTAAATTAAATTTTAACGAAGTATTGTCTAAATAATCCATGAACAAAATCACAACTATCGTGGTCTCGCTTGCTCTGGCGATGGGTATATGTCACCAGGCTGATGCAGCTAAGAAGGTGCATACCATCGGCGACAGCACCATGGCCAACTATGATGAGAACACTACCGTGACACGCGGTTGGTGTCAGTATCTACAGCAGTTCCTTACAGGAATCACGGTCAACAACCGAGGTAAGAACGGAGCCTCAAGCAAGAGCTTCTACCAGGAGTCTCCTTACTGGAATTCGGTGAAGACACAGATGCAGGACGGCGACTACCTGCTGATACAGTTCTCACACAACGATGAGAAGAATGGCGGAATGGACGGTGACGAGGTTAAGGCCTATTATAATTCGATAGGTGATGCCGCCAACGCGTCCTCCACGGATTATCGCGGCACCAATCCTTCGACCACATATAAGGATTATCTCAGAAAATATATAGATGAGGCACGTGCTATGGGNGTGACGCCGATTCTTGTAGGACCNGTGTGCCGCATGTATTTCTCGGGCAACACAATCCGCCGCAACGGACGTCATGANCTCGGCGACAACTTCTCGAAGCTGACCGAAACCGGCATACTTACGGGGCAGAGCGTGCCCGCATCAGACCACACTATGGACTATGTGCAGTCGATGAGGGATGTGGCTCTCGAAAAAGAAGTGCCTTTCGTTGATCTTACAACAGCCACAGCCGACCTATTCCTAAGCTATGGAGACAGCGACTGTCACAGCATACTGGGCGACGGCGCAGGCTCCACTCATCTGAGCGCGACAGGCGCAGCCCTGATCGCACGCAGGTTTGTGCAGATCGCATCAGAGGCCGGTGTAATGNCCGAATATGCNAATCTGTCGTCTGATCTCTCGATTACCCCCGCTGNCGGANCGCTCGGCTCGGGATATGTANGCCAGACNCTGCAGAAGGAATTCATGATTTCAGGATTCAGCCTCACTCCGGCAGCCGGTGAGGTGAGCCTCACAGCCGGCAATGGCCTTGAAATAAGTGTTGACGGCGGTGTCACCTGGGGCTCCGTGGCTGTGTTGAGCTATGAAGGCTCGACCCTTCTTGCCAAGTTTCTCGCACGCATGACACTTATACAAGCCGGGGAGAATACATCTAATGTCACCGTTACTACTCCCGACGGACTCACCAGCGAGGTGACCCTTACCGCGACAGGTGTGGAGCTTACGGGCGGCGTAGAGGTCAACGCCTATTGGCGCCTTGAAAGCAACGATGAGTGCGAACTTACCGGTCCGGCGTCAGTTGTAGCCGAAAACTGGCACGGTATGGTGCTACAGCGCTATTCCAACCCCAATGCCAACACCGTGTGGCCCGACTGGACGGGTTTTGATGCATCCCGCAAGACACAGCGCAATGTGATAGAGGGAGAGCAGTGGCCCGCCGATGAAATCGATGAGGTGTCGACCCGCTATATCGAGNTCGGACTCACCGCAATGGAGGNCACGACACTCAATATTNATGAGATCAGTTTTTTTCTCTGCGGCTGCGGCGGCAACGGCATGTGCGTGAATGTGTGGTATTCGCCTAACGACGATTTTTCTGAGGCTAAGCTCATGTACAGCAAGACCAAACTCCCGGCCAACAATATGCAATATNTCTCGGATACTCCNGTANTGAGTCTCGNAGCNNNCNAAACGGTGAGATNGCNCNTCTATCCCTGGTNTAACGGAGCTGCATCAGGCAAGACCCTGTGTCTCTCAGATATCAAGATTCACGGATACGCACAGTCCGAGACTGGTATCATCCTGCCCGGTGTTGACAGCGTTAATGTAGTGGCTACCGACTATTACACCGTGTCGGGCATGAAGGTGACAGATCCAGCAGCCGGAGGTCTCTACATACGTGCCGACCGTCATGCCGACGGCACTACCTCGGTGTCCAAACTTGTAAGATAAACATAATCTATTATTAGTAATAAACTTAAGATTCTTATCATGAAAAAAATGTTTAATCCCTTGGTGGTGGGTCTGCTCGCGCTGATGCCCGCAGCNGCTACGGCTACAGNCTACCATAGNNTCCTGGACATTTGAGGGNGGCTATGGCCGGNTCGACGACACCACAGAGAAGACAGTCACTCTCACCCCTGACGGGAGCGACTTCGCCGAGATCGGACATATCTGGTTCTCNGAGGCAGCTCCGGTAATTCGTCNCGACGAGAATGTCGGCGACAAGAGCGCCTATTCAGCCACCGGTCTGTCGCAGGGCCGTTACTGGCAGATATGCAACGGTTACAACAACCATGTATTCCGTATCGAGAATACCGATGCAAATGCCATCACAGATTATACTGACGCATCTACCCACAACGCATACTATGAGATTTCCTTCCCGACTTTAGGATACAAAAATATTTCGGTAGAATACGCCATGGCCTACGGGGGCAATGCCGAGGCAGGAGTCGAGGTGGTTGTGTCAACCGACGGGGGTTACACCTGGTTTGATGCCGGCACACACACAATGGCCGGTACATGGTGGACCTACGACCCCAAGACCATCAGCCTGTCGGCGAATAACAAGGAAAGCGTGAAGGTGCGCCTTATCGCCGGCAACGGATTCGCAAGCAACTGGAATCTTGATTACGTCACTGTCACCGGAGAGGACATGTCGGCTCCCATCAATCAGGACGGTGTCGTGCTGGGCTGGCCACTGCGCAGCGGTGCCGACAGCGCTACAGCGGCCGATGTATCAGTTGACGGTTTATTCTCCGTAGCTGAATTCAGCCACGGCTCCAACCTTACCATCACGGGCGTGCGTAACGACGGTGACGCTCCGTCACGCACACAGTTCCAGCCTGTCGAGGGAGGCAACGGTGAGAACAACGATGAAAACGCCATCATATTCAGTATCAAGACCAAGAAGGGTCTGATGTTCAAGCCCACACACGTGGGATTCAAGGCCAGCCGCGTCGGTACCAACGGAGGTAACTTCGATGTAGTGATTACGGCGGGTGACCAGTCGCAGGTGCTTGAACAGGGCTTCACCCCGCAGCTCACTAAGGAGGCTCCCTACTTCAGTGACTGTCAGTATAATGTGGATGCTATCGATCCCACCGGCGAGATAGTCACCGTGAAGATATACATCCATAATCTTGCCAACAACAAGCAGTATGCTTTTGCCGATGTCGAGATCACAGGTGATGTCACAGGCGTGCTCGAACCCGTTCCCGCTTACACCCTCTCTGTTTCCCTCGGCACACCCGGAGCCGGAAACGTGGTATGCAACCCCGCCGGTGCTGAGTTTGACGAAGGTACTAAGATCACGGTATCTGCCACTGAGAATTTCGGTTACCACTTCGTAGAGTGGGCTGATGCAGCCGGCAACACCGTATCTACCGCCAATCCCTATACATTTGAGCTCACTGCCAACACCGAGCTCTACGCCATCTATTCACAGACNAANGTCTACGNNCTCAACCTCAAGCTCGAAGGCGGCGCAAATGCCAATCTCGTGCAGGTATCACCCGAGGGTAACTTTGTAGACGGCATACATTATTATGAAGAGGGCACTGACGTGAAACTCACTGCCATCAACAACCGTATCCTCACCTTCACCAACTGGGAAGACAACAGCACTCAGGCCGAGCGTGATATAGTGATGGACGGCGAAAAGGACATCACCGCAACATTCTCCGCAGCCGACTATATCGTAGGCTGGGATCTATACTACGACCAGCCCGCAAGCCAGCGCGCAGCCGACTATAAGGACGAAAGCGACAACGCCGGATTGCTGAGTCTGCGCAATGCCGAAGGCACCACTACATCATGGCTCACACGCGGCTGCAAGAACGGACAGGAGAACGGCAAATATGCCGCACGTATCTGGAAATATCTCAGCGAGGAGTGGTACTTCCAGATTTCATTCTCATCAGTAGGTTATACCAACCTCAAGCTCTCAGCAGCGCTCGGCGATGATTACAATACCTATTCGGTAAACAATGCCGAGTACAGTATCGATGGTGTCAACTACACCGCTATCGGCACATTCAACCCGCCGGCACGCGGCTGGGACAGCAAGGAATTCGACCTTCCTGCCGACGCCGCCAACCAGAGCCGTGTCTACATCCGCTTCATGCCCGACCGCACATCACCGCTCATCGGTGTGTCAAGCGACTACGACGGCACTTCGGTTGCCGAGATATTCGTACTTGCCGACAAGGAAGCTGCCAACGACGACAAGGCTCCCCAGCTTGTCAACTCGATCCCGGCAGCGGGCTCTGAGGATGCGAGCGCCACAGGCTCGATAATCCTCACCTTCGATGAGAAGATCAAGGTAGGCACCGGCAACGCCACACTCGGCGATGAGGTGCTCACTCCCACCATCAGTGGTAAGAACGTGGTATATAACTACTCTGGCCTCAAGTATGCTACAGAATATACCTTCAATGTGCCTGCCGGCGCGATCGTAGACCGCAGCGGTAATGCTTGTGAGGCAATCACTCTTACATTCAAGACCATGGAGCGCGTGCAGCCCGAGGCTCGCGTGTTCGACGCTGTAGTTGCTGCCGATGGCACAGGCGACTTCGAATCCCTGCAGTCAGCTATCGATGCCGCTCCCGCCAACCGTGTCAAGCCCTGGCTCATCCTTGTCAAGAACGGCAACTATAAGGAGCACATCGATATCCCGGCCAATAAGCCCTTCATCCATGTCATCGGTCAGGACCGTGACAAGACCATCGTGCTTGATGACAGACTCTGCGGTGGTGAAAACGCTGTCAACGTAAGCGTAGGCGCTACTGTAGTGGTGAAGTCAAACGACTGTCTCTTCGAGAACATCACACTTGAGAATTCATGGGGACACGAGAAGGAGTCAGGCCCGCAGGCCCTCGCCCTCAACACATCGGGTGACCGCACTATCTTCAACAACGTGGCTCTGCTCAGCTACCAGGATACATGGATCACTCCGTCTACTTCCAACTACCGTGCATTTGTCAAGAATTCACTCATCGAGGGTGCTGTCGACTTTATCTACAACAGCGGTAACATCTATGTGGAGAGCACCACACTGCTTATCAACCGCAAGAGCGGTGGCTATATCGTAGCTCCCTCACACGCTCTCGATGTAGAGTGGGGTTATGTATTCAACAACTGCGTGATCACCGCTCCCGGAGTGCCCTCCGAGACAGATGTATGGTTGGGCCGCCCCTGGCACAATTCTCCCAAGACTGTCTTCCTCAACACCCGCGCTGAGGTCACCATCCCGGCTACCGGCTGGTATGAGACAATGGGCGGACTCCCCGTGCTCTGGGCCGACTGGAATACTACTGACGCCAACGGCAACCTCCTCGACCTGTCACAACGTCGCGACACTTACTACTACGTGGATTCAAACGGCGAGAGGGTATATGGCAAAGCCAAGAATTTCCTCACCGATGAAGAGGCAGCCCAGTACACAGTGAAGAACGTGCTCAGCGGCAGTGACAACTGGCAGCCCGAGATCAAGACCGAGAGCTGTGCCGCTCCCGAGCCCAAGATCATGGACAATAGCGTGCTCGTATGGGATGCGGTGCCTTACGCAATCTGCTATATCGTGGAGGCCGACGGTGAGATCGTTGCCATCACTACAGAGGCTACCGCTGCTGTCGCCGGAGGTGCCGAGCAGTACACTGTACGTTCGGTCAACGAATTCGGTGGTCTCAGCGAGAGGGCTGTCGCTGTTCCTTACACCGGTATCGACGCGATCGAGGCCGAAACAGGTGATCTTACAATCAAAGCCATCTATACAGTGGACGGTATACGTATCAACACACTGCGCACAGGTGTCAATGTCGTGGTCGGGACGACCGCGGATGGCACCACCGTCACACGCAAAGTTGTCGTGAACAACTGACAACATTTAGTTTTTTAGTTAGAGAAGCTGGCCGGGCCGATTGATGTCGACCCGGCCTTTTTTTCTGTATAATATTTTATAAGTAAAAAAAAATCACTAACTTAGAGGNCTGAATCTATTGATCGCCNTGCTAATNCTCCGNNTTGTTAATACTTTGAAACNNTTATTTTATCATTTCGTATGTTNGGTTGTGATATACTCATTCTCGGTATGNGGAGAAACGATATCTGCACAGGTGCATAATAGACCGGAATTGGTGTTTGATAAGAGTGGCATCTATTCTGTAAAGGCTACACGGGTGAATGCGCATTTCTTGAGTGACAGCATAGCGGCGGACTGCGCTGACGGGATGCTAAGAAATCCCGATAAGTCAGACTCCCATCTGTTGTTTTCTTCCATGCCCGACTATGATCGTATCTATGGTGACAGCGGCAATGTGAAGCGAGGCTTTGAGACTGTACAGGTGCTTGAGGGTATGGTGGATGATACAGATGGCCGGGAGTCGGTGGTGGTGATGGCTCTGAATTGCAGAACAGGCGGGATATTCAAGGAACATGCTGACAAAAACGGTAATTTCAGGATCAATGTGAATGAATTTGTTGACAGTACTNTGTTCAATATTGATGCCTATGATAATCTCGACAAGCGCCGGAAATATAATCTGTCATTGATCGAATCACNGGTGNCGGATATTCCGAGACCAAAGGCTGACGTACCCTTGGACAAANCAGTATCTTACAACTCATTCGATACAGCCCGTATCNTGAAAAACATTGAGGTGACAGCCCGAAAGCAAGAGGTAATGAATATGTTTAAGGTAGAGACAAACAGGGCTTATTATGCGGGTGATCCCGCAATTTATCGTCATACCAACATTTCTTCGTTGCTGAAAACAATTGGGGTATATGATCTTAAAAGAACGACAATTCTACTTGATAATCAAATAATTCAGCGCTCATCTGATAATGAAAACGATTATACCTTTGATAGTGATATAACCGGTTTTCTCAATTCTTTAAATATTAATGATATATGGCAGATTGAGTATATAAAAAACGATCCTCGAACCATGATGTTTCAGTCGGGGCAGAATGCTCTTCCTGTCCTTCTTATCTATACAAAGTTTGGTAACGGAGGTAGGGAAGCCATGGGCCGTCCATTGGCCAATTCTTTCACACCGATGGGCTACGTTCCTAATGAAGTGAACACACCACAAGGTGATTCCGGTGATTTGTTATTTTGGTACCCTGAGCTCAGGGTTAAGGATGGTGAGAGCCTTCGGGTAGATGTCAACGATTCAGATTTACAAGAAGGAATAGTAATCAGTGTTAAGGGATTCACTGATAGCGGAGAGTACGTAGACTGTAGTTATCTTGTGCATTAATGTAATTATATGTTTATAAGTATAATAATCAATTATGGTGGTGAGAGAGATTAAATTATTGGTATTGGTTGTGCTTGGTGTACTGCTGCCGGGTGTTGTCAAGGGCGCTGTTGAGGATTCGGTGCTGGTGAAGCGTTTGCTTGATCTTTATGAGACGGCGGCTCCCGAGCGTATGGTGATACATACCGACAGGGACGATTGCGAGCCTGGCGGGAAGATCAGTTTCCGCGCTTACGTGGTGAGCGAGGCTGACAATCTTGATTCGCAACTCACCAACTTCATATATCTTGATGTATACAGAAACGACGGTTGGCAAAGGATATCCCATAAGAAATACATAAGGAATGAAAACGGGGCATTCTCCAATTACGTGGAGATTCCCGAGAGTCTTGCACCCGGCGAGTACACTATCGTGGGCTATACCCGGCACATGCTCGGATTCCCGGCAGAGACCTATGCCTATAAAAATATTAATGTGGGAGAGAAGAAGGAAACGGCTCGCGATGTGTCACGGTATATGCTACAACTCCAGCCCGAGGGCGGTCACTACATCGAGGGGGCAGTGCAGAAAGTTGGCGTAAGAGTGGTGGGTGACGACGAACTCACCGGTGTGTTTCATGTCGAGGTAGTTGATACCGTCGGCAAACCGGTTTACACCACCGAGACAGATCCTTTCGGTTACGCCACGGTAAGACTCCTTAACGACAGCCTTTGTCCTCTCAGGGTAAACGTCATGATGGGTGACGGCACGGTGTTGTCTACTGAGGTGTCTGAGGCTGAGACCAATACGGCGGTGCTGAAGGTGAATCAAGGCAGCGATATGCTCAAAATCGTGTGTCTGACACATGGTGATGTGGATCTGGCAGAGATGAATGTAGTGGTCAGGGCATCAGGTGTGGTGTTAAGTATGGCAGCCGACAGAGTATCCTATGTGAAAATACCGCTGACATCATTGCCAGACGGCTATATCGACATCGATCTGGTGGATGACGCGAAAAGGGAGGTGGTAAGCAGCCGGCGGGTGTATAAGGAGTCAAAGCCAAGTGTAAGTATCAGTAAGTAGCTAATATTGCCTGGATATTTAACACTGCCCAAGGCAGTCCCGTCGGAACATTGTCTCAGGGGTTTAAGCATCCGTTGCTCCGGTATTTGAATTTTTTGAGATAATGAGTTTTTTGTGTTTCATGATTATTTGCTACATTTGCACCACCTTGAATCATGAAGACCATTTATCTTACCATACTCGCACTGATTGTGCCCATGATGCTGCGTGCNGCCACNCCCGCCGCACGTGTGCAGCATTATGANNAACATTCCGGCNTGTCNCACAGGTCGGTNAAGCAGATNGCNCAGGATAGCNACGGCTATATGTGGTTTGCCACATGGAANGGCCTCAACCGCTTTGACGGATATGAGTTTACCAAAATCAAGCCCGGGCCGGGTGATGAGGCCCGACGATACTCCGACCGCATTGGCGACATAAAGACGATGACCGACGGCAATCTGTTGTGTCGTGTCGATGGCCGAATGCTCGTGTTTGACACACGGGCCTATAAATTCACCGACCTCACGTCTGACATTGAGAAAAGGCTCGGAGAGTTGCCTGAAATAACATCTGTCCGTCAGACCCGTGGTGGAGAGACCGTGCTCGAGGGCAAGGACAGTCGCTTTGTGTTGTTTGCCGACAGCGCGCCGGTCTCCACCGCCAGCATATTGCCTTCGTTGCCACTGCTCGACTATAAGACCGGTGACAACCATTTGGATAATGAAGGCGCAATATATGCAGGAGGTGATATAGTGTACTCAGGTAAGGATGAAAAGGGCAATGTATGGCTGATTACACGGGGCGGAGATATATTATGTGCTCAGGGCGGCGGTACGGAGTTGATGGCCGTGGAGAAGATTGATACACATGGCGAGAAACTGTTTTTCTGCACTACAGACAGCCGGGGCAATGTATGGCTGCGCAACAGTCTGGGAGCGTATTGCGTGAGTATGTACGAGCTGCCATACGACGAGGTCGCAGATGGTTCATCCTCAAGGGTGAGGGCTATGATGCGCGATGCCGCCGGACGTATTTGGATTGGGGATGCCGGTGAGACCACTCTCGCTGTATATGACAGGGATGACCTCACGGATAAGTTATATATAGGTGCTGACGGCTCGGTATCAGACGTAAAGGTAAGTTTCGGGTCGGCTCCATACACCATTGCCTCCGACAAATCCGGCAATATATGGGTGGGCACCAAGCCTGGTGGTCTGCATCGTCTTCATCCTGACGGCAATGGCGGATACTCGGTGGACCATTTCACCTTAGCCTCGGGCGATCTGCCTTGCGATGACATTTATGATATCAAGTGTGACGCAACCGGTCGGCTGTGGGTGGCGACATTAGGTGGCGGTGTGGTTGTGATCAGCAATCCTGAGTCTCCGCACCCCGACATGATGAGCCTGATAGGTATGCCCGGTTATCCGCCGACTGCCAATGCAGTGAGAAAACTGTTGATGCCTGATGCCGATCACGTGTTTGCCGCCACCCGCGCAGGCTTGCTTGCGGTGAACAACGTACGTGGGAAAATGAGTTTCCGCCTGCACGCGAGTGAGCCTGATAGGGAATTATCGCTCAGTAACATCGCGACCATGGATATACTCAAAGACCGCAAGGGCCGTATCTTTGTGGCCACAGAGAGCGGTGGGGTGGATATGCTGCTGTCAGATGCCGGGATGTGGAATAAAGATATCGAGTTCAGACATTATAGTGAGCAGGCAGGTATCCCATCGGATATCTCGGTGTCGCTGATGCCCGATGTGTCAACTGATGTGATATGGGTGATAAGTGATAATATGATATATTCGTTTGACCCCGTGAGCGGTAAGTCGCAGAATTATCCATCNGNCTTNAAGGGNCGNAAGCTGAGATTCAGTGAGGGNAGTCCGCTNCNTATNGCNGGCAACCGATGGCTNGTGGGNCATGACAAGGGTTGTCTNCTGNTAGATTTTGANANNCTNGNNGGNTCGGAANANANNGTNCCNGTGGTGTTTACATCCTATTCCGTNCAGAATGGCGCTCCCCGTCTCTTGTCACCGTCAGAGCATGAGATAAGTCTCGGGGCTGATGAGCGTAATCTCATACTCAGGTTTGCGGCTTTAGATTATATAGATGAGGCCGACATACGATATGAATTCCGCATCGACGGAAGCGACTGGGTGAGTCTGGGGCATGAGAGGTCGGTATCATTACTCGATCTGTCACCGGGTGATTTCGTACTTGAAGTCAGGTCTACTGACAACACGGGCCGTTGGCTCGATAATGCGGCGGTGCTTAATGTCAGGGTGGCAGCAAAATTTCATGAAACATTGCTGTTCAGGATTCTGATCGGCTTGCTTATCATCTCCGCTATAGCGGGTGTGATATGGGTCATAATGTATATAAGACGTGTCAATGCACGCCAGCGCGAGACGCTGTCGGCTTATCTTAAGTTGCTGGAGACTACTGCATCTGCCGACAATATGTCAGCCGAAAGCCGAACCGAGCCTGAGGCTGCGGTATCTGAGGGGCTGACCGGAGAGGATGCCGAGTTTATGGACAAGGTGATGGAGTTTGTCAATCTGCGGCTGTCGGATTCTGAGGTAGGCGTGAACGACATGGCTGAATATGTGGCGGTGAGCCGCAGCGGGCTAACACGCAAGCTTAAATCGATATTGGGTGTGACAACCTCGGAGTTTCTCAAAGAGAGCCGTCTCAGCAGGGCCGCATCGCTGATTACCACAACATCAATGCCTGTCAAGGATATAGCTGTAGACTGCGGATTTGCCGACCTTAACTATTTCGGCAAATGCTTCAAGCAGGCTTACGGCCTCTCGCCTACGCATTACAGAAAAGAGTACGGTCAGACTGAGTCATAAGATCTATCAATAAGTCAACCTGCTGATACTTGTCATCCGGAGACAAGTGTCAGCAGGTGTGAAAATGTCAGGTATGATGAATCAGAATGAGAACTGAAACAGGAGGTTGACGCGCTTGGCCGAGCCTGTCTCGCCGTTGAAGTTCTTGCGCTGTCCCATCAGGTATTCGGCACCTACCTGCAGACGTGGTGACATGTTCCAGAATATGTTGGCCACGCCGTACAGACCATATTTATATTCAGTGGGGGCAACCCCTGAGCGTGCCATAAGGCGGCTTTCGCTTACCGACAGGGATGCAAAGAGGTCGGGCATTATATTGTACTTCACACCGGCGGTGAGTCCGTAGCACCATGGTGCGTAAAGCTTGCCATCGGTGGTGGAGGGAATCAGATCNAANCCNGAGACNGAGAAGTCGTTGATATACGANTCGCAACCTTTGCCACCCACTGCCTCGGCATANANNGTGGTGCTGTATCCNACNGGAATAACNCCNGTGAGCTGNCCGCCGAATCCTATCTTNTTGTGGTTGGTCTCTGTCACGAGGTCACGGTAGGGGAGCACTCGCAGTAGTCCGGATAGCCTCACATGCCCGGCGCCATTGGCCCATTGGCGCTCGGCATATCCTACTACATCCGGAAACCAGTCGTCGAGTGATGCTGTATAGTTGTTTGTCTGGATTGATGAAGACGGGAATTCGACAGAACCTGACCATACCCATCCTTTGTCGGTGGGATGACGCCATGTGACGAGTACTGATGTGTTGTTGGTCTGTCCGCTGGGGCCCTGGGCATCTATCACCGGTGGGTTGGCGGATATGTCTACAAAGGCGCTGGTGGCATAACCTATGGTGACATCATTGATAGTGACGTATGATTTCTTGAGTTTGAATTCGCGTCCTGAGCCTCCGTCAAATGAGCCCTGGATATAGGCCGAGAAATTACCTACTTTCTTATTGGTGCCGATGATGCGTAGAAACAGAGCGGTACCCGATGGTGTGGCATCGAGCTTGCGGCGCATTGACGGGTCGGCGGGCACGGGAATGGTGTAGGGGATGAATCCGGCGTATGGCACTGAGCCGTCGAAGTTGTAATATCCACGCATCCTCACGGCTCCGCCGAGTCCGAGGGCAAGAGTTGCATCCTTGCTCNTCNTAAGAAAATATGGAGCCTNGGGGTCCTGGAAGTGGTGATATTGGTCTACATAGNAGCGGNNAATGAGCTTGCGCACCGAGTCATTGGCCAACGAGGTCGAGTCACCGTTGACTATCATCAGTTTCTGACTGTTTTTAAGATCCTCTATATGCCGCTGGTCGGCCGTGGCGGGTATCGATATTGAATCATTGGTCGTTTTAGACCTTGCGACCGAGAAGCACAATGCCATCAGGGCGCATACAAAAAGCTTACGTGTCATAATTTCCTTAGTTGAATTACAGCTATAACAAATCACGGTTGTCAATAGTTCGAGTGTGCTTACTGCAATCTTTTGTTGGCCATGCTGATGATTTTGATTATCTTTGCCGACGGATTAAGTAATTCAAATTAATAATACTTTTAGAAATGGATCTGATACCCAGCTTCGCTGTAGACCATACCGACCTGCAGCCAGGAATCTACATATCACGCCGCGATAGTGTCGGAGGTGAGTCAGTGACAACCTATGACATACGCATGACAGCGCCTAATCATGAGCCAGCTCTTGCACCCGCCGCCATTCATACCATCGAGCACCTCGTGGCCACATACCTGCGTAATCATCCGGTGTGGGCCGACCGCATCATCTATTGGGGGCCTATGGGATGCCTTACCGGCAATTATCTTATAGTCAAGGGTGAATATAAGCCGGAAGAGATACGTGACCTCATGAAAGATGCTTTCGACTATGTAGTGGGGTATGACGGTGAGGTGCCCGGCACGACTCCGGCTACATGCGGCAATTACCTGTTGCACGATCTACCTATGGCCAAGTGGGAGGCAGCGCGTTATGTAAGGCGTCTCACCGAGGCTTTCTGCTGTGACTATCCCGGAGTGGCGCGTCCCTCGGCCTCAGGAGACCGCATCTTCTTCGATGCCTGATACGATTCGTCCGCTTCCCGATATTCGGTAGCGGTTTCAAAAGATAGTTTGGCCAACGACTCATTGCTGTGTCATCACTCAAAAAGCATTTGGCAGAGTGGATTAAAATGAGTAACTTTGCTACAATAATAGATAATATTGAAAATAGATAATATTGAAAATAATGCCATGAAATCGATAATAAAGACATTGCAGATAATGGCTCTTGCCTCACTGCCCGTGACGGCTTTTGCATCTCAGAATCATGTACTGTGGTATGATAAACCGGCGCAGGTGTGGACCGAGGCTCTTCCACTGGGCAACGGCCGACTCGGCGCCATGGTGTATGGCAATCCGGCCACCGAGCAGATCCAGNTCAACGANGAGACGATATGGGCCGNNCAGCCCAACAACAATGCCAATCCTNATGCCAAGGAANGGATACCCAAGATACAGCAGCTGGTGTTCGAGGGTAAATACCGTGAGGCTCAGGATATGTGTACTGCTCATGTCAAGAGTGCGACCAACCAGGGTATGCCATTCCAGCCTTTCGGTGACCTGCGTATTTCGTTCCCCGGCCATTCACGCTACGACAATTACTATCGTGAGCTGAGTCTCGACTCGGCNCGCGCTGTGGTGAAATACAATGTGGATGGTGTGAACTACACCCGTGNGACATTCACCTNGTTTCCGGNNNAGGTGGTGGTGACACGTATCACNGCCGACCGTCCGGGCAGTGTNACTTTCAATGCNTCGTTCACGAGTCCTCACCCCGANGTGATGATNGNGAGNGAGGGCGATGACATNACNTTGTCNGGCGTAAGCTCAAATCANGAGGGCCTNAAGGGCAAGGTGGAATTTCAGGGNCGTGCGCGTGCGTTGGCCAAGGGAGGCAAGATGACATCCCGAGACGGCGTGATATCCGTGGAAAATGCCGATGAGGCTGTGATCTATACCTCCATCGCCACCAACTTCAACAACTACAAGGATATCACAGGCGACGAAGAAGCCCGCTCTAAGAGCTATATTGATAAGGCCGTGGCGCGTGACTATGCCGATGCCAAGAAGGATCATGTAGATTTCTATATGAAGGAGATCGGCACATCCAATCTTGATCTGGGCGAGGACAAGTATCCCGATGTGCCCACTGATATACGTATCGAGCGTTTCAAAGAGACTGATGATGCCCATCTGGTGGAGACTTATTATAAGTTCGGACGCTATCTGTTGGTGTCGAGCTCGCAGCCGGGTACCCAGGCCGCCAACCTGCAGGGCATATGGAACGACAAGATGTTTCCTTCGTGGGATAGCAAGTATACCTGCAATATCAACCTTGAGATGAACTACTGGCCCTCGGAGGTGACTAACCTGACTCATCTCAACGAGCCCCTCTTCAAGCTCATCAAGGAGGTGAGCCAGACCGGAGCCGAGACCGCAAAAATCATGTATGATGCTCCAGGATGGGTGCTACACCACAATACTGATATCTGGCGTGTGACCGGAGCCATCGACAATGCCCCCTCGGGTATGTGGATGGGAGGCGGAGCATGGCTCAGCCGTCATCTATGGGAGCATTATCTCCACACAGGCGATATTGAATTCCTCAAGGAGGCTTATCCGATAATGAAGGGCGCTGCGGAATTCTATGATGCCACCATGGTGTATGATCCGAGCAACGGGATGCTCGTGGTGTGTCCCAGCAACTCACCTGAGAATGCGCCCAAGGGCCACAATGCCACGACAGTGGCCGGTGCCACTATGGACAATCAGCTGGTGACAGAGTTGTGGAACACTGTAGTGACCGCTGCCCGTATCCTCGACACTGACACAGAGTTCGCCGACAAACTCGCCGCCCGTGTCAATGAGATCTCGCCGATGCGTATCGGCAGCTGGGGTCAGCTGCAGGAATGGGCCGGCGATTGGGATAATCCCGATGATAATCACCGCCACGTGTCACATCTTTACGGAGTGTACCCCTCAAACCAGATTTCACCTTACCGCACTCCCGAGCTGTTTGATGCCGCACGCACTTCGCTGATACACCGCGGCGACCCGTCTACAGGCTGGAGCATGGGCTGGAAGGTGTGTCTGTGGGCACGTATGCTCGACGGTGACCACGCTTACAAGCTCATCACCGACCAGCTCAGCCTCGTGCGCAATGAGAAGAAGAAGGGCGGCACATATCCCAACCTGTTTGATGCTCATCCGCCGTTCCAGATCGATGGTAACTTCGGCTGTGTGGCCGGTATCGCCGAGATGTTGATGCAGAGCCATGACGGATTCATCTATCTGTTGCCGGCATTGCCGAGCGTATGGCCCGACGGCGAGATTACCGGTCTGCGTTCACGCGGAGGATTTGAGTTTGNTATCAAATGGCGTGATGGCAAGATNGNGANAGTGAAGGTCAAGTCGACCATCGGCGGAGTATGCCGTCTGCGCTCTCTCACTCCTCTTACCGGTAAGGGACTGAAGAAGGCCAAGGGTGATAACCCCAACGCCCTCTTTGCCGTGAGCGAGACTCGTGAGCCCATCATCAGCTCGGAGGCCAGACTCAACTCTGTCGATCTCAAGCCCACATATCTCTACGACCTGCCCACTAAGGCTGGAGATACCTACATCCTCAAGGGAAAATAATTGGTGTGGATAATCATATAATTGACAATAAATCATATCAAGTAATATATCATGAAAAAATTAGCCCTGACATTGCTATCTCTGTTATTCATGCTGCCGGTAGTGGCTCAGGATCCGGTCAAAACCTTTGACAAACCCTGGGACAACGGTAAGCTGCGTGTGTCTGACAACNGCACTTACCTACAGNATGAAAACGGCACGNCTTTCTTCTGGATGNNAGAGACNGGCTGGCTGCTGCCCGAACGTCTCGACCGCGAAGAGGTGAAATATTACCTTAATGGCTGTCGCGAGGCCGGATTCAATGTAGTGCAGATACAGACTATCAATGATGTGCCCGCGATGAACTTCTACGGCAAGCTGTCACATCCCGATGGCTGGGATTTCTCAAAGATCGACAAGAAAGGTGAATATGGCTACTGGGATCACATGGACTATATTGTGAAGCAGGCCGAGAAGAACGGTATCTATATCGCCATGGTGCCCATCTGGGGCGGTCTGGTGAAATCTGGCCTCATGAGCGTGAAGGATGCCGAGGCTTACGGAAAGTTCTTGGCCGGGAGATACAAGGATTCCCCCAATATCATATGGGTGATGGGTGGCGACGTGAAGGGTGATATCAACCCTGACCAGTGGAACACCATGGCACGCACCATAAAGTCGATAGACAAGAATCATCTGATGAGCTATCATCCATTCGGCCGTACATCCTCGATCAACTGGTTTCATAATGCCGACTGGCTCGATTTCAATATGTTTCAGAGCGGACACCGCCGTTATGACCAGATAAGGGGTGATGGTGATGATACAGCTCAGGCGGCTCAGGCTGAGGACAACTGGCGATATGTCGAGGCAGGCCTTGCCATGGAGCCCCGCAAACCTATCTTTGATGCCGAGCCTTCATACGAAGAAATACCGCAGGGTCTGCATGACCCGTCACAACCCTGGTGGAAGGCTCCGGATGTGCGTCGTTATGCCTATTGGTCTGTGTTTGCCGGCAGCTTCGGCCACACCTACGGTCACAACTCCATCATGCAGATGCTCAAGCCCGCCAATGTGGGTGGCTACGGGGCTACCAAGACATGGTACGAGGGTATGAAGGATCCGGGCTTCAACCAGATGCGTTATCTTAAGAATCTTATGCTCGCTTTCCCCTATTTCGAGCGTGTACCCGACCAGAGCATCATCGCCGGCGAAAACGGTGAGCGTTATGAGCGTCTGATCGCCACCCGTGGCAATGATTATCTGCTCGTATACAATTACACCAACCGCCCGATGCAGATCGACCTCGACAAGATTTCGGGCAGCAAGAAGAATGTATGGTGGTATAGCCCGGTGGACGGCACGTTGCAGTATGCCGGCGAGTATGACAGCAAGGTGACTCCATTCCAGTACGATGGTGGCCACGGTGCCGGCAACGACCGCGTGCTCATAGCTGTGGATTCTTCAAAAGACTATATCGGCAAGGATTGGAAGACATTGCCCGACCGTAAGTAATTATCATAATTACTTGATTTCTTTCACTGAGACGAATCACATCATAAAAATATATCTACACATTATATATAAATAGATGCGCAAAATATCACTGCTGATGTTGGGATGCCTGTGTTCGCTTTCTGCGAATGCAGGCGTCAACGTAGGTCAACTCACTACCGAGGGGCTCGTGGCTCCGCTCAATGTAGAGACATCATCGCCGCGTCTGAGCTGGATTATCACCAGCGACGAGCGGGATGTGATGCAGACCTCGTATCATATACTTGTGGCTACTGATCCATCGTTGCTCGCTCTGGGCAAAGCCGACATCTGGGACTCGGGTGTGGTGAGTTCTGATCAGTCGGTGTGGGTACCCTATACCGGTGACAAGATAGCTGACAACACACGTTGCTACTGGCAGGTGAAGGTGAAGACCACACGTGGTGAATCTCCCTGGAGCCCTGTGGCAGAGTGGGGAATGGGTATCGTAGGCGAAGGCCATTGGGGAGGTCGCTGGATCGGATGGGAAGGTCCCTTTGAATGGGATATCGAGGATTCGCACAGCCGGATGAGTTCACGCTATCTCCGTAAGGAGTTCAAGACCCAGGACAAGACCATCAAACGCGCTACAGCCCATATATCCGGTCTGGGACTATATGAGATGTATATCAACGGTGAGAAGGTAGGTGAGGATGTACTCGCGCCTGCCCCGACCGATTACCGCAGGACCACATTGTATAATTCTTACGATGTGACAGATATGCTGAAGGGTGACGGAGCTGAGAACGCGATAGGTGTGACTCTCGGCAACGGCCGCTATTATACGATGCGTCAGAATTACAAGCCTTACAAGATTCCCAACTTCGGCTATCCCAAGATGCGTCTCAATCTGATTATCGAATATACCGATGGCTCACGTCAGCGTATCAATTCAGACGAAAAGTGGAAGTTGACCGCGCAGGGACCCATCCGCAGTAATAACGAGTACGACGGCGAGATCTATGACGCGCGTATGGAGCTCGGTGAATGGACATCACCCGGATACGATGATTCATCGTGGCTCAACGCACAGCGTGCCGAGCTGCCCTACGGAGTGCTCCGAGGCAACACTGCCCCCAACATGAAGGTGATGCGTACTCTCATGCCAAAGACCATCAAGAAGATTGGTGATAAATATATCGTGGACTTCGGTCAGAACATGGCCGGATGGGTGAAGATATCTGTTAAAGATGTGGCTGAGGGCGATACAGTCACCATCAGATATGCCGAGCGCATGACTCAAGACAGCACTGCCCTGAGTGTCGAGAATCTGCGTCATGCCCAGAGTACAGACCGCTATGTGGCCAACGGCAAGGAGAAGGGTGCCAAGTGGAGCCCGAAGTTCTCTTACCATGGTTTTCAGTATGTAGAGGTTGACGGTATAGATAATCTGAGCCAGGAGGACATCGAGGCTGAATTCGTATATGATAATCTGCCTGACAACGGATCATTTGCCAGCTCCAACGATATACTCAATGCCATCCACCGTAATGCGTGGTGGGGTATCGCGAGCAACTACAAGGGTGTGCCTGTGGATTGCCCGCAGCGTGACGAGCGTCAGCCGTGGACAGGTGATCACAATATGGGCACATGGGGCGAGAACTTCCTATTCAATAACGGCACATTCTATGCCAAGTGGATGGATGACATGCGTCAATCACAGCGTGAGGACGGATGTCTGCCCGACATAGCTCCCGCTTTCTACAATTACTATACCTCCGACATGACATGGTCATCCACACTCCCCGTGGTGTGTGACATGCTTTATGAGCAGACAGGCAATATCCAGCCCATACTCCGTAATTATGATGCCATGGCCAGATGGATGCGACATATTCGTGAGGATTATACTGATAAGCAGGGTCTTATCACTGCCGATAAATACGGTGACTGGTGCGTCCCGCCTGAGAAGCCTGAGCTTGTACACAGTCAGGATCCGGCCCGCAAGACCGATGGTGTGCTTATCGCCTCGGCATATTATTACAAGATGTGTCAGCTGATGGCCAAATTCGCCCGTCTGCAGGGTCTTGACGCTCAGGCTGAGCAATGGGAGGCAGATGCCGACAAGGTCAAGGATGCCTTCAATGCCAAGTTCCTGACCGTTAAGGAGGGCACATCTCCGGTCAAGACTCCCCATATCCTGTATCCTGACAGTATCTTCTACGGAAACAATACGGCGACAGCCAATGTGCTGCCTCTCGCATTCGGCATGGTGCCTGAAAAATACAGCCAGGCTGTGGCCGACAACCTTATCAAGACAATTGTCGAGACCAACAACGGTCATATCTCCACGGGAGTGATCGGTGTCAACTGGCTCATGCGGCTTCTCTCCGAGATTGGTCGTGGCGATGTGGCTGCGATGCTCGCCACCAACACTACATATCCCAGCTACGGATATGAGATATCAAAGGGANCNACCACNNTNTGGGAGNNCTGGNACGGNGANANGGNNGACTGGCGAATNAACAGCANCANTNNTGTGANGATGCTCGGCGNTCTGCTCAACTGGTATTATCAGGATCTTGCCGGATTCAATCCCGCCAAGCCCGGCTATAAGGAGATATTGCTTAAACCCGACTTCTCGATACAGCAGCTCGACAGCGTGAGCGCTACTTACAACACGCCTTACGGTGTGCTCGAAGGNAGTTGGGTCAAGACTCCCATGCACATCAAATGGAATATCGTGATACCCTGCAACACTACTGCCACCGTTGTAGTGCCTACCCCCTACAAAAATGCCGTCAAGGCTCCAGGTGCCAAATACGTGCGCAGCGAGGGTAATAATTCATATTGGACAGTTGGGTCGGGCAGCTACACATTTAATATAGATGTAGATCCAGCGCTCGGACAGAATCGTGCGGGTCTGCTCACCGATCAGTTCCTGTATGAGAAGTCGTCTTTTCCGGAGTGTCATGGCTCCACTATCCTTGAGCTTGAGAATGGCGACCTTGTGGCCGCATTCTTCGGTGGTACAAAGGAAAAGAATCCCGATTGTGTGATCTGGGTGTGCCGTAAGCTCAAAGGCGCGACCGAGTGGACCGCTCCGGAAATAGCTGCCGACGGTGTGTTCAACCTCAATGACCCCGATATAGCCAAGGCTGGTCTGACCGGAATAAACGCAGAGACAACACCCGCATCCAAGGGGCCTGTGGGTCCGCATTTCGACGGTGACATGGAAAATTCTCGTCGTAAGGCTTGCTGGAATCCGGTGCTGTTCCGTATTCCGGGTCAGGATGAGATAATGCTATACTATAAGATAGGCTCGAATGTGGGTGACTGGACCGGCTGGGTAGTGAAGTCAAATGACGGCGGACGCACATGGTCACAGCGCGAGCCGCTGCCCGACGGNATCCTCGGCCCNATCAAGAACAAACCCGAATATATCGACGGCCGTATCCTCGCGCCAAGCAGCCGCGAAGGCAAAGGATGGCGTGTGTGGATGGAATACAGTGATGACGGAGGCAAGACATGGAGCTCGACAGGTGAGCTGCCTACCGACTCAACTTTCCGCAGCGACCGCGACTACATAGAGCCGATATATGCGATACAGCCGAGTATCCTGNAACTCGCCGACGGCAGATTGCAGATACTTTGCCGTACACGCAACTCCAAGATCGCTACAAGCTATAGCGATGACAACGGCACGACATGGACACCCATGACCCTGATAGACATGCCTAACAACAACTCAGGCACAGATGCCGTGACTCTTGCCGACGGTAAGCATGTATTGATATACAATGATTTCGCCACGATTCCCGGTACACCCAAAGGTGTGCGTAATCCTCTGTGTGTGGCAATCTCTGACGACGGTACCAACTGGACCAATGTGCTCACACTCGAAGACAGCCCGGTGAGCCAGTATTCATATCCGAGCATAATCCAGGGTAAGGACGGCAAGCTGCACGCCGTATACACATGGCGCAGACAGCGTATCAAGTACAGTGAGATTGATCCCAAGGTGCTGGAGAAGACAGCAAAAGAAATGAATAAATAACAGAAAATTTATAGCCATGAAAATATTCGCGACAACAATATTATCTGCGGCTCTTGCTATGGGACTGATGTCATCGGGCCCGAGTAATCAAAAACACGGATGCTGCGGTAAATGTGATAATAATGGTGGAGATGTGTACATGTTCACATCGTTTCACGAACCTGCCGACGAGGGCCTGAGATTCCTTTACAGCGAAGATGGCGTACACTGGGACAGCATCGCCGGCACATGGCTCAAGCCAGAGATTGGCCAGAATATCATGCGCGACCCATCAATAGTGGTAGGTCCTGACGGTACATACCATCTGGTGTGGACGATTGCCTGGAAGGGGGATACCGGATTCGGCTACTCCAGTTCTAAGGATCTCGTGAACTGGACNNCCGAGCGTCGTATTNCGGNCNTGGACANTGTGGCGNGCACCCAGNATCTATGGGCCCCCGAGCTATTCTACGATGATGTGAAAGACCAGTTTCTTATCGTGTACGCCTCGTGTGTACCCGATGCCAATTTCGAGGTCGGAGTCGAGGATCCCAAGAATAATCACCGCCTCTATGTTGTGACCACAAAGGATTTCGAGACATTCTCCGAGCCTCGTCTGTTCTACGACCCCGGATTCAGCTGCATCGATGCTACTCTGGTCAAGCGCGGTGACAACGATTATGTGATGGTGGTCAAGGACAATACCCGTCCCAACCGCAATATCAAGGTAGCGTTTGCAAAGGATGCCGAAGGCCCTTACGGACCGGCATCCGAGCCATTCACCGAATCATTCACCGAGGGCCCGTCAGTAGCAAAGGTAGGTGACGATTACTATATCTATTATGATACCTACCGCAAGTTTATCTACAGTGCCCAAAAGACAAACGATTTCGAGCATTTTACTGATGTTACCGATGTGGTATCCGTTCCGTCGGGGCACAAACATGGCACAATCTTCAAGGCTCCCCGTAAGGTTGTGGANAATCTCATTGATTTAAGCAAACAGAAATGATACAGCGACTCCTGCTTATAGGTGCCGTGGCNCTGACCACNGGTGCCNCNGCCGAGAATCTGGTNCATTANTCCGGCGACAAGCTCTCAAACCCCAACCGTCACGACGGAGGTCTGTCACCGGCGGTAGGTGTACATAATATCCAGACCATGCGGGCCAACCGTCGATATGATCTGTCGGCGCCTAACGATAATGGCTGGACCTACAACCACCAGCCGATGCTTGCCTACTGGAACGGGAAGTTCTACATGAGTTATCTGTCGAATCCGGTAGATGAGCATGTGGGCGCCGGTCGCACTCTCTTGCAGACATCGCCCGATGGATATGATTGGTCTGCTCCGGAGGTGCTGTTTCCCATCTACCCGGTGCCCGACGGATTCAAAAAGGAGGGCAATGATGCCGTGGCTAAGAATACTGATGCCGTGATGCACCAGCGTGTGGGCTTCTACGTATCCAAGTCAGGACGCCTTCTGGCTATCGGCAACTACGGCATAGCTCTGCATCCCAAGGATGACCCGAATGACGGCAACGGCATAGGGCGCGTGGTGCGTGAGATCAACAAGGACGGCACGTTCGGCCCGATATATTTCATATATTATAATCACCACTTCAATGAGAAGAATACCCTATATCCGTTCTATAACAAAAGCAAGCACAAAGGATTCAGGAAGGCGTGTCAGGAGCTGATCGACAACCCGCTCTACAGGATGCAGTGGGTGGAGGAGGCTGACAGAAACGACCCCATTCTGCCGCTGAAGAATCCCTATAAGGCATTCTGCTGGTACACGCTCCCCAACGGCGATATCGCTGCCCTGTGGAAACATGCGCTCACATCCGTAAGTCACGACGGCGGTAATACATGGTATGAGCCGGTCAACCGTGCTAAGGGATTTGTCAACAGTAATGCCAAGATATGGGGCCAGAAATTGAGCGACGGCACATACGCCACGGTATACAACCCCTCGGAATTCCGTTGGCCTCTTGCTATCTCGCTCAGCGGCGACGGCCTCGACTACACCACACTCAACCTCGTCCACGGCGAGGTGCCTCCTATGCGCTACGGCGGACAGTACAAATCTTTTGGCCCGCAATACGTACGCGGTATCCAGGAAGGTAACGGTACCCCTCCCGACGGCGACCTGTGGGTGACCTACAGTGTGGGCAAGGAGGATATGTGGGCGGCGAGAGTGCCCGTGCCTGTGCAGACGGTGGCATCATCTCATGCCGATGAGAATTTCTCCGACTATCCGGCGCTTGCCGATCTCACGATGTGGAATATCTATTCACCTGTGTGGGCACCCGTGTCTCTTGAGGCCAAGGACGGCAAGACATGGCTCACCCTGAGTGATAAGGACCCGTTTGACGTATCTAAGGNAGAACGCAAGATACCCCCGACGCGTGACCTTAGCGTGGAGTTTGACCTCATGGCCGAGCAGAATGATCATGGCGACCTGCTCATAGAGTTTGTCGACGACGAAGGCACCGCTTGTGCGCGTATAGATCTTACACCTGACGGGCAGATGCGTTCAAAGGGTGGTGCGCGCTATGGCAAGGTCATCGACTACGAGCCCGGCAAGACTTATCATGTCAAGGTTGATATCTCGCTTGACAACCGCAACTCCACCGTATATATCGACGGACAGAAGAAGGCGACCCGT
>WFLX010017907.1_pt1 | contig 24173 bp, 10 predicted proteins | sample 4967041 | NCBI WGS metagenome assembly WFLX01 (sample SAMN12857096, study PRJNA449069) | gut metagenome | isolation source: stool from male and female vole | host: Microtus ochrogaster | place: USA:Florida | collected 2017
CCTTCTGCTCTTTCTTGAAATAGGCGTTGAGAGTTTCGGATGCGATGCCCCAGCGGCGCAGGTCGAAGTAGCGGCTGCTCTCCATCGCCATCTCCAGGCGGCGCTCCCAGCGCAGGCGCACGCGGGCTTTCTCCTTGGAGTCGAAATCTGAGGCGGGATAGAGGGCGATTTCGCAGAAGTCCTTGGCATAGGCTATGTGCTTGTCAATGGAGTTGGCGGCACGCTGTCGGATATCGTTGATGATCTCACGGGCCTTCTGGGTCTCGCCCAACTCTATGAGGGCCTCGGCGCGCATGAGCATCACGTCGGTGTAGCGGAACACGTAGTCATTCATTGCGAAAGCCTGCCATGATCCCTCGAAGGTCTCGCCCGCGCTGCGCTGCGGCACTTCCTTGAGGGAGGTGAAGAAGCCGTAGGTGTTGGGCGTGCGGGAGTTCTCGGTGGTCAGCGTATATTCGGCCTCATACTTGTAGGGGAACGTGGGCATGCCTACGGTGTGGAACAGGCGCGGATCCCACTTCTGCGTGTCGGAGCTTCCCATGACGGGATATGCGTCGGAGGCGTCATAGTCATCAAACATAGGAAGGCCGTTGCGGGTCTTGTAGGCGTTCACGAGGTTCTGCGAAGGCTTGTGGAAATCCCATCCGCATGACCAGATGCCCCAGCAGCCGTTGAGGGTGTTCGACCAGTTGGCACGTCCGAAGCGGGTATTGTCTTCGGTATACTGCGAGGTCTGGACGGCAAACACCGATTCGGAGCTGTTCTTGAATTCGGGGAGGAAGATGTCGCCGAAATCATCAAGGTAGCCATATTGCGAATTAGCCACTACTTCGGTGTATTCCACCACTTTCTTCATGTAGTCTTCGTTGATGAAGTCCACGCCGTCGGTGGCCTCATAACCGTCGCCCCATGCGAGGGTGAGGTAGCATTTGGCCAGGTATGCGGCAGCCGCGATCTTGTTGGCGCGTCCACCTCCATCGGTCACTTCAGCGGGGAGCGCATCGTAGGCGAGCTTGAACTCGTTGATGACCTTGCCGAAGAGCTCCTCATAGGTGAACTGCGTGTTGGAGGTCTTTTCCTGGGCATTGTTCTCGAACACCTGCTCGTCAATCCAGGGAATCTGGCGGAACATAGTCAGAAGTTTGAAGTAGCTGTGGCCGCGCAGGAAGTGCACTTCTCCGACGCGCTGAGCGGCGGTCTTCTCGCCGAGCTTTGCCACGCCCTCATCGCGGAGCGAAACCAGGGCTCGGTTGCAGCGTGAGATGTTGCAGTACAGGCGGTACCAGAGCTCGTCGAGCTCGCCCGGAGTGGAGGTCAGGGTCGACCAGATCTCCATGGGGTGATAGCCGGTGTCGGTCGTGCCCCCTCCTCCCTTGAGGCAGTCATCGGAACCGAGGTCGCCGTAGGGCCAGAGGTTGAAGGGGTAGTTATACCAGCAGTCGCCAAGGGCGGCATAGGCTGAATTGACCATCTTTTCAGGCTGCGAGTAGGCGAGTTCGCCGTTTACCACGCCTGTGGGAGGCACATCGATGAAGTCATTGCATCCTGTCATGCCGAGGGCGGCCAGAGAGAGGAGTAATATATTGATGGATTTCATAATGATTCGGATTGTGTTTTCGGAGTTTGTATTAGAAATCTACCTGCAGACCGAAAGAGAAGGAGGTCGGAATGGGGTATGCCCAGGCGGGGTTCTCGGGGTCAGTGCAGGTGAGGCTGCTGCTCTTGATGGTCAGCAGGTTCTGGCCGGACACATAGACGCGGGCCTTGGTCATGCGCATTTTCGCAGCTATGGCATCGGGCAGAGTGTAGCCTATCTGGAGGGTGCGGAGCTTGGCGTATGAGCCGTTCTCAACGAAGTATGAGGAGGTGCGTCCCTCATCACCCTTGTTGTCGGTGGTCAGCATCGGTATGGTGGAGCCGGTGTTGACATTGGGGAGCCAGGCGTCGAGCACGCGCACGCCCTTGTTGCTGCCTGCATCGGTCACGCTCCAGAAGTCGTTCTGGAATTTCTGGTTGTTGTATACATCCTGGCCGAGCACTCCCTGCCAGAACATCTGGAAATCGAAATTCTTGTAGTTGAGCTCCACATTGAGGCCGAACGAGAGGTCGGGCACGGGATTGAAAATCCATGTCTGGTCATCGGCCGTGATATGGCCGTCGCCATTGAGGTCGGCATATTTCATGCCGCCCACGCGGGCGTTGTCCTGGCCGTAGGCAAGCACTTCCTCCTGCGACTGGAAGAGGCCGTCAAACACATAGCCGACGATCGAGCCGTAGGGCTGGCGTGCCTGCACGAGATTCTCGGTAGTGGTGTGGGCGTAAGAGCCGGTAGTGGTGAGGGGCAGGTAGGTCACGCGGTTGCGGAAGAAGTCGAGGTTGAGCGAAGCGCGGTATCCCAGGCCGCATGCCAGTTCGTCACGCCATCCCACCATGAATTCCATACCCCAGTTGCGCAGCGAGGGACCGTTGAGCCAGGAGGCGCCGCCCTCGCCGACCGAGCCGAGATAGGCAGGGATGATGAGCATGTCCTTCACGTCTTTTATGTAGGCATCAAATGTGCCCGTAAGGCGGTTGCCGAAGAATCCGAAGTCAACGCCTGCGTCATACTGTATGGCGGTCTCCCATTTCAGATTGGGGTTGGCCGTCTGGCTTGCGTAGTAGCCCGAGGGGAATACTCCGCTCTGCTGGAGCAGGAGGTCGTAGGCGGTAGAGGTTACGCGGTCGTTACCGTAATCAGCGATATAGAGGGCGTAGCGCGCGGTGTTGGAGATGGCCTGGTTGCCGGTCTTACCCCAGGTAAGGCGGAGCTTGAGCTCATCGATCCAGCTGGTCTTGCGCAGATGCTCGGAGATACGGTAGCCGAGACTGGCAGCCGGGAATGTGCCGTAGCGGTTGTTGCTGCCGAAGCGTGAGGAGCCGTCGCGGCGGATGGTGAACGAAGCGAGCAGCAGGTCGCGCCAGTTGTAGTCAATCTTTCCGAAGAAGGAAGCCAGCGCGTATGCCGATTTGTTGCCGGTAGNGCGCTCCACGCCCNATGAAGCATCGGGATACANGTAGTCGGGGGTNTNGATGTCGTAGTTCTCGTTATAGGCNGNGAAGTCTATGCGGCTCTGGCGGAAGAGCTCCATGCCGGCAAGCACGGTGAAACGGTGGTCATCCTTGATATTGAAATTGTAGTTGGCCGTGTTTGACCATGTCCATTTCGCATCGTTGGCCTGGGAGAGGGTGGTGGAGTTGGTATCGTTGTTGACGATATCGCTGTGGAAAGTATAATTGTAGCTATGGATAAATGCCGCATCGTAATCAAGGCCGAAATTTGAGCGCAGCACGAGCCCCTTGACGGGATAGATGTCGAGATAGGCGTTGCCGAAGAGACGCCACACATTGAGGGCGTTGTTCTTGTTGAACGCGAGCTCGCGGAGAGGGTTCTGGCGGTCAGCCATGCTGCCCACGGGGCCGGCGTAGGTCACGCCGTCTGTCTCGAACACCGGCACGATGCTCGGCATCTTGAGAGCGTTTTCCAGAGGCTGGCAGTCCACTTGGTCAGTATATGTGAGAGTGAAGTTCTCTCCTACTGTCACGATGGGTGANATCTTATAGGAGGCGTTCATTCGGGCNGCGATNTTCTCGAAGTTGGTGTANTTGAGNATNCCTTCGTTNCGCTTATATCCTAAGGAGAAGAAAGCCGAACCCTTGTCGGAGGCGCGCGATACCGAAGCATCGTAATGCTGCGAGAAGCCTGTGCGCGAGATTTCGTCAAGCCAGTCGGTGTTTGACATCAGCATGGTGCGCTTGCTGTTGATGTAGCCGTCATAGTAGCCGTTGACAGTGTAGTTCTGATACTGTCCGGTAGCGATGTTGTAGACTGAGATGGGATAGCCTGACTCAGCATTGAGGTTGAGGCCGTAGCTGGAAGCGTAGGCGGCCGGGTCAAGACCGTCGTTGAGGGCGGCCTGCGCCATTGCCCGGGCATATCCCGGAGTATCGAGCAGTTTCATCTTCGACTGGGAGGAGTAGAACTGCGTGGTGAAGTTGGCGGAGAAGCTCACATTCACTTTGCCGTCGCCGGAGTTCTTGCCCTTCTTTGTGGTGATGATAATCACGCCGTTGGCAGCTCGCGAGCCGTAGATGGAGGCTGATGCCGCGTCCTTGAGCACCTGCATCGACTCGATATCATTCATATTGAGCGAATTCAGAGTGGCGGTGGTGGGCACGCCGTCAATGATGAAGAGAGGGTCCTGCGAAGCATTGAAGGAGCCGATGCCTCGGATGCGCACTGATCCTGCGCCGCTGGGCGAGCCGTTTGCCGTAACGGTCATGCCGGGAATCTTTCCCTGCAGTGCGCGCATGGGGTCGCTGTCGGAGCTGGTTTCAAGAGATTTGGTGGAGACTACCGACACAGCTCCTGTGAGGTCAGCCTTTCTTACCGTCTGATATCCGACCACCACGAGCTCGTCAAGCAGGTCGGAATCTTCATCCATATATACTGTCATGTCCGGGCCCGCGCCGACTTCTACTGTCTGGTATCCTACGTAGGATATTTTCAAAGTGGCCCCTTGGGGAACGGTCAGACTGAAACCGCCGTCTATGTCGGTGGCGGTTCCTTGCTGGGTGACATCGCACATAATGGTAGCTCCGATCAAGGGCTCGTTGTCTACGCGTGAATAGACCGTGCCCCGCGCGGTGATGTCCTGTGCGTGCGCCGTGACTGCCAGTATGAGAAGCAGCAGGGCGCTAAGGATTCCTTTTTTCATGGATTGTTGGGTTTTAGTTAAAATTTGCGAGGCAAAGTTAACGAGTGTTTCCCGGGGCAGGTATGAAGTATGTTGTTGATAGTATCACTTTTTATCTCATTCCGATTTTCTTAAAGCCATTGCGTGATTTTTATAAAAAGGCGCCCGATGCAACAGATGTGACATTTCACAACATCTGTTGCATCGGGCGCCTTGACCGGAGCGTGCCGGTAAGATTCAGGACGTGCGCTCCTCAGAGGGAGTGTGGCCAAAGGTGTCGCGGTAGCATTTGGAGAAGTATGCCGGNGAGGTGAACCCGGAGGCGAATGCTATTTCCCCTACGCTCATCTCAGTGGTGCGCAGCAGCGTGCGGGCATTGCGCAGCCTGAGATTGCGGATGATCTCCACCGGAGTGTAATTGGTGATGGCTTTGATTTTGCGTGTGAGCTGCGACTGGCTGAGGCCAATCTCCGAGGCGATGTCCTCGATGCTGAGATCGGGGTCGCCAAGGCGCTTTCCGGCTATTTCCGCAAACCGGTTGTAAAACTCGCTCTCCACATCATTAGGAGCGGACTTGCCAGGGCTTCTGGCCTCGCGGGCATCGCGCGGGGGAGCCGCTGCCGGCCGCCCCTCCGCATACAGCTGCCGGATCCGGCGCCGGTTGGCAAGGAGGTTGCGGCATCTCGCTGCGAGCACCTCCGCGCTGAAGGGCTTGGGCAGATAGGCGTCGGCGCCACTCTCATATCCCTCCACCCTCTGGCGGTCGAGTGAGCAAGCTGTGAGCATCATCACCGGAATATGGGATGTGGATACCTCCTCTTTGAGTCTGCGCACGCACTCCATGCCGTCCATGACAGGCATCATCACATCGCAGATGATCAAGTCGGGCACATATTTCACCGCCATTGTCACTCCCCGGCGCCCGTCTGCGGCCTGCATGATGTTGTAGTCATCGCCCATCAGGTCCGCNATCATGGTGCGGATATCGCGGTTGTCATCTATGACGAGCAGCAGGGGCTTTTCGTTGTCGTATCCTCTCTCATCCTGAGGCCCGGCTGCTGCCAGCTCAGCCTCGACTGAGTCACGGGAGATGCGGGGGAGCGCGGAGGGGGCCTGCGCCGCGCCGTCATGCCTCACGGGGAGCGTCACAGTGAATTCGCTCCCCCGGCCCGGCTCGCTCTGCACGGAGATGGCTCCGCCGTGAAGCTCAATGAAAGCCTTNGTGACTGCCAGCCCGATGCCGGAGCCGGTGGGAATGTCGCGCTCTGCCTGGAAGAAGCGGTCGAAGATGCGACCGAGGTCATCGCTCGCTATCCCGGTGCCGTCATCCTTCACGGAGATGACCGTTTCCTCCGCGGACTGCCTGCACTCCACATGTATGCTGCCATTGTCCGGGGTGTGTTTGAAAGCGTTGCTCATCAGGTTGAAGAACACCCTCTCCATCTTCTCCNCATCTATCGATGCCTCCGCCCCCTCCTCCGGGCACATGGAGTAAGTCAGGCGTATGTCGCGCCGCGACGCAGCCTCCTTGAAGTCGCTTGTCCATATATCCACCAGCCGGCCCACATTCACCTCTGTCAATATGAGGTCAGTCTTGCCGTTCTCGTATTTCCTGAAATCAAGAATCTGGTCAATCAGGCGGCGGAGCACATGTATATTGCGGCGGGCCACCTCCATCAGCGACTTATGGCGCGGAGTGAGATAATCGGCCTTGGCTAATTGCTCCACCGGGCCCGAGACAAGGGTGAGGGGGGTGCGCAAATCATGGGACACGTTGGTGAAAAACACTAACTTTGACTGCGTGGCCTCCTCCAGGCGGTCATACAGCACCTTCTGCTTGGCCTTCTCCTCGCGCAGCTGCTCATTGCTCTCCAGCAGTCGCTCGCGCTGTCTGCGCTGCAGCGCCACAGAGCGGCACAGCACAAATATCACGGCCCCGAGGAGAAGGGCTATCACCATAGAGGCATAGAGCAGCAGGCGCTGGGTAGTGTAGTGATCCAGCGACTCATCGAGTTTCCCCCGGAGGAGCTGTATGCGGTTGGTTTCCAAGCGCAGCAAGCTGTCCTGGGCCATCAGGATGGCAGCGTTGGCCTTGTCCACGGGAGGCTGCGGAGGTGTGAGATTGATGCGTTCATAGGGGCGCCCCTCGAGCACGTCCGAAGCCAGCTTAAGCAGACGCTCGCTTTCCGTAGGATAGAGGAATGTGGCTGTGAGCACGCCGTCGCGCACAGCCTGCAGGCCTATGTGAGGGAGGCCGTCGATGCCCATCACCTTTATGTCATCGCGCCCCTTGGCCAGAGCCGCCTTGGCAGCTCCGATAGCCATCCAGTCCGTGTGGGCATAGATGAGGTTGGCCTCGGGAAAGATATCGAGCAGGGAGTCAGCTATGACATAGGCCAGCGAATCGCTCCAGCGGGCGCCGGCAGCGGCGAGCAGGCGGTCGCCCGGTGAGCGGGCCAGGGCGTCGGCAAAACCGTTGTGGCGGCGCATGGCGGGCGAGGAATCCGGAGGCCCCTGTATCTCGATTGCCATGACAGGGCCCGGAATTACCGACCGCGCNTATTCCATCACCGACTTGCCGAGGGCATAGTTGTCNACCTCCATGTGGGCCGTGAAGTCATCGCTTTCGATGCTGCGGTCAAACGTCACCACAGGGATGCCTTTCTCCCTGGCCTTGCGCACTGCTGGCATAACCGACCGCGCATCATGGGGGGAGAGGATAATGAGGTCGTAATCCTCGTCAATGAAGGCGTTGATGTCCGCTATCTGCCTGAGCGTGTCGTTATCGGCGCAGCGTATGTCAAGCTCCACATCCTCATGAAACATATTGGCGCGCTCCAGGTCCTCATTGCTTTTNTGGCGCCAGTAGTCATTACTTGGCTGCGACACTCCGACACGGTATTTACCGGGGCTTTTCTCCGCGCATCCGGTCAGCAGGCACACTGCGAGGGCGGCCCACATCCACGTGGCGATCAGACGGATTGCTGAAATATGTTTCATGTTCCCGCAAAGTTACACGTTTTGCAGCCCCAATCCAAAAAATCAAGCAGATAATTTCGGATTCCGGCAAACTGCGGCGCAGGGTTATTTCACGAGGACTTTGCGGTCGCCTACGAGATAGATGCCGGCCGGCAGCCCCTTCAGGGCATCGGCGGGGTTGACTCCGGTGCGGAGCACTTCGCCGCTCAAGGTGCAGACGTTGACGGGGCCCTGCGCCTCTTCGGCTCCGAGGCCCGGCATGCCGCTGCCTCCATCGCCTTCAAGCGTCCATGCGTTGAGGGAGTTGACTTTGACGCTGCCTCCGCGTGCGATCAGCTCCACGCCGTCGGCATCATCATCGGTGGGGAAGACGCGGATGGAAGTGGCCCAGCGGTCGTTGACGAAGATGTCGAGTATCGAGCCGTCAAGGAAGAGATGCAGGGTCATTTCATCGCCTGCGGCGGGGCGCTCGGGAAGGCGGCAGGTATACAGGCCGTTGTATGAGCCGTTGTCGTTGACCAGGCGGCGGAGCGTGGTGAGGTCTACGGTCAGTTCGTTGGAGGAGGGAGTGTAGACCAGGGAGCCGTAACCTGCTGCGCCCTTGAGGAAGTTGAATCCGAANGCGGCATCNCCTACGGTGAAGCTGCCCAGGAGCTCGAGCTGGCGTCCGGCTACGCCATCGATGGTGAGGTTGCTGTCAACCTCTATGCCGGAGGTGGCGTAAGATTTGGCGGAGCGCAGAGCCGCGAGACCCTCCCAGGGCTTCTGGCGCAGCTCCCCTTTGTCATCTATGCTCCACTCGCGGGGGAGGGAGTAGTTGTGGGCCCATCCCCAGGAGCAGTTGAGCTCGGTCGAAATCTTGTCAGGCACGATGCCTACCGCGATGGTCTTGCCGTCGCGCTGATACACCGTCGGGGAGAGGAGGCCGTAGCCATCCTTGCTGATGAGTTCCACATTCTTCGGCCATATCTTGCTCGCGTCAGGGACGAATGTCCCGTCGGCGGCAATGTCGCCTACCCAGTAGAGAGTGTGCACGCCTGTTGAGGTGTTGAGCGGAGTGACGGTGAAGAGCCATTTGCCGTCGGCCATGCGCGTCACGTTGGGCATCTCCCAGAACACGCCGTGCAGCGCAGCGTTGGTGGCCGAGAAGAAAGTGCGGCCGTCATTGCTCCATTTCCCGGTGACGGGGTCATATTCGTGGAGCGTGGTCGTGCCCTTTCCATCCTTGGAGCTGCCTACGATGATGTAGGCCTTGTCGCCGTTGCGGAAGAAATAGGGATCGCGGAAGTCATCCGACAGGCCCGAGGGGCGACCGTTGATAATCACCCCTTTTTTCTCCCACTCGATCAGGGAGTCGTCTTTGGGGGCGGCCTGCGCGATGGTGGCCTTGACGTAGTCCACTGCGGTGTATATGATGTTGGGTTTTCCGCCGGTGATCTCATCATCGGTGAAGACGCATCCGCTCCAGCATCCCTTGATGTCGTAGGGGTCGCCGGGAGCGATAGCAATGGGCTCCTCGCGCCACTGGCAGAGATCCGGGCTGGATATATGTCCCCAGTGCAGGCGGGTCATGTAGGGGCCGTTGGCGTTTTTCTGGAAGAACACGTGATAGCGTCCGTCAGACCAGGTCATACCGTGGGTCTCGTTGGTCCAGTTAGCCGAGGGCATGCCGTGGAAGAGAGGACGCAGCAGGTTGCCCTCATACCGGGAAGAGGGGACCGTCAGATCGGGATCGTTCTCCGGGCGCGCTGCGGCTATTTCCTCAGCCGAGAGGATGCCGTCGAAGATCTCGATGTCATCGATGAGCCCGTTGAAGGTATTGATAAGGAATGGGCCTGCGATGTCGCCTTCGGGCGATTTGCCTACGGTGAGCAGACCGGCCTCATTGTTGATGGTGGTCATGCACTTGCCGCGACCCACCTCCACGCCGTTGCGGTAGAGGACAATCGCGCGCCCGGCGGGGTCAACGGTGGCGGTCAGGCGGCTCCATTCATAGCAGGGGAGGAGGTCGGAGGCCTCTACAGAGACTTTCCATCCCCCGGTGTAACATTCAAAGGAGTACTTGCCGGTATAGCCGAGGCTGAAGGCCCATCCCTGGCGCGCTGTCTCGTCAAGGGTGCCGGCAAGGCGGATTTTCTCATCGGTGGCCTGGTCAATCTTGATGACCGGATAGGTCTCGGGAGCGACCCACATAGAGAACGTGAGGCCATTCTCGCCGNCGGGCATCTCAAGGTTGTCGCCCTGGGCATAAGTGGAGTATCCGTCAAAGCGCAGGGCTTGGCCTGCGGCACCCGGNAGTGTCTCGGGGTTGTGNCGNCCGAATATCTCGAGGATGTCGGAATTGGTGGCTATCGGCAGGCGGTTGCCNTCGGCCTCCATCGGAAGGCGCCATACGGGCTGGGTGGCGGCTGCTGCGAGGGGCAGGAGGCCTAATGAGAGGAGGAGTAATTTTTTTGTCATGTCAGTTAGGGCTTTTTATTAAGGTCTTTAAGGACTTTAAGGTCTTTAAGGACTTTAGGGGCTTTAAGGACTTTAAGGTCTTTAAGGACTTTAGGGTCTTTGCTGCGATGACCTTAAAGACTTTAAGGACCTTAAAGACCTTAAAATCCTTAAATCGCTAAAATCGCTTAAATCGCTGTTTAAATAACGGGCGGATATGGCCTCAGCGCATATCCGCCCGTTATTAAAAATGAGTCAATTAGGATTATTTAAGATAGTTGAGAATGTTGGAGGTCAGGCCTTCCACATTCTTCTGGTAGGGGTTGGCGCCGGAGTTCTGGTTCCACTCGTAGGCGGCCAGGCCCATTGCGATGCAGCGGCCGTGGACGGGGCTTGCATAGAAGTCCACCATGCCTGCCACGCAGTGGTCGCGCACGTGGCCCCAGGTGGCGAGCACCTGCGAGCCGGTCACGGCCTCGAAGTTGGCGATTACGTCGGGATAGTCGCCGCGTCCGTAGATGTTGCAGTCCCAGAGGCAGTTGTGGTCCTCACGCTGGCCGGGGCCGATGAGGGGGAGGTTGAGATAGCCGTAGCCGTTGGGATCCTCGAGGGTGAGGCCCTTGAAGACGGCGTGCTCGGTGCGGTCATAGAAGCCCTGGTCAGCGCCGTTGCGGAAGTCCCAGCCGAGGTAGGGGTTGATTACCCATACGTCATCGCCTGTGCCGCCATCGCCGTTGCCGTAGACTGTCGGGGCCCATCCCTCAGGCACGAATCCAAGGGGCTCGGTGAGCNGNGTGGCCATATTGGCCAGAAAGAGGGAGCCGCCTGCAGCGGAGTATGCCTTGAGGGCCTTGATAGCGCTTTCGGANGNTACCNCGTCGGGGAGGTTCATCCACCCCATGGGGAGGCCTACGCGGTCAATCTCGATCCAGAGCACGGATACCTCTTCAGGATCCAGGCCGGCGAGCAGCTCGGCGGGAGTGACGAAAGTGGAGTTGGGCTGCTGCTCGAANCATTTTGCNGCGGCGACTTCGTCNTCGTCCGTCATGTCGGAGAGNTTGAGGAAGCCCATCTTGGTCTCCACGAAGGGCANGGTGAGCTTGGCATCNGCACCCGTAGAGGGATAGTAGGTGTCATACATCACCTCTACGGTGTAGGTGAGCTCCTGCTGCATGGGCTGCGACTTGAAGACGCATGAAGTGGCATCGGCAGGGAGAGAGACGGCACCGTTGACATCGCCGTCGCGGTATGCGCGCACGCCGGTGATGCCGGCAGCTGAGGGGAGGGTCCAGGAGAGGGTCACGGTGCGTCCAGAAATCTCGCTCTTGAGATTGGTGACGCCTGCGAGCTGCTCGACGGGGAGAGTGGCGAACACGGTCACGCCCTGGGAGACATACTTGTCATCGTAGCAGACCTTGACGGTGTACATTCCCTCCTCGCCCATGGGCTGGCCCTTGATAACGTATGAGGTAGCGTCGGCAGGGAGCATGACGGGGTTTGAAGTGTGGCCGTCGCGGATGAACTGCACGCCGGTGACATTGCCGGTGGGGAGAGTCCAGCTGACGTTGATGTCGTGGCCCTGGATTTCTGCCTTGAGGTTATTGACAGTAGGGAGGTCGGGCACTTCCTCGAATCCCTTCGGGTCATACTCGCCGCATCCGGTGAGCATCCCGCTCACGGCCACTGCGAGCAGCGCGAGAGCATATTTAAACACGTTTTTCATTGTGTGATGAAGCGTAATTTAGGTTATTTCTTGATGTCGTAGAGGTCGCCTGCGTTGTCCTTCTGGCCCACGGGGATGGGGAAGTAGAGGGAGCTTTCGGAGAGGTGGGCGCTCTTGTAATATTCCTGGTGGGCGCTCTCGAACTGGTAATATTTGTTGACAGTCTCGACGGCAGTGCCCCAGCGCAGGAGGTCAAACCAGCGCAGGCCCTCCATAGCGAACTCCACGCGGCGCTCGTGGCGCACGGCGCGGCGGGCGTAGTCGCGGGTCCAGCCGCTTGCGGGATAGGGGCTCACGGCGTAGTTGGCCACTGTCGGGTCGCAGTCCACCGGAGTGTAGGCGGCGTCTACGGAGCGGTCAGCCTTGGTGCGGATCTGGTTGATGAGCGTGCGNGCNGTCTCGAGNTCCTTGNCCTGCTCGATAAGGGCCTCGGCCTTCATCAGCAGCACGTCGGCATAGCGGATGATGATATAGTTGAGCGAGGATGCGCCCCAGGGCACGATGCCGGGCTTCACGTAGGGGGATTCGGGCGAAGGATAGGGCTTCTTGCCGGAATACTGGCCGTAGAGCTCAAGATTGCGGCACCACTTCTCATTATACATGTGCGAGCGCCAGTACATGCCTATGCGGCCCAGGGTGAAGTCGAGTCGGGGGTCGACATTGCCGGCGTAGTCTACCGAAGTCACGCTTTCGGAGTTCTGCGTGCCGTCGAGGTAGGGGAGGCCGTGGGAGTCAGTGCGGAAGGCGTTGACGAGGTCCTGCGAAGCGAGGTAGAAGTCGTCGCCGTTGCCGTAGAGGTTGCCCTCGGACCAGGTGCAGTTCAGACAGTTGTTGAAGTTGAACTGGTCGGGGGAGTTGGCTGAGGAGAACTGCACGGCCATCACAGACTCGTACATGTTGTTGTACTCAGGCTTGGACATGTCCAGGAAGTTGGGATAGAGCTCATACTTGCCGGACTTGATCACGTAGTCGCAATACTTCTCCACAGTGGCCCAGTCGGAATCGAAGAGGGCCACGCGGGCGAGGATGGCGGCAGCCACATAACGGTTGAAGCGGCCTGCGGCCTCCTGGGATTCGGGCATCACCTCGTAGGCATCCATGAGGTCTTTCTTGATGAAGCCCATAATCTCGGCGCGGGTGTACTGGTCGGCGCGGCACTCCGAGGGGTTGGCCACCGTCTCNTNGAAATAGGGGAAGCGGTTGANGAGGCGGTACANGTCGANGTAGTAGNATGCGCGCAGNGCCTTCATCTCGCCGATGAACTGGCTCTTGAGCTTCTCGTCAAGGTTGCCGGCATCCTTGATGGCCTTGATGGCAGTGTTGCAGCGGGAAACGGAGNAGTAGTTGTTGCGCCACTTGAAGTTGAGCACGTCGTTGTCAGCCTGGACGTTGCCGATTTCGAGCTGGTGNATGTAGCCNTCCATCGTCACGCCGTCGCCACCCTTGAGGGCGTCGTCGGAGCGCAGATCGATGACCCAGTTGTTGATCGGGCCTGCGAACGACTCGTTGTTGCCGAAGTAGTGGCAGAGGAGGGTAGCGTAGGCCGAGGTGAGCATTTCGACTGCTTCATCCTCTCCTAACTGTCCGGCGGTAATCACACCGTTGGGCTTGGTGTCGAGCAAGTCGTTGCACGACACTGCGCCGAGCCCCAGGGCGATGGCCACGCCGGCCATCATGGAGGTCTTGAGGAGATTCTTTATGGTTTTCATGTGTGTGGTTGCTTGATAGGGTTAGAACTGGAGGTTGACGCCGAGAGTGAAGCTGCGCGGACGGGGATATGCGCCGTTGTCGAGGAGCGAGCCGTATTCGCCGGGGAGCAGCTCGGGATCAAGACCTTTGTACTTGGTGATAGTGAAGACATTCTCCACCTGGCCGAACACGTCGATGTTCTGTCCGCCGATAGCCTTGGCGATCTTCTCGGGGAAGGTGTAGGAGAGGCGGAGGTATTTCATCTTCATATAAGAGGAGTTCTCAACATAGTAGCTGGAGAAGCGAGCCTCGTTGTTGTCGTCGGTGAGGGAGAGGGCGGGGATGTCGCTGCCGGTGTTCTGGGGAGTCCAGGCGTCGAGCACCTTGACGCTGCGGTTGGTGGCGAGGTTGCCGAAGCTCATGGAGTAGAGCTGGCGCTTCATGTGGTTGATAGCGTCCTGGCCGAAGTCGCCGGAGAAGAACATATCGAGCGAGAGGGCCTTGTACTTGAAGACGAGGTTGAGGCCGAGCGAGAGGTCGGGGTTGGGGTTGCCGATGATGCAGCGGTCGTTGTCGTCGATGACGCCGTTGCCGTCGAGGTCGCGGTAGATGAGGCGGCCGGGAGCGGCGCCGGTCTGGGAGGCGTGGTTGGCCACTTCAGCGGCGTTCTGGAAGATGCCGTCGCATACATAGCCGTAGTAGACGCCCATAGCCTCGCCGGGCATAAGGCGGGTGTCGCCGCCGACAAACTTCTGNACNGAGTTGAGGCGCTCCAGCTTGTTCTTNTACTGNGAGANGTTGATNGAGCCGTTCCANGAGAAGTCGCCATACTGCGGGCTGAGGTANGCCAGAGAGAGNTCCCAGCCGGTGTTCTTCATGTCGCCGGTGTTGAGCCAGATGGCTGCGTTCTCGCCTGCCACGTCGAGTGCCGGCGGGATGGTGAGCATGTCGGTGGTCTTCTTGATATAGTAGTCGGCTGTCAGGTTGAGGCTGCCGCCGAAGAACTGGAGGTCGACACCGATGTTGTTCTGAGTGGTGGTCTCCCATTTCAGGTCGGGGTTGCCCGAGCCGGAAAGCGTGATGCCGGGAGTGGTCTGCGAGTTGGTGCCCTCGATATCGTATGCCGTCTTCCCGGTGTTGAAGATATAAGTCGAGTAGGTCGGGTAGAGGGGCGGGATGTTGGCGTTACCGTTCTGACCCCAGGAGTAGCGGATCTTCAGGTCGGTGAGGATGTCGTTCTGCTTCCAGAAAGCCTCGGCGGAGGGACGCCAAGCCAGAGAGAATGCGGGGAACACGCCCGAGCGGTGTCCCTTGGCGAAGCGGGAGTTTTCGTCGCGGCGGATAGTGAACGATGCCAGATAGCGGTCAGCGTAGTTGTAGTCCACCTTTGCGAAGAGGGAGAATACGCTCCACTGGGTCTTGCCGCCGCCGTTGTTGCGTGTGCCCGAGCCGGAGCCCACCTGCATGAAATCGGTGTCCTCAAACTGATAGTCCTCGCGGCTTCCGGAGAGGTCGCGGAAGGTATAGCCGATGGCCTCGGTGCCGATCAGTGCGGTGAAGTGGTGCACATCGTTGAAGGTCTTGTGGTAGTTGGCGGTGTTGGTCCAGGTCCAGGTGTCGCCCTGGCCGTAAACGCTGCTCATGGAGTTGACATCGCCGGGATTGACGCGGCGGCCGAGAGTCTGGTTGAAGTACTGGCTGTGCTCGATGCCGATGTTGGTCTTGAGAGTGAGTCCATCCACGGGACGCACCTCAAGGAAGGCGTTGCCGAGGATTCGCCAGTTCTGCAGGTCGTTGTCCTGGGAGTTTTCGATGAGCTGCACAGGGTTTCCGAGGTCAGAGCCGATGAGCTCGAGGGGACGTGCCCAGTCGCCGTTGAGGCCGCGCACGGGGAGTGCGGGGTGCTGGCTCATGGCGGTGAAGGGTATGCCGCGGTCGCCGGCTACGTCCACACCACGGTTCTTCCAGTTGGCGATGACGAGGTTCTCGCCTACGCTGATATACTTGTTGAAGTCATAGCGGGAGTTCAGACGGCCGGAGAATCGGCGGTAGAAAGAGGAGACGATGTTTCCTGTCTGGTTGATGTAGTTCAGAGAGAAGAGCACGGAGCCTTTTTCAGTATTATTGGCGATAGAGGCCGTGAGGTTGTTGGTCCATGCGGTCTGGTAGACCTGGTCCTGCCAGTCGGTGTTGGCTGTGGGGAAGTTGGAGTTGCCGTTGACGAACTGCACGAGCTGGGGAGTCTCGCCGCTGCCGTAGAGCTGGGAGAAGGAGGGTGTCATGCCTGCGTTGCGCGATGCCGTCCAGTAAGCGTTGCCCCACTGGGTGGCGTCAAGCATTTTGTAACGCTTGGCGATGGTCTGGGCGGTGATGGCGTAGTTGACGTTGATGGTCATGCGGTCGCCCTTGCCGTGCTTGGTGGTGATGATTACAACGCCGTTGGCAGCGCGCGAACCGTAGATAGAGGCCGANGCNGCGTCCTTNAGNACCTGCATNGNCTCGATGTCGCTNGGGTTGATNCAGTTNAGGTTGTCGGTNGGCACNCCGTCNATGATNTAGAGGGGGTCNTTGCTGGAGTTGGCNGTCGACATGCCNCGCACNCGGATNGAGCCTGTGCCGCCNGGGGCTGCGTCNGGCACNACGTTNACGCCCGGNAGCTTGCCCGACATGGAGCTCATGATGTTGCCGGAGTTCTCGCTGAGGGGCTCCTTCATGTTCATCACTGACACGGCTCCTGTGAGGTCGGCCTTGCGGACGGTCTGGTAGCCTACGACTACGAGCTCATCGAGCACCGCGTTGTCATCGTCCATGAAGATAGACATTTTCGGCTCAGCCTTCACCTCCACGGTCTGGTAGCCGATGTAGGAGATTTTAATTGTTGAGCCCTGGGGGACTTTGAGGGTGAAGTTGCCGTCGAGGTCGGTGGCAGTACCCTGGTGGTTGACTTCGCACATGACGGTGGCGCCGATAAGGGGCTCGTCGTCAACACGCGAAATGACAGTTCCCTGCACAGTGATGTCCTGTGCAAACGCCGTGACTGCCATGACAAGCAGGAGGAAGGCGCTGAGGATTGCTTTTTTCATGTGAGTTAGTGTTAATAGTAGATTTTGGAGGCAAAATTAAGATTTATGAAGATTTCGGCTTATAATACATGTTGGCAGGACTATTACAAATCGTGACATGCACGTTTTGTAATAGCTATTTCAACATTTTTAATGATTTATTGATAGGTTTTGCGCGAAAAACGATTGTCACTCCCCCTCTGAGCGGGAGCGTGTCTCGGTCGGCGTCTCGCCGAAGGAAGTGCGGTAGCATTTGGTGAAATAGGCCGGAGTGGAGAATCCGACGGCATATCCGATTTCGCTGATGGAGGTGGAGGAGGTGAGCAGCAGGCGGCGCGCCTCGTTGAGGCGCAGGGTGCGTATGAGCTCGACGGGGGAATAATTGGTGAGGGCNTTTATCTTGCGGTNGAACTGGGTGCGCTCCAGGCCCATTTTCGNAGCNAGACCATCGNCCGAGAGCTCCGGATTGCCCATTTCGGGGGTGAAAATCTCCAGGAAGCGGCGGTAGAAATCACTGTCGATGTCACGGTCGCCGTGAGCCGCGGGGGTGGGCTTGGGAGCGGGTGCGGGGGTGGGCGAGGTGACAGCCGGCCGCGGCACGGGGGAGGCCCAGAGGTCCTTGATGCGCTTGCGGTTGGCGATCAGCGAGCCGCAGGTGGCCTTCAGCACCGCCGAGGAGAAGGGTTTCGACAGGTATCCGTCGGCTCCGCTCTCGTATCCCTGCACCTGCTGCTCGTCCATGGAGCAGGCTGTGAGCATCAGCACGGGGATGTGGGAGGTGGTGACCTCCTCTTTGAGGCGGCGGCAGCACTCGAGGCCGTCCATGACGGGCATCATAACATCGCATATTATAAGGTCGGGGACATATTTCATGGCCCGCTTTATGCCTTCGGCGCCGTCTGCGGCGGTTATGACGTTGTAATCGTCATTGAGCAGCTCGCCCACGAGCTGGCGGATGTCGCGGTTGTCGTCTATCACAAGCACCAGGGGGCGGTCGGAGTCGAAAGTGATCTCGGCATTGACCGGTGTCAGCTCTGCCTGCACGTCTGCCTGCGTGATGGTCTTGTCAGGAGGGGCCGGAGCCTCGGCCACATGGCGTATGGGTAGGGTGACTGTGAACACCGAGCCTTTGCCCGGGGCGCTCTCCACGGTGATGGAGCCTCCGTGCATTTCTATGAAAGCCTTGGAGAGGCTCAGGCCTATGCCGGAGCCGTGGGGGTGAACGCGGTCCACCTGGTAGAAGCGGTCGAAGATGCGGTCGATGTCCTCCTCGCTTATGCCCTCGCCCGTATCGCTGCCTTTAAGCGTGAGGGAGCTGCCGTCAGAGGCGTACGACACTGTGATGCGGCCATTGGCCGGAGTGTGCTTGAAGGCGTTGGAGAGAAGGTTGAAGAACACGCGCTCCATCTTCTCGGGGTCTATGGCCACGGGGAGGGGGGCGCCCTCGCCTGCGGGCGGGTCGAGGGTGAGAGTGAGNTNGCGTTTGCGGGCGNGGGCATGGAACGACTCCANCCAGNCCGGTNTCGCGCGGCTCAGATCCACCTCCCTGAGATTGAGGGAGAGCTTGCCGTTCTCATATTTTCGGAAGTCAAGAATCTGGTTGATAAGGCGGTACAGGATGCGTACATTCTTGTCGGCGATTCTCATCAGCCTGTTCTGCTGGGGGGTGAGGTTGGGGGCGNCCTGCATCTGGGCNACTGGTTCGGCTATGAGGGTNAGGGGGGTGCGGAGGTCGTGCGAGACATTGGTGAAAAACACCAGTTTTGACTGCGTGGCCTCCTCCAGACGGTCGTTGAGCTCCTTCTGCTTGTCGCGCTCCTCCTCAAGGAGCCGGTTCTGCTCCAGGAGGGTCTCTTGATGGCGGCGTTGGGCCCAGAAGGAGCGCAGCATCACGAACACCAGGCCGAAGAGGAGCACCAGGATGACGATAGANGCGTAAAACAGANTTGTCTGCGNNGAATNTCGCTCCCAGAAAGTATCGATTTTGGTCTTCATGCCGAGCATCCGGTCTGTTTCGGCAGTCAGTGAGCGGTTCTGTATCAGCAGGATGTCGGCGTTGTTGCGGTCTACGGCCGATGAGGCGGGGAGCTTGACGGTGCGCTCATAGGGCTCCCCCCGGAGAATCTTGAGGGCGGTCTGCACGAGGAGATGCCCCTCGGTGGGATAGAGGAATGTAGCGTCTATAACGCTGTCAGTCACCGCTTTGATACCTATTTCAGGCGCGCCGTCCACACCGATTATCTTTATGTCGCCGCGACCTATGCGGCGCGCGGCGTTAGAGGCTCCGATAGCCATGCGGTCATTGTGGGCGAATATCACCGAAGTCTCCGGATGCAGCCGCAGCACGGAGTCCAGGGTGCTTTCAGCTGACTCCTGCGTCCAGTCGCCGTCAATGGAGCCGACTATGCTGCCTCCGCCGGAGATGAATTTCTCCGAGAAGCNCTTGNNGCGCAATTCGGNGGGNGACGAGCCGCGGANGCCACTCACTTCAACAGCCTTTGCGCCCGGGCCGAGAAGATGCTTGGCATACTCAGCGGCTGAGCGCCCGAGGCCCTCGTTGTCCACCTCGATGCTCGCTGTGTAGGTGTCTCCCTCGATGGTGCGGTCAAAGAGCACCACCGGCGTCCCCTTGCGGTATGCCTCGGCGATGACCGGGGTGAGGGCCTTCATTTCGTTTGGGGCCGCTATTATGATGTCGAAGTCATTGTCAAGGAAATACTGTATGTCGGCTATCTGGCGGCGGCTGTCCGACTCGGCGGAGCGTATCTCCACCTCCGCGTCATCGTTGAGCAGCATCTCGCGCAGTATCTCATCGTTCATCTTCGAGCGCCAGTCATCGCTGCTGCATTGGGAGACGCCTATGCGATAGGTCTTTTTGGGGCCGGAGCATCCCGTGATGAGGCAGAGCGCGATAGCCGCGCAGGCAAGAAGACAGNTGTGTTTGAGTCTGAGCATNGAGCAGATTTTATGGCAGGTGTACTAAAGGTGTCATTAAGAAATCACATCCGCGGGGCCCGATAGCGCGAAGATGCTTTCCGGAGCCATGCGGTTGCAAATTTAGTAAANTTATATTAATNCGGGTGCAAAAACTATAAAATTTTATGGCCTGCAACATTTTTAATACATAACACACGTTTTTTACTAACCCCGGCGCGCATTTTTTCATTAGTTTTGCACCGTGAAAACCCACAATCCGAGCCGGGCTATGCCAGCGGCGCCCCAAAGCTCCGGAATAACCCGAACAGACAATACTTCAACCGACACAGCAATGAATATGATCCCCACCGGCCTTGCGGCCGCTCTCATCACAGGAGTCTCTGCGCTCGCTCCGGCTTCCGCCCGCGGCGCCGACGGCCTGGAAATCTCCCATCTCGGAGTCAACAACACCCTGGTGCGCGTCACCGGAGATGCTCCCATCCTGCTCCTTCCCGTGCAGGAGAGNATTGATGACGCCCNGGTGAACGTGCTNGNCGACGGCAAGATCGCCGATACCTTCTTCGTGCGCCTGGCCAAGAACAAGACCGATTTCACCGTCCCTTACGACCTCACTCCCTATAAAGGCAAGAACGTGGTGCTCGACATCGTGACCCCGCAGGGACGCACGACGGTGCGCGAGGCCAGCGAGGATGTGGCCTGGGCCAATATGAGCCTGGCCGACTCCTTCGATACCTCAGACCGCGAGACGAAATACCGTCCCCTCTTCCACCACACCCCCCAATACGGTTGGATGAATGACCCCAACGGCATGTTTTACAAGGATGGCAAGTGGCATCTCTATTACCAGTACAATCCTTATGGCTCGAAGTGGCAGAACATGACGTGGGGTCATTCCTCGTCTTCCGACCTCGTAAACTGGGACCACGAGCCCATCGCCATACGTCCCGACGGACTGGGAGCCATCTTCAGCGGCAGTTCCGTGATTGACCGCGAGGGGACCGCCGGATACGGCAAGGATGCCGTTGTGGCCCTCTACACTTCGGCCGGCACCAACCAGATGCAGAGCATGGCTGTCAGCCATGACGACGGCACCACTTTCGAAGTCTACGGGGGCAACCCCATCATCACCCTCGAGACCGAGGCCCGCGACCCGAACATGTTCTGGAATCCCGAGACCAAGGAGTGGAACCTCGTCCTGGCCCACGCCCTTGACCACGAGATGCTCATCTTCACCTCTCCCGACCTCAAGAAATGGACTCTCCAGAGCGCTTTCGGCAAGGGTATCGGCGCCCAGGGAGGCGTGTGGGAGTGTCCTGACCTCTTCGAACTCAACGTGCCCGGCACCGACAAGAAGAAATGGGTGCTCTTGGTCAACCTCAATCCCGGCGGCCCCTTCGGCGGCAGCGCCACCCAGTACTTCATCGGCGACTTCGACGGCAAGACTTTCGTGGCCGACACCGATGCTGNAGGCAACATACCCANCAAATGGCTNGACTACGGCAAGGACAATTACGCCACGGTGAGCNGGAGCGACGCTCCCGACGGCCGCCGCACTGTCATCGGCTGGATGAGCAACTGGGAGTATGCCNNTNAAGTGCCCNCTGTGCAGTATCGCANCGCCAACACCCNGCCGCGCGAAATGGAGATATTCACCGGGGCGGACGGCGAGCTGTATGTGGCCTCCGTGCCCTCTCCCGAGCTCCTCTCGATACGCGGCAAGGCCGTGGTGAGCGCCTCCGGCAAGAAATTGGGCAAGAAGCCCGCAGTCTTCACTATCCCCGCTGCCACCGAGGGCGTGTATGAAATCACTGCTGACCTGACCGCCTCCGGGGCTGCCAAGGCCGAGCTGACTCTTTCCAACAAGGCCGGCGACCGTGTGGTGATGATTTATGACGCCGCGGCGCACACCGTCAGCTTCGACCGCACACAGAGCGGCATCGTAGACTTCAGCGAGAACTTCCCCGCAGTGACCGTCACCCCGACTTTCGAGACTAACGGCAAGGTATCCNTGCGNATCTTCGTAGACNNCAGCAGCATCGAGCTCTTCGGCNACAACNNCCAGTTTGTGATGACCAACCTCNTCTTCCCCAACGAGCCTTACACCACCCTCTCCGTGTCCGGACAGGGCAATGCGCGCCTCGACAATCTCAAAGTGTATTCCGTAAAGACCAAACATTAAGACTCCATCATCTCCATGTCACAGACAATAACCGCTACCAAAAAGAGCTCCATGCTGCAGATTATCCCGGTGATGCTCTGCTTCTTCGCCATGGGCTTTGTAGACCTTGTCGGCACAGCCTCCAACTATGTGCAGAAGGACCTCGGCCTGACCGACTCCCAGGCCAACCTCTTCCCCTCGCTCGTGTTCTTCTGGTTTCTCATCTTCTCCGTGCCCACAGGCATGCTGATGAACCGCATCGGCCGCAAGAACACCGTCCTCGTGTCGCTCGTGGTGACCACCGTCTCGCTGGTCATCCCCATCTTCGGCGACAGCTATTGGACCATGCTCATCGCCTTCTCGCTGCTCGGCATAGGCAACGCCATCATGCAGACCTCTCTCAATCCGCTTGTATCTAACCTCATCTCTCCCGACCGCCTGGCCTCGACGCTGACCTTCGGCCAGTTTGTGAAGGCCATAGCCTCCTTCCTCGCTCCGCTGCTCGCAGTGTGGGGCGCCACGGCAGCCATGCCCACCTTCGGCCTGGGCTGGAGAGGCATCTTCGTAATCTACGCCGTGGTCAGCTTCCTCTCAATCGCCGTGCTCGGCGGCACACCCATTGAGGAGGAGCGCCCCGACAAGGCCTCAGGCGTGATGGAGTGCGTCAAGCTCCTCGGCACCCCCTTCATTCTCCTCTGCTTCCTGGGTATCATGTGTCACGTGGGCATCGATGTGGGCACCAACACCACCGCTCCGAAGATTATCATGGAGCGCCTCGCCCTTCCTCTTGAGGAGGCAGCTTTCGCCACGAGCCTCTATTTCATCTTCCGCACGGCCGGCTGCCTTCTGGGCGCTGTAATCCTGCGCTACATGTCGCCCCGCCTCTTCTTAGGCATCAGCGTGGCCATGATGGTGGCAGCCGTGGTGCTCCTCTTCGTCTCCCACTCCTTGGCAGGCATCTACACCGGCATCGCCCTCATAGGCTTCGGCAACTCCAACGTATTCTCCATCATCTTCGCCCAGGCCCTTATCGCCTCGCCCAATGAGAAGAACGAAGTCTCGGGCCTCATGATCATGGGCCTCTTCGGAGGCACTATCTTCCCCTTGGCGATGGGCTTCGCAGCCGATGCCATGGGACAGGCAGGAGCCGTCACCGTGATGGGCATCGGAGTGCTCTATCTGCTCTACTACACCTTCTGCGTCAAGAATGTGGAGAAACCGAAAATCTGAAAAAGACCTGAAATCTGATAATCAATTAAAACTCATACGATATAATGAAAGAACAGAATAATCTCGTGATCGGAATGGGTGAGGCCCTCTGGGATGTCCTCCCCGAAGGCAAGAAAATCGGCGGCGCCCCCGCTAATTTCGCCTACCACGTCTCCCAGTTCGGCCTTCCCGGCTGCGCCATCAGCGCCATCGGCGAGGATGCACTCGGCGCCGAGCTCATCGAGAACTTCGATAACAAGGGCGTGTGCTACCAGATTGACACCGTGCCTTATCCTACGGGCACAGTGCAGGTGGAGCTCGATGCCAACGGAGTGCCCGTCTATGACATCAAGGAGAATGTGGCCTGGGACAACATCCCCTACACCGCCGCTCTCCAGTCCATGGCGGAGCGCACGAAGGCCGTCTGCTTCGGCTCGCTGGCGCAGCGCAACATAGTGTCTCGCGAGACAATCAACCGTTTCCTCGACGCTATCCCCAAGGAAAACGATCCCCTGATCGTGTTTGACATCAACCTCCGCCAGGNATTCTACACNAAGNAGATTCTCGAGAACTCNATGAAGCNTTNCAANATTCTCAAGATCAACGATGAGGAGCTGGTAACCATCAGCCGCCTCTTCGGCTATCCCGGCATCGACCTGCAGGACAAGTGTTGGATTCTGTTAGGCAAGTACAACCTGAAGATGCTCATCCTGACCTGCGGCGTCAACGGCAGCTATGTCTTCACTCCGGGCCGTGTGTCATTCCAGCCCACCCCCAAGGTAGAGGTGGCTGACACCGTGGGAGCAGGTGACTCCTTCACGGCAGCATTCATCGCCAACATCCTCAAGGGACGCAGCGTAGCCAGCGCCCACCACAAGGCTGTGGCCACATCGGCCTACGTCTGCACGCAGCAGGGCGCGATGCCCGTCCTCCCCAAGAAGATCACCGAGTGATTCTTCCAATCTTCTTTCAGACATACAAGCACGACCATAACTACAGGTAAGAATAACTCCAATTGCTCGGGTTCCCCGCTGCGCAGCCTCAGTGCTCGCAGCGGGGAACCTTCTGTTTTTTCCTTATATGGCCGGTTGGCAGTCAACTCCGGCCTATAAGACATAAAAAAATTTAAGTAACTTTCAAAAATTAATGACTACATAAAACTTAGATGTTTTTGAGGCGATTCGGGTGCGGAGCGAGGGAGAATACGCACGTATTCGACTGAGCGACAAGGCCGAAGCGGCCAA
>WFLX010026963.1_pt1 | contig 24173 bp, 15 predicted proteins | sample 4967041 | NCBI WGS metagenome assembly WFLX01 (sample SAMN12857096, study PRJNA449069) | gut metagenome | isolation source: stool from male and female vole | host: Microtus ochrogaster | place: USA:Florida | collected 2017
GGATAGTGCCAAGTCTCGCCAAATTCCACCTTCGGATCTTTTGGCATGCGCTGTATCTCAAGAGCAAGAATCTGAAGACGGTGCATCACCTCGGGAACACAGTCGGGAATCATGCCGAGGTCTTCGGCACAGGTAAGCATTCCGGTGGAATCAAGAAGTGGAGGAAGTTTCCACATGGCCTTGCCNTACCAGAAATCGTTCATGCGGCGATAGAAGAAATCGTTGTATAGGCGATTGAAACACCAACGCNCGTAGTCGGTCAGANCACGATATTGATATGTGAACTGAGCGGAGATACGCGGATGGTAATGCCCTTTACGATATGGATCTTCGATGAATAGCACATCATCAATAAGGCCCATCAGGGCATTCTTGATTCTGGTGTTCTTCTCATCGGGAGCAAGACGGGAGAAATGGTCGACCACTTTACGCTGGGTATTGACGAAATCTTTCAGACGATAGCGCCCTGCACTGATCTCATCAAGATATTCATGCTTCACTTCCTCGGTGTATTCTCCGAAGAAATCTCCTATCATCCACTCCATGATGTATGGATTGGCTTGAATATCAGGGTTGATCCAGAAGTCATAGCTGTTTTTCAATTCTTCCGGCGAGAAGGGGAGTGCAGGATTGAAATAGCCAAGAAGTCCGTGAACAGCATCCATCGGAATCTGCCATATTCTGAAGAAGCCAAGGATGTGGTCGATACGATAGGCGTCGAAATATTCTGCCATTTTCTGGAAGCGACGTTTCCACCAAAGGAAGCCATCGCGTGCCATTTCATCCCAGTTGTAGGTGGGGAATCCCCAGTTCTGTCCGAGCACAGAGAAATCATCAGGGGGCGCCCCAGCCTGGCAATCCATATTAAACAGACGTGGATCTTTCCAAGCATCTACACTCTCTCTGCCAATGCCAATTGGAATGTCGCCTTTGAGCACGATGCCATGCTGGTGAGCATAGTCGCGCACTTCACGGAGCTGACGGTCGAGATGATACTGCACATAATAGTAGTAGAGGATATCATATTCGTGTGCAGCGATAAAATCTTCTACCTTAGCTTCGTCGTATACTGCATATTCACCCCACTGGGAATTGTCGGCAGTGTGGAAATGGTCGCGAAGCACAGACCAAGCGGCATATGAACGGAGCCAATATTCATTTTTCTTGACAAACTCCTTATATTCTGCTGATTCTTGAGTAGCCTTTCCTTGCTCAGCATAAATCTCATGAAGATAAGCATTCTTGAGATTATTGACTGCCTCATAGTCGATTTGAGAAAGCTCGTTGAGCTTCGCAATCTCAGCAGTATAGTAGTCGCGGCGTTCCTTGTCTTTGATTGCTCCTACGGCCTTCAGGCGAAGATACATCGGATGAAGAGCAAAAGTAGAGTTGGCACTATATGGATATGAGTCGGTCCAAGTGCCGGTCTTGGTGGTGTCATTGATAGGGAGCACCTGCACTATCTTCTGGCCAGTCTTCACACACCAATCTACCATCTTTTTGAGATCGTAGAAATCACCAACGCCAGCATCTTCATTCGAGCGGAGCGAAAATACTGGAATTGCAGTGCCAGCCCCTTTCCACGACTTGCGTGGATTTTCAAAACGCATGCCATCGAAAATTAGGGCAGTTCCCTTTTCTTTTGGAAAGAAATCGAGGCGACGGTTGTCTCTGGCTTCCCAGTCTACAACTTTGCGGGTCTTCTTATCAAGAATAAGGAATTTATATTCGAAGGGAAGCTTTATATCTTTCATGTCGAGTGCCACTTCCCACACTGGGTAGTGCGCATCGTTGAAAGTGAGGGCTTTTTCTGGATACCAAGCGCCAAGCGCACGCGGCTCACCACATATGGCAAGCACTTCATCAGGCCTCACCATAGGAGCTGTGACTTTAAACAGCACATTTCCAGGCTTAGGAGATATAGGCTGGTCGCGGAAGTTACGGCTCAGCATGCCGTCTACAAAAGCCGAAGAATAATAAGGTTTGTCGTTGGGCACATCCTGCCAGAAAGCATGGATATCGTAAGCAGTGACGTCTTTGTTGGCTTCGAAGCGATGAGGTTCGCCCCATTCTTGGCGCCATTCTTTCCCTTCAGCCTTGACAATGAATCGATATGTAAATGTCTTGACCGAAGCAGGCACATCGATAGAGACCGACCAAAGGTCGGGAGCCGTCATCTCAAGCATAGGGGCTTCGAGAGGATTGTCGGCTCCAAGCTGGGGAAGGGAGCCGCATATGTATACGGCTTCTCCCCACTGGGTATGGTAGTCGATATGGATTTTGACTTTCATTGGTTGTTGAGTTTTTCGGTTTTCAGTTATCAGTTTTCAGTTATCAGAATTCAACCGCAGCGTGAATTGCCACAAGAAGTGCAGATAAGGCATCCTTCTTGATAAACAAGTGACTCCGCTCCACAGTTCGGACATTTTCCACTTCCGACAGTTCCGTTAGGGATATATTTCTTCAAAGCGCGTTCTACGCCATTCTTCCATGTGTTGATGCTGTTTGAGTCAAGTTCCAGTCCCTGAACGAGTTTGATGACTTGGTCGATAGGCATCCCATAGCGCAATACGCCGGAAATTAATTTTGCATAATTCCAGAATTCGGGCTTGAATTTTTCACTCAGGCCTTCGATTGTGGTCTTGTAGCCACGCTTATTGATAAANTGAAANTCNTATCGTTTNCGTCCGTCNGGNAGAGTNTNTTTNATNATCTTNCCATGNTTGATGCTNTTNGGGCAGAANATNNCNTCNTCATCNTCGGCNAGACCNGTGAAAATNTCATANGGTTTNCCATCTACNAGNCCNACAAANNCAATCCATTTNTCCTTNTTGTTTTNGAANCNCACTACGTCTGCTTCCAGCTCCATGGGGCGCTTGGCTACATGGTCGGGAGTATGGATGAGATTGGGCTTGGCATCTTCCTTTTTCTTGACGGCTTCGAGCACATTATTGCGAGATCCATCGCGATAGACTGTACATCCCTTGCATCCGGCTTTCCACGCCTGCATGTAGAGGTCGCCTACAAGTTCTTCAGAAATGTCGGCAGGGAGGTTGATAGTGACAGAAATAGAATGATCCACCCATTTCTGTACGGCACCTTGCATGCGNACTTTTTCCATCCAGTCAATATCGTTGGAAGTAGCCTTATAGTAAGGAGATTGCTTTACGAGCTCGTCTACCTCTTCTTGACTCATATTTTTTTTAGGCTCCATGCCATTGATACGCATCCAATCAATAAATTTGGGATGGTAGACGAGAAACTCTTCGTAAGCTTCTCCGACTTCATCCACAAAATCGACGTTTACATTCTCATCGCCAGGCACAATTTTGCGTCTTCTCTTATATACTGGCAGGAAAACGGGCTCGAGTCCGGAAGTGGTGCGAGTCATAAGAGAAGTTGTGCCTGTGGGGGCAATGGTGAGGCAAGCGATGTTGCGGCGACCGTGCTTCACCATTCTTTCATATAGATCAGGATCCGCTTCTTTCAGACGAAGTATGAACGGATTGTTTTTTTCCCTCTCNGCATCGTAGATTTCAAAAGCTCCACGTTCTTCAGCAGCTGTGACTGAAGCGGAATAGTAGGCAAGCGCGAGCTGCTTATGCACTTCCGTAGAGAATGCAGTGGCTTCGGGAGTGCCATAGCGCAGACCAAGAGCAGCCAGCATATCTCCCTCTCCGGTAGTGCCACACCCTGTGCGGCGCCCAAGGAGAGTCTTGTCGCGAATCTTTTCCCAAAGATGGAGTTCTGTAGATTTTACTTCATCGGTCTCAGGATCTTCTTTGATTTTTGAGATGATGAGTTCGATCTTTTCCATTTCGAGATCGATGATATCGTCCATGATTCTCTGAGCCTTTCCCACATGCTTTTTGAAGAGATCGAAGTCGAAACTTGCCTCCGGAGTGAATGGGTTGTTGACATAGCTATAGAGATTAATAGCAGTCAGTCGGCAACTGTCGTATGGGCATAGGGGAATTTCTCCGCAAGGATTGGTGGAGATGGTCTCAAATCCAAGATCATCGTAGCAATCCGGCACACTCTCTTTGATAATCGTATCCCAGAAGAGTACACCTGGCTCGGCACTCTTCCAAGCATTATGGACTATCTTGCGCCAGAGAGCTGTGGCGTCGATTTCCTGGGTCACAATAGGATCATCAGAGTTAACGGGGAACTTTTGAACGTAAGGCGTTCCGCTTTCAGCGCAGAGCATGAAAGTATCGTCGATTCTTACGGATACGTTGGCTCCGGTCACTTTCCCTTGCTCCATCTTGGCGTCGATGAAAGCTTCCGCATCCGGATGCTTCATGCTGACCGTCAGCATCAGAGCACCACGGCGTCCGTCTTGAGCCACTTCACGGGTAGAATTGCTGTAGCGTTCCATAAAAGGCACGAGTCCGGTCGATGTGATGGCTGAATTCTTTACAGGTGTGCCCTTTGGGCGGAGATGGCTCAGGTCGTGGCCTACACCGCCACGGCGTTTCATAAGCTGCACTTGCTCTTCGTCTTCGCGTATGATGCCACCATAGGAGTCGGGATGTCCATCGAGTCCGATCACAAAGCAATTGGATAGCGATCCAACTTGAAAATTATTCCCTATCCCAGCCATTGGGCTTCCTTGAGGCACAATATATTTGAAATCTTTGATCAAATCAAAGATTTCCTCCTCACTCATAGGGTTGGGATATTTGCTTTCTATGCGCGCTAATTCCGATGCGATGCGATGATGCATATCGTCGGGTGTGCGTTCGAAGACATTTCCATATGAGTCTTTAAGAGCATACTTGCTTGCCCATACTCGGGCTGCGAGCTCATCACCGTTGAAATATTCGAGTGCTCCATGATAAGCCTCATCTCCGGTGTAAGGTTTTGCGTGGTCAGACATTGGGTTAAAGCTGTATTGTGGTTTGATATTTGGCTACAAAGTTCGTAAAAATTTTCCAAAAATCATAGACTTTGAGGAAGGAAATTTTTGAAAAGTTTCCTAAAATTGATGTTAAATATTTGGAAAATAGTGAAATAGTAAATTTGTTTACATGAAAAGTTGACCATTTCATGTGATGGGGTCGGGGCCTTAGCCGAGGAGGGATTTCAGGCGGTCTTCGTCGAGGATAGTGAAGATCAGTTTGCCTGATGGCGTCAAGGATGGATCGGGAAGCGACATCAGCTGGCCTACGAGATTTTCCATTTCAGCCACTGACATCCTATGTCCGCGAGTGATTGCTGCGCTGCGAGCCATCACAAGAGCCATTTTCTCCATAATATCGTCGACTGGATTGGGAGCAGTGCCATAGCTGTCAGATTCTTCCCTCACAGATTCAAGAATCTTCAAGACAGTCTCTTTGGCATCGCTTTGGCTGATCATAGTAGGCACAGCAGCAATAAGCCATCTATTCTCTTCTTCATACTCAAGAGAAAAGCCGATTGCAGTGAGTTCAGGTTGGATTCTGGCAAGTGCATCCTGCTGATCGAAATCAAGGACGATTGATTCCGGAAACAGAATGCGTTGGCTTGTGACCTCCATTCGCCTGACATTGCGAAGGCAATCTTCAAAAAGAATCTTTAGGTGAGCACGATGCTGATCGATGACCATAATTCCGCTTCGAGTGCTCGTGACTATATACTTATCTGCATATTGAAAACACTCTTTTTCAGGCAAACGCGGGCTTTCATCGATTTTAGGGAGCACTCCATCTATCGGGGATTGTTGGATAGCCGTCTCCTCCTGGCGATTCATAAATCTATTGTAGAGAGTGTCCCAGTTGCGCACATTTGATTGCCTCGAAGGCCTGTCATGAAAGTTAGCTCTGAAGTCGCCTGTGCCCGGGTGATATCCATCTCTATTTTGGAGGAAATCCGTGTCTGTCGTGATCTCAAATGGATTATAGTCTGATGGGACAGAAATGACTGGATTTTCCGGCGCTCCTTCATTGGCAGGCTGCACTGGCACAAGGTCTGTGTCGAAATCGATCTGAGGAGTAGCGGCAAACTTGCCAAGAGCAGCCTTTATGCTTGCTCCTAAGATGCTTAGGATTTCTTTTTCCCTCTCCAGCTTCACCTCATTCTTGCTTGGATGGATATTGATGTCAATTTCAGAAGGATCCACCTGAAGCTTTATAAAATAGCAAGGTTGGGTATCAGTCGCGATGAGATTTTCAAAGCATCCGGTGATCACCTTGTGCATCTTCAGATGATTAATATGGCGCCCATTGGCTATCAGATGCCAAAGCGCATTCCGTCTNCGTGCGAACTCTGGCCTGGAGACAAAGCCTTGGATTTTTACAAGATCAGTATCGACATCAATCGGAATAAGCTGCATATTGAGATTATTCTTCCACAAGTCGTTGATCCTTTGAAGCATGCTGCCAGGGCGGAGGTCGATGATACGTGCCCCGGTGTCGATACTCATCCTCAAATTGTTGTTGACGAGTGCCATTCGCTCAAATTCCCTCATTATATGTCCAAGCTCCCCGGCATCTGACTTAAGAAACTTTCGGCGGGCAGGGACATTGAAAAATAGATTTCTTATTGTGATTGATGTCCCTTTTTCACATACGCATGGCTCTTGACATTCTACCTTAGAACCGTTGATGACGAGGCGCGTACCCATTTGCGCATCTTCAGTGCGGGTGCGGAGTTCCACTTGAGATATGGCACAAATGGAGGGGAGGGCTTCTCCCCGAAATCCCATAGTGTGGAGAGTGAAAAGATCTTCTGCAGATTTTATCTTTGAGGTGGCGTGGCGTTCGAAAGCCATGCGTGCATCAGTCTCCGACATCCCTTTGCCATTGTCGATCACTTGTATAAGTGTCTTTCCGGCATCCTTGACAAAGATACGAATGTCGGTGGCTCCAGCATCAGCAGCATTTTCCACGAGCTCCTTGATGACCGATGCCGGACGCTGAATCACCTCTCCAGCGGCAATCTGATTGGCTACCGAGTCGGGTAGAAGTCTGATGACATCCATAATCTTATGTTTTATGGGGTTAATGGTTTATGGGGTTATTGGATGATGGCCTATTCGGCGAAGTATAGCTCGAGAGCTTCGGGAATTTCCCCAAGTTCGTCGTCCCAACGGATCACTCCGTCGACTTCTGTGCGCTTCGGACGAATCGCATCAAGCCAACGGAAATTAGGAAGGTATTTCTGGGCTTTCTTTACGAGGAAGATTGGAGTGGTGTTGCCTGTCACTTCCGGCCACATTTTGATTTTCTCTATCTGACGGTTTTTTATATCCACAGTCATGTAGCTGCTCTCAGCATCCACGAGTTTATTGAATGATGAGTCGTTTTCCATCGGGAGCATGATCACCTGTACGTTGCCGTCGACATAAAGATGCCTGAGATAGTTGTCTTCAAACCATGCCTCCATCTTTTTCCCTGAGAGTTGGTTGTAGAAATCTTCATCTACATATTCAGCCATNAANCCNGACTNNGGNAGCATNGCGCGTGGTCGACAGTAGAATCATTGAAATGAATGATTATTTCTTCTCCATTNACTTGCCGNTCCCCATTCCAAANTACAGGCTTCCTCTTNATATACANCAAAGAGNCATNTTNATATATCTCCAGAGTATCNGCAACNCNTTGCATATCTTGATTGAAAAATCTGGCTTTCGGATATGCTTTAGCCACATGATATTCCCTGATTTCCTGAATTATCATTTCAATCTCTTCTTCAGCATTTTGGGGTTTGGCATTTTGAGGCTGTGACGATACTTCCCGAGGTTTCGATTTGCTGCTGATAATGTCAGGGCTTCCGGAAGCGCCAATGCTATCAGTAATCTCTGTGAGGCCAATGCTATCTGGCAATTCTGCGATATTGGCACTGTCGGGAAGCTCTTCGATAGTAAGGCTGTCGGTCGTCATTGAGATGTCGACGCTGTCTGAAATCTCAGAGGAAAGGGTGTCGGCCGTCAATTGGCTCACTTCGGTGACATCAGGAATAACTTCAGCCACGGGAGGGGTATGCTCTTCTTTAATTGCAGCGAGCATTGCAGAAAGAAGGCCTTTCATCTCATCTTTTGAGATAGGATCAAGCATTATCGAATCCTCCTCATTATATTCCCATTCGAGATATTCAAAATCAGACGCGGAGAAGGGTTCTCTTACAAACCTTTCCGGGTAGAATTTAGGCACACGTATTGTGTCCTGACGGATATACGTAAAGATGGAGTCAGCCCGAAGGAAGAGAGTGTCGGGCCGTGAGTATTCCTTCAGAAGCGGATATTCTGTTGCGAAAGCCTCTTTAGTAGAGTCATTGTACATCCCGAAGCCACTTATGAGGATAATCTTATTGGCTGTGTCAGTGATGATGGTGGGTTGGCTCAGCTTGGTAATATCGCGGTATTGATAGGCGCGGCTGATTCTCGTCGCGTTGTCGTAGACGATAGAATCACCCTCCAGAGTCGTGGCACGTCCAAGAGAATCCTTATGGATGATAGTGGAGCGATTGATCATCTCAAGGTTGCCGCCTTGAGTATTATACCAGCCTTTGCTTGTATAGATTGTGTCGTTGGGACCATATATATCGGTCGGGCTTTCAATACGAGCCATATGGGTGGCTGTATTATAGTATAGAGTGTCGCTGAGGAGAGAAAAATTGTCTTTGTGATTGATCAGCTCNACGTCGTAAAAAAACTCTGCGTCTTTAGTCCGGCTATTATATTGGCCGAAGATGGAGGTCAATGTGTTGACATCATCTTTGAGAAGGCCTCCACATCCGTAATATCCCGTTTCGAGGTCAACGTCATAGTCGAGAGTATCGGTCAGCAACTCGCCNCTTGGGTCNTTGAGCCTAACTTTATTTTCAGAAGGNCCATTTGTCAGTTTTGCCAGTCTGGCATCGCCATTATAGTAAAGCTGATCTGCCCATACGAAAAGAGTGTCGCCCTGCTCCATACGGATATGTCCGAAAGCATCGAGGGAATTTATCTCAGGATAATAGTAAGCAGAGTCGCAGAACATCCAAAGCGACCCTTGACGGAACTTTACATTTCCGGTCACAATTTGTTTTTCAGTGGTGTCTCTCCAAGAAGGCTGCAGCTTATAGAGGCTGTCGGCGTATTCGAGAAATACCTTGTCGCTCTGGTATCTGTTTTGAGATGGAATGACGGGTTTAATTGGTTTTGTAGGAGCTGGACGGGTGTAAGTCTCCTCCTTCTTCTGAGCAGCTTTTTTTTGCCGCTGCTGTGCGAATGCACTGAAAGCGATGTCGCCGAAAAAAATCAGCGACATCAGTCCTAAAATCGATAGCAGTCCCTTTTGATACCGAGTCATTTGTTTTCAGCCTTCTCTTTCTCCCAACCTTCATAGTGGAACTCACAATTGTTCCACCCGTCGGAGATATGCACATAAGTGTCTTTGATTTTTTTCTCCACCCAGTCTTTTATGATCTTTTCTTTGGTGTGGTTCTCATACATATGTTTGAGCATATTGTAGTCTTCGGCAAGATTGGCAGAGTGTCCTGGTATTCTTGCTTGGAGACGAACAATCGCAGCCACTTCCTGATTCTTCTTAGGGTCGGTCAAGATGAAAGGTTCGCTCATGTCGCCAGGCTGCATGTTTTCGATTCTTTGTGCTATTTCCGGCGGCAGATCTTGCATCTCGAATCGGGTGGTGCCAAAACGTTCGCTTTCCTGGTTGGAATTGATCATAATGCCCTTGTTGTTGCGGGAATCTTTGTCTTGGCTGATGCGCACGGCTGCATAGTCGAAAGGAAGGCTGCCGGCTACAATCTCTTTTCTAATAGAGTCGAGGCGCATTACGGCATCACGCAAGTCTTTGTCGTTGACCTTTGGACGAAGCAAGATATGGCGTACATTGACTTGGTCGCCACGACGCTCAATAAACTGAATGATATGGAACCCATATTCAGTCTCAACGATTCGGCTTACTTTCTTAGGGTCGTTGAGGTTGAAAGCCACGTTGGCAAACTCTGGGACATAGTCGCTACGGTTGGCGAATCCGAGTTCGCCTCCTTTCATGGCGCTTCCGGGATCCTGGCTGTTCAAGACCGCAAGAGTGTAGAAGTCTGCTTCCCCTTTATTGATCTTATCGGTGTAGTCGCGGAGTCTTGCCTTGACATCCTCAATCTCTTGCTTGGGAATCATAGGATTGAGTTGGATGATCTGCACTTCCACCTGCATAGGCACATAGGGGATGCTGTCGGCTGGGAGTTTTGCGAAATATTTCTTCACATCGTTTGGAGTGGCTTTGACATTCTTAGTGAGATTGTCTTGTACAGTCTCCTTGATGTAGTTGGCTTTCATTTTCTCCAGCACTTCATCGCGCAGAGCATTCCAAGGCTTGCGGAAATACTCTTCTACCTTTTCCCTACTTCCCAATCCTTTTACGAAAAAGTTCATCTGCATGTCGACTCTCGAAGAAAGCTGGCTTACGGGAGCCTCGATGGTGTCGAGCTTACCTTGATGAAGATAAAGTTTTTCTACTGCGAGCTGCTCAGGAATCACGCAATAAGGGTCGCCCCCAGGGCTGATGCCTTGGCTGCGCATCTGAGCATATTCATCTTCGATCTCCGACTTGTAGATGGCATTGTCGCCAACGATCCAAGCCACTTCATCGATCACATTCTTTTTAGGGCCTGAATTTGAGTCAGCGAAAGCTGCCATTCCAAGCGAGAACACTGCAGCTGCTGCGAGGCCTATTGTAGTCAAAGTCTTTTTCATCTGTTCTGAATGATGTATGTGCCTTCTTTCAAAATTTCTTTTTCAATTGCCGAGGCGCGAAGCGCCTTTATTAGTCCTGACTCATAGTCGGCAAGATGGAGAGCCTTCATCCTGTCTTCAATCAGAGGGGCAGCATATTCTTCCGGCATTGTGGTCCCACTTTTGCGATAGTCGGTGAGATGAAGAATATATACTGTGCCATTAAGCTCAGTCTCAAAGTCGACAGTGTTTTCCACAAACCGGTCGCCATCCCCGAGTCTGTGTGGAATCTCACCAGCTATGACATCAAAATCAATCCATCGGTCGGCGAAATATCTGAATGCAGTGGCTTCCCGACGGCCTGTATTCTCCAGGGCATCATAGGAGTCAGGATCAGCATTTTTCATCCATTGCCGGATATCGTCGATATATTTAGAGGAAGCAGGCACTCTGATGAAAAGTCCTTTCACAATAGGGCGTTCGAGCCGAAGCTCACGAGCGTGCTCCTTGTAATAAGCCTTCACTCCATTCATATCTACTGGCTGAACGCCGTTGCGGCGCATCTTCCTTCGATATGAATCAGCAATGAGACTTCTGCGATAGTCGGCAGTCAGGGTATTGATTCGATCCATGTCGTCGATTTGGCTGGCTGCAAGGTCTTCAATCAAAAACCCGTCAATCCATTGGTCGGCAATTTTTTTGATGAGCAGTGCGCTGTCGGCAGGGGTGATGCCTGAAGGGATTTGCCTGACAATGTCAGACAACAACAGCACGGAATCGCGGTATTGAGCCACGATGTCGCTATCGGTCACAACAGTGTCGCTTCCTCCACGTCCGCAACCGATTGCAAATCCAAGCGAACTCAGAAGTATTATTGCGGTTCTTTTCATCAGCGATTCTTTCTCATCTAATGAGCAAAATTACAAAAAAAATCCCAATCGTGCAACTAAAAATCAAGTAAAGAGAAAACCTCGGTTTTTGGCCGAGGTTTAAGTAGGGGGTGTAACGTTGTCAAGTTGTCAAATTGTCATGTTGACAAAGGGGACTTTATTTAACCTTCTTGAGCACCTTTTCGTTGACAGTGACGGGATAGCGGGCTTTGAGGCTCTCCACCCATTCGCGTTCAAGCTGATTCTGATAGTCGCTTGTCACGAGGCTTTTGACATCACTCATTGACTCAGGAGCATCCAGCACCTTAGGCTCAAAGATGAAATATACTGAATATTTCTTATTGTTCGGCTTTACTGGATCGCCTCCAAAAATCACATTGTCTACCATCGGATTCTGACCCTCTTCCATAAGAATGCGATCGATCGATGCTTTCCCTACAAACTGCTTGCGTAGAGCTTTAAGCCCGTTGTCGTCATTCACTTCCCTAAGGGCAGTCCTGACAAGTCCTGCTACTGAGTCGTTGGTGGCTTGCACAAGAATACCCTTTACGTGAGGCTTCGTCCATTTGTAATCCTCCTTGTGGGCATTGAAATATGCTGTGAGTCCGTCGTTGTCTTTGGCAGCTTTGTCCCAAACTTCACGAAGGCTTGCTTCATAGAGCAGAGATCCTTCACGATATTCATTGAGCAGATTGCGATAGTCTGGCTCATTTGCGTATAGCCAATCATATTCCACCTCTACAAGGGCCTCTCCGTCGATGTCTTGTTTCTGCAGAAGCTTTTTGTGTTTCTTGCGGAGATTGTTGAGAAGATTGTGGCCTACAAGATTGAAACGCTCATCTTGCGGATTGGCAATGCGCTTGAGCACTCCGGGCTTCATTTCTTCAAGTGTAGCCGGTGCCTTGGCATCAAGTTTGCGAATCACATGCCATCCGAATTGGCTTTTCACCGGACGGGAGATTTCATTCACTTGAAGAGCGAAAGATGCGGAATCGAATGGCTCTACCATCATTCCTGCGCCAAACCAGCTGAGTTTTCCGCCCTGCCTACCGGAACCTTTGTCATCACTAAGCTCACGGGCGAGGTCTTCAAATCGGTCTGGGTTAGCTACGACTAAGGAGTAAATGCTGTCGATAGAGGCTTTCGCAGCGGCTTGCTCTTCTGCAGAAGCCGTAGGAGGCACCATCTTCATGATATGCTCTACAAGTACTGTGCCACGGGCTGGACGGTGCTTGCCACCTTTAAGAATGTGGAAACCTTGCGGCGACTCCACAATCTCAGAGATTTCTCCAGGAGCGAGAGTATAGGCCACTTTTTCGAAAGTATAAGGGAATCTGCCTGATAGTATATATCCCATTCTTCCCCCGGCATTGCTGCTTGCGCGGTCGACTGAATATTTTGCAGCCAATTCGCCGAAATCTTCGCCATTGAGAAGCCTATTGCGGATAGAGTCTGCTTGTGCTCTGGCAGCCACAGTCTCATTGTCGGTAGCTCCTTTGGCCAGCATAATGTGGAAAGCCTCCACTTCCTCGCGTGAAAGGTCGTAGGCCTCCTTGACGAGAGAATTGAGGAAGAGAGAATCAGTCAGATACGGAGCGGCCAATTCGCGCCTATATTGGTCCATCTCTTTTCGGAAAGCTGACATGGTGTCAAGCTTTTGCGCAAGGGCATCGGCCACTTTAAGCTTATAAATCTTAAACATTTCAGCATATTCCTCAAGGCTCTGAGGATCTACCTGCTGTTGCTGATTCTTATGATATAGATACTCAAACTCTGAGCGTGGCACGTCCACGCCGTTGACAGTCATAATAACCTCATCTTTTGCCGAAGCGAAAAAGGCAGTTCCGGCGATAATGGCTAATGCAGCTAAGTGCTTTCTTTTCATTGTTGTTGTCGATATGATATAAATCGCAAAAAAAGGAGGACGCCTTTTGGCGTTCCTCCTTTTTTAACGAATTATTTACCCGAAAATTGTATGAAGGGCAATTTTGTTTTATTCTTACTTAGCGTCGGCTTGGTTGAGACCAGGATTCTGAGCGAGCTTGTCAAGAACGTATTGTGCATTTACTTCAAATTTTTTGGTCTTTGAAGAAGGCACTTCATACATTGCATCCACCATTACTGTCTCCACGATGCTCCTCAGTCCGCGGGCCCCAAGCTTATATTCGATTGCCTTATCTACAATAGTGTCGAGTGCATCATCAGTAAACTCAAGCTTAACGCCATCCATCTCAAATAGTTTCTTATACTGGCGGATGATAGCATTCTTTGGCTCTACCAGAATTCTGCGAAGTGCATCTCGGTCGAGCGGATCCAAAGCAGTCAGCACCGGCAGACGACCGATGATCTCAGGAATGAGACCAAACGACTTCAGGTCTTGAGGCATCACGTATCGCATAAGGTTTTCGCGCTTTTTCTTGGCGTCGCTGCTGTTCTGTCCATAGCCCACTGTATGAGTATTGAGTCGGGCAGCAATCTTGCGTTCGATACCGTCAAAAGCACCTCCACACACAAAGAGGATATTCTTTGTGTCTACAGGGATCATTTTCTGCTCCGGGTGTTTGCGTCCTCCATTAGGGGGAACGAGCACTGTAGAGCCCTCCAGGAGTTTGAGCAGACCTTGCTGCACACCTTCGCCGCTCACATCGCGGGTGATAGACGGATTATCGCTTTTTCGGGCGATTTTGTCAATTTCGTCAATGAAGACTATGCCACGTTCGGCTTTAGCCACGTCATAGTCGCAAGCTTGAAGGAGGCGTGTCAGCAACGACTCGATATCTTCTCCCACATAGCCTGCCTCAGTAAGGACAGTGGCATCGACAATAGTGAATGGGACATCAAGAAGCTTTGCGATGGTCTTTGCCAAAAGTGTCTTTCCTGTGCCTGTTGGGCCGACAAGAATGACATTCGACTTCTCGATGTCGACATCTTCTGCATCTTGCTTTCCTTCATCGAGGCGCTGGATACGCTTGTAGTGATTGTAGACCGCTACAGCCATATACTTCTTTGCCTCTTCTTGCCCTATGATATACTGATCGAGAAACTCCTTGATTTCCTTTGGTTTTGGGATGGAGTTGCTCTCTTTNTTCTTGGGCNTGGAAGAAGAGCGCTGTGCGAGAGCGGCTCGGGAAGTGGTCTCGATATAATTGCAGNAGTCAGAGCAAAGAGCCANACCTGGCANAATCTCCNCCACANGATTAGCATCCGAGTCAAAAACACCACACNTAGCGCACTGGAGNCCGGAGCCCTGTGTCNTTTTTGCCATGNTTGCAGTGATTATTTCTTCTNTTCGTTGATTAGGATGCGGTCGATCATGCCATATTCCTTTGCCTCGGAGGCAATCATCCAGTAGTCGCGGTCGCTATCAGCTGCCACTTTCTCAAGGCTCATTCCGCTATGTTCGGATATGATACGATAGAGTTCATCCTTGAGTTTGAGTATCTCACGGGCTGTGATCTCGATATCGGAAGCCTGACCCTGGATGCCACCCATCGGCTGATGGATCATCACACGGCTGTGGGGGAGGGCAAAGCGTTTCCCNTTTTCTCCAGCCACGAGAAGCACCGCAGCCATAGAGGCAGCCATTCCGGTGCAGATAGTGGATACGTCGCTATTGACATACTGCATTGTGTCGTAGATGCCAAGGCCTGCATAGACAGATCCGCCCGGAGAGTTGATATAGAGTGAGATGTCTTTGTCAGGATCTACGGAGTCAAGATAGAGGAGCTGAGCCTGGATGATGTTGGCACTTTGGTCGGTCACTTGAGTGCCGAGGAAGATGATGCGGTCCATCATCAGGCGAGAAAATACGTCCATCTGAGTGACATTGAGCTGACGCTCCTCAAGGATATATGGGTTCATATAGTCGGCATGAGGCACAGCTACGGCCCCAGCCTGGCGATTGATGGCTTTCTGATAGCCATCGAGCATATTGCTGTTGATGCCGAGGTGTTTTACGGCAAATTTTTCAAATTCATTCATAGACTTTGGTTTAATTCATAATTCATAATGCAGAATGCATAATTNANTNTTACCTTATANCCTTAANGTAGACGGCGATGCAGTTTCCCACATCGCCGCCTATAGAGGATTATGCATTATGAATTATGCATTGTTAATTATTCCTTTAATTAAGCTTCTGCGGGAGCGAAGAGTTTGTTGAAATCTTCTACGCTGACCATCTTCTCTTCGAGAGTCACAGCATCTCTGATAGCACCATAGAGCTTGCTTTCGAAAGCTTGCTGGCGCACTTGGTCGCCCTGTTTGCCAGAGATGATTTCGTGGGCATATTTCTCAAGGATGTCTTCGGGCACATTGGGCATGCCGTATTGTGCAAACTGATTGCGAGCAATGGCCTTAGCGAGTTCGAGCACATCTTCCTGCTCAAGTTTCACTTCAAGAGCCTCAGCAATCTTATCGCTTACGAGTTGCCATACGAGCTGCGGACGAGCCTTAGCATATTCCTCATCGATGTTTTCATCGTTGAGGGTCTCGTTGGCCTGCTTGAGATAATCCTTAAGCACTTCATCAGGGAGAGTGATTTCTCCTACAGCCTTGAGGATAGCGTCTTTTGAATCGATAGTGAATCGGAAGTCGCTGTCGTTGCTGAGCTGAGTCTCAATCATTTCCTTCACGCTCTTCTTGTATTCTTCTTCGTTCTTGACATTGTCTTTGCCGAAGAGCTGGTCGTAGTATTCCTGGCCAAGTTCTGCAGGACGGAGCACGATTGCATCCTTGACTTCAAACTGGAAGTCGCCCTTGTGGTTCTCAACGTCATCCTTGTCGATATTGAGCATAGAAGCGAGTTCCACTACATTGCCGTCAGCAGCAGCCCATGGGTTGAAGTTGAATTTGTCGCCAACTTTCTTGCCTACGAAGATAGCCTTCTGGTCTTCGCTCTTGAAGTGCTCAGGACCAACGATGCCATTTTCAACTACGATGCCACCTTCTTTTACAGTGCCGTCTTCGTTAAGCTCAGTGATAATGCCTTTCACTACAGCGTTGCTTTCAATAGTATCGCCTGATTCCTGCTTGCCAAATCGGCGGCGGAGGTTTTGGTCTTGAGTAGTCACCATATCATCGGTCACTTCGATGCTGTAGTAGGGCACCTTGAGGTCTTTGCTTACAGGAGAAGTGATCTCAGGAGCGAGACCTACGCGGAATTTGAAAGTGAAATCGTCGTTTTTGATGTCGAATTTTTCATCGGCTTCAGGCACTGGATTTCCAAGCACGCGGAGGTTGTTTTCCTTTATATAGTTATAGAGAGCTTCAGAAGTAGCTTTGTTGACTTCGTCGTATTTCACAGCCTCTCCATATTTCTTCTGGATGAGGGCAGTAGGGGTTTTGCCAGGGCGGAAACCGGGTTCTGGACGGTTTTTCGCGATATTCTTAAGGGTTTTCTTTACGTTGTCTGCATAGTCAGCAGCAGCGAGCTCAACGGTCACAACGCCGTTTACGTCGTCGATCTTTTCAAACGTTACGTTCATTTTAGTATTTGATGTTTATTTCAATATTTAACGTTNGTCNTACTCTCTAATAACAATAACCGTGCCAAATTTTTCCGGCANGATTATGCTATTTTTAAGTCCTTTTTGNATTATTTGGCAAAATTAACAAAAAAATCTGNAATGGCAAAATNTGTATTGAAGAGNCAAGAGTGAAGGGTCAANAGTCAAGAGTTATTTGATGGGGAGGAATATCAATTGGAGGGAATGGGGTTGGGCTGTCGTGATGCGTTGATGCTCCAATGGTCCGCCTTGGCCGCAACTGGCTCCTCCCAAGCCTGTGACTCCAGCGTCAAGATGCAGGATGGTGCGATGGCTTTCCGGAAGTCTATAAGNATGNTCGGAAAGCAGGAGTTCCATTTCTGTATATGGAATGGCTGTGGCCGACATAAGCCCGCTCGCAAGAATCTTGATTCCCTTGCCATCTTCGGTCAAGGCTACCCATCTTACGTCTTCATGATTTCCATTGCTTTGAGGACGTGTATAATTGGTGAAATTATCTTTCACCTTCGAAGAATATTTCCCTACAAACTGCCCACTCTTGCGGTCGGAGTAGTTTTCCGAGGGTCCTCTGCCATAGAAAGTGAAATCAGAAAGATATTCTGGCATTTCCATAGAAAAACCGAGTCGAGGGAGAATCAAAGAGGAGTCGTTGGCGCTGATGACGGCATCTAATTTTATGACTCCATTGGGATATATGGTCCAGCTTTGATTTGTGGTAAATTTAAAATCCTCCTGGCCAAAAGCCGAAGATTCTGACTCATCAATTGAATATATCCCTTGTGAATTGCCATTGCCGCCTATCATCTTGCCCCCATTCGGTGCCTGCGACTCCACAGTGAATGAAAGCACGGGATTCCCTTCTGCATCTGTGGATGAGTTAATATCGACGACACGATGCTGAAGATTGTAGAGACCCTTTTCAAACCACTCCTGATATATCCAAGCGTCATTGTTCAGGTAGGCACGGAAAGCATCGAGTTGGGGTCCACGCCCCGGCAANATTATNTCTTTGTCATCATATCTGAGTGAATNCAGCGTACCCTTTGTCAAATCAAACTCTGCATTAAAATTATCTCCANTAATACTNNAGAAATTGCCGTTTGAATTGATTTTCAAGGNTGANGGAGATNCNGACTCAAGAGTTGAAAANTCATATTTNGCTTTTGCNGNCTGTGCGGGCAACTGCTCTGCCATCTGAGGGTAGCCCGCTNCGGCCCAAGGTTTATCTTCAGCCAAGCGGAATNCGACATTTACAAAGTATTCAGAGTGTGGGTCAAAACTTTGAAAATCGTAGGNTAGTACGACTGTTTTCNTTTNTCTCGGAGAAAATCCTTCATTTGCTATCTTCCCTTCCTCGACAATTTCGCCATCCTTATAAAGAANCCAGATTATCTCATANTCATCAAGCGACGTGAAATAATTCTTATTGAATATTTCAATTTTTCCGGTTTCCAAATCNATCGGAGTCACGCTGACATTCTGGTAAACCTTCTTNACCTCAGCATACTGTGGCTTTGGAGTCCTGTCGCCAAACAGGAGTCCATTNATGACAAACTGGCCGTCAGTGGGATTATCNCCAAAATCNNCACNAAAGGCGNGAAATTGCTTNCCTNCAGGAGTATAANAATATAAAGACTGATCAATCCAATCCCAAATGGCGCCTCCCATCAAGAAATTGGTGCTCTCGATGGCTTCCCAATAGTCTTCAAGTCCTCCNACGGCGTTGCCCATGGAGTGGGCATATTCGGAAATGTGGAAAGGATACTTTTCTTCGGCTATCCCTTTAGCGGCCTCTCTGACCCATTCGATTGAAGGATATTGATTGGAGCCAATATCTACTATATCGTTGTTGCGTTCATATTGCACCGGACGGGAAGAGTCAAAAGACTTGAGAGCTGAATATGCACTTTCGAAATTCTTGCCCGGACCAGCCTCATTTCCAAGCGACCATATGGCGACCGATGGATGATTGACAGAAGCATGTGCGAGCTCCATCACCCGGGCNACATGAGATGCTTCCCATTCCGCTACATGTGATAGGGAAGCCTTCCCATAATAATATTCATGAGATTCAAGATTAGCCTCATCCTCAAGATAAATGCCATATTTATCGGCGAGATAATACCAGTAGGGGTCGTCAGGATAATGGGAATTGCGCACATGATTTATATTAGCCCGCTTCATCATCATGACGTCCTCTTCCATTCTTGTGCGTGAAAGATGATGACCGGTTGCAGGGTCGGTTTCATGACGGTTGACACCTTTCAGTTTTACTGGTTTTCCGTTGATATAAAAATATCTTCCCGCTATTCCGAATTCATCTTTGTCGGCAGGAGTGTCAAGGATTTCTATTTTTCGGAACCCAATGTAGGTAGATACAGTTTCCAGTACTTTTCCTTTGTTGTCGGTCAGTTGACCTACCAGCACATGTCTCCACGGACTCTCTGCACTCCATTTTTCAGGAGAAGGCACTTCAATCGTCGAAGTGATTACTTCTTCACTTCCAGCCTCGAGATTAAAAGGAGTGGAAGAGCATGAAATCTCTTTTACCAACTCGTTTTCGTCTGAATAGAGTTGGCATTTATAGAGCGAATAGTTCATACGCAATCCCTTTGCTCCTTTCGATGAAAGGTTGCGGATTGAAGTCTTGACATTCAAGATGCCATAAGAATAATCATTGGTCAAGTCGGGAACCGATACCATATCGCGCACCTGAAGAGGGGAGGTGGAAGTGAGGTAAACACTGCGGAATATACCTGGCAGGCGAAACATATCTTGCGCTTCCAAGAACGAACCATCACTGTTGCGATATACCTCTACTGCAACTACGTTCTCGCCTTTCTTGAGATAGGGAGTTATATTGAAACGTGCGGCATTCCTTGAGTTTTTGCTAAATCCTACATATTTGCCATTAATCCAGAGATAGAAAAAAGAATCTACACCATCGAAGTTGATATAGATCTCCCTCCCTTTCCAATTTTCAGGAATGCTAAACTCCCTCCGATATGACCCAACTTCATTGCGCGCATCGAATGTGGTCCAATTTTCAGGAGGGGTTCTCATCACTCCTCCTCGCCAATCGTCTTCTTTCACTTCGTGCTGGAAGATTACCTTCTGATTCACATAAATCGGAGTGCCATATCGCAGACTGCCATCTTTTTGAATTCCGGCTATGTTCCAATTTGATGGCACTTCTATCTCATCCCAACCCGACACATCGAAGTTTGGCTTGAAAAAATCCGTAGGTCGCAAAGAAGGCTCCTTGACCCAATTAAACTTCCAATTGCCATCGAGCGACTTCCAGTATTGACTGTTTTCTGGGAGCACCTTGCGTGCACTCTCCATGTCTTGGAAAGTGAAGAACCTTGCTTTAGGCATTTCCTTATTATATGCTAAGGAGTCAGGAGATTGCCATTCATGTCCAAAAGGCGCTTTGTCATTCCCATAATAGAATCCTTTTAGGGCATGCTGGGGGCTTGCAGCAGAATTTGCTGCAACAGCAATNGCAAAGAGAAAGCAGAGTTTTTTATTCATCATTCTTCAATCTTCCAATCTTCGATTCTGCGATTCTCTGGCGAGAAATTGACCCCAATCTTGAATACCTTGCGACCATCGACATCAAAACGCAATGCATACTTCTTCTCTTCGATCTGCCTCAATGCTTCTTCGGCAGATGAATCGTATTTTAGCTCAATAACGTAGACGTATTCTGGAGTCTCTATCAGCAAATCTATGCGGCCGTCGGAAGTATGCACTTCCGTCTTGGCATCTAAGCCTATCAGAGTGATGAGAATATAGATGGCGTTGTGGAAGTTGTTTTCGTTGTCCATCTTCATGTCGTAAGGTATACTTGCGAAAAAAGCCCGTAGACTTTTCAGCATCATCTCAGGATGTCCATCACGTATGCCGTCATATATATCGTCGAGCAAAGTCTTGACAGTGCTTCCTTTCGGTTTGACATAAAGATTGACAAGATCATTGAAAAGACCACTTTTTACTTCTTCGTTCGGAACTTTTAGACCTACCGTATTCGTCCTGCGGTCGAAATCTTTAATTGTGAGATATCCTGCCTGATAGAGTATGGCTGTCGGGTCGGCGCTGAGAAGGTCAAGCCCTGCAAGATTATCAAACTTCCAACGAGCGTTGAGTGTCCGCTGGATGTCAACGCCNGAGTATCGGAGCTTCTCCGAAATTATGCTTGGNGCTCCAGTCGCATTCCAGTAATTNCGNATATCTTTCTTTGACATCGCNCACAGCACTGACCATGGATTNTAGATGTCNCTGCCNTTNCTTGCNAAGCGGTAGCCGTCNTAGTTCTNCTTNAGNGCTTGGCATGCTTCNTCATAGCTTAGNTCCATNTCCTCTGCAAGTGCATGGATGCCGCTCTGAAAGCACTCGAACAGTTCCTTTTCTGTAATGCCGCAGATGTCGGCATATTCGTTGTCAAAAGTTATGTCGTCGAGATTGTTGAGGTCGGAGAAAACGCTCAATTTGCTGAATCGGCTGACCCCTGTCAGGAACACCAGACGGATATGCTCTGCCGAGCTCTTGAAGTTGGAGTAGATGCTCGCAAGTTGAGCGCGGTAATGCTCAAAATTTTCGTCTTTACTGAGATTTCCCACAAGAGGTTTGTCGTACTCGTCGACAAGTACGACCACCTCTTTCCCAGTCTTTTTATGCGCACTGATTATAATATTCTTAAACCTCTGGGAATAAGTATCTTCAATCTTGGAGACATCATATTTTGCTTCCCAACTGACGAAAAGATTATTGAGGACGCTTTCCAGCCTTCCTTTCTCATCATATTTATCTGTATTGAGGTCAAGGTGGAGTACGGGATAGGATTCCCAGTCCCAGTCGATTGTGTCGATGTATAGACCCTTGAAAAGTTCACGCTCTCCCTCGAAGAAATATCTCATTGTGGAAAGAAAAAGACTTTTGCCGAAACGCCGTGGCCGGGCAAGAAAGAAGTATTTTGTTTTACTCCTGACTATTTTCTCGACATAAGGTGTCTTGTCTATATATGTAGCATCGTCTTTGCGAAGTGTCTTGAAATCCTGCTGGCCTATAGCGTATCCTTTACTCTTTTCCATTATTTTCAGTTTTGCCTACAAAGATAATGATTTTCCTTCATAGTTGCAAATTTATGAGATTGTCTCAATTAGGGCATCGGGGGCAAGGCGAATTTGCTGGGGGAGAGGTAGACGGTGCCGGGGCCGGTCACCCGCATCATGCTGAGGCCTTCGCCTCCGAGGAGGTTGCCAAGCGACCAGTTGGATTGCATCTGATGGTCGGATATGTTGAGCAGGGCAATTATATGATCTTCGTCTACTTCAATCGTCTCNCCATATTGCAGGTTGATGATGATNGGCTGACCTTTGGTGTCGAGGAATACTGTCGAGTTTCCNTGAATCTTCTGAAGCANNANTCCCATACCTCCAGTCAATCCGGCGATTGATAATTTAGTGGAGACATTCACTTTGTTGTTTGAGCCTACGTATACTCCACGATGGCATATCATGGTCTCGCCATTCAGCTTAACGGGGAGCAATCCGAAATGACTGCCAATCACTACCTTCCGAGGTATATTGGATACGTTGTATAGTCGTAATATGAATAGGGATTCCCCCGAAAGTTTAGCGCCCAATATGCGGCCGAGTCCGCTGCCATTTAAGCTGAGTTCCTTCTCAATCCCTGCTTCAAGATAGATTACTGAGCCTTTTTCGGTGAAGAAATCTTCACCCGGCATCAAAGTCACTTCAAGATGCTGAACAAATTGACCTACAAGTTTACAGTTCATAATGATTGATGTTGTGAGGCAGGCNGGGAAGCCTGCCGTCGTTTATCAAGAGTGGATGGTGACGAGGGTGGCGCCGAAGCCGTATTCTTGGAAGGAGGCGTCTTGGAGTTCGCAAGTCGGGTATTCCTTCTTTAGAAGGTCGCGGACTGCTTTGCGGAGCACTCCATCTCCTTTGCCGTGGATGAATACTATCTTTTGCCCTTTGCGCTTGGCATTCTCTTTCATCGTCTTGCGGACTGTGTCGAGCTGGAGATGCAGCATATCTTTATTTTCCATGCCGGCANTCGTATCAACCAATGAATCGATGTGTAGATCCACTTCTATGAGTGGAAGAAGTTTGTGAGGATTGAGTTCCTTCCCCCTTGATTGCTTTTTGCCTGCATTATCCTTGGGCTGAGTATTGGCAAGAGAAGATGCATAGTCCGACACCATGGAAGCCATATCTGCCTGAGCACGGTCGTCTTTTACAAATGGTATTTCCATCACCGGAGATTCGAAATATACACCCGGACGGAAACAGTGGAGTTTGAAAAACTTCGAGAGGTCGAGGCGTCGGCTGATAGTAGCAGCCGGTTTCATCTCAAACTCCTTATCTTTTTTATATGCCAAATATTGCACTGCGATTTTCTCGTAATCGTTAAGTTCTCCATGGCGGATTACTGCCAAATCTATCAGTTCGTTTGGCGCTACTTCGCCAGCATATACGGTATGCCATCCTCTTTCTTCCGCACTGCGACGAAGAAATGAGAAAAATAGAAAATAATTTGAGTCATTGACCAGCACAGCATTGAAATCTGACTTGCTGAGGTCGCGTATTGATATAGGTTCGAAGGCAATGGCAATGTTGAGCTTGTCGCCATAACCGGTTTCTACTACTTTTTGGGGTTGTTGGGTTGTTGGGTTGTTAAGTTGNTGTGGNGCAGGAATCTCCTTGGAAGGTTGGGNGGGACGGTTNTTGGCAGCGTCGAATGCCTTTTGGTCNAAGAAAAGATTGGGAGCACCCGCTTTCTTCTCGTGTCCTGCCGGGAGCACTACCACTAATTCGTTGACGAGAACAGGAGTTTCGAAACCGTCTTCGTCAACGTATGCNACTTNACCTTCAANTNTNCGCNCGATGCCGCCACCGACGGCATTGAGATATCTNACTGTATCGCCTATTTTTATCATGGTTGTTTTGGGGTTGTGAGGTTGTGTAGTTGTGGGGTTGGTAAGTTGTTAGGGGCGGGTTTGGCCGTTGCCTTTTATTACCCATTTATATGTCATGAGTTCGGCGAGTCCCATTGGTCCGCGGGCATGCAGCTTCTGGGTTGAGA
>WFLX010032961.1_pt1 | contig 24164 bp, 18 predicted proteins | sample 4967041 | NCBI WGS metagenome assembly WFLX01 (sample SAMN12857096, study PRJNA449069) | gut metagenome | isolation source: stool from male and female vole | host: Microtus ochrogaster | place: USA:Florida | collected 2017
ATATCCTTGCCGGGCTTCACTTTGGCCTTGGTGAGCTGGAAATAGAAGTGGGGATGCTCATGGTCGGAGCATGTGGAATAACGGCCATCCTCGGAATAGAACACGTTTTCGTCGATTTTCTTGGTGCGTCCGCCGGTGAGATAGCCTTCGCCCTGCTGGGTCACCACGTCGGTGATATAGCCTTTGCCGGTCTCGAAGTTATATCTCATTGTCTTTGACTCATAGGAGGTGCCGTTGTCGTCAAACACAGGTGAGCCCTGCACCTCGCCGAGCGAGTCAGCGCGGCCTACGGCATAGACAATCGAGGTGTTCATATCCATGTCGATACAGGCGGCGTCGAGCTTTATCTTGCCATAGGTCACCTTGCCGTTACCGAAGAGATAGGCTTTGTTGGAGCCTTCCATCACCAGCGAGTCGCTCGACTCAAACTCAACCACGGCGTCGAGGTCGGTGTGCTCGCGGCGAATTTTCGACGCTTTGGGGAGGGGAGCCTCCACGGAGTCGCCCGCTATGGAGTCGCTCGAAATGCGGGTGCGGTTGCGGCGCGACAGGCCTGAGTAATCGTCGGTCAGGGCAGGGGCGTCAAGCGAGTCGGGCTGAGCTACCGAGTCGGTCGTGAGAGCCGTGGTGTCGGGTTGGTCAGGCGACAAAAAGCCCTGCGGACTCCGGGCAGCGAAAGCCGAAGCCAGCCATAATAATCCTGAAATGAGTATGATGTATATCTGTGAGTGCCTCAAAGCAGTGATTGGCAATTATATCAAGCGGTGTGCATAGATGGTTTACGCACATCTTTTCCTTTAGGTCGCTATGACCGAAATCATCTGCAAAGATAGCACACTTTGAGCGATTTTTCGCCACCGGGCAGCGTTAAAAAATAAGAATGAAACCGAAAAAAAGCCCTTTCATCCTTAAGAGGCGAAAAAAATAATTGCAGCCACGCTGCTAAAAGCGGTGAGCTGCAATTATTTGAATATTATCGGGCGTCTGCTTCAGTGAGGTAGCGCGCCGGGAGGGGTCGAGGGGAATTATTCGCCCTTAACAGCGGCAATGCCGGGGAGCACCTTGCCTTCGATGGCCTCGAGAAGAGCGCCGCCGCCGGTAGATACATAGCTTACTTCGTCGGCGAGACCGAACTTGTTGACACAGGCAACAGAGTCGCCGCCACCCACGAGTGAGAAGGCGCCGTTGTTGGTAGCTTCAACGATAGCGTCGGCGATAGCGCGTGAGCCGGCGGTGAAGTTGTCAAACTCAAACACGCCTGCGGGGCCGTTCCAGAGAATAGTCTTGGCGTCGCGGATAACGTTGGCAAAAGCCTTGCGGGTTTCGGGACCTGCATCGAGNCCTTCCCAGCCTTCGGGAATATCCATCACGCTGACAACGCGGGTGTGGGCGTCGTTGCTGAAAGCGTCGGCGGCTACACAGTCGGTGCCGAGCACGAGGTTAACGCCTTTTTCTTTGGCTTTCTTCATGATGTCGAGAGCNAGNTCGAGTTTNTCGNNNTCNCANANNGANTTGCCCACGTTGCCGCCCATAGCTTTGGCGAAAGTATAGGTCATGCCGCCGCAGAGAATGAGGTTGTCAACCTTGTCCATGAGGTTTTCGATGATGCCGATCTTGGTTGAAACCTTTGAGCCGCCCATGATAGCGGTGAAGGGACGCTTGATGTCTTTGAGGATGTTGTCAACGGCCTTAACCTCTTTTTCCATGAGGTAGCCGAGCATTTTGTCCTGAGCGTCGAAATAGTCGGCCACAACAGCGGTTGAGGCGTGACGGCGGTGAGCGGTGCCGAAGGCGTCGTTAACATACACGTCGGCATAGCTGGCGAGCTTTTTGGCAAACTCTTTCTGACGTTCTTTCATCTCCTTCTTGGCAGCGTCATAGCCAGGGTCGGTCTTTTCGATGCCAACGGGCTTGCCCTCTTCTTCGGGGTGGAAGCGGAGGTTTTCGAGCAGGAGCACTTCACCGGGTTTGAGGCCTTTGGCGAGGTCGTCGGCGGTAGCGCAGTCTTCAGCAAATTTCACGTCGGTGCCGAGAGCTTTGGCAACAGCGTCTTTGATCTGAGCGAGAGAATATTTGGGATTAACTTTGCCTTTGGGTTTGCCCATGTGGCTCATGATGATGAGAGAGCCGCCGTCGGCAAGGATTTTTTTGAGGGTGGGGAGGGCACCGCGGATACGGGTGTCGTCGGTGATGTTGCCGTTTTCGTCAAGGGGCACATTGAAGTCCACTCTGACAATGGCACGTTTGTTGGCGAAATTGTAATTGTCGATTGACATAACTTTATTGGTATATGAGTTATTGAATTGAAATTGTTTACGCTTGATGAAAACCGCTGCGCGGAGTCAGGGAGCAAAGTTAGCGAAAAAAATCGGTAGATTGGTCTCCCCGGGTCAAAAAACTTATAATTCCTTGGGGAGCAGTTCGCTCATCTGGGCGGCGAGCTTGGCGGCTTCGCGGCCGGCAGCTTCGGCAAAATCATTTTCTTTTGAGGCATAAATGATTCCGCGCGATGAGTTGACGAGCAGTCCGCAGTCGTCAATCATGCCGTAGCGACATACCTCCTCGAGGCTTCCGCCCTGAGCGCCCACGCCGGGAACGAGCAGGAAGGAGCGGGGAGCCACCTTGCGGATTTCGGCAAACATAGCGCCCTGGGTTGCACCAACCACATACATCATTTCGTTTTCGTCGGCCCAGCGCTGAGAGGTGGTGATTACCTCTTCAAACAGACGCTTGCCCGAGCGGTCTTCGATGAGCTGGAAATCGTGGCTGCCCTTGTTGGAGGTGAGGGCGAGCAAGATCACCCACTTGCCGGGATAGCCTAAGAAGGGTGTAACCGAATCCTCGCCCATATAGGGGGCCACGGTCACGGCGTCGACGTCGAGAAATTCAAAGAAGCTGCGGGCATAGAGTTTGGAGGTATTGCCTATGTCGCCGCGTTTGGCGTCGGCTATGATAAACTGTTCGGGATAGTTGGCTTTGAGATAGGCCACGGTGTCTTCGAGCACCTTCATGCCCTCGGCTCCGAGACTTTCATAGAAAGCGAGGTTGGGTTTATAGGCCACGCAATAGGGAGCGGTGGCGTCGATGATGGCTTTGTTAAATTCCAACATAGCTTCGGCATCGGTTTTCCCCTCTCTCAGCGACTGAGGAATCTTGAGGATGTCGGTGTCGAGCCCAACGCAGAGAAANGATCGTTTTTTGGNAATTTGCTCGATGNGNTGCTGTCTGTTCATGGTTTNAATATANTGATGGTTTTNCTTTAATAAATCATAGCTCCGACTCCTTGAGGCGCTCGGCGTTTTCGGCCACGGCCAGTTTGTCGAGAAGTTCCTGAAGGTCGCCCGACGACATGACCTGCTGAAGATTGTAGACGGTATAGCCGATGCGGTGGTCGGTGAGGCGCCCCTGAGGAAAGTTATAGGTGCGTATCTTGGCCGAGCGGTCGCCTGTAGAGACGAGCGTTTTTCTTCGCGAGGCTATGTCGTCGACATATTTCTGATGCTCGCGGTCGTAGATATATGTGCGGAGGCGGGTGAGGGCTCGCTCCTTATTCTTGGGCTGGTCGCGGGTTTCGGTACACTCGATGAGTATCTCCTCAACCACTCCGGTGTTGGGGTTGCGCCACGGATAGCGGAGGCGCACACCGCTCTCCACCTTGTTGACGTTCTGACCGCCGGCGCCTCCCGAGCGGAAAGTGTCCCATTTTATTTCACCCTCGTTGATTTCCACGTCAAATGGCTGCGCCTCGGGGAGCACGGCCACCGTTGCCGCCGAGGTGTGAACACGCCCCTGGGTTTCGGTCACCGGCACACGTTGCACACGGTGAACGCCGCTCTCATATTTCAGCGCGCCATACACTCCTTCGCCGTCGGGAGCGGTCACGGTTACGATCACCTCTTTATATCCTCCGGCGGCGCCTTCGCTTGCCGAGGTGATGGCGGTTGACCATCCGCGGTGTTCGCAATAGCGCAGATACATCTTGAGCAGATCGCCGGCAAAGAGCGCGGCCTCGTCACCTCCGGTGCCCGAGCGGATTTCGAGAATGGCGTTGCGGTCATCTTCGGGATCGTGAGGCACTATTAGCAGCTTTATTTCCTGTTCGAGACCCTCGATAGCGCCCTCGTTGCGGTCGATGGCTTCCTTGGCCATCTGGCGCAGGTCTTCGTCCGACTCGTTTTCAAGCAGCTCTTTGGCGTCGGCCAACTCGGTCAGAGCCAGACGGTAGCGACGGGTGGCATCGACCAGTTTCTCGAGCTGATGATATTCGCGGGTGAGACGCACATAGCGGCTCATGTCGGCTATCACATCCGGGTCGGTGATAAGCGTGGCGGTTTCCTCAAACCTCGCTTCCACTCCCTCAAGTCGTTCAAGAAGTGAAGACATCGAAAAATATCAANTAATGTGANATGATTAACTANCCGCGAAGTTACAAAAAAATCAATAANNATCCCTCCGATGNCGGGTTAAATCGAAATGTCGAATGAATCGGCATCCTCCCACNCCGGAAATTTCTCGCGGTCGCGATCGAGTTTCCCGCCGTTGAGCACCGCATAGATAAATCCTGAGGTGTCGGGGGTGGAAATTTCTTCTCCGCGGGGGCTGATAACCAGCGACTGGGTGAGGTTATATGAGCCGTATTCGTCAGTGCCGAGGCGGTCACATCCTGCCACATAAGCCTGATTTTCAATGGCGCGGGCAATTATGAGCTGACGCCAGGCATAGTCTCTCGACAGNGGCCAGTTGGCGGGAATGAGCAGCAGATCGTAGGCGCAGGCCACATTGCGNGTCCACACCGGGAAGCGCAGGTCATAGCAAATCACCATCGAGATTTTCCAGCCCCGGTAGTTGATTATCGGCGGAAGGGCGGCTCCGGGAGTGTAGTAGAGATTTTCATGACCCATCGAGAAGAGGTGGTGCTTGTCGTAGAAAGTCATTTCGCCGTTGTCGGGATTAATGAAAAATCCGCGGTTGAAATACTTGTCCTGATTCTTCACCGCCAAAGAGCCGCATATAGCCGTTTTCTTCTCGATCGCCAGCGCATGGAGAGCCTTGAGCGAGGGGGAATCGTTTTCATCCTCGGCAGTCTCGGCGAGCAATTGGCTGTCGGTGGTGTAGCCGGTGACACACATCTCGGGAAGAACCACCAGCTCGGTGTCGGGGGCGAGATTGCTCATGAGGCTGATAATCCGGTCGACGTTGAGGGAGTTTTTGCCCAATTGCATGTCGATCGGGAGGAGGGCTATATGAAGGTTGTCGTGGGGCATGGTGAGGGGTTGAATTAAGGTTATGGGTTGGAAGGTCAGTCGGCTGAGAACTTGTCGGCATANAGACCTTTAAAGGGGCGGTAGTAGTCTTTGATAGCCCTGAGATCNGCTTCGGCGTCACCTGTNGGGGTGAAGGTGCGCTCNATCATGATGGTTTTTGAAGGAAAGTCAATCACTCCGAGACATATCGGCACATCGGCTTCGCGGGCAATGTGGAGGAATCCGGTGTGCCACTTGGTGGTAAGCGAGCGGGTACCCTCGGGGGTGATGGCGATGGTGAGCCTCTCGGAGGTGTTGAATTTCTCAATCATTATCTCGGTGAGGCTGCCGCTCTTTTTCTTTCTGGGCACCGGCACACCCCCCATGGCACGGAAAATTATTCCCAGCGGGAAGAAAAACCATGTGTCTTTCATGAGAAACCCGGCCTTGCGTCCTATCGAAGCATAGGCGAGCTTGCCGAGTATGAAATCCCAGTTCGAGGTGTGGGGGGCCACACAGATGATTGCTTTGGGATAGTCGGGCACCGTGATGCTGACTTTCCAGCCGAAGAGTTTGAGAATGAATGAACTGAGATTCATGGTAGTGAGAAACATAGATAATCCGCCGGGAGGAAAATGGTTCTTGCAATTTCTCCCGGCGGAGTGGGGTTAACGGGAAATTTTCAGGCGAAACTGTTGTTACTCGGCCATTGCGATGGCTTTGTTGATTTTGCGCTGTTCCTCGGGGAGGAGAGCGTTCATCTTCTTAACAATTTCAACCACCTTTTCGTTGAAGTCCTTGAGCAGAACGGCATAGGCCTCCTTGGCATACTGATGGCGGGCCTTGTTATACGCCTTGCGGNTGTCAAACGATGAAGCCTTGCGGTCGTANGCAAAGGTGCANCGGTCGATNGCGGCAACCTGAAGGGCTGAAATCTCGTTGACGAGTTTATACATAGCCTCGCTGTCGATGCCGGGCACTGTCTCGGCGGCGATGATGCAGTTGAAGGCTAAGGATTCACACATGGTGGTGATCATTTTCTTTATGTCTCTTTTGTTGGCCATGGTTTTGGGAATATGAGGTGTTGGGAAATAGATATTCAGTTGAGCGTGAGGAGAAGATTCCTGAGGGCCTGGGTGTTGGCGGGGAGAGTGATGAGGTTGGTGTCTCTCGACCGGTCGCGCGGGTCGGCGTCGTGCTTGCATTTGTCGGGGTGGGTGGTGGCGAAGAAAATGCCTGTCTCACCCGGCTTGATGACCCTGTTGAGCGCCATTAGGGCAGCCGCGGCGTTGGGTTCGAGAGGGTAGGGTGATGATGCTATCTTTGCGTTGATTTCAGATTGGGGGAACTCGATTATCTCGACCTCGCGGGCTAAGGCGCGGTGATCGTTGTTAAAGAGATCGAGCAGCCTTATGAAATTGGGCGGGATAGTNGGGTCGGAGATGTCGGCTTGGCCGGTGGCGAGATAGGTGTCGAGAAAGTAGTCACCTTCGGGTCGCGCTATCACGAAGCGGTCGACCGGCAACCCCATTTTCTTAGCTATAATGCCGGCGGTGAGGCTGCCGAGGTTACCCGCGGGCACCGAAATTACCAGCCGGGAGTTTTCGTTGAAGTCTGGTTGGTTTCTCAGGCGCGCGTAGGCGTAGAAGAAATAGAAGGTCTGAGCCAGAAGACGTGCTATGTTGAATGAGTTGGCGGCCATGAGCGAGAGCTTGTCCGACAGCTGCTTGTCGGCAAAAGCATCCTTGACCATCTGATGACACTCCGTAAATGAGCCGTTGACCTCTACCGGCACTATATTGCCGCCAAGCGAAGTCATGGCCTTATACTGGGCTTTTCCGATATCATTGCGCGGAAAGAGCACTATGACCCTTATGCCCTCCATGCCGTAGAAAGCGCGCGCAATGGCTTCACCGGCATCGCCTGTGGTGGCTACGAGCACGTCGATGGTTCCGGAATCCTTCTTGTGGANGTGGCGCAGGAGCTGGGCCATAAACCGCGCGCTGAAATCCTTATAGGAGTGAGACGGGCCGTTGAAAAGCTCCAGGGAGTAGATGCCCGGCTCGATTTCCACCAGCGGGGTGTCGAAATCAATGGCGGCTGTGAGCACNTCGTGGAGGGTAGGCGAATCAATATCTTCGCCAAACAGCATGTTNGCCACNACATAGCCNATGTCGGGCAGGGAGATGTCGCCGATGTTGTTGAAAAACGCTTTCGGAATATAGGGAATCCTCTCGGGCATGAAGATGCCGCCAGCGGGGTCAACGCCCCTGCGCACCGCAGTGAGAAGCGGCACCTTGATATTAGGGGATGTGATGGAGTAGTAGAGCATGGCAATTGTTGCGAAAGGTATTCTCGGAATTTGAAAGGCTTAGCGGATGTTGGCGATACTGATGATGTCGGCAAACACACCGGCCGCCGTGACCTCGGCGCCGGCACCGTAGCCTTGTATCACCATCGGATATTCGCGATAGCGCTCGGTTGTGAGCAAAATCACGTTGTTTGAGCCGTCGAGATGATAGAAGGGGTGGGTGGAATTGACNTTGCGGAGNCCTACGGCGAGACGGCCGTTTTCGCTCAGCGAGGCCACGAAGCGGTAGCGCTCACCCTCTTTCTCAGCTTCGAGACGTTTTGACTCCATTTCGCGGTCAACCTCGNCGAGATTGCTNAAAAAGTCTTCGAGCGAGCCGTCGAAAAGATGNGGGGGNATAAAGAGATTTTTCTCCACATCCTCCTGCTCGCATTTCAATCCGGCCTCGCGGGCNAGAATGACNATCTTTCTCACCACGTCGCGCCCCGAGAGGTCCTCCCTCGGGTCGGGCTCGCTGTAGCCGTTGGTCATGGCTCTCCTTATCGCCTCCGACAGCGCCACGTCGGCGCTGAGGTTGGTGAAAATGAAGTTGAGGGTGCCCGACAACACCGCTTCGATGCGCAATATCTTGTCGCCCGAGTTGATGAGGTTGTTGATGGTGTTGATGATGGGAAGGCCGGCGCCCACATTGGTCTCAAAGAGAAATTTCACATCCTTGCGGCGTGCGATGTTCTTGAGGTTACGGTAGTTCTCATACTCCGACGAGGCGGCGATTTTGTTGGCCGCCACCACATTGACATTCTTCGAGAGCAGCGAGGCATATAGACCTGCTATTGCGGGCGACGAAGTGCAGTCGACAAACACCGAGTTATAGAGGTTCATGCCCAGAATCTCGTTGAGAATCAGCTGAGGGTCGGAGGCGAGGGGAGACTCGTCAAGCAGCTCGCGCCACCGGGACAGGTCGAGGCCGTTGGCGTTGAAAACCGCTTTACGGGAATTGGCTATGCCCACCACTTTGAGCTTCAGAGCTTTGGTCTCGAGGAGATGTTGTTGCTGGCGGGCAAGCTGCTGAAGAAGGTGACACCCAACGTTGCCAATTCCCACTAAATAGATGTTGAGAACCCGGGTGTCAGAGAGAAAAAAACTTTCGTGGATTACGTTGAGCGCCTTGCGTTCGTCGGCGAGCTCAATCACAAACGAGATGTTGGTTTCGGAGGCGCCTTGTGCGCAGGCCTTGATGTTGATGCCGTTGCGGCCGAGGGTGTTGAACAGACGGCCGGCCACTCCGGGAGCCTGCTTCATGTTCTCGCCCACGATAGCCACGGTGGCGAGGTTGCGCTCCACAACCATGGGGTTGATTTCGCCGGTCTGAAGCTCGGCCATGAATTCCGATTCGAGAGCCTTGACGGCATTGTCGGCATCAATGTTTCTCACGGCAAACGAGGTGGTGTTTTCACTTGAAGCCTGAGACACGAGGAACACGCTCACACCGTTGCGGGCAAGGGCGTTGAAGATGCGCGAGTTGACACCTATCACACCCACCATGCCGAGACCGCTCACTGTGATGAGACATGTGTCGTTGATCGAGCTGATGCCCTTGATGGCCTTGTCGCTTCCGGTCTCATCGTCGGTCTCAGCCGGTTTTTCAGTCGCGGGTCGGTCGCAGATCAGAGTGCCGGGAGCCTCGGGGTTGAAGGTGTTTTTGATCAGGATGGGAATGTTTTTGTGAAACACCGGGTAGATTGTCGGGGGATAGATGACTTTCGCGCCGAAGTTACACAATTCCATCGCTTCGATAAATGAGAGCGAATCAATGACATAGGTTCCGGGCACTACTCTGGGGTCGGCGGTGAGGAAGCCGTCGACATCGGTCCAGATTTCAAGTTGTTCCACTCCCGGCAGCTCTGCGGCGAGAATGGCGGCGGTATAGTCGCTGCCTCCGCGGCCGAGGTTGGTGATGTCGCCCTTGGTGTCGGTGCTTATGAAACCGGGCACGAGAATCACCTTGTTCTGGGCCATCACCTCGGGGGTGAAAGTCTCGGTTATCAGCGACCGGGTGGTCTCGGCGTCGAGCACATGTTTGCCGAACTGGCTCACGGTTTTGATAAACCTGCGGGAATCGAGCCTTATTGTAGGCACATCGAAGATATGCTCGATGATCGTTGACGACAGACGCTCGCCATAGCTCACGATAATGTCGAGCGAACGGGCCGAAAGGTCGCCGATGAGGCTCACGCCGCGATAGATGTTGAAAAGCTCGTCGAGCATGGCGTCGACCTTCGATCTCACGATAGCTTTGCTCGAAGGGTCGACCATCGCGTCGATAACGTTGTGGTGGCGTTTCACTACCGCGTCAAAGGGCTCCACAAACGAGTTGCCCCTGTTGTTAAGAGCCTCATGGCCTATCGCTATGAGGCGGTCGGTTATGCCTCCGAGGGCCGACACGACCACTATCACCGGCTCGCCGGAGGGGGAGGAGGCAACATAGTCCTCCACAATATGTTTGACATTGCGCAGGCTTTCGGGAGTTCCCACCGAAGTGCCTCCGAATTTCAATACTCTCATTTCGTTGATGTTATTTCTATATAAGCGAAAGATTTATTCTTGATTTCAGGTTACAGCCATATCCCGGGTGCTGACCCGCGGGGGGTTGCGACGGAATATGAGCCTACAAATATACAAAAATTTGGTTGAGCCCGAGGCATTCAAATCTTAAAAACAGGCGCTCCCGCCGAAAATAATTTCACGACAACACATCTATTAAATATTTTTTGTAATTTTGCACGAAAATCCCTAATCTCAACACCATGCGCGACGACTACGAAGATACCGACGATAACGAAGTAACACCCGATGATCTTTTGCCTGAGGAGGCCGAGGATTCAGAACCTGCGCAGGAGGGCGGATTTGATTCCGTAATAGTAGATCTCAATGATGGCGTTGCCCGCCAGCAGCTCAGAGGCATGTATCAGAGCTGGTATCTCGACTATGCTTCCTATACCATTCTCGACCGTGCCATTCCCCATATCGACGATGGTCTGAAGCCGGTGCAGAGGCGCATACTTCATTCGATGAAGACATTGGATGACGGCCGTTTCAACAAGGTTGCCAACATTGTGGGTAACACAATGCAGTATCATCCCCACGGTGATGCGTCGATCTATGGCGCCTTGGTGCAGCTCGGCCAGAAAGAGCTGCTTGTTGAGACCCAGGGTAACTGGGGCAACACACTCACGGGAGCTTCGGCAGCCGCAGGCCGTTATATCGAGGCGCGCCTGAGCCGTTTTGCTCTCGACACGCTCTTCAACGCCAAGATCACCAAATGGAGCATGAGCTATGACGGCCGCAAGAAAGAGCCGGTGACTCTCCCCTCAAAGTTCCCCTTGCTGTTGAGTCAGGGTGTGGGTGGCATCGCGGCGGGACTGTCGTCACTCATCATGCCCCACAACTTCAATGAAATTATCGACGCGGCTATTGCCTATCTCAAAGGTGAGGAGTTTGTGCTCTATCCCGACTTTGCCACCGGAGGATTTCTCGATGTGTCGCGCTATAACGACGGTCGTCGCGGCGGCAAAATACGTGTCAGGGCCAAAATCGAGAAGATCGATCCCAAGACACTCGCCATTACCGAGATACCTTATGGCATGACCACCGAGAGCCTTATCGACTCGATAGTCAAGGCTTATGAAAAGGGTAAGATCAAGATTCGCAACGTGGATGACAACACTGCCGACACGGCCAACATACTCGTGCATCTGCAGCCCGGCTCTTCGAGCGACAAGACCATCGACGCCCTCTATGCCTTCACCGACTGCGAGCTGCCGATTTCGCCCAACTGCTGCGTGATCTATGACGATAAGCCTCATTTCATAGGGGTGAGCGACGTGTTGCGCCGTTCGGCCGACCGCACACGCTATCTGTTGGGGCGCGAGCTTGAGATTGAGCGCGACGAGGTGACCGAATCATTGTTTTTTGCCTCTCTTGAAAAAATCTTCATCGAAGAAAGATTTTATAAGGATGAGGAATATGAGCGCGGCGAATCGACCGAAGCTATCTTCCTCCATCTGCGCAAAAGGTTTGAGCCGTGGGAGGATAAACTTTCGCGCCCCATCACCGACGACGATCTCAAGCGCCTCGAAGAAATACCGATGAAGCGCATTCACCGTTTCAGCTCCGACAAGGCTGAAAAAGTGATAGCCGATTGCCTTGACAGGATAGCTCAGCTCAACAGAAATCTCGACAATCTCACCCAATTCACAATCGATTGGTTTGAGAAAATCAAAAAGGAATATGGCGGCAATATGCAGCGCCGCACAGTGATAAGAAATTTCGATTCGATCGAGGCAACTTCGGTGGCCGAGGCCAACGAAAAACTCTATATCAACCGCGAGGAAGGCTTTATCGGCACATCGCTTAAGAAGGATGAATATCTCTTCCAGTGCTCGACCATCGACGATGTTATTATCTTCTATCGCGATGGCCGCTATAAGGTCGTGAAGGTTGCCGACAAGCTGTTTATCGGTAAGAATGTGTTGCATGTCGGGCTGTTTAAGCGCGGCGACGTGCGCACTATCTACAACGCCATCTATCAGGATGGCCGCGGCGGCATCTTCTATATGAAGCGATTTAACATCACCGGCGTGACCCGCGACAAGGAATATGATCTCACTATGGGCAAGCCCGGTTCGAGGGTTGCCTATTTCACCGTCAATCCCAACGGCGAGGCCGAGGTGGTGAGGGTGACTCTCAAACCGAAGGCGCGCCTCAAGACGCTGCAGTTTGACGTAGACTTTGCGGACCTGTCGATCAAGGGACGCACAGCCCGCGGCAACATAGTGACCAAAAACGAGGTTCACCGCTTCTCGCTCAAAGAGCGTGGACGCTCTACCTTGGGTGGAAGAATGGTGTGGTTCGACCCCGACGTGTTGCGCCTCAACTATGATGGCCGCGGCATCGAGTTAGGTGAGTTCGGGCCTCAGGACCTGGTGCTTGTGGTGCTTAAAAACGGTGAGTATTACACCTCGACCTTCGACGCCGCCAACCACTATGAGGACAACATTCTCCGCATAGAGAAATTCCGNCCNGGCCATGTATGGACGGCGGTGCTCTATGANGCCGACCAGGGTTTCCCCTACCTNAAGAGATTTGCTTTCGAGCCCACCGGACGCAAGCAATCGTTTATCGGCGAGAATCCCGACAGCCGCCTCATGATATTGAGCGACAAGCCGGGAGCAAGGTTTGAAATCGAGTTCCCCGCGCCCGAGGGGGGTGTTCCCCGCGAGCCGCTGATAATAGTGTCGCAGGAGTTTGTGGCTGAAAAATCTTTCCGNGCCAANGGCAAGCGCCTCACCAACATGACCTATCAGTCGATAGCNGAAATNGAGCCGCTTGATGTCGAGGAGGAGGAACTGACCGAAATTGCTCCCGACTCCGAAGATACTGCCGAGGTGGAGGATAGCGAACTGGAAAACCGCTCGGACGACGAGGTGAGAGACGAAATCACAGGTCAGCAACGCATATTCGACTGATATGGGTAAATTGAGATTATTGTCGGTAGTTTCGCTTCTTTGGGCTGCTGTGCTTGCCGCCGTGGCTCAGACCGACTCGCTGACTGTAGTGGCCGATGTTCCGCTGAGGCCCGTCAAGGCAACCGTGATGATCGGCGGGGGAGCGGCGCGCCTTACCCATACCTATCTGTCGCCTGTAAGGACATCGGGTTTCAACACTCTTGTNGCCGTGGCGCGTCAGCAGGCTCTGAGAAGCAATCCCCGCCGTTGGAAAGGGGTGATGGAGATTGACCTCTCGCTGGCCAACACCCACACAATCCACACCTCTTCGGGAGCCATGTGGCAAGCTGTAATCAACGGCGAGTTTTCAGGGCAATATCGCTTTTATCTCCCTCATGGAATCGAGATAGGCGCCGGTCCCGGTCTGGAGCTGAGCGCCGGAGCGGCCTATCGCCCCGCCAACTCCAACAACCCTGTCGCCGCTCAGGCAGCTGCTTCGGTCGCNGCAGCCGCCTCGGTGTCGATGCCGCTCAATATCCGCAAGCTCAACCTCACTCTCTCCTATCAGGCTTTTATGCCGNTGGCGGGAGCGTTCTTNATGCCNCAATACGGTCAGCTTTATTATGAGATATATCTCGGCGACAGTTCCGGAACGGTGCATTTCGGCTGGCCCGGCAACCGCTTTGCCTATCACGGCCTCCTGAGCGCCGACTTTCATCTTGGCTCAACAACCCTCAGGCTCGGATATGACATGCGGCTGCTCACTTCGTCGGCCAANCACCTCGACCACAATTTCAGCAGCCACAATCTCGTGATAGGAATTTCAACCACCCGACTGGCCATCAACCCCNTTGAGGCGCGNCGCAACAAAGTGATAATACTCCCATGATCATGAAAAGAAAATCCCTGATACCTTTTGCGGCNGTTCTGTCACTTNCNATCCTCATGCCGGCCTGTCACGACAGCGACACTTTAGACTATCCCAACGATGCCTACGGTAATTTCAAGGCGCTTTGGGAAACCGTCGACCGCCACTATTGCTATTTTGCCGAGAAACATATCGACTGGGACAGCATNTACACNGTCTATGAGCCNCAGGCCAAGACCGGTCTCAACAACTACGGCCTCTTCATGCTGCTGTCGCAGATGGTCAATGAGCTGAAAGACGGTCATGTGAACCTGTCAAGCCCCTACGCCTCAAGCTACTACAAGGGGTGGTGGGCCGACTATCCTCAGAATTTCAACGAGAGGGTGGTGCTTCAGAACTATCTCAACTTCAATTATGACCGTCTCGGCAACTACACCTACGGAGTGGTTGAGAACCGCAACATCGGCTATATACGTGTCAGTTCGTTTGCTTCGGGCATAGGTGAGGGCAACCTCGACTGGATTTTCTATCGCCTCGGCACCACCAACGGCCTCATAGTCGACATACGCGACAACGGAGGAGGGGAGCTGACCGCCTGCGAGCAGCTGGCCTCGCGCTTCATCACTTCGCGCACTCTGGCAGGATATGTGAGCCACAAAACCGGCCCCGGTCATGATCAGTTTTCCGAGCCTAAAGAGTTTTATTATTTCCCCCCGGAGGCGCCCCACACCGTCTGGGGCAAACCTGTGGTGGTGTTGACCAACCGCTCTACATTCAGCGCCGCCAACCAGTTTGCCTCCTTCATGAAAACACGCGGAGGGGAGATTGTCGTGGCCGGCGATACCACCGGCGGCGGCTCCGGATTGCCGATGAGCATGTCGATACCCCTCGGCTGGACAATCAGGATGTCAGCCTCACCGATGCTCGACAGCGAGCGGAGGTCAAACGAATGGGGTGTCGCTCCCACTCCCGGCCACCGGGTTGACGCTCCTGACAGCGAATATGCCCTTGGCCGCGACATGATAATAGAACACGCCATCAGCTATCTGTCGGAACTTTAGACAGCTGACGGCGTGTAGCCGGTAAATATCTTCAGGGAGAGTTATTTCTCTTCGGCGGGGCAGAAAATCGGGTCGAGGCGGCTCACAATATCCTCAAACACTTCGTCGGGAGTCTTGTCGCCGGCAATATCGTGATAGAGCTTCTCGTCGGTGTAGTAGCCTTTGAGGGGAGTGGTCTGATCGTGATAGACTTCGAGACGCTTCTTGATGGTTTCGAGATTGTCGTCGGCGCGACCGGTCTGAATACCGCGGTTGATGAGACGGTCTACGAGAATATCCTCGGGCACTTCGAGACCGATAACGGCATGAACATCAGTGCCGCGCTCCTTGAGCATCTTCTTCAGGGCGTGGGCCTGGGGGAGAGTGCGGGGAAATCCGTCGAATATCACACCCTTGGCCTCCTTAGCCTCATTGTCAAGGGTGTGGGCCAGAATGTCGATCATCAATTCATCAGGTATGAGCTTGCCCTCCGAGATATACTGGTTGGCTACTTTGCCCAGATCGGTATCACGGGCAATGTGGTCACGGAGCACTTCTCCTGTCGAGATGTGATGGAGACCGTAACGTTCTATAAGCTTTTCGCTCTGGGTGCCTTTGCCGCAACCGGGAGCACCGAAAATCACAATGTTGTTCATACTTATGAGAGGGGGATGAATTGAAAGTCAGATGAGAGCAGGGAGAGGGGCTTCAACCGGCCGGCGGTCATTATTCGGCAGCCTGGTCGGCAAGCACATAGATGTCGGGGAGGTTGCGCGCAAGACCGTCGAGGTCGAGACCGAAGCCGATGATAAATTTTTTGGGAATCTCAAAGCCTACATAGTCGGGATTGACCTCGGTTTCAAGAGCCGTGGGCTTGAAAAGCAGGGTAGCAACCTTGACCGATGCGGGATTGTGAGCCTTGAGGTCGTCGAGCAATCGCACTATGGTGCGACCGGTGTCGACAATATCCTCAACTACAATCACATCGCGCCCCTCGATGCTTTCGGTGAGCCCCACGAGCTGCTTCACCTTGCCGGTCGAGCTGGTGCCGTCATAGCTTTTGAGGCGGATGAAAGCAATTTCAGCGTCGATGGTGAGGGCTCTGAAAAGGTCGGCGGCAAAGGGGAAGGCGCCGTTGAGCACACAGATAATCATGGGGGTTTTGCCGGCATACTCGCTGGAAATGGAGGCGGCTATCTCCCCGATGCGTTGCTGAATCTGTGAGTTGGAGATATAAGGCACAAAATCAAGGCCGTTATATGAAACTTGAGTCATGATATTGAGAATCGGAATTTGCGTGAAAAAACCAATGGGGAGAGACGGCAAAAAATTATTGTGCAAATTTACAAAAATTCTCCTTTAGTGGAAAAAAGAATTTGTAAATTTGTAGCCTAATTGAATAATTATTCAGAATGAAGATTTTTACTACGGAAGATATACGCGCCATCGACCGTCAGACAATTGAAAAGGAGGGTGTTACCGCCCTTCAGCTCATTGAGCGGGCAGCCGATGGAATTGTTAATGAGATAGTTTCGCGGTGGCGCCCCACCAAACGCACTGTGGTCTTTGCGGGCCCGGGCAACAACGGCGCCGACGCTCTTGCCGTGGCCCGGCAGCTTGTGGAGCAGGGCTATGCGCCCGATATTTACCTGTTTAACATAGGCGGTAACCGGCTTTCGCATGAGTGTCGGGTGTGTCGCGACTCGCTCCTTCAGCTCGACGGTGTGAATTTCACCGAGGTTACCGGCACATTTACCTTGCCCGAGCTTACGAGAAGTCACCTGGTGATCGACGGCCTGTTTGGCTCCGGCCTCAAGGAACCTCTCATGGGCGGTTTCAAGACCCTCGTGAGATATATCAACGAGTCGGAGGCATCGGTGGTGTCGATCGACGTGCCCTCCGGCATGTTTGGCGACTGGAACAAGGGCGCCATCAACAGCGACATCGTTCACGCAACCCTTACCCTCACCTTCGAGTTCCCCCGCCTCGCCTTCATGATGAAGGAGAACGCCGAGCTTGTGGGCAAGTGGAAACTCCTCGACATCGGCCTCAACACCGAAGCCATACGCCGCACCCCCACCAACTTTCAGATTGTCGACGCTGTGGGTGCCCGCCGTCTGCTCAANCCNCGNCCNGATTTCTGCTCGAAGGCNGATTTCGGCAACGCATTGCTTGTGGCCGGCAGCTACGGCATGATGGGCGCCGCTCTTTTTGCCGCCCGCGGCGCTTTGCGCTCGGGTGTGGGCAAGCTCACCGTTCATGCTCCCGGGTGGGGCTATGACGTGATTCAGCAGCAGGCTCCCGAAGCTCTCTACGACTCTGACAAAAACGATAACATAGTCACCGAAATCAAAGCCACCCACGCCTATAATGCCGTCGCCATAGGCCCCGGCATCGGCACTTCGGAAGCAACCGTGACGGCTCTCGAGACTTTCCTGAAAAGTGCCGGCAGCCCTGTGGTGCTCGACGCCGACGCCCTCAACTGTGTGGCCCAGAGACGCACGATGCTTAACCTCCTTCCCCAGCACTCCATCCTCACCCCTCATGCCGGGGAGTTTGACCGACTTTTCGGTTCACATGCCAACGATGAGCAACGTCTGCTCAAAGCCATCAAGGTGGCCGACGACTACAACCTGCTGATTCTGCTCAAAGGGCATTACAGCGCCCTGGTTCGCCCCGACGGAAAGGTTTATTTCAACATCACAGGCACTCCCGCCCTCGCCACTCCCGGCAGCGGCGATGTGCTCACCGGCATCATCCTCTCCTTTATGGCTCAGGGCTACCGTCCCGAGATAAGCCCGCTGCTCGCCTCCTATATCCACGGTGTGGCCGGTCAGCTCGCTGCCGANACTCACGGCGACTATGGAGTNACGGCAAGCGANATTGCCGAAAATGTGGGCCGTGCCATCAAGGAAACTCTCGGCTGACAGCTGCCTATAAGTCAATTTACCTCTGCCTTAAAAGTTATATGAAGATCAATATATTCTCACGCATTGCCCTGATTTCGGGCGCGGTAGCCGCAATGATGACTCTCTCACCCGCCGCCTCGGCTCAGACAACCAAGAAAATCTCGGCTACCAAAGCCACCGACAACGGCATTATCTACTCCCTTCCCTCAACCGCCCTTAAAGTGTCGGTAGAGGTTGAGAAAGTGGTGAAACAGCCGGGCGAGTTTGCGCGCTATGCCCGCAAGTATCTCAACATCAACCCGGTGATGACCCCCTCAACCCAATATAGCCTCAAGAGCGTCACCCTCAATGCCGAGGGTGTGAGCGTTGACAACGAGGAGCGCTATCTGGTGCAGTTTAAGAGCGGCGCCACACCTTATATGATACTCACCGACGACAATATTCCCCTCGGCATAAATATCGACGAGGAGAGCGTCACCGCAACCGTGGCCGCCAACCCGGTGCCGGTGGCTGTGGCTCCCCAACCCACCATACTTCAGCAGCCGGTGGCCCGTCAGGTTGTGACCGAGGAGATGATTCAGGCTCAGTCGACTGCCAAACGCGCCGAGCTTGCCGCTGCCAAAATCTACGAACTGCGTCAGAGCCGCAACGACATTATTTCGGGCGACGCCGACAATATGCCTTCCGACGGCAAAGCCATGCAGCTTGCCCTCGACAATCTGGCTGCTCAGGAAGCTGCCCTTACCGCCATGTTTGCCGGCACCGAGCAACATTCCACCGAGGTGAGAACTTTCACCATCATTCCCGAGGATGAGGACTCGCGCACCATCGTGTGCCGCATCTCCGCCACCCGCGGCATTGTAGATGATACCGACCTCAGCGGTGACCCCCTGTGGGTTGATGTCAAGGTTATGTCGCGCGGCGAGATACCCCTCACCGAGTCGGGTGAAAGACGCAAGTTTCCCAAAGGAGGTCTTGCCTACCGCATTCCGGGCAACGCGTCGGTCGACGTGATTTATATGGACAATGTAGTCTGCTCGATGCAGTTGCCGATGGCTCAGCTCGGCACGGTGTTCGGAGTTGAAACCGGTCTCTTTGTCGACAAAAAGGCCCCCGCCTACGCCCGTTTCGACCCCACCACCGGCTCGATAACCGAGCTGGGCACACGCTGAACCTCGGCCACGAGCCGCAACGCGGCGCCGTGGTCTGACCCTCAGACGGTTATTGCATATCTTAAAATAAATGTGTAATTTTGCAGGTGGTTTTGAGCCGCGGAGGCTCGCCATGCTTACGCAATCAAATTTCAATAAGCCAACAATCAACATAATATTATATGTATAGAAGCGATACTTGCGGCCAACTTCGTCTCAGCGACGCAGGCCGTCACGTTACTCTTGCCGGATGGGTGCAACGCATCAGAAAAATGGGCGGAATGACCTTTGTGGATCTCCGCGACCGTTATGGCATAACCCAGATAGTGTTTGACAACGACACTGATGCCTCACTTTGCGAGCGTGCCAACAAGTTGGGACGCGAATTTGTGATTCAGGTAGAGGGTAAGGTTGCCGAACGCACATCAAAGAACTCTCATCTCGACACCGGCGACATTGAAATCATTGCCGACAATCTCAAAATACTCAACCGCAGCGAAGTACCTCCGTTTACCATCGAAGATGACACCGACGGCGGCGACGACCTCAGAATGCGCTACCGCTATCTCGACCTGCGCCGCGGAGCAGTGCGCCGCAATCTCGAGCTGCGCCACAAGATGGCTTTTGAGATTCGCCGCTATCTCGACTCAAAAGGTTTTCTTGAGGTTGAGACTCCCGTGCTNATCAAGTCAACTCCCGAGGGNGCGAGAGANTTCGTGGTGCCTTCGCGCATGAATCCCGGCGAGTTCTANGCNCTGCCTCAGTCGCCCCAGACCTTCAAGCAGCTCCTNATGGTGAGCGGCTTTGACCGTTACTTCCAGATTGTGAAGTGTTTCCGCGACGAGGACCTTCGNGCCGACCGTCAGCCCGAGTTCACTCAGATCGACTGCGAGATGTCGTTTGTTGAGCAGGAAGATGTGCTCAACATGTTTGAGGGTCTGGTGAAACACATATTTAAATATGTAAAGGATATCGACTTCACCGAGCCTTTCCCCCGCATGACATGGGCCGACGCCCAGCGCCTCTACGGCTCCGATAAGCCCGACACCCGTTTCGGCATGGAGTTTGTGGAGCTNAAGGACCTNACCGAAGGCTCCGGCTTCTCGGTGATGGACAATGCCGAATATGTAGGCGCCATCGTGGCTCCCGGCTGCGCCGAATATACCCGNAAGCAGCTCGANCAGCTCACCGACTTNGTGAAACGTCCTCAGATCGGTGCTTCGGGCATGATGTGGGTTAAGTTTGAGAAAGATGGNTCGNTCAAGAGCTCGGTGGGCAAATTCTTCAGCGACGAGGTTATCAGATCGTGGGGCGAACGCGCCGGTGCCAACCCCGGTGACCTGATGCTGATACTCGCCGGCGGCACCGCCCGCACCCGCAAGCAGCTCTGCGAGCTCCGCCTCGAAATGGGCAGCCGCCTCGGCCTGAGAGACCCTCAGAAATTCTCATGCCTTTGGGTTATCGACTTCCCCCTCTTCGAGTGGGATGAGGAGACCGGCCGCTACTACGCCATGCACCACCCCTTCACCTCGCCCAACCCCGAGGATATCGACAAACTCGAAACCGATACCGGCGCCGTGAGAGCTACCGCCTATGACATGGTGGTCAACGGCAATGAGCTTGGCGGCGGTTCGATACGTATTCATGAAGCCGACCTCCAGAACACTATGTTCCGTCTGCTCGGCCTCACCGATGAGGAAGCTCAATATAAATTCGGCTTCCTGATGAATGCCTTTAAGTTTGGCGCGCCCCCTCACGGAGGTCTCGCTTTCGGCTTCGACCGCTTTGTGTCGATTCTCGCAGGTCTCGACTCTATCCGCGACGTTATCGCATTCCCCAAAAACAATGCCGGTCGCGACATGATGATCGACGCTCCTTCAGAAATCGATCAGTCACAGCTCGACGAACTCTATATCGCCCTCACTCCCAAACCTGAAAAGTGAGTCCGGAAGATAAGTCAAAAGAGATAACCGTAGCGGCAGTGGCGGAGGCNCTCGAAGCCTTCGCCCCTCGCCGTCTGCAGGAGAGTTATGACAACACCGGGCTGCAGTATGGCNTTCCCGACACCAAGGTTACCGGAGTGTTGCTTACCGTCGANGTNACCCCCTCTGTTGTTGACGAGGCNGTCAGCAAGGGGTGTAATATGATTGTGTCACATCATCCGCTNTTGTTTCGCGGGGTGAAGTCGCTCACCGGAGCCACCCCCGTTGAGCAGGCGCTCATNAAGGCCGTGACTGCCAATGTGGCNATCTATTCGAGCCACACGGCGCTCGACTCCGCTCCCGGAGGNGTGAGTCACNGNATGGCGCGTATGCTCGGGCTGAGAGATGTNGAGGTGCTTGAGCCTCANAATCCCGAAAAGACCGAGGGGCTCGGATGTGTNGGCAATCTCCCNGAGCCTGTCACTTTGGCNCGGTTTGTCGAGATTGTGAAATCAAAGTTNGGTTCGCCGGTGGTGAGATGTTCCGACCCGATGCGTTATNGCGGTGACAGNTNCTGTTTGCAAAGGGTGGCATTGTGTGGCGGCAGCGGAGGNTCGCTCCTTCCCCGGGCCATCGAGGCGGGAGCTCAGATCTATCTCACCTCCGACACCCGCTATCATGACTTTCTNGACTACTCCTCGTCGGTAATCATAGCCGATATAGGCCATCATGAGAGNGAATCATGCAGCAAAGAGATATTTTATGAGTTAATTACCAAAAAATTTCCTAACTTTGCAGTCAAATTGGCATGTTCCGACCAAAACCCTATGGTTTATCTTTGAGCTTGTCATCTATCATATAGAAAAATATAACTATAAACGTCACTATATATGGCTACTACACGCAAAGCCAAACCCGCCGAGTCGCTCTCGGTCGAGTCAAGGCTCAAATCGCTCTACGAGTTGCAGCGTATTCTCTCCAAAATCGACAGACTGCGTGCCGAGCGCGGTGCACTCCCCAACGAAGTGCGCGACCTTGAGGATGAAATCGCCGGATTTCATACACGAATCGACAAATATAAGAACGAAATCGAGGAACTGCGCAAGAAAACCGTTATTGAGCAGAACAAGATTCTCGATTCTCAGTCGAAAATAGCTACCTACAAGGAGCAGATTGACAATGTGAGAAACAGCCGTGAATATGACCACCTCTCGAAAGAAATCGAATTTCAGACCCTTGAGATCGAACTTGCCGAGAAACATATCAACGAGCATGCCCGCGATACCGAGAATAAAAAGGCCGAAATCGAGCAGACCGAGTCAATGCTTCTTGACCGCAACCATATCCTGGCCCTGAAGCGTCAGGAGCTTGAGGAAATCGTTTCTGAAACCAAGCAGGAGGAGGAGACCCTCCGCGGCGAAGCCCTCAATCTCGAAACCAAAATCGACGAGCGCACCCTCACCGCTTTCAAGCGCATCCGCAAGAATGCCCGCAACGGCCTCGGCATCGTTTATGTGCAGAGAGATGCCTGCGGTGGCTGCTTCAACCGCATTCCGCCCCAGCGTCAGATGGAAATCAAGATGCACAAGAAAATTATCGTGTGTGAATATTGCGGCCGCATCATGATCGATCCCGATCTGGCCGGCGTTAAGCCCGACATGCCCGCCGTGACCGAAGAGAAGCCCAAGCGCAAGTCGCGTGCCGCAGCTGCCCGCGCCGCCGCCATCGACAAGGCTCTCGACTGATAATTAGGTCATTACCGTTATAAGATAAGGTTAGCCCGCTTGCTCTTTATGAGTCGGCGGGCTAATTGTGTTTATGCCCGTGGGGTGGGGATTATGACATATTGTCACTGTTTGGCAGAGGTATAGTGACAAAAACAATCAATTATTTCCTCAAAAAGCGGCTGAAAGGCCCTGCAACTTTTTTGGCACTATGTTTGTTTAATAAATGTAGCACAACCGAGGGGGAGGGCAAGCGGAAGCAATCCCGACAACCCGGTCCGCTGCAGGAAAAAATTGAATTAACTCAAAACCAAAATAAAGAATAAAAATCTCAAAATTATGGGAAAAATTATTGGCATAGACCTCGGAACCACTAACTCGTGTGTATCCGTTCTCGAAGGAAATGATCCTGTTGTAATACCCAACAGCGAAGGTAGAAACACCACACCTTCAATTGTTGCATTTGTTGACGGTGGCGAACGTAAGGTAGGTGACCCCGCCAAGCGTCAGGCCATCACCAACCCTGAGCGCACCATCTATTCGATCAAGCGTTTCATGGGTGAAACCTATGATCAGGTACAGAAAGAAATCGAACGCGTGCCTTATAAAGTGGTACGCTCCGACAACAACACTCCCCGTGTTGATATCGACGGCCGTGAATATACTCCTCAGGAGATTTCGGCCATGATTCTTCAGAAGATGAAGAAAACCGCCGAGGATTATCTCGGTCAGAGCGTTACCGAAGCAGTCATCACTGTGCCTGCTTACTTTAACGACTCTCAGCGTCAGGCTACCAAGGAGGCCGGCGAAATCGCAGGTCTTACCGTTAAGCGTATCGTTAACGAGCCTACCGCAGCCGCTCTTGCCTATGGTCTCGATAAGGCCAACCAGGATAAGAAGATCGCCGTGTTTGACCTCGGTGGCGGTACATTTGATATCTCGATTCTTGAACTCGGCGACGGCGTGTTTGAGGTTAAGTCGACCAACGGTGATACCCACCTTGGCGGTGATGACTTCGACCATGTGATCATCAACTGGCTCGCCGATGAGTTCCAGAAGGAAAAAGGCATCGACCTCCGCAAGGACCCGATGGCCCACCAGCGTCTTAAAGAGGCTGCCGAAAAGGCTAAGATCGAGCTCTCAAGCTCAACCTCAACCGACATCAACCTTCCTTATATAACCGTGGTTGACGGTCGTCCCGAGCACCTCGTTCAGAAGCTCACCAGAGCTAAATTCGAGCAGCTTGCCGACAACCTGATCAAAGCCACAATTCCTCCCTGTGAGCAGGCTCTTAAAGATGCCGGTCTTACAGCCAAGGATATTGATGAGGTGATTCTCGTAGGCGGTAGCACACGTATCCCCGCTATCCAGAACATCGTAGAAAACTTCTTCGGCAAAGCTCCCTCTAAGGGCGTTAACCCTGACGAAGTAGTAGCCGTAGGTGCAGCCATCCAGGGTGGTGTGCTCTCAGGCGATGTGAAAGATGTGC
>WFLX010001880.1_pt1 | contig 24149 bp, 17 predicted proteins | sample 4967041 | NCBI WGS metagenome assembly WFLX01 (sample SAMN12857096, study PRJNA449069) | gut metagenome | isolation source: stool from male and female vole | host: Microtus ochrogaster | place: USA:Florida | collected 2017
GGAAGTTGCAATGATTATTTCATCGTCGATGTAATAATAAGCGGGTCGGATTCCGTTAGGGTCACGGAAAACGAATACATTGCCTGATCCAGTAGCTCCGCAAATCACATATCCTCCATCCCATTCCGGAGCAGTGGCTTTAAGCACATTTCTTATGTCAAGTTCCTCTTCAATGATTTCCTCGAGATTTTTGTCTACGAAGTTCTCTGCATCATCATCTCTGTGAAGTCTGTATAGACGGTGATTTTCTTTGTCGAGAGCATACCCAAGCATCTCAAGCAGAATGATAGTATCGCTATGAAGTCGGGGATGCTGTCCGCGACTGACTACTGACTCAAAAAGAGAATCAACATTAGTCATATTGAAGTTGCCACACATCAGAAGGTTGCGGCTTCTCCAGTTGTTGCGTCGCAAAAATGGGTGAACATACGACATTCCACTTTTCCCGGTAGTAGAATATCGAAGATGTCCGAGATATATCTCGCCTATCATTGGAGCCTCCGTCTCAGCCTCATGTGGGGTCATGTTCTCCAGGCCAACTTCAGTCAGGCGCTGACCAATTCTGTTGAAAATCTCCTGAATTGCCTGAGAGCCAAGTTCGCGTTCCCTCCAAACGTATTCATGTCCGGGAGCCGCCTTTAGATTCACTACGCCAACTCCGGCTCCTTCCTGACCTCGGTTGTGCTGCTTCTCCATAAGAAGATATAGCTTATTGAGAGCATATGCGTAGCTCCCATATTTTTCCTTATAGTAGCCTATTGGCTTTCGAAGGCGGATCATAGCGATGCCGCATTCATGTTTAAGTGGTTCCAAATCAGAATCTTTTTTACCTTGTTTTTTACCTATAGTAGAAAAGACAGATTGTCAAAATGTCAGTTTGACATTTTGACAATCCGAAAATTTTTTATTTGAATTTGTGGTCGCAATAGCGGCATCGCAGTGAGCCATCAGGAGCTTTATAAGCTCGACGGGGAGATTTCTCATTGCGTGTGATACACTTCTTGTTTTCGCAACGAAGATGTCCGGGAACTTCCACTTCTTCTTGTTTTGGCATTTGATGATTAGGGTCATCTTTCCAGTCAAGAAGACTCGAAATGAGAGCCATGCGTACAAACTTGCCGTTTTCTACCTGGCGGAAGTAAGCAGCCCTCGGGTCAGAGTCAACTTCCTCAAGAATCTCATTTACTCTGGGCAGTGGATGAAGAACAGCCATCTTTTCTTTGGCAAGTTTCATTTTCTCACTGTCGAGAACGAATGAATCCTTTACTGCTTCATATTCATCCTCATCGAGGAATCGTTCTTTCTGCACTCGAGTCATGTATAATACGTCGAGTTCCGGCATTGCCTCTTCAAGAGTGTCCACTTCCTTATATTCAAGACCAAGACGATCGCAGACATCCTGTTTAATATAATCAGGGAGTCTGAGCTGTGGAGGTGCGATGAGGACTATCTTTATCCCTTTCTGGCGGGAGAGTGCTTTTATGAGGCTATGCACGGTGCGACCGAAACGCAGGTCGCCACAGAAGCCGATAGTAAGATTGTCAAGGCGTCCGAGTTCTCGGGTGATTGTCAGGAGGTCGGTCAGAGTCTGGGTAGGATGTGCGTGGCTGCCATCGCCTGCATTGATGATTGGCACGCGACTAACTTCAGTGGCTGCAAGTTGGGCACCCTCCAAGAAGTGGCGCATAGCGATGATGTCGGCGAAATTCTCAACCACACGGACAGTGTCTCTGACAGTTTCTCCCTTACTCACCGAGCTGCTTGCAGCATCAGCAAAACCGAGGACATTTCCTCCCAGTTCCATCATGGCGGCAGTGAAGCTAAGGCGAGTTCTGGTAGATGGCTCATAGAAGAGAGTCGCAAGTTTCTTGCCCTTGCATTTCTCTGAATATTTTGCTCTGTTTGCAATAATATCGAGTGCAAGATCAATTATTTCTTGGGTTTCTTCTACCGTGAGGTCGGTAGGGTCAATGAGATGTTTCATAATCAAGATCTAATGCATAATTCATAATTCATAATGCATAATTATTTGTCGCTGACATTCAATAGGATTACAGAACAATCAACGATTAAACGATTAGGCGTTCATCCAGGAAGTATCGCTGGGATTGTCGCGGAATTTCAGGATACGGTTTTTCCAGATAGGATCGATATACCCTTCTTCAGCGGCAACTTCTACGAGAGTGTCGAGGTTTGACAATGAGTGATTAGTCACATTTGCAGCTGCAAGGCGGTCAGTGGCTTTTTTCATTCCATAAGTGAAGATTGACACGATGCCAAGCACTTCAGCACCTTCTTCTCTTAGAGCCTCAACCACTTCAATGCAACTTCCACCTGTAGAGATGAGGTCTTCCACTACTACAACTTTTGTTCCAGGCTCGCATTTCCCTTCAATGCGGTTGCCGCGTCCGTGGTCTTTAGCGCCTCCGCGCACGTAGCCCATTGGTTTATTGAGAAGCCATGCTGTGATTGCTGCATGAGCGATTCCTGCTGTAGAAGTTCCCATAAGGGATTCAGCCTCAGGATAATATTTTGTGATGAGTTCTGCAAGACCTTCTTCGATATCTTTTCTTACTTGTGGGTAAGAAAGAGTCAGTCGGTTGTCGCAATACATAGGGCTTTTGAGTCCTGAAGCCCTATTGCAGAGATCTTCAGGGCGAAGATATACCGCGCCTACACTTAGAAGTTCTTTTGCTATTTTCTTTTCCATCTTCTCTAATATTGAACTTTGATTTTAGAATTGGAATTTTTCTAAATAATAATTATGCATTATGCATTGGTATGAAGGAATTCTTCGCAGCAGCGATTGTAGGCGGCAAGAGGATCTTCTGCCTTAGTGATAGGACGCCCTACTACGATATAGTCTGATCCAATTTCGCGAGCCATGGCTGGAGTCATCACGCGCACCTGGTCGTCGGTTGCTGAATCTGCAAACCGAATACCAGGAGTGACAGTGACAAACTTATCTCCGCAAGCAATTTTTACGATTGAAGCCTCGCGCGGAGAGCAAACCACTCCATCAAGTCCTGACATCTGGGCATTCTTAGCATAACTTGCCACCACCGCATCCACCTCTCCGGGGATGAGAAGATCTTCATTCATAAGTTCTTTGCTTGTAGAAGTAAGCATAGTCACTGCAATCAGTAGCGGACGAGTTCCATCCGGGCGAGTAAGACCCTCAATGGCAGCCTCCATCATCTTATGACCGCCAAAAGCATGGAGGTTGGTCATGTCTACATCGAGGTGGGAGAGTACTGACATTGCGCTTTTCACCGTNTTGGGAATGTCGCAAAGCTTAAGGTCGAGAAATATCTTGTGTCCTCTTTTCTTTATCTCCTTGATTATTTGCGGACCCGCAGCATAGAAGAGTTCCATGCCAATTTTCACGTATGGTTTCGTGTCGCCAAAGCGGTCGAGAAATTCCAGTGTCGCTTCCATGGAAGGGAAGTCGCACGCTATGATCACATCTTTCGCCATGATATTCCAATTATGTCTTTTATGTTGTTTATTTTTAATTTTTTCAGTAGTAGGGGAAGTTCTTCTGAAATTTTCTTGCATGCCAATGGGTCTACAAGGTTGGCAGAGCCAACCTGCACCGCAGACGCCCCAGCCATCATCATTTCCACAACATCCTCTGCGCTGGATACTCCTCCGCATCCCATCACCGGAATGCTGACTGCCTGAGACACTTGATATACCATCCTCACTGCAACAGGGAATACCGCCGGACCTGAGAAACCTCCCATCCTGTTTGCTATAACGGGGCTACCGGTATTTATATTGATGCGCATTCCGAGGAGGGTGTTGATGAGAGTCAGACCATCAGCACCGGCTTCTTCGCATGCTTTTGCAATCGACACAATATCGGTCACATTTGGAGACAGTTTGATGAATACAGGTTTCTTGACGGCAGATTTTACTGCACGAGTCACCTCAGCTGCTAGTTCGGCAGACGTTCCGAATGCCATTCCGCCGTTGTGCACATTTGGGCAACTTACATTCACTTCGATAATATCTACTCCATCGCAAGCATCTGCCATTTTGCAAGCCTCAACATATTCTTCAATTGAAAAACCGCTGACGTTTGCTATGACGCACCCTGAATAAATGCTCCTAAGTTCAGGCACCTCATGACTGTATACGATTTCTGCACCGGGGTTTTGCAGACCGACGCTGTTGATCATTCCGTCAGGTGTCTCCGCAATTCTGGGAGTGATATTTCCAAAGCGGGGATGCAGGGTAGTGCCTTTTATTGAGATTCCTCCAAGGATATTCAGGTCGTAGATATCAGCGAATTCTTGTCCGAAACCAAAAGTGCCACTTGCGGGAACAAGAGGATTTTTGAGTGTAAATCCACACAGATCAGTAGTTACGGAAGGTTCACCTTCAAGTTTTCTGTCGCGGGCAAGGGTTGGAGCAGGAGTCCCATTTCCTTTGAATGTTTTCATCAGGATGGCATCAAATACAGGACCATCCTTGCAGACACGTTTTGGGCCCCAGGGGGTCTCAATAGTGCAGCCCATACAAGCTCCGAATCCGCAACCCATTCGTTCCTCCATGCTGACTTCCCCCTTTTCGCAATCGAGTTCCCTGCCAAGTGCTGATAGCATGGGAAGAGGTCCGCATGCATACCAGAAATCATAACCTTGGATTTCAGGAGTGCGTATCGCATCTGTGACGAATCCCTTCACCCCGGCAGAACCATCTACAGTGGCTACTTCAACAGCAGCTCCAAGTCTGCGGAAATTTTCAGCATAGAATATTTCTTCAGCCGTGTTGAAACCTAAGGCAACTTTCACTTTTTTTCCCTCGGCTATAAGTTTGCGAGCCAGAAGGTAGAGTGGGGGAACACCGACACCTCCTCCTGCAAGCAACGCAGTTTCTTTGCAGCGGGATGTATCAAAACCTTTTCCAAGACCGGTCAGAAGTTCAAGCTCCATACCCGGAGCCATTTCTGCCATAGCCTCTGTCCCTTTTCCAACAACCTTGAATACCAAAGTAAGTTTATTTCCTTCGATATCACAGACGGAAATCGGACGGCGTAGATATAGTCCCGGTATGGAAATTTCGACAAACTGCCCCGGCATGTTGAATGCTGAGCAGTCGCCTCTGAGGGTCATTTCATAGACTGTTTCTGTCAGTCTTGTTATGCTTGTAATCTCAAATTTCATAATATTTTCAAATCTTCCCCAAAATTAGCGAAAGCAAGTGGAAAATCCAAATAAATACTTCTAATTTTGAAATTAGAAATTAGAATTTAGAATAAATTCTCCCCTTTAGGGGCCGGGGGCTTCTAATTCTCAATTCAACGCGAAATCATTCCATTTCCTTTACGCCCATATTCAGCATCTATGGTAGACACTCCCATGGTGATTTCTTCCAGTACATCAAGGAGTACACGGACGGTCTCAAGTGCTGTGAAGATGGTCACATTGTTCTCAATGGCTGTGCGTCTGATTTCATAGCCATCAAGACGAGTGTTGTGTTGGTTCACGTCGATAGTGTTGATCACATAGCTTACGTGTCCCTGACGCAGTGAGCGCTCTATATCCTTGCTCCCTTCGCTGAATTTTCCCATTGTGCGGCAACGTATGCCATGATCCTTCAGATATTTTGCCGTTCCTCTTGTGGCCTCAACATTGAAGCCGAGGTCATAGAATCTGCGAATCAAAGGAAGGGCCTTTTCTTTGTCAGCGTCTGACACAGTGACGAGGAGAGTTCCGTAATTGAGCACTTGCATTCCTGAAGCCTGAAGAGACTTATAGAGTGCNCGGGTAAGCATGTCGTCGTAGCCGATGGCCTCACCGGTCGACTTCATTTCCGGCGATAGGTAAGAGTCAACTCCCTTAATCTTAGAGAAGGAGAATGCCGGAGTCTTTACAAACCATCTCTTGCGATCAGGATAGAGAGTCATGTCATATCCTTGGCTTTTCAGGCTTTCTCCAAGCATTACCTTTGAGGCTATCTTTGCCATTGGGACTCCGGTAGATTTGGAAAGGAACGGCACAGTTCGAGAACTGCGTGGATTTACTTCTATCACATAGACGTTCTCGTCTTTGTCTACGATGAACTGAATATTGTAAAGCCCGATAATTCCGATTGCCTTTCCCAAGCGGACGGTGTAATCGACGATTGTTTTCCTCACTTTTCCGCTGACACTGAAAGTAGGATACACTGAGATAGAGTCGCCTGAGTGGATACCGGTCTTCTCAACGTGTTCCATAATTCCGGGAATCAGAACATCTGTTCCATCACAAATGGCATCCACTTCCAATTCTTTGCCCATTATGTATTTGTCGACCAATACAGGACTGTTGTCCGAAATATCCACAGCATTCTGAAGATAGTGGCGCAAGGCTTGTTCGTTGCCTACAATCTGCATTGCTCTGCCTCCAAGCACGAAACTTGGACGCACCAATACGGGATATCCAATGCGTTCNGCGGCTTTCACTCCGCTTTCGATATCTGTCACAGCCTCTGCATCCGGTTGGGGGATACCTGTCTCGCGCATGATTCGCTCGAAATGCTTTCGGTCTTCAGCACGGTCGATCGCCTCCAGCCCTGTGCCGATAATCTTGACTCCACGCTTGGCAAGAGGAGCGGCAAGATTGATGGCTGTCTGTCCTCCAAGTGTCACCACTACACCTTCAGGCTTTTCGAGATTCACCACGTTCATTACGTCTTCTACGGTGAGAGGCTCGAAGTAGAGTTTATCGGATATGCTGTAGTCGGTAGATACGGTCTCAGGGTTATTGTTGATTATTATTGCCTCATAGCCTTGTTCGCGGATGGTCTGGATAGCATGCACGGTNGAATAGTCAAATTCTACACCTTGTCCGATTCTGATNGGGCCGCTTCCGAGCACCAGAATTTTCTTACGATCGCTGACTATCGATTCATTCTCATCCTCATAAGTGGAATAAAAATATGGCACATAAGAGTCAAACTCACCTGAGCAGGTGTCAATCATTTTATAGACGGGGATAATGCCAAATGATTCCCTCATCTCGCATATTTCGGTCTCTGTAAGATTGCGAAGTTTGGCAATATAGCGGTCGCTGAATCCCATTCTTTTTGCTTCTCTAAGTAGATTGGCATCAAGGGTNGCAGCATCCCTGATTTCCCATTCCATCTTGATGATATTGTTGAGCTTTTCAAGGAAGAATAGGTCAATTCCGGTTTTGTCGTAGATATGCCAGAGAGCCACTTTGCGCCTTAAAAGTTGTGCAATGGCAAGAAGTCTGTCGTCACGTCCTTCCTTGATGTATTCTATTATTTCTTCAGAAGGCATATCCTCAAATTTCTTCGAGTAGAGATGGTCAACACCTGTCTCAAGAGAGCGTATACCTTTCAGCAGAGATTCCTCAAAAGTCCTTCCGACGCTCATTATTTCTCCAGTCGCTTTCATCTGTGTGCCAAGCAGATTGGAAGCCTCGCTGAATTTATCAAACGGGAATCGTGCGATTTTTGTCACTACATAGTCGAGAGCCGGCTCAAAACTTGCAGGAGTGTTGGCTATCTGAATCTCATCGAGAGTCATTCCTACCGCTATTTTAGCGCTCACACGAGCAATAGGATAGCCGGTGGCTTTAGAAGCCAGTGCTGAACTGCGAGAAACTCGAGGATTAACCTCAATTATATAGTAATTAAATGATAGAGGGTCAAGTGCAAACTGGACATTGCAACCTCCTTCTATCTCAAGAGCGCGAATAAGTTTCANGGCTGAGTCTCGAAGCAACTGATATTCCTTGTTGGTGAGTGTTTGGCTTGGAGCCACTACTACAGAGTCACCGGTATGGACACCAACCGGGTCAACATTCTCCATATTACAAATAGTGATGGCAGTATCGTTGCTGTCTCGCATCACTTCATACTCNATCTCCTTGTANCCCTTGATGGATTTTTCTACAAGCACCTGATGTACAGGNGAAAGTGCAAGAGCGTTTCGCATCANTTCTCGGAGTTCCTCCTCATTGTCAGCGAAACCACCACCCGTTCCGCCGAGTGTGAATGCCGGGCGAAGCACGACAGGATATCCAATCTTTTCTGCGACTTTCACACCCTCTTCAATGCTGTTGACTATTTCGGATGGAAGCACCGGTTCGCCGAGGCTGAGGCATAGTTCTTTGAAAAGTTCGCGATCTTCCGCCTGCTCGATGCTTTTGAAAGAGGTGCCAAGTATCTCTACTCCACATTCTTCAAGGATACCCTTCTTTGCAAGTTGCACTGCGAGGTTAAGGCCTGTCTGGCCTCCAAGTCCAGGCACTATGGCATCGGGACGCTCAAAACGAATTATCTTTGCTACATATTCCAATTTGAGTGGTTCCATGTAGACTTTGTCGGCAATTCCTGTATCTGTCATGATTGTGGCAGGATTGGAATTGACGAGTATCACTTCATATCCCTCTTCCTTGAGAGCAAGGCAAGCCTGAGTGCCGGCATAGTCGAATTCTGCGGCTTGACCGATGATGATAGGACCTGAACCGATCACCATCACCTTCTTTATATCTTTTCTTTTAGGCATTTCTCACCTCCATTTCTTTCTTATGCTCTTCCATTTCGCGGATGAAAATATCAAAAAGGTAACCACTGTCTTGGGGTCCGGGTGCNCTCTCGGGGTGATATTGCACAGAGAAAATATGTTCCTCTTTGTTTCTAACCCCTTCCACTGTGCCATCAAGCAGGTTAAGATGGGTTATTTCCAGATCTGTGTCTCTTATNCTTTCCGGACGCACGGCGTAATTGTGATTNTGCGATGTGATTTCTATCTTTCCGGTGAGCATATTCTTCACCGGATGATTTGCACCTCGATGGCCAAATTTAAGTTTATAGGTCTTTGCTCCGAATGCAAGGGATATGATTTGATGTCCCAGGCAGATTCCGAAGATGGGAAGTTTGCCGCGGAGTGTCTTTACAAGATTCTTTACTTCCGGCACATCCTCAGGGTCGCCGGGACCATTTGAGATGAAAATGCCGTCAGGTTTGAAAGCCATTATCTGCTCCGCATCCATGTTGTAGGGAACGATTATTACATTGCAGTCTCGATTGTTGAGTGAGCGTATGATATTGAACTTTATGCCACAGTCAATTGCNACTACGTTGAATTTCTGGTTGGGCGTGCGTGAAAACCAACGTTTCTTGCAGCTCACTTTAGCCACGACTTTTTTGTCGACTGGAGTTTCTGCTATGAGTTTCAAAGCCTCCTCTGTTGGGGTGTCAATTGGCACGATAGCAGCGCGCATACATCCTTCATCGCGTATGATTCTGGCAAGTTTGCGTGTGTCAACTCCGCTGATGGCTGGAATGTTGGCTTCCTCCAGTGTTTCTGTCATTGTCTTTGTGTAACGGAAGTTGGATGGAGACTCACAGCATTCGCGCATCACCATTCCGCCGATGGTAGGAGATTTTGTCTCGAAGTCATCGTCAGTGATTCCATAATTGCCAATCAGAGGATANGTCATCACCACAATTTGGTTTGTATAGGAAGGATCTGACAGAATTTCCTGATAGCCGACCATTGATGTGTTGAATACGACTTCGCCTACGATGCTGCGTCTTGCCCCGCAACTATGACCTGAAAATTCAAGTCCGTTTTCCAATACGAGTTTTACGTCTGCGTCTTTCATTTTATATATTCTGTAGAAACTATTATTGACTTTCTATCTGTATTAATAGATGTAAATAAGTTTTTTGTCATAAATCATCTCATATGGCAATCCGGAGAGTTCCATTCCTTCAAAAGGAGTTGCTTTGCCCATTGATGCGAACTTGCTTGAGTCTACTGTCCAATCTTTGTCGAGGTCGAAGATTGTGAAGTTGGCTTCTCCTTCCACATCAATGCCAAATATGCGTCTTGGATTGAGACACATTAGTTCCACCAATCTTTCGATGGATATTAAGCCTGATTTGACAAGATGGGTGTAGCAAACACCGAAAGCAGTCTCGAGTCCGACAACGCCCATTGCGCTTCCTTTTAGTCCACGGTTCTTTTCGTCGGCTGTATGGGGTGCATGGTCAGTTGCGATGCAGTCGATAGTACCATCCTTTATTCCTTCGATTAAGGCAGCGCGATCATCTTTGCTTCGGATCGGAGGATTCATCTTGAAACGCCCCTCATCCTTTAGGTCTTCATCGGAAAAGACCAGATAGTGGGGTCCGGTCTCGCATGTGACTTTAACGCCTCTCTTTTTTGCCTGGCGTATCAGTTCTACGCTTTCCTTTGTAGATATATGGCATACATGATAGCGGCAACCAGTCTCTTCAGCCAGTTTGAGGTCGCGTTCTATCTGTCCCCATTCGCTTTCCGAGCATATACCTTTATGCCCGTTGGCTTTGGCATATTCGCCATCGTGTATATATCCTCCATTAAGAAGATCGTTGACCTCGCAGTGAGCGGCTATGATGACATTGAGTCGTGCTGCTTCTTCCATTGCCATACGCATCATCTCCTCGCTTTGCACGCCACTGCCGTCGTCAGAAAACGCTATGGCATATTCTCGAAGAGCCTCCATATCGACAAGTTGACGCCCTTTGCGGTCGATTGTGATTGCGGCATAAGGATATACGCAAATGGCAGCATCCTCTTTTATATGCATGATTTCTTCCCCTATATGCTCTACGCTGTCGGGGGTGGGATTGAGGTTAGGCATAGCGCAAACAGCAGTGTATCCCCCACGCATAGCGGCGGTAGTCCCGGTTGCAATGGTTTCTTTAGCCTCAAATCCTGGTTGGCGCAGGTGCACATGGACATCGCAAAGACCGTAAGTTACGAGTTTGCCGCGCATGTTGTATTCCAAAGTGGCCATATTCTCCGGGAATATTGGCCTGCCGCGCTCGATTCTTACGATTTTTCCGTCGATTACTTCGATATATGTTCCTTCAGATGCTCCGTTTTTGTCTACCCAAAGGCAATTGCTGAGGATATAGTGCCGTGGCATATCTTCTGCGGGCAATTCATGATAGATCATGGTCTTAATCTTTCTTAATCTGTGCTCTTAACTATTTTGATTGAAATGCTGCTGATTACGCAAAAAAAATACGCATCCCCATTCGGGGGTGCGTATCCCTTACGGCATGTCTGCCATATGATGAATTTTTATATGTTGCATACTCGGTTTCATTTCGACTGCAAAATTAATATTTTTTTCGGAGATGGACAATATTATTGCTGAAAATATTCTACCTTCAAGCAATTTTTTGCAATTGATTATGGTAAAGAGTATATGATTTATGGTCAGTTCCAGAAAAGGTAGGCGATGAATGTGGCGGCTATTGCTCCTGTGATATCAGCGAGAAGGGCGTAGCCTGCGGCATATCGNGTTTTCATTACCCCTACNGAGCCGAAGTAGACAGCGAGGATATAAAAAGTGGTGTCGGTGCTTCCTCTTACTACAGCCGCCAATCGGCTGACAAAGGCATCTGCACCTTCAGTTTTCATTACGTCGAGCATCATCGCACAGCTTCCGCTTCCACTTAATGGTTTCATGAGCATGGTTGGCAATGCCCCTACCCATTGTGTGTCTACTCCACAGGCTGCCAAGGCATAGGATACGGCTCCTGTCACTGCATCAAGCGCTCCGGAGGCGCGGAACATTCCTATTGCTACTAATATAGCAACTAAATAGGGGATGATGCCTACTGCAGTCTTGAAGCCTTCCTTCGCCCCTTCTATAAAGCAGTCATAAACATTTACTCTTTTTCTTACTCCGGCCAAAATAAAGAGGATGATGACACTGAAGAGTAGGAAGTTTGCTGCAAAAGTTGAATAAGATTCCACTTTATCTGCCGGAAGCGTGGAAAACCACCATGCAACTCCTCCAACAATTGACGTGATTCCACCAAGCCATGACCATAAAACAGCGTCCATTCGAATACGTTGCTTTAAGCATAGGGCTATAAGCCCCACGAGAGTTGCAATGGCTGTAGCAAGAAGAATTGGAATGAATATATCTGTGGGATTCGCTGCTCCTCCTTGGGCACGATACATCATAATGCTGACAGGAATAAGGCAGAGTCCACTGCTATTGAGCACAAGGAACATAATCATGGCATCCGTAGCGGTATCTTTCTGCTTATTGAGAGTCTGCATCTCTTGCATTGCTCGGAGTCCCATAGGAGTGGCAGCATTGTCAAGGCCAAGCATATTGGCCGANAGATTCATGAAAATCGCTCCCATCGCAGGATGATCTTTCGGAATTCCNGGNAANAGNCGNGAGAAGAANGGNCTGACAAGTTTTGCCATAGCAGTCGTGACTCCACCCTTTTCTCCGATTTTCATTATGCCCATCCATAGCGAAAGCACTCCTGTAAGGCCAAGTGAAATCTCAAAGGCAAAGGCGGCTTGAGTGAACGATGCATTCATGATATCGCTCCATATAGCAGTCTCTCCNGTAAAAAGAGATGTTCCAGCAGCCATCAGGAAAGCCACTATAAGGAATCCTATCCAAATATAATTTAGAATCATAAGTAAATAATCAACGATTAACGATAAATCCAATTCTAAATTCTAAATTCAAAATTCAAAATTCAAAATCAGTCATTACATTCTGAGAAGGAGTGATGGTGGGATGTGCATTCGTGAATGCCACGGTCTACGATTATGTGGCGGTTTGCCATTCCTGATATCACCGACATCTCATGGCTGACAAGGACAATAGTGTGTTCTTTTGCCAAATCTTCCATCATGGAATATATCTGACGCTCAAAAGACTTATCTACATAGCTGAGTGGTTCATCCAGGAAGATCACCTCAGGATTTGCGACAATCGCACGCGCCAAGAGAGTACGCTGGAGTTGGCCTCCGGAGAGCACACCGACAGTTCGGTCGAGATATTCACCCACTCCGCACATTTCCACAACTCTTTTGAAATCCTCATCATCTTGAGGAGTCCTTTGTTGGAATAATCCTTTGATTTGCCCAGATTTGATGGCTTCTCCTACCGTGATTGGAAATCGAGTGTCTATATTGCTTTTCTGTGGAAGATATCCAACTTTCAATCTTTTAGTAGGCTCATTGTTCTTATAATAGCATACTTTTCCTGAATTTGGCTTGAGCAGACGAAGCATAACACGGAGCAGTGTGGTTTTGCCTCCTCCATTGGGGCCGGTGATAGCCATAAAATCACCTTTGTCCACATTTAGAGAGATATGGTCGAGGATGGATTTGCCATCAAATCTTACAGATATGTCTTCAATCCCTATTAATTTCATTTGCAATTTTCATTAAGTCGTCGAGCCAAGAGGATGAATTTAAGGATACTTCCACAGTCTTGAGCCCAAGTTGCTGAGCAGTCTCCTTGTCGCTTGGAGTGGCGTGCTCCTTCTCAATAATGAAAACTGCTGTGCCTGATTTCTTAATCTCCTCCATTCTTTTTCTAAGTTGAAGCGGAGAAGCCTCTTTGCCATAAGACTGCATAGGAAGTTGAATTAGCCCATAGTCGCGAGCGAAGTATGAGAGTGAGGGGTGGCGCAAGCTTAAAGTCTCTCCTTTGAGTCTCATATTTGCGATGGAATCATCTAATGCATGAAGTTTCTTCTTTAGATTATCAGCAGCATTACGATATTGTTTGGCTTTTTCCGGATGCAGTTTTATTAGCGTTTCAGTCATATTGTCTGCAATGAAAATGCTGTTGGGAATAGATGAGAGTAAATGGGGGTCAAACTCTTCTCCATCATGATTATTACTGTCATGGTCATGGTGACCATGGCTTCCAAAGATTTTCTCGATTCCTTGAGTGCAGTCTACAACTTTTAATTCAGGGAAATTTGAGGAAAAATTGGATATGATAGACTTTTCGAATCCATCTGTGCCGAGTGTGAAGAATGCTTCAGCGTTCCCAATACTTTTCATTGTGCTTATGGANGGCTGATATGTCTCGGGGTCGCTTCCTGAAGGAAGAAGCGTGATGATGTCAAAGTCATTTCCTGATATCTGCTTTAGCATCCAAGCCTGAGGCTCAAAACTGACAGCGATTGCAGTGCGGTCATCTTTATGACCGCTTCCGCAACCGCTTAATAATATTATTAGCAAAATGCTGAATATTGAGAATATTCTCATATCTTACGAATTCCCATTATTTCGCGAACATCTTTCAGTGTCTTTGCTGCATATTCGCGAGTTCTCTCTGCTCCTTGCTTCACAATCTTTGATAGATATTCGTCGTTGTCTCTTATGTCGAGGATGCGTTGGCGAATTGGAAGAGTCACTTTCAGCATATCTTCAGCAAGTTGCTTCTTGAGGTCGCCATAGCGAATGCTGCAGTCAGCATAAGCCTGACGGAAATGATCTGTTGTGTCTTTGCCACTTACGAGATCCATGAGTGTAAAGAGATTTTCTACAGGCTGGGATACAGGAGAGTTGGGTTCTGTAGGACCGGCATCAGTCACTGCACGCATCACTTTCTTTCTCAGTGTCTTTTCATCGTCGATGAGATAAATGCAGTTGCCCTCGCTCTTGCCCATCTTTCCACTTCCGTCAAGTCCCGGCACTTTGATGGCTTCGCCACCGAAGTTGAAGTTTACAGGCTCTTTAAAGTAGTCTACGCCATAGAATGAATTGAAACGGCGCCCGAAGCGTCGGGTCAACTCAAGATGCTGCTCCTGATCTTTTCCCACTGGAACATAATCAGCATGATGAATTAGGATATCAACAGCCATTAGCGTAGGATAGGTTAGGAGTCCGGCATTGACTCGTGCGTTGTTGTTTTGATTGCCAATGATTTCCTTCTCGATCTCGTCACTTTCTGAAGTGATGCCAAGGGCTTTGCGGGCTTTGTCTTTGAAAGATGCAGTGCGCATAAGTTCGCCTATGCCTACGTGCATGTTCATCAGAAGATACATTTCGGATATTTCCGGAATATCACTTTGCACATAAAGTATGTTTTTATCTGGATCGAGCCCTGCAGCAAGATACTCGGCGAGAATTTGCTTTACGCTTTCGTGAAGCGCTTTGGGATCCGGGTTTGTGGTGAGTGCATGAAGGTCAGCAATAAAGTAACGGCTGTCATAGTCGTCTTGCATTTTGACGAATTTTTGAAGGGCTCCGTAATAATTACCAAGGTGCAGGTTGCCTGTGGAGCGGATGCCGCTCAAAACTACCTTTTTGCTGCCATCTGGACGGAGATTGCTATTCTGGTCGGCCACCGGGGCTGTCTTTTCTGAATTCATATACTGTAGAATTTTGATTTTTATGCAAATTTAATCATTATTCTGCATTTGTGCAAAAAAAATAAAACTTTCTAATGAAAAAGGACGCACAAGCGTGCGCCCTAAATGTATATCTATTATATTCTATAATGAATATTCAAAATTCAAAATTAAAATTCTAAATTCTAAATTCAAAATTAAAGATTAAAGTAGTAAGTGCCTGTAGATAGGTTGGCATACCAGGAATAGGGTACTCCACGTAAGGAATATGTGGTTTGAAATGCCGGAATGTCGAGATTTCCTCCTTCCCACATCTGTGTCCAAGGATTCCATGCATTCTCAACGGTAACATCGTAATAGAATCCATTCCATTCCCAACTTACCACCATAGGAATTGTTTCCCAAACTCCTTGAGCGTCATATCCAACTGCTATCACCTTAGACTGACCGTAGTTGTATCCAGGACCATTGTTGTAAGGACCTGAAAATGCCCCTGGTCCCCATGGACCTCCATTCATCATAGAATTGCTTGTGCCCCACATCGGAGTATTAGGACCAAATCCTGCGCCTGGACCGGGACCCTGCGGCACATTAGGAGTAAACGCTCCGCCACTTCCGGGAGCAGCCACGCTACTACCACCATTATTGGGAGTAAATGCTCCTCCCGACCCCGGAGCAGGAGCGCTATTTTGTGCTGATATAGATCCGATAGCAAATAAAATGGATGCTATCATTGAGAAGATTCTGTGTGTTTTCATAGTTATGATATTTAGTGGCTGTGTTTTTTTTAGTTATGTGGATGCGTTTCACTGCATCCACATATGTTTTATGTCAATATAACTACATTATCAATGATCAAGTTCATTTTGTAACAATAATTTATCATTTATCATTGATAATTGATCATTGATTTAGAGGTTTGGATTGATCTTGCTCCAGTCTGAGATAGGAGGCATGATGCCGAGTTCTATCACTTCGTCGCGCAGTGCGCAGAGGTGCTTGTAGCTCTGTTCGAGTTCTTTTTCCTCTTCCGGAGTGCCGGTAATTGGTTGCACTGTGACGCCATTCTTGTCGATTGTGGTCTCCATTGCCATCATGATATGGCTGAAACGATCGTTGTTGACGTAAGTGCCAACAGGCCAACGGAACATTGCGCCGCCCATAGCAGCCTCAATCATTTCAATCGAAAGATATGCTGGGCTTTGGAATGAACTTCTGCCTCGAAGTTCAATAATGCGCTTGCCGCCTTGAATCACTCTCTGCTTCAAGTCTTCCCATGCCTCATGAGTGAGAGGTTCTGTTCCGATGAAGTCAACGAGTGGTTTGCCATTAACTTTTGCGGTAGAAGCGAATACAGCCATCTGTTCGCCATGACCTCCATATGTGCGGCAATTTACGATATTATCAGGCTCTACATTCAGTTGCTTTGAAAGTTCATTGCGCAGACGAGTGCTGTCGAGCGCAGCAAGAGTGGACACTTGACTTGGTTTCAGTCCGCTGTATAGAAGTGTGATAAGACCGGTGATATCTGCCGGATTGAAAATAACAACGATATGTTTTACATCCGGACAATATTTCTTTACATTTTTACCGAATTCTTCAGCAATCTCNGCATTTCCTTTNAGAAGNTCCTCACGTGTCATGCCTGCCTTACGAGCAGCGCCTCCGGAATTGACGATATATTTCGCGTCTTTAAGGGCTTCAGCCACATCAGTGGTATATGTGAGGTTGAGACCTTCAAAACCACATTGTTTAAGTTCTTCAGCTACTCCTTCAAGTCCCGGGCCATATGGGTCATAGAGGCAGATGTTTGGGGTGAGTTTTTTCATTATGGCTGTCTGAGCCATGTTGCTGCCGATCATGCCGGCTGCTCCNATGATGACGAGTTTGTCGTCTGTAAGATAATTCATATTGTTTTATAAATTAAAAAAGCGTTGATAATCTAACTTTATCAACGCTTTTGCAGTATTTTTAGTTCATAATTTAACGAAGTGACTTAGTGCGACAGCTGTCCCATATTAGATAGCAGATAAGGGCAGCATAAGCTACGCATCCAAGGATTTGAGTGGTCTCCATGCCGAGAGGATTTTCGTATTCGAAGCCACAGAAGCGAGTGATAGCGGCAAAAACACCGAAGAGGGCTCCGCCGGCGATCAGACCTGAAGATATAAGGGTGCCACGGTCGCGTCGAGCATCATTCACTTTCTGATCCTTAGAAGAGTTGCTTACATAGTAGGCAATCGCTCCTCCCACGAGCATTGGAGTATTGAGTGAAAGCGGGATAAACATTCCAAGACAGAATGCCAAAGCAGGGACTCCAAGCCAGTTGAGAATGCAAGCAAGTATTGCGCCCACCATGTAGAGTATCCACGGAGTATCGCCTCCCATCATGAGAGGCTCAATCACTTTTGCCATTGCATTTGCCTGAGGAGCCACAAGAGCGTTCTCGCCAGTAAAACCATACACTTGATTTAGNACCATTATCACTCCGCCAACAGTTGCGGCTGACACGAGAGTGCCGAGGAATTTCCAACTTTCCTGTTTTTTAGGAGTAGAACCGAGCCAATAACCAATCTTAAGGTCAGTCACAAAACCGCCTGCCATAGAAAGAGCGGTGCAGACGACACCTCCAATCACCATGGAAGCCACAATGCCACTTGTGCCATTGAGTCCAATCCCGACAAAGATTGCTGAGGCTATAATAAGTGTCATAAGGGTCATGCCTGAGACCGGATTACTTCCTACGATTGCTATCGCATTGGCAGCAACTGTGGTGAAAAGGAAAGCGATTATTACCACTACAGCAAAAGCAATAAGTGCCTGCCAGAAAGTGTGGATCACTCCAAACCAAAAGAATAGGAGAACAGCAATGAGCGCGAGCGCAATAAACAGAACGATATGCTTCATAGAAATATCAGTCTGCCAACGCACTTCTTTTGCGGCTGAAGTCTTCCCTTTAAGTTCGCGGCTTGCCAATCCCACAGCCTGAGTGATGATTCCCCAAGACTTGATGATGCCGATTACTCCAGCCATGGCGATACCTCCGATACCTATCATTCTGGCATATCCGCTGAATATATCCTGAGGGTCCATTGCTTGAAATTCAGGAGCCCCATATGTCCCCATAAGAGGAATGATGATCCACCATACAAAGATAGACCCTGCAAATATCACAAATGCATATTTAAGTCCTACTATGTATCCGAGTCCGAGAAGGGCTGCTCCCGTATTGCAACTCAACACGAGTTTTGTCTTTTCCATAAGAGTATGTCCTGCTGACGAGGCAACAGAAGTGACTGTCTCTGCCCACCATCCAAAAGTGGCCACGATGTAGTCGTAGATGCCACCGATGAGTGATGCTATGATAAGGGTCTTTGCTTGTCCTCCTTCTTCTGAATCAGCCTGCTGGCTTGAGATTAGCACTTGCGTAGTGGCAGTTGCCTCAGGGAAAGGATATTTGCCGTGCATGTCCTTCACGAAGTATTTTCGGAAAGGAATGAAGAAGAGTATTCCAAGGATTCCACCAAGCAAAGAACTTAGGAAAATCTGATAAAACTGAACGGTGATTTCCGGATATTTTGCTTGAAGTATGAANAGTGCTGGAAGCGTGAAGATGGCACCGGCTACGATCACGCCTGAACATGCTCCAATTGATTGAATGATTACGTTTTGTCCAAGTGCATTCTTCTTTCCAAGCGCATTGGAAAGTCCGACTGCTATAATTGCAATTGGAATTGCAGCTTCAAACACTTGGCCTACTTTCAGACCAAGATAAGCAGCGGCTGCTGAAAAGATCACGGCCATCACCAAGCCGATACCCACTGAATATGGGGTGGCCTCTTTCTGGTCGTGGGCAGGATGCATCACCGGAGTGAACTGCTCATCGGCAGCAAGCTCGCGAAAGGCATTCTCCGGGAGTCCTGTGGAAGTAGTAAGATTTTCGTCTGTCATAAATTAGGGGCTTTAAGGGCCCTAAGGGCTTTAGAGGCTCTAAGGGCATCAATTCCAAATTAAATTCCAAAATTAAATACTCTAAATCCAAAATTCAAAATTCTAAATTATAATTCTAAATTCAAAATTCAAAATTCAAAATTATATTAGAGCTGTCTCTTAACGCTTTCCTCATGGATTAAGCTCATCATCTTTCCGGTGAATTCCTTCGGAAGTCCGATTTTTTCACCCATCTCAGTTCGCTCCTTCATGATCTTGTCATGGCGACCCAGTTGCACCACCATCATATTGTGGGCTTTCTTATATTCTCCAATTTTCTTCGAAACTTCCATACGCTTTGCCAGAAGGTCAAGAATCTCAGTGTCTATATGGTCTATTTCCGAGCGAAGGGAGTCAAGTTCAGGGGTGCCGTTTGGCTTTTCTCTAACTTTCAGTTCCTTGACAAGTGCTACAAGTTCTGAAGGCAGTAATTGTTGCTTAGCGTCACTTAGAGCCACAGATGGATTGCAATGGCTTTCTATCATCAGGCCGTCGAAACCCATATCGAGAGCATGGCGGCTTAGAGGAGCCACTAAGTCGTGAGCTCCACTGATGTGGCTTGGGTCGCAGAAAACGGGTATATTAGGGAATCTTCTTGCAAATTCAAATGGAAGCGACCACATCGGCTGGTTGCGATAGATGTGCTTGCCATAACTGCTGAATCCACGGTGGATGACTCCAATTCTGCGGATGCCGGCATTATAGATGCGAGTCACAGCGCCAACCCACAAATCAAGGTCCGGATTTACAGGATTTTTAATCAGAACAGGGATATCAGCGCCTATTTCTTGAAGGGCATCTGCGATTTCCTGCATGGCGAATGGGCTTGCAGAAGTGCGAGCTCCTATCCAGATTATGTCTACTCCGGCTGCGACAGCACTTATCACATGGCTTTTGCTTGCCACTTCAGTGCCAACCTTCATTCCTGTTTCCTCCTTGACTTTCCTTAGCCATGGCAGNCCTGCCACTCCTACACCTTCAAAGCATCCTGGCATTGTGCGTGGTTTCCATATTCCGGCACGGAATATTTTTATTCCGCCGGCTGCCAATTCCTTAGCAGTGTCAAGCACTTGCTGCTCGCTTTCNGCTGAGCAGGGTCCTCCGATGATTATCGGCTCTCTCATTATGATTTCCTCATCAAATAGAGGCTTGATATCTTTCATCATCTTCTTAATACTTTTATGGTAGCCAAATAACTCCAATTGCTATAATGGCTACTTCTGATTATTTAAATTTCCTGTAGATTCCTAATATTCTAAAATCGCTTGTCAAGGGTTTGACCGCTGTTAGCGCTTGCTGACATCTTTCAGCGTCATCGAAAGTGAGGTCGGCATAAAACCTATATTCCCATTCATGCCCTACTACTGGCATTGACTGAAGCATAGTCAGATTAATGTCATAGAATGTAAGAATTGTCAGCACTTTCGACAAGGCTCCTTTCTCATGAGGCACAGTNAACACCAATGAAATTTTGTCAGCATCGGTCGGAGTGGGAGAGTCCTTAGTCCCTACAATCAAAAAACGAGTGAAATTACGGTTGTCGTCTTCTATCCCCTCTGCCAATATATCCAGACCATAAAGACGGGCTGCGTATGCNGGGGCTATGGCTGCAGTGCCTTCCATTTTTTCATCAGCAACTTTCTTGGCACATCCGGCAGTGTCAAAATCCTCAATCTTTTTTATATGAGGATAATGAGTCAGAAACTGACGGCATTGAAGAAGAGCCATATAGTGCGACCTTACTTCCTTTATGTCTTTTATCGGTGTCCCGGGGAGAGCGCATAGTGAATGTGAAACTCTGATTTTACATTCTCCAATTATCTTGCGTCCACTTTTGCGAATGTATTCGAAATTCTGCAGAAGGGCACCGGCAATAGTATTTTCTATTGCCACGGCTGCCATCATTTCCGGATTTTCATCAAGGGCTACAAACATATCATCGAAAGAACTGAAACCAATGGTTTCAATTTCTTCGCCGGAAAACCACTCATGGGCAGCTATGTCATGGAAACATCCGTGAATTCCCTGTATGCCGATCTTACTCAATGTTGCTTGTTTTTTGAATTAAATCACAAAATTACAAAAAATAATTTAGAATTTNGAATTTAGAATTTAGAATTTTCAAAAAAATCTTCAAAAATACAATGTAACCCTCACTTCTAATGATCTATTTGTACAGTTGTTTTGAACTTTTTGTTATTTAAACATTGTTAATATAAGAAAACAAATTTTTATATGAATAAGAAGCAAATTATCATTTGGCTCGTTGCAATTGCGGTAGGCGTCGGTTTAGGATTGCTCCATATCCATACTGTCGATATAGTGATGAATTATATCGCGACTATCTATACGCGTCTGTTCCGGCTCCTCGCAGTTCCTACAATCGTACTTGCAGTAATCACAACTCTCGCTTCTCTCGGAGGAGGTAAGGAACTCGGGAAAATTTTCAAGACATCTCTCACATATACATTGCTCACTACATTTTCAGCGGCAGCCTTAGGGCTTATTCTTTATTTGGTCATAGCGCCGGGAAATATTCCGGTGGCTGCTATCGATGCTGAAAAGGGAACTGATGTATCTCTNCCCGATACTACTTATGCCGACCAAGTAATGAATGTGGTGCCTGACAATATTGTGCGTCCGCTTCTTGAGGGGAATGTCTTGGCTCTTCTGCTGATTTGCTTTGCAGTCGGAATCGCAATTTCCAAAATGCCTGAGTCGCGACCTAAGGAAATAATAATCAATGGATTGGCTGGAATTCAAGAAATATTATTTACTCTTATTCGTTGGTTGATTGCAATTCTTCCCATAGGTATCGTGGCTTTCGCAGCTCAACTAATAGCAGAAGCCGGTGCGGGTGTTATGGCTGATTCTCTTGGTAAATATGTGGCNGTAATAATATCAGGCAATCTATTACAGATGTTTGTGATTCTGCCAATTTTCCTGCTTCTTTCCGGATTGAATCCTATAAAGACATTCAGTGCTATGTCGCCGGCTGTGATTATGGCATTCTTCACAAAGAGCAGTGCCGCTACTCTGCCTGTCACTATGGAAAATGCTGAGCAGCGTCTTGGCGTCAAAAAGAAAATATCCAGATTTGTGCTCCCTCTTTGCACTACAATCAACATGAATGGATGTGCCGCTTTTATTCTCTGCACCTCACTCTTTGTGATGCAAAACAATGGCATGGAGATTAGTTGGGCAACTATGATTCTATGGCTTTTCATATCGGTGATTTCCGCTGTTGGAAATGCCGGAGTGCCTATGGGATGCTATTTCCTAACTCTTTCTCTAATGTCAGGTATAGGAGCAAACATTAGCATTATGGGTATCATTCTCCCAATCTATACAATAATCGATATGGTGGAGACCTCTGAAAATGTGTGGTCTGACTCTTGTGTTTGTGCAATTACTAATAAAAAGATTGCCGACAGTTAAAAAGTGTCCCTTTAAGCGTTTTTTTTAACAGAAATTCAAAAAAAAACATAAAGGGAGAAATTATATGAAAAAAAATGATTAAATTTGCATCTTAAAACGAATTAACAACGAAATAACAATACAGCAAGAATATGGCAAAACAGGAAGATGTCTTCAAGACGATTGTGGCTCATGCCAAAGAATACGGATTCGTATTTCAGTCATCAGAAATCTACGACGGTCTCAGCGCAGTTTATGATTACGGTCAGAACGGCGTGGAATTGAAAAATAACATCAAACGCTACTGGTGGGAAGCAATGACTATGCTTCACGACAATATCGTAGGCATCGACTCTGCCATTTTCATGCACCCCACAATCTGGAAGGCTTCCGGACACGTAGATGCTTTCAACGATCCTCTGATCGACAACCGCGATTCTAAGAAACGTTACCGTGCAGATGTGCTAATTGAAGATGAAATTGCTAAAATCGACGACAAAATAAATAAGGAGGTTGCTAAAGCCGCAAAGCGTTTCGGTGATGCTTTCGACGAGGCTCAATTCCGTGCTACTAATGCACGCGTGCTTGAGCATCAAGCAAAGCGTGACGAACTTCATCAGCGTTATTCCGACGCTATGAATGCCAACGACCTCAATGAACTCAAGCAGATTATCCTCGACTATGAGATTGTTGACCCGATAAGTGGAACAAAAAACTGGACAGATGTGCGCCAATTCAACCTCATGTTCAAGACTGAGATGGGTTCTACTGCAGATGGAGCAATGAACGTATATCTACGTCCTGAAACGGCTCAGGGTATCTTTGTAAACTATCTTAACGTACAGAAGACAGGCCGCATGCGTATTCCATTCGGAATCGCACAAATCGGTAAGGCCTTCCGTAATGAGATCGTAGCCCGTCAGTTCATCTTCCGCATGCGTGAGTTTGAACAGATGGAAATGCAATTCTTTGTTCGTCCAGGCGAAGAGATGAAATGGTTTGACTATTGGCGTCAGACACGTCTCAAATGGCATAAGGCTCTCGGTCTTGGTGATGCTAAATATCGCTATCATGATCATGAGAAATTGGCTCACTATGCAAATGCTGCTACCGACATTGAGTTTGAGATGCCATTCGGGTTTAAGGAAGTGGAAGGCATCCACTCACGCACAAACTTCGACCTTAGCCAGCATGAGAAATTCTCAGGCAAAAAGATTCAATACTTCGACCCTGAACTCAATGAAAGCTACGTGCCATACGTTATCGAAACTTCAATAGGTGTCGACCGTATGTTCCTGAGCGTATTCTGCAGCTGTTATGATGACCAGGACCTTGGTAATGGCGACCGTCGTGTAGTGCTTCATTTCCCACCGGCATTGGCTCCTGTGAAGTGTGCTGTTCTTCCTCTTGTAAAGAAAGATGGACTCCCTGAAAAGGCTCGTGAGATTCAGCACAAGCTTCGTTTCGACTTCACTTGCCAAGTAGATGAGAAAGATTCTATCGGTAAGCGTTATCGTCGTCAGGATGCTATCGGCACTCCATACTGTATCACAGTGGATCATCAGACTCTTGAAGACAACACCGTCACCTTGCGCCAT
>WFLX010034970.1_pt1 | contig 24136 bp, 17 predicted proteins | sample 4967041 | NCBI WGS metagenome assembly WFLX01 (sample SAMN12857096, study PRJNA449069) | gut metagenome | isolation source: stool from male and female vole | host: Microtus ochrogaster | place: USA:Florida | collected 2017
TTCTATTGCTCCATGACAGAGGTGCCCGAAGAGGTGCGCCCGGGTAACGGTGATTTATACACCTTCTCACCGACGGCTAATTTCTGGATGACCAACTGGGTGGCGAACCAGGCATATAATAAATATGACCTGATGATTGAGGATATACGCAAGGTGCAGAGTGGATTGGAAAATAAGTACCATGATAGCCGCGCTGAAAAAGAACAGCAGCTTCTTGCCCTTTACAATGCAAATGATCTGGAAGGATTAGAGAAAAGTGTGAATAAGGAGGGTGCGGCAATTGCCAAAGAGGCTACCGATGCATATCGTGATCTCGCCCAATTCCTTCTCATACGCTATCTGGATGGTAATAGAAAGAAGATGGATGAAAACGGCAACTTTGCCCGTAATTCTGACGGAAAACCCCTTTCACCTGATTACCTCGGTTATCCTCAGGACTTCTATGAGCATATCGTACGCCAATCCGGTGACCGTCTTTTATTAAAATAATCTCCGGAATTAAATAATCTCCGGGATCATTTTAATAAACCATTCAAGTTAATGAACCATTCAAGCCCTGCCTACGTTATAATATCAGAAAATCGGTTGATTCATGACCTCAGTTTTCAAAGGTATTCATCGATTTTCAGTTCATGATGTTAGGTTAGTTTGAAAAGTATTATGGAAAACATTTTAAAGCGGTCGATGTGAATCGATCGCTTTATTTTATCCCCTTATCATCTCCCGATTCTAAATATGAGTTTTATCTTCCGATTCTAAACATAAGTTAGACAGTAGAATCAATTATCAGGTTACTGAAAAAATAATTTTATAACATAACTGATTAATGACNTAACTGATTAATGATTAATGATTAATGATTAATGATTAATGATTAATCATTTAAAAATCGATTGTAACAAATCCACCTCTTACGAGTTATTAATATATATACCCATAAAACTCTAAACNTACCTGACTATGACTTTCTCTNCAAGATTCCTCCTGCTCTCCTTGTTTTGCGTCTCAGCGATATGCTCTGCTCTTGATCTTAATGCTGAAGCCACAATAAAACTTAAGGGCTATATTTTCAGCGCCGTCACCTCAAAAGAATTGCCCGGTGCGAAAGTCGAGATTCTCTCGCAAGACAGCACAGTCATAGGCTCTACAACTGCTAAATCTGAATGGGGNAGCTTNAATGGAAATCAATATATAATTCGGGAAACCTCTTGGTATGGAATTGATATTCCNAAAGTNGCGGNCCGGTATACGGTAAAAGTGTCTCTCGAGGGATATGATACGGCCTACCATCCCCTTGATCTTACGAATTTAGGCCCACGGCAAACAGAATATGAGGTGGAGAATATTTACTTGCGTCCCGCTCCTAAAACGGTTGATCTTGATGAGCTGGTAGTGAAGGCCAGTAAGGTGAAATTCTATCATAAGGGCGACACCATAGTTTATAATGCCGATGCATTCCTGTTGCCTGAAGGCTCGATGCTTGACGCTCTCGTGAAACAATTGCCCGGAGTCGAAATCCGTGAAGGGGGTGCCATATACGTTAACGGCCGTTATGTGGAATCGCTGCTGCTCAATGGAAAGGATTTTTTCAAGGGTAACAACCAGGTGATGCTTGAGAATCTCGGAGCTTATCTNGTGAAAGATATTCAGGTATATGAAAAAGGNGGACACCTGAGCGAGATGATGGGAAAGAATCTGGTGGGCGACACAGAATATGTGATGGATGTGAAGCTGAAAAAGGATTATATGGCGGGAAATCTGTTGAATGTCAAGCTATCCGGAGGTACGAAAGAGAGGTATCTGGGTAAATTATTCGGTATGCACTACACTAACAATTCCCGGGTAGCCGTCTATGGAAATGCCAATAATCTGAACGACACTGACAAACCTAACGATGGCCAGGGATTTGAATTAGTCAGAGATACCCCAAACGGTCTGACCGATACCTACCGTGGTGGCATAGACTACATGGCTGACAATCCCAAACATACATGGGAATTGAGCGGCAACGCAGATGTGGCATATAATAANACNACAAACCATACCGACACTTACACTACCAATTTCCTTCCGGCAGGTAATACTTACGACTATAGCTTTTTACGTCCGGTGAGTAGAAACTTTGGTGTCTCCACCTTCCACTCATGGCGGCTCAAAAAGGAGTTGTGGGAACTGAATGTAAGACCGTCGTTCTCCTATAACCACGCCAAGACAACCTCTGATAATGTCTCGGCCTCCTTCAATAAAGAGATACCCGGCATTACTCCCGATTTTATCTATAACCTGACTTCCGGATCTACCGTGCTAAACCTCGATGGCCTTATCAACAGGAATATGCTTAGCGACAAATCGCGTTCCCATGGTCTCGATGCGGGCTTCTTTACTGAATTCTCCCATAAAATAGTAAAGAACAACGACCTCGCCTCCGTATGGGTCGATCTAAAATGGAATGATTATAGAAACAATCGTGACAACAATCAAAGTATACTCTTCGGAGGGTCACCGGTGACCGCCACTCTTCTGAATCAGCAATACAAAGAGATTCCCAACAGGAATTTCACATTCAATGCGGGGGCCAAATATTATTTCAATCTGGCTAATGGCACCACAGGNNTATTCTATAATTTCACGCGTAAGGATGAGAAGAAAAGATCCGAGCTTTTCCTTCTTGAGGCCAGAAGAGACGATGGCAGTCTGCCGGAAGATTTCAATGACATGGAGCCGGTGTTTGACGCTGCCAACAGCTATGACAGTCGTCAGATTACCAATTCACATCAGCTTCGTCCCTTTTATACCGGTACAGTTAAATTCGGCAACGGTCAATTACATATCAAACTATCGCCTGAGTTCAGCTTCTACCACCGTCACCTGAATTATCAACGTGGGGCACTGGATGTGTCTCCGAAAAAGAACGACTTTACCTTCCGCATCATGGATACCTACCTCATCCTTATGATGCCTGATCAAGGAATACAGGGTTTTCTTATCCTTAAGCGCACCCCTACTCTTGCCTCGCTGGTAGATATGGTGGATTTCCGTGATACTTCCGACCCGCTGAATATACAGGAGGGCAACCCACACCTTCGGAATTCAGCCACAGATGAAATACAACTCAACTACAGTTGTTTTAAAAATGAGAAATGGGGATACAGCGTCGGTCTGGAATACACACTGAAAGAGAACGATCTTGTGAGAGGTTATCGCTATGATTCCGAGACAGGTGTAAGAACTTTCAAAACTTATAACGTTAAAGGCAATAACACGCTGAATTTAAGATTTCTTGTAGATGGTCCTTTGCCCGGTATCCTTAAAAAGGTCCACATAAACAACCTGCTTACCCATACCCGTTATAACTATGCCAACATGATCGGTGAAAACAGAGATCCGGAAAAACAGAGAGTCAGAAATGCAGTTACAGGAGATAAGCTAAGGATATATGTGAGGGAAAGCACCTGGGAGATCGACATAAACGGAGGCATCAATTATCGCCACACACGTTCTGAGGCGGAGATGTTTGATTCTTTCAATGCCTACGAGTTTAATTACGGCATAGCGGGCTATGTGCAACTCCCTGCCGGATTCAGGTTCAACACTGATCTGACAATGTATTCGAGAAGAGGCTACTCCCAAAAATCTATGAATGACAATCGTTTGATCTGGAATGCAAATTTATTTTATATCACACTCAAAGGTGCACTCACTTTCTCAGTGAGCGGCCATGATATGCTCGGGCAGATAAAAAACATCTCTTACGACATCAACGCCCGTGGACGTACAGAGACCCATGTCACCACTCTTCCCCGTTATGTGACGTTTTCAGTGGCCTATAAATTTGATTTCAAACCAAAACGTGAAAAGTAAAGAAATAAGACTAAGCGGGCGCCGATCAATTGCTTAAGTGATTGGCGCCCGCTTAGTCTTATTTCAGAGTAATGATCTCTTAAATTATCGCATTAATTTATTCCGTATTAATAATATTCCGATATTATTCTTATTCCGTGATAACAATTATTTCTGAACGGGTATCGGGAACTTGGAGAAAAGGACCTGTACAGCTTTTGCTATACCTGACAAGGTCTGCAATAGGATAAACAAACACTTTGAGTTAAAGTTTGAACAAAAACATAATAACTCTTACAACAATCATTCACTTAAAAACACTCATTTCACTAAAAAGGCATCCGGCGAAGTGGAATAGTCGGGTGATTTCATGGCTCTCCGGATTGCATGAGCGAACTTGACATTTTTTCCTTCACCATCTTTCTGTGGATACTGCTGGGCGGCCAATATCACTGTGTCAGCTCCGAGACGCCTGTTTATCTCGTCCATAGCCTCAGCCATATTCCTGTATTTCCTGGTCTTGTCGGCATCATAATCAAACAGGTCCGGCTGAATTACCCGGCCTGAAGAAATGTCAGAAACCATCACACCGGCCCGTTTATAGTGTATCCCCGGTTTGAAGATTCGCACCAACACCTCATCGGCCGCCGCTACAATTTCGGAGGTGGTAAAGGCGGGGGTGGAGAAGAAATAGGCTGCATTACAAGCGTATTGTGGCAGGTCATCCCTGAAAAAATTGGACTGAATGAACACATTAAGCATGGAACAAGCTGATTTTTGCATCCTCAGCTTAGCAGCACATCGGGCGGCATAATTGGCCACATGAGGCTTAAGCTCCTCAAGGGTAGTGAGCATGTCTGGAAAACTGCGACTCGTCATTATGCTCTGCTTGGTCCTGCCTTCCATCTCATCTATGCCGATAACGCTATGTCCATTAAGTTCCAGCCATGTGCGTTCGGCAGGAATATGATATTTGTTTTTCACCCACCCCCTTGATTTCTGAGTGAAATCCCATGCTGTTTTTATGCCATAGACAAGCAGACTTTTACTGATTCTCCTACCTATGCCCCATATATCGGAGGTATCCAACATCTTCAATGCCTTCTCCCTCTGTCGGTCGGTGGAGATAAGGCAACATTTCTTATAGCCTGCATATTTCTTGGCGAATTTGCCCGCCACCTTTGCCAATGTCTTTGTGGGTGCGATGCCGATACTCACCGGGACACCTGTCCATTTCCGCACCTTTTTAGCCATCTCTTCTCCCCAAAGTTTCAGAGCGGCCTCATCCATACCTGATAAATTCAGAAAGGCCTCATCTATGGAGTATTGGTACATATAAGGTGCATCTTCCCTCAGAATAGCCATTACCCTTGCCGACAGATCGCCATAGAGCTTGTAATTGGAAGAGAAAGCGGTGATTCCCGAACCATGATATTGTTCCAGCATCTGATAATAAGGGATACCCATCCTGATACCCATTTCCTTTGCCTCCTTGGAACGGGCAACGACACAACCGTCGTTGTTGCTAAGAACAACAACCGGTTTTCCGTTGAGATCCGGTCGGAACACTCTCTCGCAGGAACAGAAGAAGTTATCACAGTCCACCAGTGCCCACATGCTTCAAAGATTACATAATTATCATTATCCGAGGGTTATTGAATNAAACTTNATATTCCAAAACAGNACANCATAATTCAAAATTATCACATAATCCCGGTTTTTACAATAGGAAGAGGCTTTTTAACAATTCACGATATGAGTTTACGGCTTACTTTTATTAACTTTGCATACACCTTAGATTTGCATCGGCAAATCTAAAGTGAAACAGAATCGATATGAAAGAGCTTGAAATATTCAGCGGAAGCTTTGAGACTATACTGGAATTGCCTTATGCCGATGACGGCATAAGAGCAGGTTTCCCCTCTCCGGCACAAGACTATATGGACAAGAGCCTTGATTTCAACAAGGAGCTCATCCCCCATCCTTCAGCCACTTTCTATGCCAAGGTCATAGGTTTTTCAATGATCGATGCCGGCATATATGAAGGAGACATTATTGTAATCGACCGATCACTTGACCCCCAACAGAATGATATAGTGGTGGCATACCTCAACGGAGAGTTCACTATGAAATATATCGATTTCACAAGAAAATATAAAGGAGAAATATGGCTCCACCCCGGCAATGCCAGATTTCCATCATTCAGGATAACACCCGATGATGAGTTCACCGTGTGGGGAGTGGTCAGTAAAGTCATTAAAAATTTCAGATAATCGAGTAGGAGGTAAACACCTATCAATTGTTCCCAAAATGTTCCCATACTTCATTCAATATCTATCCAACTGTTCAGTTGTCAAACCAAAGGGCAGATTCAATCAGATTTTTAGCAGTATTGCTTATCTATGCTCGGAATACCCCGAATATTCCGCTTGGTAAATATGGATTCCCTGTAAGATAGGATAAAGAACCGCTATGGAAATGAAAGTAATACGAAGAATATTATATACAATTTGTGCTGTAATTACATTCTGCTTCGCATCTTGTTCCAATTCTTCTTCGAGACTCCAAAGGAAGGTCAAAGAAGCAGAACAATTGATGCAAACACATGTCGACAGTGCTATGGCTATTTTGGATAACATTGATTCCTCAAATCTCAAAGACGATTCCATACAGGCCAAGTATCATTACCTGCGCGCTTTTGGGCACATGCGTCAGAACCGCTCAATGATAGGCGATTCGCTAATCGTGTCTGCCCATAATTATTATAAAGGAAAAGATATTGTAAGAGATATCCGAAGCGGCACCGCTTATGCTTGGTATAAGTTTTGGGTAGGCGATACACCCGGAGCAATCTCCATGCTTGATTCTCTCGTCAATCTTTCAAATGTACCCGATTCCTTGATTGCCCCGACGCTTCGCATCAGAGTGCTTCTCGGAGTATCGGAATATCAGGGGGGAGAGTTAATTCCTTTTGCTCATAGACTGATTGGCATTGAAACTGACACCCTACGACAAATTGAGGCTAAATATTTGCTTTTGAACGCCTACGAGTATGCTGAAAAATTTGATTCAGCATTGTTGCTCTCTGAAGAACTGATTGATTATACCCGGTCGCATAAGTGGGGAGACAAGCAGTTTATGCTTGAACTTGAACGTGCTCAGATTTTAGGAGAGATGGGACGCACTGCCGAGAGCAATGAAGTTGTGGAGGGCATCTTTAGGAAATCATCGTCTGATAATGGAGCTGCTGACTACCTTCACATGCAGCTTGCTATGAACGCACTCAACTCCGGCAATTTAAGTCTCGCAAGCAAACAACTTGCCGTCGCTGACAGTTTTGCTGTCAAATTCCGACAAGAGGATGACACCTACTATCGGAGTTACAGCAATCTCATGAAGGCTATGATTGACTTCAAGCAGAATGGCAAGATGAAGCTTGTGCATGTCAGTGGTCTGAATAATCGTCAGTGGGAACGCTATAACCGGGCTAAAGCTTCACAATGGGAGAGCGAGCGCGGTGCGTTGCAGCAACAAGCCAGAGCACTGGCCCTAAAAGCCGAGAGTCAGCACAAGACAGTTATTATACTGGTAATTGCCATTTTTGCTTTCCTGATATTGGTTGGTGCTGTTTGGATTATCACACGCCGCAGACAGCGTGAACGAGAAAACGAGGAGCGTGCAGAAGCATTGCAGAATATGGTCGACGAACTAAAATCAACTTCATCTCAGTCACCCACCGAACGACATACGCCTGAAGCCTTACGCCGGGCCATGCTTCAACAACTCGGCATAATCAAGATGGTGGCCGAGACCCCCACCGAGCAAAACCGTGAGATGCTCCGCAAAATCTCATCTATTGAAAGTGACACAAAGGGTGAACTTGTCAATTGGAACAATGTGTTTGAACTTATCGACACCCTATATGCCGGTTTCTATAATAAACTCCACACATCTTGGGGTGAAGTACTCACACAAAAGGAGGAGCAGATAATTGGGCTGATGGTAGCAGGTTTTTCTACTAAGGAAATAAGCGTCATCACCGGACAGACTACATCTACCATATATGTGCGTAAATCATCTATCCGAAAGAAACTGAAAATACCGGAGAAGGAGGATATAGTGGCTTTTCTCCGACAGAATAGCCTCGATTAAGACCTATTAAGACTCCATATATCGACATTAAGATTTTTAAGAAATGCAATCTCTGATAATCAGCAGGTTGCATTTTGCGTATTAAGACTTTTACATTTGGCATTAAGATGCCTTTAGATATAATTTTGCATCAGTAAAAATTAAAAACTGACGCAAATGAAAAAGAAAATCTTAACGCTCGTTATAGCAGCTGTGGCACCTATTCTCCCGGCATTTGGCCGTGACATCAAAGGACAAATCCTTGACGAAAACAACGCCCCTATCGACTTCGTGAACGTTGCCCTCTACTGCGACTCAACATTCGTAGCCGGAGGAATTTCCGATGCAGAAGGCTTATTCTCCATACCAACGGATAAAGACTGCGTTCTGACAGCTAAAGTCTCTTTCGTCGGTTATGAACCTTTCACCTCAAATGTCCCTCAGTCGGGAGATATGGGTGTCATCACACTTCGTCCTTCCGCTGTGGAGCTCGGAGAGACCGTAGTAACAGCCACTCGCCTTTCAACCACTATGAAAGGAAACGCTTTAGTGACTAATGTCGAGGGCAGTTCGCTCGCAATAGCCGGAACTGCCAACGATGTGCTCGTGCGTGTTCCGATGGTCATAGACAACGGCGGCACTCTCGAAGTGTTCGGCAAAGGCTCGCCGGCAATCTATATCAACGGACGTAAGGTCAATGACCTTCAGGAACTCTTACAACTCAACTCGGGGGACATCAAGAATGTGGAAGTCATCACTAATCCCGGAGCTGCATACGCTGCCGATGTAAAGTCGGTTATCCGTATCCGCACTAAACCGCCCAAAGGAGACGGCTTCAGCGGAACACTTCGCACTGATAATGGGTTCCAGCACTACTTTCGAACAGGCAACTCCCTCGATCTGAAATACCGTACAGGAGGACTTGAAATATTCGCAAACTACGGATGGTGGAGAGGTAACAATCGTTTTGACCGTCTTAATGACATGAACACCACAACATCCCTGGGTACCTATCGGCAGTATGTCAGCACAATTGGCAAGGAATCGTACAACGACATGACCGGCAAACTCGGTTTCTCATATATGATCAACGACCGACACAGCATCGGTGCATATTATCAGAACAGCTGGAACCGTCACCATACGGACGGTACAATTCCAAGTGAAATATGGCAGGACGGCATGTTGCTTGACATCTATAATTCAGAAGTGCACAATCGCTCAACCGCCCTTCCCCGTCACTATGCTAACTTGTACTATAATGGAATAATCGGCAAACTAAACATTGATTTCAATGCCGACTATATATGGTATAAGAACCGTGAGCTTTCTTTCAACAATGAATTAAGCGAAATGGGAGACGACCGAGTTGTTAATACTGCATCTGCCAACCGCAACCGGATGTTCGCAGAAAAACTGGTCTTTACATATCCCTTATGGAGAGGTAAGATTGAAGTCGGACAAGAATTTTCCGATACTCGCTCATCAAATCTTTTCTCTGCCAACATACCTGAGACTCCTGATGCAGACAACCGTGTGGACGAGAGCAATATTGCCGCCTTTGCTGAATTGGGACAACAGTTCGGACGCTTTATGATAGGTGTAGGTCTGCGTTATGAGCATGTGAAGTTTGATTATTATGAGATGGGACTTCTTCAAGACGGACAGAGCAAGACATACAATAATGTCTTGCCATCACTCAACATCGCCACACAAGTTGGAAATGTTAGAATGGGACTCAACTATACAGGCAAGACGGTACGCCCGGGCTATGGTCAACTTGACGGTGGGATCAGCTACATCAACCGTCTCACTTACGAAACAGGTAATCCTTATCTGAAACCAACGAAATTGCAGACCGTGGAATATATGGCGCAATGGCGTCGCTTCTTCGCCCAGCTCTCCTATACCTACTTCAAGGACGGAGTGTATCATGTCACCGAGCCTTACGGTCCTGATGGGGAGGCTACAATAATCCGTACAGCAAATCTTGATCACCGGCACTATTTTCAGGCATTCGCAGGGGGTAATTTTCAGGTGGGAGTATGGCAACCCAAAGTGAATGTGGGCATGATGAAGCAATGGCTTACTTTACCGGTCAATGGGGAGCCAATGAAAATGAATGCCCCGATGTTCATGTTCCAATGGCAAAACGCGATACATCTTCCTTTTGACATCTGGCTTAACGTTGATGCGCAGCTTATGACACGAGGTTGGGACACCAATACCCGCCTTACAAATACACCGTGGTACGTCAACGCCAAAATCTATAAAGGATTCTTCAACGACGCTTTCAGTATTACTGTCGAGGCCAAGGATCTTTTCAACTCTGCAAAAAGTAACTTCAATCTTTGCAGCGATGCCATTCAGATTCAGCAGAAGAATTTCTCTCCCGGACGTTCGGTTATGCTGACCCTGCAATACCGCTTCAATACGACGCGCAACCGCTATCGTGGCACCGGCGCCGGCAACTCCGAAAAATCAAGATTCTAAACGATATGAANCAACTTATATCTTATTTGTCTGCATTGCTAATAGCATTGCAGCCTATGCAAAGCCTCAATGTCAAGGCTTCAATAACCACTTTTCCCACATCACCCAATTTTCCAATCCTAAAGTAACACTTTGGATTAACGTAAAGAAAGCAAAATTCAAAGTGTGCCAGTGATGGACTAAGCAACATTTGGAAACAAATATATTCATGTAAGGATGAAAGTTCCCGGCAGTGATGTCGGGAGCTTTACTTGTTTTTGTTGGTGATTTAGACTAACTTGAAATAGAGTTTCATCGTCTGCTTATGCTTTTTATCTCCGATAGCGGTAGCTTTAACTAAGTGACCAATAGGTGCAATACAAGAATAGTCAAATTTATCATTGACGATTTATCTTGATAATATATTGGTTAATAAGAATAAATGATTAAATTTGTAGTGAGGTTGGTATGTGTGCGTACCGACTGCAGCGTACAGCACCCGGAAATATTAAATAAGTAAAGATTTTTATGATTAGGAGATTGGGATTTACACTGCTTATGGTAGTGTGGTTTGTCGGACTTGGTTCGGCATCGGTGCAAGGGATGACACCAAGGGAACTTCTGGAGGGTACTTTGTTAAAATTAAAAGAGATAAACACTGTCTCATATACCCTTGATGAAAGAACTTATCTCACACAGGAAGATTCATTTTATTATGACCGTAGATCTTTTTTGAATACAGAGTATCGCAATCCGGAAGATACACTTGGATTGGTTAAGTTTATATCCTTTAAGCCCGACAGTACATTCTATAGGGCTTATGACGGACAATTTGACTTGTTCTACTCTACAGATTACATGGACAATTACATTGAAAGTAAAGATGTGTCACGTCAAACAATTGCAACAGTACAATCCCCTTTCTTCAACAATGTCGAAAGGTTATGTGAATTTCTATTGACCACCGATTATCCGCTCGCTATGTGCGTGGAAGACAAAAACGATAAATGGAGAATAGACGCTGAGGTAGAAGGNGGNATGCAGATTTATATATTTGGCANACCTCGTGCTATGTGGTCGCCCGANGGAGTANTNTCNCGATTTGCTATTGAAATTGANAAGANCTCNTTATNNNCTNACTTNCTTGCTTTCAATNNTGGTTACCCACANCAGAGAANNGAATGGAGNGNTTCGGAGGTAAANNCTAATANTCCTACTACNGAAGATTTTAACGTAGAAGCCCATTTACCGAATCTACCTATTTTAAGGCTCAACGGGGCGGAACTTGACAAATTCCATAAAGAACAATGGGAAACATTTTCTGAGCAACTGCAATCCTCACCGTTACCTACGGATTCACTTTTATTAGTGGCCGGAGGCAAAGGAGCACTTGGCAAGCCGAATGGTGACAAAGTGACACTTAGGAAGGGAAAGGGCAAAGTCAAGTTATTACTTCTATGCTCTTTCAATTGTGGCTATACCTACTTTGTTTTGCCAATGTTCAACAAACTGCGTGAAGATTATCCTGAAGAAGAGATAATGATACTGGGAGTGATGCTACAGTCTAATGCTCAGATGGAAGCATTACAACAGTTCAAAGAGAGTCAGGGCATCAACTTTGAACTTGCTCAGGACAATGGAAATTTTTATCGTCATTACTCTCCAATAGGTCTATCACCAGTCATCATAGTCATTGATCCGGAGGATAACCTCATTGCCTACTACCGAGGAGCAGGAAACACCCTCTATGACGACCTCAACGAAATCCTAAAAGCGACTCTTAAAGATTACCACGACACCAATTGATAAATCTTTCTACTGACCCGAAAATGCGCTGACCCGGTTAAACCATCCTTTGTGGTGCAACTGTGGTGCAACTTATCATAAAGAAAAACCTCAACTCTCTGGAATACAAAGAATTGAGGCTTAAATTACGTTGTCTTACCAGGATTCGAACCTGGACAGGCAGAACCAAAAACTGCAGTGCTACCATTACACCATAAGACAATCCTATAGACTCAAGGCTCCATATCGCAGACTTTTGAAGACTGCCAAGCCCTAAAGCCGATGCAAAGTTACAAAATCTTTTCTTTTCTCACAAATTTATAACAAAATTTTACAATAACATTTTTACACCCCTATACGTTATAATAATAAAGACAACTGAAAAAGTCAGTCGATCGAATAGAAATTATTAATAACCCGTGCTGATAAAGCACACTAAAATTATAAACCAATGGACCAGTTAAGTTATGCATGGGGCATGGCGTTCGGCCATCAGCTCCGCGGAATGGGAGTTACCGATATCGATTTCAAAGATTTTGACGAAGCTCTTCATGATGCCTTTGAGGGTAAAGAGTCTAAGCTCTCTCCCGAAGATGCAAACAAGCTTATACAAGAGTACCTTCAGCAACTCGCTGCAAAGAAAACCGCTGAAATGAAAGAAGCCGGTGAGAAATTCCTGGCTGAAAACCTCAAGAATGAGAACGTTAAGTCTACACCGTCCGGTCTCCAGTATATCGTGGAGAAAGAGGGCGAAGGTGAGCATCCTACAGCAACAGACGAAGTGACAGTGCACTATACCGGTAAACTTCTTGACGGCACTGTCTTCGACAGCTCTGTAAGCCGTGGTGAGCCCGCTACTTTCCCGCTTAACCGCGTGATCCCCGGNTGGACAGAAGGTGTACAGCTCATGAAAGAGGGCGCTAAATATACATTCTTCATCCCTTCCGACCTCGCTTACGGTCCTCAGGGTGTGCCCAATGCTATTCCGCCTCATTCAACTCTTATTTTTGAGGTCGAGCTTATTAAGATCAATAAGAAGTAAAATAAGTTATCTTAATGAAAAAACATTTTATCCCGGCAGCGGCTCTGTCCGCTGTCGTGGCTCTCGTTTCGCTCGGGAGCCTTTCGTCATGTAAAAGCGATAAAGCTGCTAAAAGTGATGCAGAGGTTGAAAACCTCGCTGACACTACATCTCAGGTAGAGGCAGTTGACCAAACTGTTCAGGGCTCTGCCATGACTGAAGGTGTGAATCTCTACAGCTCTGAGTTTTTCAACAATCCTGATAAGAAATCTGCCACTCCTTCTGATACCACTTACGTCGAGACTGCTACAGGTCTGAAATATGTGGTGGTAAAAGAGGGTAACGGTGAAAGCCCCAAAGCTACCGACGAAGTGACTGTACACTACACCGGAATGCTTACAGACGGCACCGTCTTCGACAGTTCCTTAACCCGTGGCGTGCCCGCTACTTTCCCGCTTAACCGCGTGATCCCGGGCTGGACCGAGGGTCTTCAGACTATGAAGATCGGTGGTAAGACCATTTTCTATATCCCTGCAGCGCTCGGATACGGTGAAGCAGGTGTCCCCGGTACAATCCCGGGTAATGCACCTCTTATCTTTGAAGTTGATCTGCTCAAAATTAACTGATATAGCAGCCGATAGATCCTATTAGTCTATAACGTGTATTCAACCCCTATAGTCAAGCTTGGCATATCACTTGTAAAAGCTTGACTATTATATTTTAATAACTATGAAATCAATAAAATCAATCCCGGTCCTGGCAGCTGCCGCTCTCTTCGTTATGGCAGCTACCGCTTGTAAAGGCCGGACAACTGAAAATGTTGAACCCAACGGTGATACTATCGAGGTCAATCCTATGCAACCCACTGCCACCGACAGCGTGGCAGCAGATTCTATGAACCACGATGCGGAAGCGGTCACTCTTCCTGACGCCATCGAGGTGCCTGAATAATAACGTTGGCTCAAATCAACTGATGATATGAATATCAAATCTTTTTTATCTACGATAGCTCTTGTCCTGATAGTGGCTTCTTGTTCAGGCGGCGCAGCTACCGACAGCGATGGAAATCCCGCTACCGTAACAGAAAATTCGCCGAAAGCGGATTCTCTCGTATACTATTTCGGTCAGATGCGCGGCGCGGAATATTTGAGGGAGGCAAACCGGGATACTCTCTTAGCCACCGATGACGCCAAGCAGCAGTATCTGAGAGGTGTCAAAGCCGGACTCGATGCAGTGAAAACCGGAAAAGAGGCTTACAACAAGGGTGTGTTTCAAGGCATCCAGATGGCTATGAACATCCAGCAGTTTGAGGCGGATTATAATATCCGCTTATCTGACAAGAAATTCCTTGATGGATTGTCAGAAGCCATAATGTCTGATTCTACTTTAGACGCTTCAAGTCTGCAAAGCTCTTTCTATAAACTCATGAACGAGTTTAACAAGGATAAGGAAGAACGCGACAGAGCAGCTTCTCAGAGCGCACTGAAGGCGGCCGGAGAAGCTTTGAAAATGAAACCGATCACCGACCAATTATGGGGAGATGTTCCTGCATCTGATTCCATGAAAGTCAAGGATGGCGACAGAATAAAATCTGAGGTAAAAATCACCACTCTTAACGGTAAGACGGTGGACGCTCCTTTCCCGAAGGAACTGACTGTGGGACAACGCCTGAGCACAAGTCCGTTGAGCGAGGCGTTCAAAACACTCTCCTCCGGCCAGACAGGCATATTCATCACAAGCGCACAGGCTCTTTTCGGGGCACGCTGCCAGCAACTCGGTCTAAAACCGACCGATGTGCTCCGTCTTGAAGTGACACCTACTGTCATTACGCAACCTAAAGCCGAGAAGAAAGCCAAATAAATAACTAATAAAAAACGGTCATGTCAGCGCTGACATGACCGTTTTTTATTGTGTCAATTATTTATTGTGTCAATTCAAATACAATCGGCACCTCTACATAAGATTCTATGGGCTGACCATTACTGTCGGCCGGAGTCCATGGCGGCATTTTCTTAGCTATGCGTATCGCTTCCTGCTCAAGATCGGGATCCACCATACGAACTATCTTTATAGCGCCTATGGTTCCGTCGGTGTTGATGGTAAGTTTGAGCGTCACTACTCCCTCTACCCCATTCTCTTTTGCAGGCGCGGGATATTGAAGGTTGGCAGCAATGAACTTAGTCAAAGCTTCCTGACCACCCGGAAACACAGGGACATCACCTGCCTTGACTCCGAATGAAATACAGAGGAAACTAAAAAAGGCTATTAACGTCTTCTTCATAACTTCTATCTTTTTAATGTCGCATACATATTAAATTAAAATGTATCCGACACGTGGATTATAACACATTTATCATTTGACAGACAAAGCCTCGAAAAGATTAAAACATCCGTCTTCTAAAAGATCCAGAACAAGTTCAAAACCCTCGGCTCCGTCATAATAAGGATCAGGAACACAGTCACATTGTGGAAAGCCCTTTACAAAATCAATCATCCTCACCACCTTCTTTTCATCCTCCAACGTGGGAGCAAAGCCCCTCAATCGGTCATAGTTGCTGTGGTCCATGGCTACAATCAGATCGAAATCATCAAAATCTGACATTCTCACGGGTCGGCTATGGTGAGTGAGGTTATAACCGCGTTGAAAAGCATGCACCCGCATACGGCGGTCGGGCAATTCTCCCGCGTGGCCTCCGTATAGACCGGCCGAGTCTATCTCAAATCGATCTTCTTCCCCTTCCCTCTCTACTATGGCCCGCATCACCCCCTCGGCTGCCGGTGAACGGCATATATTTCCAAGGCACACAAACAGGATTCTGATTTTCTCTTTTCCGATAAGATTTCGGACTGATTGCGGAATTTCTCTTTTCATAATATGCAAATTTAAATCTTTCTCTGAAATTTAACAAACTTTATACCCTAAAAAATAACATGACTTCTGTCACGTTTTATCGGTATGAACAGTTCTTTTCCACACGATATACGAGCCGCCCTGATAGATATGGACGGCGTGCTTTATGACTCCATGCCGCATCATGCACGGGCATGGCACCAAATGATGAAGGAACAGGGTATAAACACTGTCCCTGAGGAGTTCTTCCTTTATGAAGGCATGACAGGATTGGCTACCATAAACCTGATTTTCCGTCGAGAACGCGGACATGAGGTTTCCCCGGAAGAGGGGAAACGCCTCTATGCCCGTAAAGCCGAACTCTTCAGCACTTCCGGTAAGAAGGAGCCTATGCCGGGAGCTGACCGCATGCTGCGGGCATTCATGAATGCCGGTATCCCCCGAGTCCTTGTCACCGGATCGGCCCAGAGTTCGTTGCTTAACGCCCTGAACAAGGACTATCCCGGAGCCTTCCCTGACCACCTGCGCGTCACGGCGTTGGATGTAAAACACGGTAAACCCGATCCGGAACCCTATCTTATGGGAGCTCAAAAAGCCGGAATAGCCCCGGCTCAGGCTATTGTAGTGGAAAATGCTCCGCTCGGCGTGAGAGCAGCCAAAGCTGCGGGAGCTTTCACGATAGCCGTCACCACAGGACCGATCCCTCGTGAAGAGTTTGTGAAGGAGGGTGCCGACATGATATTTTCTTCTATGAGTGAATTTGCCGACTGGCTTGAAACTAATCTTCCCTCTGAAATCGCGTTGCGACTCGATGAGGCCGTAGCGAAATTGGCTCCCGCCAGTGTGACGGTGGTCACCGATTCCAATGTCGACCGGGATGTGATGCCTCTTTTCAAAGCTTCCCACACTCTCGAAATAGCCAACAAAGTAGTTATCCCCCCGGGTGAGGATCATAAGGATATAAAGTCGGTAGAACAGATATGGGCAGCTCTGGAGGATGCCGGAGCCACCCGTCGAAGCCTTGTGGTCAATATCGGCGGAGGATTGATTACTGATATCGGAGGTTTCGCCGGGGCAACTTTCAAACGCGGAATTAAGGTGATTAACGTCCCCACCACTCTTTTAGGTGCCGTAGATGCCGCCACCGGTGGTAAGACAGGCATCAATTTCAATGGCCTTAAAAATGAAGTCGGATCTTTCCATCTTCCCTCGGAGGTAATAATATCGGCTTTACCTCTTGCCACCCTTTCTCACCGTGAGATACTTTCGGGCTACGCGGAGATGATAAAGACCGGTCTTATAGCCGATGCGAAACTTTACAATCTCCTGCTCAATGTAGAGGAAGTCATAGCTGATACTCTACAGCTCGAGAAGGCTATGAAAAGATGTGTTGAGATCAAGGAGGACGTAGTGGCGCAGGATCCCACGGAAAAAGGCTTACGCAAGATACTTAACTTCGGCCACACAGCAGGCCATGCTTTCGAGAGTCTGGCTATAGAACGTCATCAGAGTCTGACCCACGGAGAGGCCGTAGCCCATGGAATGTTGGTAGAGCTCATACTCAGCCACATGCTCAAGGGATTCAGTTCAAACGAGCTCCACAGATATGCCCAAGCCGTGCTAAAACCGCTATACCCCCGTGTTCAGGTCACCTGTGAAGATATCGACCCTCTCATCAATCTCATGGCTCACGATAAGAAAAATGCATCTGCCGGCCGACCCAACTTTACTCTCCTGACGGCTCCGGGCGATCCGGTGATCGACTGTCTGCCGGAGATAAGCGATATCAAGACAGCACTTGAGATCTACCTTGACATAATGGGATGAAGATTATCGTTAAAAAATACAAGGGCTCCGAACCATACGGTCGGTGCCCTTGTTATATTATCGTAAACCGGATGATAAAACACCGGTTACTTATAAAAGTCAAATCTCAAAGCCTCAAATAAATGAGTCTTAAAAGATAAACTGCTATAAGCGTTCTGAAAAAGTTGTTATTGTTGTTTTAATTGAAGGGAATTGGGCTGACGTGAGTCAGCCTTTTTTCTTTTTAATACACTTCGTCTTTATTTTTAATCCACTCCGTCTTAACACACTCCGTCGGAAATATCCTATCTCTGCCATATCAGACGGCATCGTCGAAAACCGGTTCAAAAGATATAAGCATCCGGATCAGATCTCCGGGAAGAGGTATATTCAACGGACCATCCTCCACCGACTTCTCATCAAAACGCGGGGTATCATAAGGAAGATCGTCATTGAAATATACGACTGCGGGCACCTCGCCATCTATAGGATGACCCAGACGCCAGGGGTAGACATTATCGCTTACCACCACCATATTCATCTGCTCCTTGGCATTCCATACATAATCGGCTATCGGACGTATCAGGTCATTGTCAATGCGCTCTATGGCTTGACTTTTTCCAACTGCATCACCTTTACGCGACATTGAGGCCACACTTTCCACATGAAGCAGCACAAACTCATAAGTGGCGATGCTCTCTATAGCCAGATTAGCCAATCTCCTGAATCGGTTGCCACTCTCATCTTCATGGCCATCGGGCCATATCGGCTTCAGCATGGCCAGTTTCCCGATTCCCCTTACTTCGGGATGAGCACTTATCACCACGCCGTGGCCTGAAAATTTAGGTATGATGAAATAATTTAAATTATCGTCGGCTGTCAGACTCCGTTCTGACTTCCCGAATCTGGAAAGCAATTCCGGCGACGGGACACCTCTTCTGAAATCATACCCTAAAAGTGACAGTATGGCATTCTCCCGTGTTGGCACAATACCCTCGGGACAAACCCGTAAAGTGCCGCAACAGCCACAACGGGCCAAGGCGTCAAGCGCAGGCGTAGAGGCAAGCATCAGGGGAGTTTTCCCCCCTGACATCTCTTCCGGAATATCAGCCAATCCGGAGACTATTATTATAATTGTCTTCATGATTCTGCAAAAATAATTAATTTTTCCAAACTTTACAACCGCAGTGCAGTATGGCTTAAACGACACATCTGACAATAATGTTAAATTGACATAAAAAATTAGTAGGCTATCAATAAAATATCTTTTGGTTATCACTCACAATTTTATTAACTTTGCATGAAAATCCGGCTCTGTGTCAATTTGCTTGTCAAAGCCCTCCCTATCTAAAGGTTTTACGCCGGTTCACAAGCTGCCGTGCAGAAGGATTTTCTCATCTCTGACTTTGATATAATCTAACTTTTCATATTATGAAAATGAGACGCATTTTACTCTCACTTCTGCTATGTTTCTCTTTGTCGGCATTAGCTCTGACCGATGAGCAGGTCATCGCTTACATCAAGCAGCAGTCAGCCGCAGGCAAAACTGAACAAGAAATCGGGAAAGCACTCCTCGCCAAGGGCGTCACCCCCGAACAAGCCAAGCGTATCAAAGCTAAATATCAGAAACAGCTTGAACAGGAACAAAAGGGTAATAAAAGCAAGCAGCAGCCTAACCTGTTGATTACGGATGACAGCGACTCCCGTCTGAGAGGCCGCAGGACTACGAACACCAACGATAATTCCGGCCGCACATCTTCCCAACAGCGCACATCCTCCCAGNAACGCAACAACCAGCAGCGNACATCCTCCCAACAACGCAATAATCAGCAGCGCAATAATTATCAGGATGGCTACTATAACGGTGATTTCCAGACCGCAACTCTTGATGGACTCGCTTACGGATATGACCCTGAGACAGGGGAATTCAACGATTCCATCATGATGTATTATTATCCGCAGGAAGATGTACGCCAGATCTATGGCCATGATATCTTCAGAAATAATACTCTTACTTTCGAGCCCAACGAAAATATCGCTACTCCTCAGAACTACCGTCTGGGGCCCGGCGATGAAGTAATCATTGATATTTGGGGTAACTCCGAAGACCATCTCAGGGAGACAATCTCACCTGAGGGCAGCATTATGATTGACCAGATTGGCCCTGTGTATCTGAACGGCCTGACTATCTCTGACGCCAACAAGCATGTAAAGAATGCTTTCTCCAAGAAATATGCCGGTGTCACTGATGCCGAAACCAATGTGCAGCTCACTCTCGGACAGGTGCGCTCAATCCAGGTGGATATCATGGGTGAGGTGGAGGCTCCCGGCACCTTCCAGATGTCGCCATTCTCTTCGGTATTCCATGCCCTTTACAACGCCGGCGGTATAAACGATATCGGTTCGCTTCGTAATATCCAGGTGCTCCGTAATGGCAAGAAGGTGGCCGGGGTCGATATCTATCAATATCTTTTTGAAGGTAAATCCAACGGTAATATCCGCCTCCAGGAAGGTGACGTCATCATCGTGCCCCCATACGAACAGTTGGTAAACATCGAAGGTAATGTGAAACGCCCTATGTATTATGAAATCAAACCGGGCGAGACTGTCAATTCCATTTTGAATTATTCAGGTGGCTTTACCGGCGATGCCTATTCGGAAATGATACGTGTGGCTCGCCAGTCGGGCACCGAGAACGAACTCTACAATATTGAAAAAGAGCAATTCGACACATATAAGTTGAAGGACGGTGACGTTATCACCGTAGGCACTATCCTCGACCGATATGCCAACCGTGTCGAAGTGAAAGGCGCCGTGTTCCGTCCGGGCCTCTTCTCTATCGGCAAGGAGCTGAGCACTGTCGGCGACCTCATCAAAAAAGCCGNCGGTCTTAGTGAANANGCTTATACACAGANNGCCATNCTCTACAGAGAGGGTCCCGAGTTGCAACTGCAAGTCGTTTCCCTTGATTTGGGCGCCATCCTTAACGGAACAGCTCCTGATATCGAGCTTAAACGTAATGACCTTCTGGTTGTGTCAAGTCTCACCGATATCGAAGATAGGGGTACGCTCACCATTAATGGTGAAATCGCTCTTCCGGGTGAATATCCCTACGCTGAGAACATGACACTCGAGGATCTTATACTTCAGGCAGGAGGCTTGCTCGAGGGTGCCTCCACAGCAAGAGTCAANATCTCACGAAGAATCATCAACCCCTCTTCCGTGACTCCTACCGAACAGCTTTCTGAAAGCTTTACCGTTTCAATAGACGGTGGCCTTGCTTACGGTCAAGGTGAGGAATTCGTGCTTAAGCCATACGATGTGGTGCACGTAAGAAAGAGCCCCGGATATTCCGAACAGGAACAGGTGGAACTCAAAGGCGAGATACTCTTTACGNGANAANACTCTATCGAAAANCGTAACGAACGTATNTCCAGNTNTATCAACCGTGCCGNCGNACTTATCGAGGGTGCCTATGTGAAGGGTGCGCAGCTTACCCGTAAGCTCACTGAGGATGAATACAAGATGCGTCAGGAAACCTTGCGTATGGCTATGCAGAACTCTACCAGTCAGGGCGACTCTATCGCTGTCAGCAAGATTGAAGTGTCTGACAACTATAGTGTAGGTATCGACCTCGAGATGGCTCTCGCCAATCCCGGCAGCACCTACGATGTGGTCCTTAAACCCGGTGATGTGCTTTACGTGCNTGAGATTCAGAGTACAGTCAAAATTGCCGGTGAAGTCATGTTCNCGAATACGGTGGTATACGTGCCGGGCAAGAAACTNGAGTATTATGTCAATCAGGCGGGCGGTTACGGTCAGCAGGCTAAGAAAGGAAAGGCATTCGTGGTATATATGAACGGCTCTGTCGCAAAAGCCAAAAACAGCACTCCTATTGAACCGGGATGTCAGATTATTGTGCCNGCCAAACCCGCTAACAGTTCGTTTGACTGGACTAAGGTGCTCGCTCTTGCCACCAGCCTCGGTTCTGTAGCGACCATGGCTGCTACTGTGGCTAATCTCTTTAGGAAATAATTTCACCCGCGGCGTCGCCGCAATTCATTGAAACGACTATGCAGGAAGAAAAAGATTTTAGAGATGAAAATAACGACGAGAAGGAAATAGACCTTCTTGAACTTGCATCCAAGCTTTGGGATCAACGAAAGAAACTTATTATCTGGAGTGTCTGCGGAGCTGTGATAGGTTTGATTATAGCTTTCAGTATTCCCAAGGAATACACTACCGATGTTAAACTTGCCCCCGAGACCGTCGATTCCAAAGCTTCGGCAGGCGGCTTAAGCGCTTTGGCCTCGATGGCCGGATTCGGCTCATCATCGAGTGGCGCGGATGCTGTCTATCCCCAGCTTTATCCGGATGTAGTGAGTTCGGTGCCCTTCACTACCAGTCTTTTCGATGTGGAAGTAGAGACAAAAGGTGACGACTCAAAAAAGATTACGGTTCGCCAATATCTCGAAGAAGACATCAGGTCTCCTTGGTGGAGCGCCATAATGGGTGCGCCTTTTAAACTTCTCGGCTTGTTGAGAGGCTCGGGAGACAATGAAGACGAGGATGCCGGTAAAGCTGTCGATAATTTCCAGCTTACACCTAAGGAAAGCCAGCTTGTCGAGGCACTGAACCACAGGGTAAGCGCTAATGTCGACCAGAAGACCAATATTGTGACTATCAGCGTCAATATGCAGGATCCCCTTGTGTCGGCTATCCTTGCCGATACGGTGGTAAGCCGTCTTCAGGAGTATGTCACAGCTTATCGCACCAACAAGGCCCGCAGAGACTTGGAGTATGCCGAGACACTCAATGAAGAGGCTAAGGATGAATATTACAAGGCACAACAGAAATATGCCGAATATTCCGACCGTAACCAGGGATTGGTGTTCCAACGCGCACAGATAACCAGTTCTCGTCTTGAGAATGAAGTGGAACTTGCTTTCAATCTTTACAATCAGACAGCCCAGCAGGTGCAGAAAGCAAAAGCCAAGGTGCAGGAGACTACCCCTGTGTATGCAATTATCACACCGGCCACTGTGCCTGTAAGGCCCACCAGCCCGCGTAAAGCCATGATCCTTGTGGGATTCACTTTTCTGGCTTTCGTAGCTTGTGCTGCGTGGATCCTCTTCCTTTCACCACTCCTTTCACAGGTTAAGGAGAAGAAAGCGGCAGCCAAAGCCAATTCAGACGAGGCAGAAAAATAAATTTCGCCTGAAAAAATAATTTACCATCGTCTCCGGGGAGGGAACCCGGAATGCATGAATTGATATGGATTTAAGGATATTGATCATAATATTTATAATACTGGAAGCCTCGGTATGGTCCGGGGCTTCTGCTCAATCCAATGAAAATGATCCGCTGACAGAATTGATTTCGGGAGTACTCGGCACCACTTCCAATGCCAAATCTGATTCGGTTATCATTGATTGGGGTGATGATCCATACATATATCAGCATTTTGACACCCATAGTCAGGACCAAGAAAATAATATAATGGATATATTGTCTTTCCTGGCAGACGATGTTGACTCCGGGATGGCAAGTAATTCTTCCAAAAAGGTCACATCTTCTATGGTGCTTGACTATATGGCAAACGTCTATAAGGATCATGATTTCTATCAAACAGGCTATTGGGATGCTCCTGAAGATTTCTCACATATAATCCGTAATATTCCTCTCCCGGAGTATAATACCTCCGATTTCTTTCGTCCTGTCGGAGGAAGGGTTACCTCATCTTACGGCTATCGCGCTTCCTTCCGGAGAATGCACAAAGGTATTGATCTCGCCTTAAATATAGGCGACACTGTAAGAGCCGCTCTGCCCGGAGTAGTGGCAAAAACCGGTTATGATCCCTACGGCTACGGACATTATGTAGTGGTAGTGCATAATAACGGTATGGAGACACGTTACGCACATCTCCAGAGCATCATCTCCTCACCGGGAGAGACACTTCAGGCCGGACAACCCTTAGGGTTAGGTGGCAACACGGGGAATTCCACGGGACCGCATCTGCATTTTGAAGTGCGTTATAATGGTCAGGCCGTAAATCCGGCATCAGTATTTGATTTCGTTCCTATCCCCTCAAAACAGATGGCTCATCTAAAAGAGTAAGTTACTGACGATATAAGATATGAATCATAAATTATAAAGAGAAGGCCGGATGTTTCAGTTTAAGTGCTGAAACATCCGGCCTTCTCTTTATTTAATTTCAATGGAATATTTTA
>WFLX010191948.1_pt1 | contig 24123 bp, 19 predicted proteins | sample 4967041 | NCBI WGS metagenome assembly WFLX01 (sample SAMN12857096, study PRJNA449069) | gut metagenome | isolation source: stool from male and female vole | host: Microtus ochrogaster | place: USA:Florida | collected 2017
TTTCCGCCCATTTTTTGGCCGCGAGAAGACCTTCCGTCTCATGAACAAACTTAGTTTGCTTATTCAAAATAATTTTATTCATTAGTTACCTCCCTATTTTATTGTAATCTAGGCGTTTGCGAAACGCCACAAACCACATAAATGCGGTATTTTTTGTTTCTAAAAATAAAATAACTCCTCACATACCGATAAACTCACCGTTATTAAGAACAGCATATGGCTTTTTAAAATAGGAACGGCACAATGTCGTAAAGCCCTGTCTTTCAAAATGCACAGGCTTGGAACAATACATTTTTCTTGCCATGTTTTCAAGCTCGCTTCCGGAATCAATCTCCTCAAAGCGGATGCCGTCCGCCAACAGTCAAATGTTCTCCCAATACCGCAACAATCCCTTTCAGCTCTCCGTTGTCCGCAACATAATGAGAAGCCCGCATTACCGGATTTTCTCCGTAAACCTTTGGCTAAAGTGTGCGGAAATCAAGTCCAAACGCTAAATTTGCAAGTGCCGTACAGTTTTTCAGTTCTTCATAATCAGCTTTCTAAAAATATAGTCTACCATTCAAGCACGCACCCCTTCTGCAAAATTACGTTTGCATACTGGCTTGTCTCCCCCGTTGCCACAATGGCGTACGCTTTTTTTGCCTCCTCATAAAAAGCAAAGCGCTCCAGTTTTCCAATTNCCTNCGTTCCCCTCNCTTCNTACTTGNANATAATATCATCATACGTNCTCCAGATTGAGACATCAGCCATATCCCCCGGCACTCTGTCCATCAGGCTGACAGGCCGTTCCACATACTGGTCAAGGGGAAACACCTCTAAGACTGCCTCCAAAAGCTCCGGTACGCCATGACCGTCCATTCTCAGTACAATGGCATTTTTCCCCATGGACTGCGCTGGAAAATTGCCGTCCGCAATTACAATAGTATCGCTGTGCCCCATCTCACACAAAACCTTCAAAAGCTCCGGAGATAACAGGGGTGAAATTCCTTTTAACATACTTCTTCCCATCTGCGCGCTGCGACGCTCACTTAAATCAATAGTTGAATACGCATTTTTATTCANCCTTCTCTTTTCTTCTCATAACATATTGCTGCGGTTTTGCCATGCCATTCATAAACTGTCGGAATTTACATTTTCGGCACACACTTTATGTTTCCGCATGGCAAACTGTCACAGCATATTTGGTATCTCTTCCATTTCTGCCACATTATCAAAGCCATAAAATCCCACGGCGTTCTCCCTCAGGAACATTCTTTTTTCATCTACCGTAAGCTTGTTGGTGCAGCGGATAAATTCCACGCTCATTTTGTAGGTAATCTCCGTCATGGTTCTTGGATAATCGCTTCCCCACATAAGCTTTTCCATCCCGCAGATATCCCTTGCCTCACAGACAGCATCCACCGCCGACAGGAAGGGATAACCTTCGCTGCTGAAAAGCCATGTCAGCCCGCCGCTTTCAATAAAAACATTTTTATATTTCGCCAGCTCAATCTGCTTCTGCCAGCCGCAGGTTGTCACCATGCCGAAATGACCAATGGCAATTTTTAGGTCAGGACATGCTTTTATAAGGAACTCCATGTCCGCAACCTGTTCGTCACCGTCCGCCAAATCGATGGAGATAAATTTTCCCTGCCTCTGAGCCTCCGAAAATACAGGCAGAACCTTTTTCAAATCCCGGTCCGCCAGCCTTCCGGCACAGATTTTAATTCCGTCAAAGCCCTCTGTGTGAAAATAAGGTCTTTCCTCATAAAGAGAACAGATTTTTAGGCGGTTTTTATATTTTTCTTTGCAGGCAAGCAGGTAATCATCCTGATTTCCGTCGATATATTCCTGCGTTACCACGCAACCGCTTACCCCCGCATAATCCATATTGGCAATCAGGCGCTCCGCAGTATTTCTGTCATCATCCATATAAGGAGGCATCATCTGGCGAACCTCTCCGCCAAAATTGCTCTTACCGCCGCCCACGCCAAATACCGGTCTTCCATCCACAATGCCCTGCNGCNCCTNCCACAGATGCACATNGNCATCTNTTGCGATTTCTCTACTCATAGAGNCACTCCNTCCTTCCTCACTCCAGCATTTTTCTTACATCTCANTCANNACCTTTGCCAGATTNCCTGTGTTATTTNCCAATGCCTTAAAAGCGTCATCCGCATGTTCCATGGGATAAACGGCGCTGACCATTTTCATTACATCTACATCACCGCTTGCAATCAAATCAATCACTGCCTTAAAATCACTGGCATAGGAGTTACGGCTTCCGAATACGTTCAGCTCCTTCTTGAGCAAAACGGAATGTAAAAATGTAGTTTCTTTTTTGCCGTTGCCAATCAAAATAATGTTTGCTGCAAATGCCGCACAGTCAATACATGCAAGAAAAGTTACGGAAAGTCCGCACGCCTCCACGCATACATCAAAACCGTTGCCGCCTGTAATTTTCATTGCCTCGTCCTTGATATCGCATTTGCCGGAATTTATGATGCCTGCGGCGCCGAACTGCTTTGCCATTTCCAGCCTGCCATCAAGCACATCCGCAACATACACCTCCGCGCCCTTTGCCTTTGCCGCCATCAACGCAAATAGACCGATGGGCCCCGCCCCCACTACCAAAATCTTATCCCCCTGTTTTACGGTGGCCCTGTTCAAGGCATGGTAGCTGATTGTAAAAGGCTCTACCAGTGCAAGCTCCTTTGCCGACAAGCCCTTGCCGTTGTAGATACGCTCTATGGGCATTGCCACATACTCGCAGAAGCTTCCGTCTCTCTGCACACCCATTGTCTGATTATCCGTACAACAGTTTACAAAGCCTCTCTGACAGGAATAACAGGCACCGCAGTTAAAATAAGGATTTGCAGTGACGATATCCCCTGCCTTTAGATTTCTGTCATTTTCGGGGATGGATACAATCCGGGCGCTGAACTCATGTCCCGGAATTCTGGGATAGGTTGTAAAGGGCTGGTTGCCTGTATAGCTTGCCACATCCGCTCCGCAGATACCGCAGTACAAAATCTTTAACAGCGCTTCGCCCTCCTTTACCACAGGCATTTTAATATCTGTCACTTCAATTTCAAAAGGACTGCTGATCTTTACTGTTTTCATACTATTTCTCCTCACTCTCCACATACTGTTTATTCCAGATAACGGCTGTCTTTAAGGGCGCCATCTTACTGTAAATTTTATTCTTATAAGCATCTATAGGATTCTTTGTGAACTCCTCCTTATCAATCAGCTCCACAATCTCATCATAATGGCTCTCGGCAAGCATTTTAATTGCCTTCTCCATATGGTCTTGACGGAAATTAATCGAGCCGAAAATCAGATGATTCTCAAAGCCGAAGGGCATTGTGTCATAGGTCACCTGCGGTCCCAGTGAAAAGCTGTTATAAATGCCGTTACAGCCAAGCACTCTGTGTTCAAATGCAATTCTGTGTTCCACATTGCTGCCGCTAACTCCGATAAACAGCGTTGCTCTTCCTCCCAGCTTCCCTACGATTGCCTCTGCCAGCTTCTTCTCGGAATCAAAATCATTTTGTAGATATTCTGCTCCCGTCTGTTTTAGGGCAAACTGCACCTTGGGAGAGTTCATATTGCTTCTCGCCACAAACAGTACCTTAGCATTCTTGTAAGCTCTTTTAATCAAATCGCCCATAAACATTCCCGTAGTTCCCAGCCCGAAAATTACCGTGCGCTCAAACACATGCTCCTTTGCAAGCTCTCTCGCCCGCTCCTCACTGCACTTATTCTTTACCATCTCCACACGGAAGTTATGGGCGCTGCCCAAATCCTCCATCCTCTCAAGCTGGAACAGCATACACGCAAAAGGATCGGGAAATACCATTTTCTTTGCAAAGGAGAGCTTTAGTTTGCCGTTTTCCACATAGCCGTCAGGAATCGGTAACAGCATATCGGGATGAAAAAACTGCCTGTCGCAAAACAAACCGTCCGCCTTATCACAGCCATACTCAAAATAGGTTTCATCCTCCGTATATCGAGTGGGGTCGCAACTGTCTCCTCCCCGAATCAGGACAATGGCAAAACGGTTCTGGGAGGGCACCCAGACAATTCCCTCATGCCCGTTTACCAGTCTGTTCTTCCCTTCCGGGAATTTAGATGACAGCCTTCCTTCACTCCCCATGTGCATCAGCTCGTTATCCGTGCCGCAAAAACCCACCATCACAGGCTCACAGAGTATTCCCTCCTTCTCCTGCTCTCCCCTAAGTCTCCTGCGGCTTATATTGGTAATCTCTACCTCGCCATAAACCAAAGGTTTTTCTTTATCATTTTGAAAATAGGTTCCCTTTACAATCATCTTAAACCTCCATTCCAAAGCGTTTACGCAGAAACACATATCGCTCCGGAAACTTAGGCCGTCTCCACAGTCCACTCTACGGCTAAGAATCCGCGATACTTCGACAATAATTTCCTACTGCAGCCTTTCGACGTCAGACGTTCATACAACACTGCACCGCTTTGTTCTTATATGATAAATTATATATTTTTAGTCATGGGAAACAAGAGAGTTACATGACGTTTTCTTATAATCCTTGTCGCATTCTCGCAAGTTTTAAAATATATCTTTCCAACGTAAATGAGCCATACCTTCCGGCATGGCTCATTTACGATTTTCTTATGAGGGGGGGAGATAGTGAGTTCATCAACTATCTAAGACATATAATAAACGCTAAATGTGTACAAACTGTGTCCATTTTATAATTTAAATATAAAAAAAGCCTTAAGTATTTGATATTCTTCAGCCATGCACAGAGAGCAAACAACACTGCCAGCACTGTCTCCTGCCCTAGTGTACTGACCGCTTTATTTTTCACCAAACGACTTGTCGTTTAACTGAAAGTAATCCGATCAGCACACTAGCAATAATGCTGCATAATGAACTGCAGCTGTGTTTTCCCACGGTAGGTATTGATTCCCAGCTGATAAACCACTGACAGAAGGAATTCTCCGTTTCCCGCATATAGTCTTTCCTCGCTGTCCTCACCGTACTTTTCCCTTAGAAACCGCCCAAATCGCTCCAGATCGCCAAAGAATACTAACTGCTCCTGCTTTCCTTCCGGCGTACGCACCCTGAAGCGCGCGAAGGATTTATTTGTTCCCATTTTCGTTCCTCCCAAAAAGCAAAGTTCCTTCTGGGCAAACAACGGTTTGGGATTCCCCACTCCAAAAGGCTCCAGACACTCCAATTCTTTTGCCAAGCTCTCACTTGCATAGACAAGAGGCATGGGAACATCTATATGTACCTTGGGAATAAAATCATCCTCCGTCAGCCCGTTTTCTCTATTTAGCGCAGCCCGCAGCGCCTCAATATCCTCCTCGTGCATGGACAGCCCCGCAGCCAGCTTATGTCCGCCGTATTTGGTAAAATATTGTTTTACCTTCGTCATTGCCTCATACATGTGATAGGCTTCAATAGAGCGTCCCGAGCCTTTGACACCCTCCTCCGATTTTGTGAGCACAAACACCGGACGGTTATATTTTTCGCGAATACGTCCGGCAATAATCCCTGCAAGACTCTCATGTACATCCGGCAGATAAATCAGCAGCACCTTGTCATTTTCCATGTGATGCGCTCTGATATACTCTTCGGCCTGCTTCACTCCCTCTAGTGTTAGATTCTTACGGCTGTCATTCAAAGCTTNCAGNTGCGCGGCAGCGCTCATAGCNTCCGTTTTCGTCCTGCNCTGCAAAAGCTCCNACGCACGTTTTGCCGTGTCCAAACGCCCAGTAGCATTCAGGCAAGGTCCTAATACGAAGCCNAGATGATAGGCGGACAGGCGCTCACAGTCTATGCCGTTCACCTCCATCAAGGCATTCAAGCCTCTGTTTTTTGTATTTTTCAGGCGTTTTATGCCCTCCCTGACCAGAATTCTGTTTTCATCCCTTAGCTCCATCACGTCACAGACTGTAGCGAAAGCCGCAAACTCCAGAAGCTCATCCATTGCCTCCAAAAGCAGAGGATTCCCCGTGTTTTCCTGCAACGCCTGCATCAGCTTGTACGCCACTACGCCGCCGCAGATATTTTTAAAGGGATAACCGCACTGCTCCCGCTTCGGGTCAATCACTGCCATCGCAGGCGGAAGCTGCTCCTTCCGCGCACCCTCTACCTCCGAAAAAGGAACCTCATGATGGTCGGTGACAATCACCTGTATGCCCAATTCTTTCGCCAAAGCAATCTGCGGGGCTGCTGCAATACCATTGTCACAGGTCAGTATCATTCCCACACCGTCCTGCTTTGCCTCCTCAATCAAATTGTCATTCAGCCCATATCCGTCATGAATCCGGTGAGGAATTGCCGTGTCAACCCTTGCCCCAAGAAGCTTAAGCCCCTCGGTCAAAATATAGGAGGAGCAGATACCGTCCACATCATAATCACCGATAACTCGGATAAATACATCCTGTTCCATCGCCTCCTTAAGCAGAGCCACCGCCTTATCCATATCCTTTAGGAGCCAAGGGGAATAGCAATCCTGTAAAGTTCCCCCCAGAAATCTTGCAATCTCATCTTCCGCCGTCAAATCCCGATTGCGCAGAATACGCGCTAACACAGGGCTTATATGAAATTCCTCCGCCCATTTATTAAAGTCTGCTTTTTTTGCCGCCACAAACCATTTTTCCATCCTATATACTCCACTCAAATTGTAACAGTTCAGCCAGCACTATGGAAATCGGCATAGCCTTTACTGACTATGCCGATTTCATACAATCATTTACTGCTTAACGCTCTTAGTCGGGAACTTCTTTCGAAGCACATACCACAATCCGCCGGTGATACATACGGAAGAATATGCACCGCAGACAATACCTACCATCAGTGGAAGCGCAAAATCACGAATGCTGGTAACACCAAAGACATACAACGCCGCTACCATGACGAAGGTTGTCAGGGAAGTAAAAATACTTCTGGACAAGGTCTGGGTAATACTCCTATTCACTATGTCCTTCAAATCATCATTTCTGCTCATAGTATTCATATTCTCGCGCACACGGTCAAAAATGACAATGGTAGCATTAATGGAATAACCTACAATCGTCAGCATACATGCGATAAAAGTATTGCCTACGGATACCCTTGCCACCGCATAGAAGGCAAGCACTACCAGCACGTCATGAAGCAGCGCCACAATGCTGCTGACGCCGAAACGAATATCGCTGAATCTGATACGAATATAAATCAGCATACAAACAATGGCTATCACAACCGCAAGAATCGTATCGGATTTCATCTCGCCACTGATGGTGGAGCTGATAGTCTCGGAGGTAATCAGAGACTTGTCCACGTTAAACTCCTCCACAAGCTTATCCTCAAGAGCGGTTCTCTGATCTACATTCAGAGAGTTGGTCTTAAATATAACCTCGTTACTGTCCTGAACGGTCTGAATCTGTACCGCGGAGCCTGTTATCTCCTCCAATACCGGAACCACCTCTGCATTAATCTGGTCAAGTGTCTTATTTTCGGCAAAGGTTACTGTCGTTGCCGTACCGCCCTTAAATTCCAAGCTGTAATTCAAAGCGTCCCCTGTATTCACCTTGCTGACACCCATGACAATAAATCCGGCTGCAACCAACGCAATGGAAATTCCGAAGAAAATCCCCTTCTTGGAAAGGAAATTAATGGGCTTTGGTTCTTTGCCGATACCATACCATTTAGCGTCCTTAATTCCCAGCGCATAAAAGGCATTGAGAACAAATCTGGTGACTACCAGTGCCGTAAACATAGACAATACGATACCGAGGGCAAGTGTCTGTGCAAAGCCTTTGATCGTACCGGGCGCCAACAATAGCAACACACCTGCCGCGATCAAAGTGGTGATATTACCGTCCACAATTGCAGACAATGCCTTGTCAAAACCAATCTTAATTGCACTCTTTACTGTCTTGCCGGTGGCAAGCTCTTCACGGATACGGGCAAAAATAATTACATTGGCGTCTACCGCCATACCGATGGAAAGAATAATTCCTGCCACACCGGAAAGGGTCAGTGTCATACCGAAACCGTTCAGGAGTAATACCACTAATGCCACATACATGGTCAGACCCAATGCCGAAGCCACACCTGCAACAAAATATACCGCAATCATAAAAATAATAACAATCACAAAACCAATGACGCCTGCCTTGATACTTGTGTCAATAGCATCCTGACCCAGCTGTGCGCCTACCACCTTGGAATGCAGCTCTTCAAGCTCCAGCTTCAAACCTCCGATACGAATGGTGGAAGCTATATTTTCTGCCTTCTCATAGGATTCCATCGGGGAAATCTGTGCCTGTCCATCTGTAAACACTCCGTTTACACTAGGCACACTGACAAAGGAACCGTCATAGTAGATGGCAAGAGTCTCTCCCTTCTCATAGGCATTTCTTGTAGCCTCGGCAAACTTATCACGCCCTTCGTCAGTCATAACAAGGTCTACTGCATAAACCGAATTCTGCAGCTTATCCTGAGTTGTGACTGCGCGCGCCTCCTTGACATCCGTACCTACAAGCTTAACAGAACCGTTCTCCAGCAGCTCGCTTATAGGCTTATTCAGCATATAGCCCCCCGAAGTGTATGAATAATTGGAATTTCCTTCAGAGTCGGTCTCAGAGATGAAATACAGCGCACCCGGTCTGCCCAGTTCCTGCAAAATTGCATTGGCATCCTTTACACCGGGAATTTCAATATTGATTCTGTCGGCTCCCTCCTGATACACAATCGCCTCTGTGCTATAATTTTCCACACGCTTCTGCAGCTTGGCGATGGTGTCCTTCATATCGGTAGCGCTGGGGGCTTCGTCTCCCACTACCTGATAGGTAATACTGACACCACCCGCCAAATCCAAGCCCAGCTTAATGTCAGCGGCGCTGCCTGTTCCCTCTGCATCGGTTCCAAAAAAGTCCACATAGGTAACCCCCACAATCAAAAGAATCACACAAAGCAGCACAATAATTGCTTTACTTTTTTTCATCTTCTCTTTATCCTTTCTACTTCTTAATATATTTTATACTATACCGTTTCCTCAGCCATAGCCGCCTTCATCATAATCGCACACTCAATACGCTTACGCTGCAGCTTGCAACCAATATCATAAGCATCGTTAATATTGCCGTGAAAATTGTATGAATTCGCCGCACAGCCACCGCTGCAATAAAATTTAGCAAAGCATTTTTTACACTTGTCCTTTGCATATACGTTGCAGCATTTAAACTCATCCCTGATATCTTCTCTTATTATGCCCTCATCTACGTTACCCATGAGGAAATCCTCATTTCCCACAAACTGATGGCAGGGGTAAAAATCTCCCCAAGGAGTCACGGCAAGATACTCCGTACCTGAACCGCATCCCGACAAACGTTTTGCAACACAAGGCCCTCCTTCCAAGTCTATCATAAAATGGAAAAAATGAAACCCGTTTCCTTCCTTGTAACGTTTTAACATTTCCCCGGCAAGCTTATCATATTCCTCCATAAGCTTTGGCAGATCCTCTTCGGTAATGGCATAGGAGTCTGTGGGCTGCGCCACCACCGGCTCCACGGAAATCTGCTTGAAGCCAAGGTCAGCCAAATGCAGTACATCCTCGGAGAAATCAAGATTATTGTGGGTAAAGGTACCACGCACATAATAATTCGTCTGATTCCGGCTCTCGGCTACATGCCTGAATTTGGGAACGATCATATCGTAGCTTCCCTGACCGCCCCTGAAGGGGCGCATCCTATCATGAGTTTCCTTGCGCCCGTCAATACTAAGTACAATATTTGCCATTTCTTTATTGACAAATCCCAAAATTTCGTCGTTTAAAAGCACTCCGTTGGTTGTCAGCGTAAAACGAAACTTTTTATTATAAGGTTCCTCTAAGCTTCTTCCGTATTCCACCAACTGCTTTACCACATCCCAGTTCATAAGCGGCTCGCCGCCGAAGAAGTCAACCTCCAGATTCACACGGCTTCCGGAATTCGCTACCAAAAAATCCAATGCCTTTTTCCCCACCTCAAGGCTCATAAGAGCCCTTTTGCCATGGTACTCACCCTCGCCTGCAAAACAGTACTGACAGGCAAGATTACAATCATGTGCAATATGCAGGCATAACGCCTTTACAACAGTCTGTCTGTTTTTGAAATCAAAAACATAGTTGTCATAAATATCCTGTGCAAACAGTTGTCCTGCCTTTTCAAGTTCTAGCACCTCGTCCACCGCTTCGGTAATCTCCTCCGCCGGATAAGGGATATTTGCCAAATGCAATACCGCCGCCTTGATAGTGTCGGCATCCTTGACGCCTTCGTTCACTAACGGCTCCACCAGCGGAATCATATCATACACAATATCATCCACCACATGTACGGAACCGCTGTTCACATCCATGACGATATTGTACCCATTACTTTTATATTGGTGTATCACTGGTATATTTCCTTTCCAAAAGTTCCCGTACTCACGAAAGAAGCAGCGACCTAAATCGCTGCTTACGCTAGTCTCTCTTTTTCTTTGATTATTATTTAATCTTTTCGCAGCTCTGATTACCTACCGTACNAGNAGTCNTACAAGCAGANTGNCAGGAAGTCTGNCANTCGCCACATCNANCCTTCTTCATGGATTCCTTCAAATCTCTGGTTGTCAAAGTCTTAATGTGCTTCATTTCCAAATAGCCTCCTTATGTTATACAAGTCAATAGACTAATAAACTTTTTCTAGTATAACATAAATTTGTCATTTGTAAAAGGGTTTTTGGAAATATTTTTCCGAAACTTTNGATNTGCATNCCAAACAAGAAAAATTGCCANGATATTANCTCANCATTCCCCCTAACANTCCNCCGCCGGAACACAGAAGAAGCGTTGTAAAGAAGTTCATTCCGGGAGTCTCCAAGGAGTGGTCTACCCCCAAGGAAATCACGGCAAGCACCAAAAAATATGCCGCTCCCATAATAAGCCCCCACATAAATTTTTTGTTTTGCATTTTCTTACCTGACATAAAACCTGCAAAAAAAGTTGCAACAACATAAATCACAATAATGGCGACAGATACAACAGCTGCCTTCAAATGAAATTTATAGAGCAGGAACGCTAAAATAAGCAGCAATGCTGCAGTCAATATGTAAGAAAACAAAAGACATTTCAAAAAAAACAATCCGGATACCTTTTTTTCATTGTCTGTTCGGTTCATCGCCCGACTCATCACTTTATTCATATTCCCTCCATTTTTTGATGCGTTTCACGCTAATGATTATTTGAAATCTTCCGCTAAAATTAGGTAACAGTCCAACCCTCATAATTCAAAAAGCAGCTGATACGCATCCGGCGCCGTCAAAGCGGCATATATTCTACATAACTGAACTGTTACTAAAATACTATNCAGCAGAGCCGGAAAACTTGACAATACCGCCACATATATTGTATAGTTCAATACAAATAACTGCAAAGCTATGAATCATCAAATATACTATAATAATTATAATAANTAAAGTAATAAAGGNGTGGTTTTTTNTGGATANNTCTGGTGTCATACAACNTGTNGTTNNCATTNTTCTGNTNTTTTTGTNAGNCTTTTTCTCATCTGCCGAGACAGCCCTTACTACTGTCAACCGTGTACGCCNTCGGGCTCTCGAGGAGGAAGGCNGCAAACGGGCGGCAAAAGTCAATAANATTCTTGACAACTATAGCAAAATGCTTAGTACAATCCTGATTGGTAACAATATTGTCAATTTATCGGCATCTTCACTTGCCACTACGCTTGCACTGCGCATTAATCTGGCAGTAGGTATCGCAACCGGTATCTTAACCGTTGTAGTTTTGCTTGGCGGCGAAATTATTCCCAAAACTTGGGCTATGCTTTATTCCGATAGACTGTCACTGCTCTATGCCGGTATCATTTATGCTTTGATGCAGCTTCTTACCCCTGTTATCTTTATTGTTGATAAAATGGCAAACGGTGTTATGAAGCTGCTGCATATAGACCCTAACAAAAAAACAAGCACTATGACTGAGAATGAGTTAAAAACTTACGTGGATGTCAGCCATGAGGACGGTGTCATAGAATCCGAGGAACGGGAAATGATTTACAATGTGTTTGATTTCTCTGACGCTTTGGCAAAAGATATCATGATTCCCCGCATCAACATGGTTACCGTCAGTGTAGATGCCTCCTATGAAAAAGTTCTTGGCATTTTTCGCGAATCTATGTACACGAGACTTCCTGTCNACGAGGAGGANNAGNANAATATTATCGNACTTATCAATATAAAGGATTTTATTCTCACGGAGGATGAAGAGCATTTCCATGTAAAGGATATTCTCCGGGATGCACATTATACATACGAGTATAAAAAGATTGCGGATTTGATGTATGAAATCCGTGAGAAAACCACCAGCGTTACTTTTGTTTTGAACGAATACGGGGCCACAGTGGGCATGATCACTCTGGAAGATTTGTTAGAGGAAATCGTAGGTGAAATCCGAGACGAATATGATGAGGATGAGGATGAATACATCAAGGAAGTGAGCGAGCGCATCTACCTTGTAGAAGGAAGTATGAAGCTGGATGACATTAACGACGCTCTTGGCACGGAATTAGACAGTGAAGATTACGACTCCATCGGCGGCATCATAATCGAATATCTGGATAGACTTCCGGAAGACAATGAGGAAGTTACTTTGGAAAGCGGTATTCACTTGAAGGTACAGGGCATCGACCAGAACCGCATCAGCAAGGTATTAATGACCTTACCCGAAAAGACTGCCGCAGATGAAACCTCCGAAGAGGACGGCACAGATACTAAGCATTCTGAATTATCGGAATCTGAATCCGAATAACCAATCACAATAATCTACTCATAAAATACAACTGCTCATGAAGAAGACCCTCTCCTCCATGAGCAGTTTTCTTACATTCGTTCTATTTTCTACTGTGCTTCATAGGTAAAGCTTGCAAAGCCTGCATACTTATCACTCTGCCCGCCGTTAGCGGATGCATACATTCCAACCGTACAGCCCACAAAACCGCCTGCAACCTCGGTAGAAAGAGCCGAAACAGGTATAGAGCCTACTACATTGCCGCCTAAGCTGACACCAGCCGTCAGTCCGTTTACCTCTATCCGCAAAACAACACTTTCTTTATCTGCCTCATATACCTCATTGGCAGGCTGTGTTCCAATCACCTTGTCTTCACCTTTTTCACAGAGAATTACCTTGATAACCTCACTGTTTGCCTCTACACGAAGGTTATATTCATTACTCTGCACTAAAGCAATACCGGCGCATTCCTTGCCGGACAGCTTTGACACATTTACCTTTGTGGTTGCACAAAAAGCATGGTGCTGCTGTCTGATTGCCACATAGGAGGGGCTTGCCTTCTCCTTTAAGGTTTCCGGCTGAAGCTTAAGCTCTAAAGCCTCGCCCGTCAATCGGTACATATCCTCTTTCGGATTGCGGAGCAGTAAAAATTCCGCTCCCAGCTTATCCATTCCTGCAAACTCATAATATCCGGTCTGCTCCACCGAAGGCTTCCACTCAGGGAGATTGATTTCCACCTCATCCGTCAGCATACCCACACCGGGATTCACTACAGGCCAGCCTTCTTCCCAGACTACCTTTGCCAAAAATGTTTCCCTTCCCATGGTAGTGTAACCCTCCAAAGGTCTTACGGCAAGCATTACCATATACCATTCTCCGTTAGGAGTTTCAATAATATCGGAATGACCTACATATTGAATGGGATAATCCTTGCCCAAATGTCTGTGAGTAAGCACCGGATTCTTACGATAATTCTCATAAGGACCCCAAATGTCCTTACTGCGGCATACGGACACACAGTGATCCGGACCGGTACCACCCTCTGCATGCATAATGTAGTAATAGCCGTCTTTATAGTACAAATGAGGGCCCTCCGGCCATGCAACATCGCGCATGGCGCCATTCCAGACATCCTTCTTAGGACCCACAAGTTTCATCTGTGTAAGATCAAGCTGCTGCAGCCAGATATAATAGTCTCCGTTATATTTGCAACCCTCAGGATTAGGATGTGTTCCCATATAATAACAGGTACCATCCTCATCAAAGAACAGACTGGGGTCGATACCGTCCGCTCCTTCTAAATAATGAGGCTCAGACCATGGACCGGCCGGGTTATCAGCCGTCACCACAAAGTTTCCACCAAAAGATACGTTAGTACAAATTACATAATATGTACCGTTGTAATAGCGAATAGTAGGCGCAAACAGCCCCTGAGAATGTCCGCTCTGTACAAGTGGCAGCTGAGACTGCCTGTCCAATACATTTCCTATCTGCTCCCAATGAGCCAAATCTCTGCTGTGCAGTACAGGCAGACCCGGAAAATAGGAAAAGGTGGAATTCACCAGATAATAGTCACCTTCTACCGCACAAATGGACGGGTCGGGATAAAATCCCGGCATAATAGGGTTCTTTGCAATTACAGTCATTTTTCTTCCTCACATTCCCGCATAACGCGATTTAATTATAATTTTTTAAATATTTAAAAATATTGACAAAAGCCTGCTTTACTTCATACTTATCCGTAAACAAACCACAGTAAGGACCATTCATCTTATAGCTGTAATCGTCCTTGCTAAGATCCGGTCTGTCATACAGTCCCCAGATAGAAATACCCGTAAGCGGCTTATTCTCTCCCTGATTTAATGAGAGAAACATCTCAAACAGCCTTCTATAATAATCCGCATGAGATTTGACAAAAGCATCGCTGTTCTCATAGTTACGCACTGCCATCTCGGTAATATGTACTTCTATGTCATAAGAGGCAAACATTTCCACTGCCGTACGGATTTTATTGATATCACCGTCATTCATACAGCCCACCTGCTTCCCATAGCCGCCGATGTAGCCCTGCATTCCCACTCCGTCACAAAGCTTCCTGAAATTACCCTCTTCATCCACAGCATAAGAATTGATACTGTCTACAAGCTCACAGATGGCATCTCTCTTTGGATCATAAAAGGTGTTGTAATCATTGTAGATCAATATAATATCCACATTGGGATTCTCCGCCCCGTTTCTCATAGTGCGCACATGTCTGCCGTCATCGGCAATGTACTCTCCGGCACTGTCTCCCACTGCCTCATTCACCACATTCCGGCAGTAAACTGACGGGTATTTGACCCTCGCAGGAATAAACCTTCCCCGTANCTCCTTCCCATATGTAATATCATTCTCCATGTGTGCTCTGCCCGACGATTACACCGGCTATATTTTATAAAAGCTTTCTGCCGGACCTAAATAGGAGCTTGGAAGCTTCCTGTCCACCGGATAAATAAGAATTCTTTCAAGCACTAAACCGGCTTCCATTGCGCCTACGGTAAGCTTCTGTACCCCATCTGCAAAATGAAGCTCCGTTTCCGTCACACGAATCTGATTCAGCACTCCTGCGCACCACTGTCCGTCGCTGTTTTCACCACCACGATAAGCCTCGCTTAAAATTTCCAGCGTCTTACTTTCACCGTTCTGAGTCTTCAGCTGCACCTGCAGAGGACGCTTGTTCTGCAGCGAGTTGGTAGGAGCAGTCCACATCTCCACCCGATACTCTCCCTCCCTCGGAATCAGGAACGAGTAAGTGAGTTCGGGTTTCTCCTCATCCTCGGCAAAATCAGAAGTCGTAGGAAATACCTTCATACCGCTGCCGCTTCTGCCATAACCGGCAAGTTCGGCAAACCCGCCCTTTGCCACATCCTTTTTCTCAGCGAAGTGATTCGCTTCCATAGTAATCACGCCGTTTGTATCCNNAAAAGTCNTTGCGGNCAGTGCCGTNANATCCTNTTTTTTACNCTGTNTCTNNACGGCAATCGTNGTATCGNCGTCACTAATAAGCAATCGCACCTTCAAGNGCGGCTCTGAAGGCAGACATTGTCTGTCACACCTAAGAGTTACACACTGCAAATCAGCAACTTCTCCCTGCATAGGAGTTACGGTAAGCCACTTCGGAATCTCTCCGCCTTCTGCCTTTATTTTATAATGAAGGCTGTCCACTCCGTCATTACTGATTTCTAAAACTGCACCCTCTACACCCTCTGAAAGGAAATCATCCACTTTAATACACATGGGCGAACCGTAATTTTTAACACATAACTCTGCATTATCGGCTCTGGAAACACTCATTCGGGGTTTTGTCACCGGCTCCACATACATTCTCACCGGATAGCGCCAGCCATCGTCATTCCACTTGGTAAATCCAATATGCTGCTCTAACTCCATTCCGCTCCACTTACCGTCACGGAATGCACCAAACTCTGCGGATAAACGTTTATCCTCGCGAATACATTCCTCCAAAAGCTCGCCGTATCTGTTAGCTGCCTTTCTGCCCTGAGAAGCATAATGTGCATTCTTTCCCGCATAGAGATGCATACGGAGCAAATTAATACTGGTCTTCGCAGGATAATATATCAGGCTGTAATATGCCTGCCTTGTAATATCGTCAAGCATTCGATAAAGCGCCTCGTTCTTCTCTTCAATACTCTCAGCCCACGCAAGCATTCTGTCGGTCTCACCGTAATGGCAGGGGTGATAAATCCCTGCATGCAATGCCTCGGGTCTGCGTTTTGCGTTCATATCCACAAAATCCGCGTAAACCTCGGCAATCTTTTCCTGTTGCTCCTTTGCTGCCCCAGGGAAAGTCTGTTTCACCCAACGATTCAGGTATGTACGCCAACTGCCCGGCGCGCTGCTGCCCCATGTCTCGAAATCATAAGCAAGGGTCAGGAAATAATTGAGCGCTATCTCATTGCCTTTTAAATCTCCTACATTTACAATCCACACGTCTCTGATACCGTAATCATAGGCTTGCGTCATCTGCTCCCATGTAAGTGCAAAGGTAGTGGAGGGCATCCATTCATAGGAAACCGGTCCGCCATGGTAATCAAAATGATAGTACATACCGAATCCGCCCTTGTGAGCGCGCATCTCCTCCGTGGGAAGCGTTCTCATATATCCGAAATTATCCTCACAGAGCATAAAAATTACATTTTCAAGCTCCTTCCACTCTTTTAAGCCTTCTGCATTCTCATCGCCGTAGAAGTACGCCTCAACCTCCTTGTATAGCGCAAGGAGCTGGGGAACACTATCCACGTCTTCGTTCACATGCTCACCGATTAGCTGACGCTGCTTAGTAATAACATCCTTTAACAGGTCAATATTGTCCTTGAGGGTTGCATTTGAACCCAGCATAGAGCTGTCGCGCTCTCCTCTCATTCCAATGGTAATCAAGTGCTGATACTTACCGCTTCTCTTAAGGGCATCCGCCCAATATTTGGACAAGCCCTCGCTGTTGGTGTAATAATTCCACTCATTTCCGTAAGGGGAATCCTCTCCCCTCACCTTATCCCATTCCTCACTGGCACGCAGACAAGGCTCATGATGGGAATAGGCGATAGTGATGCCGTATATATCGGCAAGCTCCTCATTTAAGCCTCCCGGTCCGTCCAGTGGGAAGGATGAAGTCCACATTGCCGGCCACATAAAATTGCCCTTCATACGGAGCAGGAATTCAAAGACATAGTCGTACATTTCCGCCGTAAAGCCACCGAAGTGGGAGAAGGTCCAGTTGCCAAAACAGGGCCATTCATCATTGATGAAGAAACCTCTGAACTTTATGCTCGGCTCCTTGGAAACCCTTTCAATATCCTCCGATATTTCAATCCTGTCCTTTTTCAGCGGCTCGGCATCACCCCAGTAGCACATCGGTGAAACGCCGATATACTCTGACAATGCAAACATTCCGTATATGGTTCCCAGCTTATCGCTTCCCAAGATTACAAGCGCTTTCTCAACACCCGCAAAAGGCTCCTCCACTATCCGAAGCGCAAAAACCTCTCGCTTCCCCGATACTTTAGAAACATCTATCTTTCCTGCCTCTACAAGTGCATCCAGCAATGCGCTCTTTCCCAATGTGGCACACAAGACAAGCTGCTCACCGGCACAGTCTGCCGAGGTCAAAATGTCAGGCAGCGCACCGCTTACCTTTTCTACATCCTTTGCCACCTTAGCCGCAACCCGCTTAACCCCTTCAAAAGCACTTTCCTCTATTACAAAGGATAACACCTTTTTTCCTTCAGCCAATGTCATTATATCTTTCATTCTTTCCCTCATTTCCATACAGCAATGTCTGCATTTACCTAGTATTTACTCCACAAAACCAAATCCCAATATAGTAAACAGCTTATCTTCGTCTCCCGAAACAACAGAAAGCTCTACCAAATGCTCCTTACTTTCTGTCTCGGAAAACAGTATCTGTGCATTACAGTGAGTCCAGCCCACCTCTCTGGGATCGGCTGTGAGCACTTCCTTTCCGTCCACACACACCTTTGCCTTAGCGGCATTGATGCTTCCCGAGTCCTTGCTCACCAAAAGAAGCCCTTTACAGTTTATTTTCATACGGAAAGGCTCCGTTCCTGTTTTGTGCTGCCAGTTGTAAGGAAATTCAGGCGTAGGCACATAGTTGTCATCCATCTCTACCGCCTGCAGCTCCTTATCTACCTCGCAAAAGCTTCCCTGTTCCAGCCACAAAATTTTGTCTGTGTTGGTATGTTTATCCAAAAGGCGCACATGAGTAAAATCGGTTCCGAATACCGGCTCCTTGTCTTGCCAGTCCTCTTCCTTATCATAATTTTCCTGATCCACCTGCTTCATTAAATGTATAATACAGTCCGCCATAATGGTATGCCCCATATTTGCCGGATGATAGGAATCATAGAAGAACTGGCTCTTTGTAAGCACTCTTCCCTCTCCGGGCTTCTGATAGAACTGCTCTACCACACCGTCCTTAATGCTTACCATCGGCAGCTCATAACGCTCTCCCACAGGTCCTAATCTTTCCTGCAGATTTTCATCATTAGCAAATACCGCAAACAAAAGCAATACAGCCGTGTCCTCGGAAACAGAAAGACTTTTTCTGACCAGACATTCATAGCAACGCCCTTTTGTCTCATCTCCCTCATCGTTAACCGCAAACTCAATTACTATCAAGTCAGGCACTACCGTTCCCTCTCTGAGCACATCTCTCTCAAAGCGCACCATACCCAGTTCGGAGGGCGTTCCGCCTACGCCTGCTTTGATAAGTTTCACATTGTCTCCACAGCCAAAAGCCTCTTTAAACTTCTCCCATGTCTGATATGCATAGCTCTTTGTGGTAATGGGAATCGCCCCTGCTCCCTGAGTGATGGAACCGCCGATAAAGGCAATGGTAACCTCCTCGCCCCTCTTTGCTTTCTCAATCACATTTTTCAGACGATAATTATTGCCTGTCTGCATCAAAGAGCGTTTCAAAATTGCCTGATACTCCGGTGTCTCTATATCAATTTTGCCGTAGTCCTCCTGCTCCGGCGCAGTGTAGCCTTCCCTCAGATAAAGCTTGACGTCCACCGTTGCCTGCTTTTCCGCCTTGTCAAACTCAAAACGCATTTGACCCGGAAGCGCGTCATCATCAGACCACTCGTAATCATCCAGCCAGATAATCTGCTCCATCCCATCCGGCGTGCACGGCACTTTAATGGTGGTGCCGGAATTATTGGGGTCAGTCTTTCCATACATCTGAAAAGCATAGTTAATAGTCTGATTACGCTCCTCGGCTTCCACTGTGACACCGATTCCCGCCACCATGTCCATAAAACCTTCTGCAGTTTTTAATTTTCCCAGCATAGCTTCATCGGTAATATTACCCACCATTCGTGCGAAAGTAATCAGTCTTACGTCATTTAAATAAATAAACTGTATTCCGCGTCCGTCAGGCTGTGGACTTCCTGCCACTTCCTTCTGTCTGCAGATATAAAAGCTGCTGCCCTTTGCCGTAGGGTCCTTTGGCGCCTTTGGTCCTATCATAATTCTATCTCCTTTATCTTATATGAATAATTTTTCATCCGGCTTATGCACATTGGCACATCTTACATAATTATACAGATTATACAGCCCCATCGTTCATAAGCTGTCAAAATTTATGCTTCTACCAGATACGATAGTTGCCGCTCAAAGCAAGAAATGCAAACATGTAAAGACAATTATCGTAATACCTTCTGCCACCGGTACGCATAGGTTCCTGCCAAAATTTTTCCACCCACCATGCGGCAAGCTTCTGCGCTTCATCTAAACTGCTTAAAGAAAGAGGTCCTTCTACGGCAAGAGCTGCCTGCGCGGTAGTTGCCACAATCGCTACCGGATGAAGCGCCTCCTCGTCAAGCGCCGTTCCGTCAACTTCAAAAATCCTAAAAGGATTTTCCTTATGGGTCACGCCCAGACAATACTGTAAGCGCTCTGCCGCAGCTCTCTGTCCCACATCCTTCTGATACCATTCATAATCCAACCCGATATTTGCCGCCGTACGATAGGCGTCACTGTAAAACCAGTCATGGCGGTCATTCGTCCAAGACATCCCCCTGCTCATAGGGCTTCCGTCAAACTCAGCATATTCCGCATTCATACCCGATACGGGATGACATGCCTTTGCAAGATATTCCCTGCTCACCTTTGCCGCCTCAGCCCAGAATTCCCTGTCCTCCTCATCCGCCCATTGTGCAAACAGCTCATAAAAATGAGGCAGGTGATAGGAAGGATCCGTAAAATCGCAGCCGGGAACAAAAAGAATCTGTTTATTATCCCTGTTCCACATAGATCTGCCCGCCCTGCCGTTTTCTCCCTTGTGAATACAGGCCTTTAATATCTCCTTCGCCTGTTCGGTATAATTGAAGATACCTTCTCCGTCACCCCATCTGTTAGCTGCGAAAAACAGTGACATTGCAAAAAATTCCTCGCCGTCAGGCGCCGGACTGTATGCGTTCTTCTCACCAGTCACCTGACAAGACCATGCAAAATAGCCTTCATTCTCTCCCTCTGACATCCACATATAAGTCTTCGCCCATTTCCAGAGGCGGTCAAACTCCTCCTTCATATTAAGCTGCACACACATCATCATACCGTAAGACATTCCCTCGGTTCTCGCATCATGATTACCGGTATCTTCTATGTAAGCCATATCTTCTCCCACCGGAAAATATACCTTATCCTCTCCATAGAAAAAAGAATCCACTACTTCCTTTAATCTGTTATTAATCTCCTGTTCGTTTTTACCGATTTCCGCAAACACATTACGGTAATCCTGTTTTTTTACGTTGCTCATTTTAATCCTCATTTCTACGCTGCTTTTTTAACATGGGTAACTTTATGTCAAGCAGCGCTCAGACACAAAGTACAATGTGTAAAATAAATTTTACACATTACCTCTAAAATTTAGCGAAAGTGANNCAGTATATTTTCNTGCTCACNTTTATNCTTTTTTATCATAAGATANCCCCCATAAAATTGCTTCCCANANCATGCTNTTTTCTGNTCAATTATTNCNAANAAGCCACTNTAAAAGTANTTTCCCNAANTCCTTCCACAACAACTTTTTTATTGCTCAATATACTTTCCGCAAAACCTGTCTTAAGGAAGCCTATAACGTTCCCTGTATACCATAACCCTTCCCGCAAAATCCATATTATCCTTCTGCTTTACTTTATCCAGATAAGCATGAGGGTCATACTCATCCTCTCCCACCTGCAAAAGACAGACTGCGATATTGGAGCAATGGTCGGAAACTCTCTCAAAATTGGTGGTAATATCCGAAAGGATAAAACCAAGCTCTATGGTACACTTACCCTTGCGCAGCCGCCTTACATGTCTTTTCTTGATATCCAGATTCAGCATGTCAATAACCTCCTCCAAAGGCTCCACCTGATTTGCCAGCTTCTTATCCTCTTCACTAAAGCTCGACATGGTAATTTTTAAAATATCATTGATCGCATTCACAAAAACTTCCAGCTCCGCCCGTGCTTTTTCCGAAAATTTCAGCTCCTTAAGATGCATTTCCTCCGCCGCTTCCATGATATTGCGGGCATGGTCGGAAATTCTCTCAAAATCGCCAATGCAATGTAAAATGGTATTCAGCGTGTGACTGTCCTTCCCCGATAAGGTCTTAGAACCAAGCTTTACCAGATAACTGCCCAGCTCGTCCTCGTATCGATCCACCTCACATTCCAGCTCCATTACCCGCTTTGCCTTTGTCTCGGAAAACTGCGTAATCAGTTCCATGGATAACCTCATGGCTTCCTCGGCAAGCCGCGACATGGATACGGCTGCAATCCTGCTCTGCTCCACAGCGTAGGAGGGCGTCTCCAAAAACCGGACATCCAGAAGATTGAGCGCCTTTTCATCGGCATTCACCTCCACCTGCTTGTCCTGTATTTTTATGGTTAAGCAGGCAAGCTTAACCAAGAGCTTTGAGAATGGCAGCAGACAAACGGTAGCCGCCACATTGAACAGACTGTGAATTGCGGCAATACCCACTGCATTTGCCGGTTCATTCATATAGGGAAAATGCCAAAAAGCATTGAACGTATAAAATCCTACCATAAACAGCGCTGTGCCGATAATATTGAAATAAAGATGAACCAAAGCCGCACGCTTGGCATTTTTTGAGGCTCCTATGCTTGAAATCATTGCAGTCACACAGGTTCCGATATTCTGCCCCATAATAATAGGAATTGCCGCACTGTAGTTTACCGCTCCCGTAATACAAAGCGCCTGCAAAATGCCCACAGACGCCGAGGAAGACTGTATTACCGCTGTCAACACCATACCGGCAAGCATACCCAGTATGGGATTGGAAAAGCGAGTTAATATACCTGTAAACTCGGGTACCTGTGCCAAAGGCTCCACCGCATTACTCATGGTATCCATGCCAAACATCAAAATGGCAAAGCCCACAAAAATAGCAGCAGCATTTTTCAGCTTATCCCTGTGCGAAAACATAAGNATCNCTACACCNGTAATTNCAAANANCGGAGAAAANGAGGTTGGCTNCAGCATACNAATAAAANAGTTGTCGCTTTCCAGACCCACAANACTTAAAATCCNAGATGTTATNGNGGNTCCTATATTTGCCCCCATAATAATCCCCNCCGCCTGCTCCAGCTTCATAATTCCGGAGTTGACAAAACCCACTACCATTACCGTCGTCGCCGAAGAAGACTGTATCACGGCAGTGACTCCGGCGCCTACCGCAACAGCCTTTATGGAATTATTGGTAAGTTTCTCCAAAATACGTTCCAGTCTTCCTCCCGACATCNGGGATANTCCCTCCCCCAGCAGGCTCATTCCGTACAAAAATAATGCAAGTCCTCCCACCATGGTCAGCAAATCAAAGAAATCCATAAGTCAATCCTCTCTTTTTACATAAAATGCAGATAGCGCTGTGCCGTTTTTAATATCCTATCTTATTTATGTAAAATGTATAACCAAAGGAAGTAAATTTTATGTAAAAAATTTATCTGTGTGCCCGATACTCCTAAGCAGTATAAAAGGCTCCGCTATGAATAAGCAAAGCCTTTTACCAGCTCAAGTGATACTGCCACAAACCCTCCTATTGCACTGTTTCCAAAATTCCATCTGCANTCGCCTGAGCCATTTCATTAAAGCGCTCGTCAAACAGCTGATTGTCCGCCTCTGTGTTAATAAAACCTGCCTCCAACAGCACTGCAGGCATCTGAGTTTGATTTAAAACCACTAAATTGGTGCGGGGATTCACACCCTGATTGACAAAGCCCACCTGCTCCAGCTGACTGTTAATATTGTAGGCAAGCTGCGCTGCCGCACCGTAGCGGTTATACACTAAAGATTCAACGCCCGTGTATTGATTGGGATAGGGGCTGGAATTGCGGTGGATGGAAACAAAATAATCCGCCCCCGTCTGGTTTGCCTCCTGTGCCTTCTGAGTAGGACTTTCGTAAACATCCGTAGTTCTGGTATAGTAAACATCCACACCGTTTGCCTCCAAAATTCTGCCCACAGCAAGTGTGAGCGCAAGCGCGTCATCCTTCTCCTGCCTGTTATTATAAACGGCGCCCGGATTTGCTCCACCATGCCCGGCATCCAATACTACCAAAGCCATAAAAAATGCCTCCCGCATATTTGCTACATTATATGCGGTGAGGCATTGGATAATACTTTTATTTTAAAATTCTTCCATACGGAAATAGTTCAAATCCGCGTTCAAAGCATCCGACAGCCGTTTCAGTTCCTGTGCAGTCTCTGCAAGAGATACCGTCGCGTCATTCAGCTCATTCATGGAAGCGTTCGTCTGCTC